>Ga0307516_10001362_pt1 | contig 33834 bp, 40 predicted proteins | sample 19_EM_MG_FD_203310 | JGI IMG/M metagenome (GOLD analysis project Ga0307516, IMG submission 203310) | Populus trichocarpa ectomycorrhiza microbial communities from riparian zone in the Pacific Northwest, United States - 19_EM | ecosystem: Host-associated > Plants > Roots > Unclassified | place...
GAGTTGTACAGAGTTGTAGATAGGACCTTTGGGCACCTCTGGCTGAAAGCCAGGGTCTTCAAGTTGTTGTGTTGTGGAGTTATTCAATGAATAGTCAAAATTATGCATTAGGCATGCAATGATAGTATGCATACATTCGCTTATGCTGTGCTTGCCTCATTTGTTCAAAGTGACTTTGCCTGCCCCTCCGAAGCGCCATTCGAGCGGCCCTCCTTCATGTTAGTCCGAAAGGTATTGTGGTAACCAATATTGGAAGGCTTATTGTCATCACATTGCCGGGTTTCTGCGTTGGGGCACCATCTTCCTGTCTCCTGCCATGGAATTAACCACCTCGGGAGATTGTAAACGGCTCACGGCTGACTCAGATCTCACCCAACATGTCTCATTGCTTCTTCAAACACCATGAAATTATTTCTCCCCATTCGAGGTCTAAAAAGGAATAACATTTGTCGTATGACTCCATGCTTACACTTGGCCATCAACACAACTCAAGTTGAGGCTGATGCTTGATGAGTCTGTTCTTTAGCCTTCTGCAAAGTTCCCATCATCTTCAAATATGCCGAAGACGATTGGCAGACGCCCTTGCCCGCCGAACCAAGGAATGATTTGAGAGCCCTGCTCTCGTATCCAGCTTTATAGTCAGCCAGAAGCTTAACCACATTTTGTTCTTTGTACGCCATCAACCTGCATAGCTCCTGCTTCAGTTTGATGGAATTATGTGGATAGCCGTTGGATTCCCGAAGTGCAGTGTACAACCCACAGAAAGTCTGCATGCGGCCTTTGGTTTTGAGCACCTCCGGATGGGTGAAATAGCGATACCGCGCATCGACGAAAACGACCCGGGGGTGCCTAAGTGAGTTTGTCGTTTCTGGATGAGACAGATCAAGACCAACGCGAGGCGAGCGATAGACAGTTGGTGATGTTTTCAACGCCGGTACGTTGCTCCCATCACGCGAACGCAGATACATATATGTAGAGCGCGAGGGTGTAGGCGCTGTGAGAGCTGCAATATCTCTATTCCAAGTATCATTTACCAAGTTAGAGATGGAAGACGCCCCGCTGGCGCGAAGAACCTCGTCAACAAGGAGAGATGGCCCAGATATGAGTATCCGATCCTTGAGTCTGCGAAGGGTGCGCAAGAGTGCACCCCCGCGTACAGTCACAATTCGTGGCAATTGTGCGCCAGCAAGTTGCGCGCCAATCGTCAGGTCGAGACCCTTGCGTGTTCCATCCCTGTAACTCCCCGCTGCTGTAACTGGGAGGCCCAGCGAGTTACTGTCGGCACGACAGGGCATACGATGGAAGTACCTGTTAATGCTTGGTAACGAATGGGTTCAATTGGGGTGGATATGATGCTACGTTACCATTGACCACTACGCTCCTGTTCTACGCTCCCGTGTGTGAACGGATCTTCGTGGCAGCCCGCCTTCTGTAAGTAGAATTCAAGTTCGAGTATTTCATAGTCGATGTGAACATTATTGTGCACAATGGAGAGGATATGGGTGCAGAGGAGCTCGTGCGCTATTGATTCGAACCGGGCTGAGATGTGCTCTGGAGAAGAGAGCGCAGTAAAGTCAAGAAGGGAGCTGAGCCCAGCCTCGGGCGCGTCTGCATTGGAGCAATCCGTTGCGTTTGGCTGGATGGCAAGCCTCTTTCTGGCGTGGCCATCTAAACGACAGACAATAAGTACTCGTCGGTCAGCAACAGTACTGCGGGCAGCTGCCCAGTCGACCGACGTACATACCATTTTGATCGTCTTCGAACTTCCTTTTGCCACCCATTTCAAATTTAGAGGCTAGCAAGTTGACTCGAAGAACTGCAACCACTAGAGTTTCAGTTCAAGCTTTCAAGACGGTCAAGTGTCGTCAGTCCACCTTTACCATATAAATATGTAGTAACTCGGCTATGTATCGACTCCAAAGCGAATCATGTACATGAAGGGCAATCACTACATAGTCATTTTACACGCTTTGTTCTGGTACTTCATCCCGCATGATTTTGGAGCCACCATGAGCAACGACGAGCCTATCAGAAAAAAGGCTGGTACCCAGCTGCACCGCGCCAGCAACGTTCCGCAAAATGCACATGCTTGTTGAAGCACGCTACTGTGCCTCATACATCGCACTTTGCAGATAAACCAGCCAGGGACTTAAAGAGCTCACTTGGATTCCTTTCAAAATATAAGGACCACGTGGACCACGAGTTTGTCTTGCCTCTTGCCCAGAAGTTGGCCTGGCAGGTCGCGTGATTGCGTCACGGTGCATCGCCCGAACTGCCAACGGGGACAAGGGAAGTCCCATCAGGACACAGATCCTACCTTCACTCAACTTCTCCGTGTTACATACTGGCGGCGTCTTCGATTTCACCGACGTATAGTCCATCCAAACGCTTGTCGGTAAACTTTACAAGAAGACGGCTTATAACATACCCGAGATGGTCCACTAAAATTGTCCAGGGCCGATGTGCACTTGTGCATCACAAAAACCGAGAGATGGAGAAGTTGAATGGATATTCGCTCAGCCTGCTGAGGTGGCCGTGGGCGTTGATCAGGAATGATGCTTACACGACCAATAGGTCGCGGTGAAGCACCTGACTGTGCTCCTGAAAGTGTCGATTAAGTGTCGGTCGTATCAAGTAGGAAGTAACATCGTTGGATTACTATTTGTATTGATATCCATGCGTACTTGAAGTCGGTAGACCAACTTGAAGGGAGGATAACCGGCGAGGACTGCCGTAGTGCTGAGCTATTGGTGAGTAAATTTAATTCCGAGATTAGATAATCGTGCCAACCTTGGAACTCCGATCAAGAAAGATTTGAAGCCACTGGACATCGATCCTTCGTTCTCTCTGCAGCTTACTCCACAATGGCACCCTCCACCTCAAAACAGAAACGACTTGCAGAGAAGGCCGCGAAACAAGCGGCCAAACAGAGCGGCGCAACAACGTCGGTATCGACACCAGCGGGATCGGTCACCGGCAGTGCGGCCAATACACCGCTCACAAGCGTATCCGCTGCCAATAGTACGGATGATCTAACATCGATGGCAAAATTGCAGATCGCCACGGAAAGGTGGGTAGTGGATGTTAAAGCGAATGTTTTGCTCATCCTTCCCCAGGAGTGCGGCAGGTGTACTCGTATCCGATGTGAAAGGCCGAGATATCAAAATCGACCAATATACTTTGTCTTTCCACGGTCGTCTACTCATCGAAGGTGCCGAGATATCCCTTAATTATGGCCAAAGATATGGTCTTCTTGGTGAAAATGGTTCGGGGAAGGTGGGTATAAACATACTTTCTTTTCCCTGGTATGTTTCCTGACCCGATCCCAGTCGACCTTCCTACAATCAATTGCGTACCGTGATATTGAGATCCCACCGCACATCGATATCTATATTGTGCGTGGAGAGGCCGAGCCGTCAGACGTAAATGCCGTGGACTTCATTATTGCATCAGCCAAAGAGAAGGTCGCGAAACTTGAAAGACGTATTGAGGAGTTATCGATGGCCGATGAACCTGATGACGTTGCTCTGGATCAAGCATACGAAGAACTAGAAGAAATGGACCCCAGCACCTTCGAGACAAAAGCTGGGAGCATTTTACATGGTCTCGGCTTCAGCCAAGCCATGATGCAGAAACCAACCAAGGACATGAGCGGTGGTTGGCGGATGCGAGTCGCTCTTGCCCGTGCGCTATTTGTGAAACCACACCTCCTGGTGCTAGACGAGCCGACGAACCACCTTGATTTGGGCGCGGTCGTGTGGCTGGAGGCGTATTTGTCGACATACAATCACATCCTGGTTATCACGTCGCACTCACAAGACTTCCTTGACTCTGTTTGCACGAATATCATGGAGCTGACGATGAAAAAGAAACTCGTTTATTACACGGGCAACTATACGACGTACGTTCGCACGAAGGGGGAGAATGAGGTCAATCAAATGAAGGCATATCACAAACAGCAAGAGGAAATTGCCCACATTAAGAAGTATGCATGCCCTTTTACTTGATGAGCATGTGCTGATGAAAAACGGGTAGGTTCATAGCGTCTGCTGGAACATACGCCAACTTGGTAAAACAAGCAAAATCGAAGCAAAAGATCATAGACAAAATGGAAGCAGCGGGGCTCATCGAAAAGGTCGAAACACCTAGACCTCTGCGGTTCCACTTCGAGGACATTCGCAAACTTCCGCCTCCTATCATTGCTTTCAATGAAGTCGCGTTCTCATACTCCGGAAGGTCAGAGGATTACCTCTACCGTGATTTGTCATTCGGTATTGAGTGAGTATGAACCTTCTGAGCATATTGAAATTTACTGACCTCATTGCGTACTTCACCAGCATGGACTCCCGTGTGGCTATCCTTGGTGCCAACGGAGCAGGCAAATCGACTCTCCTTAATCTCATTACAGGTGCCCTACAACCATGTGAAGGAACTGTTTCCAAACACGCTGCATTGAAATTGGCGAAGTATTCTCAACACTCTGCCGACCAACTTCCGTACGACAAATCGCCAATAGAGCACTTCCAATCACTCTTTCACGACAAATATCCTGACAAGGACGCCCATGTATTTCTCATTTCTTTCTAGCGATGATCGTGATGCCAATGCCCCTTTACCATTGTAGGCTTGGCGGCAACAGCTTGGAAGGTTTGGACTCTCTGGTTCACATCAGACCTCTCCGATCAGACAGCTGTCGGACGGTCTGCGCAATCGGTGAGAAATAGATCATCGTGATTCAGATTAATCCGATGGCTAACGCACTATTATGTCGTAGTGTCGTGTTTGCGCAGCTTGCAATGGAGCATCCACACGTTCTTCTGCTGGGTAAGTGTCGGATGACCATGACATTAACAAATATTTATTCGTGATCGCGTCAGATGAGCCGACCAACCACTTGGATATGGCTTCTATAGACGCCCTTGCATTGGCTATCAAGGAGTTTGAAGGCGGCGTTGTGATCGTTTCCCACGACTTCCGTGAGTACCTGTCATATATTCTCCGTCCTCGTGTTTCTGATCCATGTAAATCAGGTCTTATTTCTCAGGTAGCTGAAGAGCTATGGGAAGTAAAAGACAAGACGATCAACAATCTTACTCACGAAGATATCACAATCATCGATTATAAGAAAAACCTTGTCAAGCAGAGTAAGTGGCTACTACCTTCGACGGCTCCGTTAGAGCTCGATTAAACTTCTGGCTGTGTACCTGCAGGTGAGGCTGCCCTCGAGAAAGCGAAGCTCATCAGCAAGACTACTCAGAAGGGCAAAACCTAAACGGGGAATGTTCCTCAGCGCTCGGTGTATGTATCACCTATTCAGTAGACCTGCGCGTGTTGTGCTACACACCCGTGCCTTGTGTAGCCCCACCCATTCCGCGATTTCACATATGTAGCGTCTTGGTCCAAATTATACACTCGTGGGATGAGAAGCCAATGACTTGACTTGCTGACTAATAGCAACGCCCTTTACACGAGGCACCCCCCGGTGTTGTCGACGACCAATATTTGTGATGGTGATCGTTTGAATTATGTTCCAGGCTGCTGATGCGCATCGCCGGTGAGAGTAAACAATATCAAGACATCTATGAATTTGAAATAGCCGCGACTCGGTGGATGCGGCGCATAAGACAGGAGGGAATTTCAAGAACCCTAACTCCTATAATCTCAATCTGATCCTTCGGAGCATGCTAAGAGTAGCTTGGGAGGGGGGTCTTGTTGATCATACACACAAAATAAAAATTGTCGACCGCAGTCCTTCCTCCAAAATTAGAATGATGGCAGTTTACAGGCCGCTGAGCGTCGCCTAAAGACAGAGGATAGCCCAGATTCGTTCCGATGGGGAAAACTTGTGCGTTGTTCTTCGGATCTTCCACGCGCGTCCTCAAAGCTGCAAAAGATGAGTCCATCCCCCAGAATTGGTACATACAGCACACGTCGACAAACTTGGCACCAAAGGTTGTCCGGAAATTGGGCACTTGCAGGATCATCATGATCTTATCCCGGCGGCTCTCTCGAGAAGGATGCGTTATAACGGTACGTACCAACGGATGCATTTGTGCACAATGCGGTCCTGCAGGGGAGATGACCACCTCGAATCGGACTTGCATTGTGTGCAGTGTTATTTCATATCTCAGGGCTAAACAGTGAGCACCGTTCGCGCACGAGGTGGGATAAACTTTACAAACGACGGATGTGCCTGAGTGGCCCCCAATGAAAGAGTTGCTGGCCCAGATTCGATGTTGAGGACTGCATGGTACATGGTCCACCGTCGCGTCATAGCGGCGCCCGAGAGATATCCAACGGTAACCCCGAGCGCACTGGCACCACTATGGCGGCCATGGGGAAGAAATTTTACTCAGTCGTCCATAGTGTTATCATAACGACTGATGCCAGTACTTTCGACGGGAGAATCATATCTCTTGACTTCTTCCTAAATATTGGCAAGCGTTGTGCGCATTTAAGTGGACCGGCTAAACCAAGGAAGCCGAGCGCTCAGCGCTGCGGCGGCCTTGCTGAAGACTTAGATACTTTTGTCGCGATTTGGACGGACATAATCGTCCAATGGGGAGCCCGAGGAGTTCTATTCGTTCCAGTGCATCGGCACCTTATGCAAGACTATGCCAGTCACGTAGACGTGGTCTTTTCTGCAACGTCACATCTGCTGCGCATTGAAGTGATGATTGGTTGCAATGAAAAGTTGAAACTACTCACCTTGTGAAATGTTCGAGGTTGAAGCGGCAGAGATGGATATAGACGTCTGAAAGGCCATCTGGACATAAGTACCTTAGCACCTTGATCAGTGTTACCGTCCATGTTTCCAAACTCCACATCAGAACTACGAAGTGTATTAATTTCTTACCGAATTCGCGCTTATATAATAGGAAGAGAACTACCATTGAGTATCATTTCTATCATAGGAAGGGTATGCTTATTGGTACGAAGCCAAATATAAAGGCCATCTGATTACTCATGAAGTGACAACCTTTTAATATCATAATTACAAGTCAACGGGCACTCGAAGAGAGACGATGTTGAAGCGAACCATGGTACAAGCAACACTTGGTAGAGAATTTTACTCTACAATTACGCCTGGTGAGTACCATAATGTGGCTGTGGTTGATACTCTGCAGGCAAAGTTTGTGGTTGTCCTTGGGGAGTGAACGAACCTGGGTAAGCGCCATAGGTAGGTTGCTGGGGAGCAGGGACACTGCCTGCCGGCGGAGAATAGGATTGTTGAGGGTATGGTTGACCAGGCAGAGGTGCCTGCTGTGGGTAGTAGGGTTGGGGGGCTGCTGGGGGGTAAGCTCCGGGAGAAGGGGCTGGGGCTGGGGCTCCCGGGTATTGAGCATATTGTGGCGCAAACTGTTGTGGATATTGAGCCTGATTCATGGGTACGGCAGGGGTAATAACGCCGCTGCTGGCGGCCTCCCGCACGGAGAGGGTCCAAATGCTTCTTCCGCGGATGGCACAGATGATGGCGTACAAAAACAACACATCATAGTAAATAAACACTGAGGAAGTATTTTCAACTGATTGACATTGACATCCTCATGAAAACTTACCTGCGAAGAAATTGAGGAAGGCAAAGGCTTCCATCGCAGTGATCTCGTAGCAAACAGCTAGGACAATGTAAACAACGCTTTCTGATGAAGTGGAGTTACTCACAAGCGCCGCTAAAACAGCCATAAGGGAAGAACCACGCCTTGGCTGCGACGGTAGTTCCAGCGGTTGCAACCCATAAAATCCAGAGGATGACTAATTTGGTCGACAGATCAGAGTTGCCATACGCGCGTGCATGCAGATTTTTAACACGCACAGAACCAGATGATCTCGAAAAGAACCGCAGAGGTAAATATCCGGCTTTTGGAGCGCCCCAATATAAGGCTGTCGAGGCAGACCGACGTCAGTAATTATCAAACATCCCTTTTCGGTTTTTGTGTAACTCACAACAAAGGGAGGGAAACGGCAGTTACGGCTGCTGTTGCCGTCCCGAATGGTGCGAACGCCAGATACGAATTTGAATATCCTTGGGTTAACCACAAGATGTGCGCGCAAATGCCAAGTACCCCCAAAGAGAGGAGGGCGGTGGATGCTTTGGAATATGTGAGATTGTAAAGCCCTACCACAACGGTACAGGACTCACAGAAAATGATAACACGCAACGAAGGAATGAGAGCCATTTTGTCCTGGAGGACAAACGGGAAGTTGGTTGCGAGTTGAGAGAAGTATAAAAGAGAATGTAAAAAAGTTTTTAGCGGCGATCAGAAGGTTTATGGTGACACTCTTCTCTGGCCTAAATACTGTCGTGCACTTACCCTCTTTGGCTGTTCTCGGACGGCTGTGTCACATGAAGCGAGCAGCTTGTCCACACCTGTCCAATCAGGGGACATCCTGATAGCAGGAAATACTTGGCATCACCAACCATGTATTTGACGTTGACATAAAGGAACCGCTCACTATAAACAACGATTTGCTGAAAGTCATCCCTTGACCAACGCCATAGCATGTGGGACCTGGGTACTTACAGTCGCTGAGGGTATAAAAGCACTGGCAGTTCCAGGCAAAAATTCCACCAGTTGGCAGCCGCAGGCCTATGAAGACCATTCTAATAGAATGATCGTTGCACACATTCGCTGTCATTGCTGGCGAACTGAGCGCTTACACAAACACATGTTTGCAACCGGCGATACCCGAACAACCAATTTCAAGCCACAATGGACCGGCGACAAGGCTGCAGAAAACATGAAAACTGGCGAGCTTCTTCACCACTCCTTGAACTCGGCCTTCCCTGACTCTATTCGTCCTACACTGATCTGTCACATCATGATTTCCTTCAAGTTTGGTGTCACGTCAATGTGATCTCCAAAAGTTAGAGCGCTCCACACTTTAAGATATCCCCATTTGGTTACAGCATCCTCAGGTCCTTTCTCTAACAGTCTCTAACCAGTCGCTGGACCTCAGGCCTCAGGACATAGGTGATTGCGACCTACCGCTCATCATGGGTCGCTCTGCATCGTCCCGAGTCACGTATGCAAAAAGTTCTCAAATGACCAAAGGAACTGAAAGCCATCCCATATTCAGCTCCTCATCCTTTTATATCTCCCGTACTGACTCGTCGTCCTTCTCTTCTATTGTCCTTGATGATGATATGATTATCGGTTCTTCTCACAGTCGATCCCTGCTGCCTCTGTGGACTGCATGGCACCGGTACCGATATGCAAGCTGTACCTGATGGGGTCCCCTTCTCTTCTGTACCACAGGTTTAGTCCCCGCAACCTACCCAGAAAGGTACATACGGTGTTCGCTCGTATGACGGACTTTAGCCATACGCCAGACCCTATCCATGGAAGTGGAAGGAGCAGGGTCGGCGAGCGGGGAACGGCACTTAGTTTCCCTTTCCAAATCCCAACATACTGTACTGCTCTCAACCCTGAGTGGCTTCTCGAAATGCGCACGTGTTCGTGCCCCTTGTTATCCTTGTTGCACGTGGAACTAGAAAGAAGGCTTCGTGCATCGATCGCAACCGCAAGCCCGGCATCAATGTATCAACCTCGAGCACAAGTTGGGTCTTCGAGTTCGGTGGCTGTCTCTTCTCGCAAGCAATATGCTTCCCCAGGACGAGGACCATTACTGCCTCCAGGTTCGAATGTGGCTTTGACGACTGGATTCTCCAACCACAATCACAAAGTGCATCCGCATACGATACTTCTTATCGTGATATATCAGCACCCCTTGTAAGGACATGAGAGGGCCAACAATGAATGGTCATCAATTTCCAAAGCGCTGAGCTAGATTTCCCCCACGACAACACATCGCTGATTCTCGAATGCTTATACGTATTCCCGGTACCCAAAGAACGGCCTTGTTTTGTTCTCCCCAACAAGGCCGAGTGGTTCCTTGTTCAGTCTCAGATTGTCCCAACTGCCACCGTGCTGTGCCCGACAATCGGTATGGATGTACATACTGTGTCTACGTTGCCCTATATGCTAGGGCACTTTGAACTTTGAACAAATTCGACGCGACATGTCCAGTCGTAGTATACCTTCACTTCCTCATCCACAAACACACTCGGATCACACCATGCGCACAGCCTGCCCCTGTTGATCCCTACCACCCCTGCGAACACAAAGTAGTGGCCTTCCCTAGCCTTCCCCGGCCCCGCCGATCCCGCCAACGTGTCATCTCGACGGCCTTGCTTGACTCATTGTAACGTAGTCATCACATCATACACCGATTAGGAAAGTGTCACCCCCCTCCAGTGCTGTAATCCCGCGTGAGAAAGTATAAACTTATCGTACCAGAGGCATCGCGACACTTTCGTGAAAGGCATTGAACCTTGGTACATAAAAGCGTTCGGGAGGCGGTGCACCCATCTTTTAGGGAAAACCTTGTTATGTACGTCCTACTTTACGATAAACCCAAGTTAGCGGAGGAGTGGATCACGATCCTAGGCTAGCGCAGACACGCCAAACCCACGCGGTCGGATGGTTCGCCACCACAAAAGTGAAACCAAGTTAAAAGCGCTACGCGAAAGGCGGGCGGGAGCAACGGAGGACAGTTCATCTTGCGAATTACAGCCAATGCATGAAATAGGCCGAGGAAGGGATTAAAGATACAAAAATTCAATATAAAATTTAAATGAGTGGGGGAGGAAAAAATATACAGACAACTGGGCAACAGCCAACAGAGATCAAGGGGGGCTGCCAAGCAAGGCCAGTCTGAGGCGATTTCGACGACTCCCGTCTCATGCTTCCCCTACTAGAACAGAGTTTGACAAACCAGGGCGGTAGTACGCCACCTCGCCCACGCTCCCCTCATCAGAGGAAGTAATCTGCAAGAGGCTTTTTTGCTGGTATTGACCGTACATCCTATTGGCGAGAAAATAACACTATCCATTAGCATACACTGCACCGACAAAGAAGTGAGCCTAAATACAGATACGATAATGGAGTAAACTATTTAGATGGGTTTGGCCTAGCCAACCCGAGCCGACAATGATCTGGAGCGGGATTAAGACCGCGCGCCGCATATCGCCGATTGGAAAAACGAGAGAAAGAATAGGAAGAATAATGGGGTCGATGATATCTGGAACTTACCGAAGGTGCATGCGAAAATACCTTGTACTCCTGGCCGAGGTGCTCGTCTAGTTCAAGTATCGACGCCACGTTTCCGCAGCTAGTAAGCGGTAAGAGGGCCGGCCGAAAGGTGTATCCGGAACCGTGTTCGTAAATCGTCATTACCGTCATCCGCATGGGTTGGAGCATATTAAAAAATGAGTATGCTTAACTTCAAAGACGGGAGCTTGCCAGGCGAGAACACAGGGCCAACCAAAACTCACCGATAACAGTAATTCGGGGCACTCCACACGGTCACGATCGTCCCATCAAACATGAGTTTGTAGCCCTCCATTGCAAGCTGATGCGCCCGCGCAATGAGGTCGATCGAGTTGCGATGGGCAAAGGCTTTGGTGATGTCCGCGCCGAATAAGAATCCGGCGCCCCGCGGAGATACTCCCCATCCCGATATTTCTGTTGACCTTCCTTTAGTATATATTCATGTGCGTGTGGGAAGAGAAAGGAGCGATGGCGGTAAGGAGTTCTATGCGACATCGTCTCGCTTGGTGGGGTCTGTTGGGTTGGGTGAGGAGAACTCACCATCTGGGTCTGACCATAGCAAGTCACACATCGGGCCATCGTGCGGGACCTCCTGTTTTCGATCAATAGCTCGAATCTAGAACGAGACGACTAATTAGTGCTTCCGGTCGATGTCAATACTGCGAGCCTCATCGCCATCGCCAGCGAAATGTCCTCATCCCGGCATCACCTCACCAAAGCCCACCGACCCACTCACCTGATCAATTTCTTGTAAATTCGGGCTTAAACCCCCATGCACACAAAACACCCTCCCATCTACGATCGCTGCAAGGGCGAGGTAATCAAATACCTCACAACACCACCTCCACACGTTGGTGCTTCCATACTTGCGTATACATTCGTCGTAGAACCCGTACACTTGCGTGATCTGTCGTGACTCGTGGTTCCCACGAATAAGCGTGATCCGGTCGGGATATCGGACTTTGAGAGCGAGCAGGAGAAGGAAGGTTTCGACGCTGTAGAAACCGCGGTCGACAAAATCGCCTAAAGTGGGGTGCACGTCAGCGCAGGTGGTCGTGTGACCCAATGAAATGAAGGGGAGGGCGAACGCACAACCGATTGGACCGACTTACCCATGAAGAGGTAGTTTGTTTCCGGACAAAACCCGCCAACTTTAAAGAGCTCCATGAGGTCGTAAAACTGGCCGTGTATATCACCACATATCTGCATGCGCGCGCACGATGGCACAAGGAAAGGCAATTAGGCGTTTAAACCGAGACCGACAGCGAGAAGGATATGAATAGGGATGATAGGCAAATATAGAAAACACCTACCGTGACAGGCGAGTCCACGACTTGGACGTTGGCCTCCTCGATCAGTATCTCGCGTACTTTGAAGCAGAGCCGTTTCACCTGTTCCTCGGAAATGGGCTCACATCGTGTGAGCTGGTCAATTTGCCTGCGGCGCCGGTCACCGTGTTTTGCAATCAGCATGTTGTTGTTTTTTTTTGGGGGGGGGATTCGCCATTTGGATTTTGGTGTCGATTTGAATTGAATTGACCATCGTTCGCCCGTATTAGAGATTAGAAAGAATACCGGAGTTTAGCATTCGTACCCGCATCAGAAAGGGTAAAGATTGTCGTTAAGGATGATGGTGTTCAGACGCATACGTGGACGTCCGAACATCGGGGATAGAACAAATATCGAACAAGGCGTCCACAGAGGCCGTTGACCGTATCAACGTCGACGCCATAAGCATCCCGTATGCGGTGCAGCAACACACAAGGTGTCCAGGAGACCGCGGAAGTCGAACACGGAGTCGCATCGCCAAACAGCAAGCGTCACACGCCATAGCATACCCATCATTTCCCCCGGCGGCCGCCAGTCCGACCAGGTCGGTGTGGTGGGTGTAGTTTCGGTATTGGTTATACGCATCGGTTGTTTGCGTTTTTTAGCGGTGCAAAAGAATGGCGACGCCACCCCGCGGTATGAAAGTCGTGACACAGACGCGGGCAGAATTTTTCAATCGAGGTGGATGCAGATGCGAGGGCGTCGGGGACATGAAATTTGGATCACATATGCGTATGAATCGCGGGAAAAAAAGAGGAGATGAAGCATGCGGAAGCCAGACGTTTAGAGATGACGAGAAGGGAAAGAAAAAAAGGAACGTCAGTTAGCGAAAATGCTCAGTGACTTGGAGTAAGAGGACGTACCTATCGAGATCACTCTCGCCCATGACTCTCTTTTACGTTTAAGCTTTCACCCGTCTAGTACCGTATCAGTTGCTGCTCTTTCCCTTCCGCTCTAAACGGCGGGTCTAAGTGGATCTGGATGGTCAAAATGCAGTGACCGACAGTCGCGTGCGTTGATGCTGATGTTGATTGTGAATCCGATGATGGCTTAACCTGGCCGCCTTGGTTCTCAGTATCGTCGTCTGTGCTTCGCGAAGCCTTGAAAGAACTTTCCTTATTTTACCGTAGAGCCTGGAGATCCGATAATTGAAAGCGACAAGTCGAAGCGCATATATCAAAAGTGCGGGGCGACACACACACACACAACATACACAAACGTCAAGTCCTAGGGAAAGACGGCATACATTCAATCTTTCACTATATGGACATGATACAAAGTTCAGCTCATTTTTCTTTCCTGTTGCCTCAATTGGTGTCCTATTTAATAGACATGAGCGAAGCGCTGAATCACCTGCTGTAATTTTACTTCCACACACAGCATATGGTATATGCTAATAAACTTCTAGTACAGATACAGTCATATGCATGTTCTTATCAGCATGGCATTAACGATAACATTCATAGCACCCCCCCCTCGAGGCCCATGTCACCTCTATCAAGCACGTATCGACCCCACCCTCCTTCCATCCTTGACTTTCTTCTTTTTTTTCCACAGCATGCACTAATAGAGTTACACAGCCGCTCTCTTTTGTGAAAAGGTATAGTGATCCATGGAACCGTTATCCATATATTACAAAGTTCCCAACTTCTACTGCTCCAAGGCACGGCACGGCACGCGAAAAGCCTCACACACAAAGTCGTACACACAGCATACGTACCACATATGTACAACCCAACCCAGGTTTCTTTTTGCAAATGGGTACATAGATCAGTGCTTCTTTTTTGCAACGTTGCATTGGCACAGGACCGTTTGGACCGAGTTCTTTTCCGACTTTACGCTCCATGACCGGCCGCGGTCCAGGTAAGTACACACGCCCCCCCCCAGCTCCATGTCACGCGTGAGCGTGTATAGCATTGAAGGTAACTTTGATTCAAAGTCTAAAAAATCGATGGGAAGCAGTGCCATGTCCGACCCTCCAGACACTGCCTGCCGTGCATCATATACATAGTAGTACGTTGCTTCGAATTCCAAACTCCACGGGAACTTGTGCCACGGTGATAGATATGATCGCGGGTGCAATTAATAGTAGCGCTCCACCATACCTACTACACACCTTTTTTTTTCGAGTTACGACATTGAATTGTCGCGGACACACTGTGCCCAGTACGCACCGGTCGAGCCTCCATGGCAGTCGGATGCTCACGCAACACAAAACGGAGACAAGGCGCGATTTTTCTATGAACAATACTGTACAGTATCAGGTTTACTATAGGGTATGGTGTAGGATTGCGAGATGGGAGAAAGCAAAGTGCAACTTGGGGTGGATGTATAGAGGAGACAGCTAGAGGGAGAACAAAGAGAAGGCCGAACTTCGAGGCCGTGGGGGGGGGTGGGGGAGATGGTTTTAATGATACAGACAACAGTCCATGACAACAGAGAGACAGAGAGATAAGCAACCCCTCCAAGTGTGTGCCGTGTTTATAGCCAGGGGATATAGCGAGACTTGGCGGGCATGCGGGGGAGAACAAGAGCGAAGGTATGCTACAGGTGGGTCTGGCGCCTTCGAGATAGCCAGCAGCTCCCACTCTGCGATGATAACAACGGGTAAAAAAAAAGAGATAAGAAGGGGAAACCGAACACGAAAGTAAAACATCTAGAGAGTAACAGGACCTATGACCTGCCCCTGAGGAGGCCATCCGATTTCCACCCCTGGCCCACTGAAAGCGGTGGTGCATGGTACGAATACCCACCGATAGGAGAATGCGCGTGTGAATGATGATGGTGATGAAGGGCAAACACCGAGCCCCCCAAAGTTGTCGACCCACCACTGGGAAGACTCGGAACTTGGACATGTGCTAGACGGCCCATATCGCCTCTTACCACGCGCTCATCTTGGATCGGGGCCAAGATCGGTGGAGGCGAATCGTACCTGGGCAAACTGTGTTGTGGGATGGCCATACCAGGATTGGTGTGGGGGTGGTGAGAGTGATGGCTGTACGCAGCTGCTGAGCCGGGAACGCCCATATGCGCAGATGAACTTGACATGTAGCCATTTGACAGGCCTGGGTGTTCGTCCAAGGATGGATAAGATGTCCCTGTGGTGTCGTGACCCCCGTCATCGCGGTATGTCGAATAGTTTGGAGTAGAAGGCTCGGATGCCTGGGAGTGGGGGGAGACGGAGACAGAATGGGAAGAGTCCGGCGAGGGCGAACTGTAGTTGGCTGGATATGATTGGGGGTGAGACAAGTGAGAAATGGAGAGACGGGATGAGAGTGACGACACATGTGTCGAGGAAGGTGGGGGGTGGTCGTGGATGTTGTCCATAGACGACTGGTGGAGAGCAGACTGTAAACGGGATGCAGAAGGCTTCTCATCATACGACGAGTACTGGTATGAGTGGTCCTGTATAGCAGCTGTGGCACTGGAGGGGTGATAGCTGTAACCCGAGGAGTGGGAAGGCTCAGTGTAGCTGGGTGGACTGTCATGGAAGTGTGGTTGTATCGGGGAATGTTGTGGTGGGGCGTGTCCGTTTAGCATGGGCTGAGTATGTTGGGATAGGGTAGGGTAAGCGTTTTCATGGGGAGTAGGGGATCGGCTGTTGGACTGAAGGGAGTCCGAGTACATGGAGAACGCTGGGACAAGCGGAGGAGGCGAGTCTGGGGGAGGGGGGATGGCGTGTTCGAGTGGCGGAGGGGTGTTGTCGTTTGAGGAGCGGTCTGAGACGGCGAGGAGGCCGGCTGAACGGCTGCTGCGGGAAGTGGCACCGACGGCACGGGCGATCACCGCGCGTGTTGCAGAGCTTGAGCTCCGTCTCGATCCCGGGGAGAGGTGGATGCGGTAACTGGACGGACACATGGCTCAGCAAGGGAACAGGGGGTGGCAAGGGTAACAAAGGCAGAGGGGCGCGCGTGAATGCGAATGAATAGGGGGAATACTCACTGCTGCTGGAGGTTGTCCTGTCTGGAGCACCGTGTTTCGCATCCAGGAAAGGGGCACTTGTGGTTGCGCTCACCGGTGTGTACGCGGAGATGGCGCGCAAGGTGACCACTGGTTGTGAAACCACGGTCGCATGTCTGGCAGACATGTTTTTTCTTGGCGGCGGACTGGGATGAGTTTGGTGGCGAGGGATGGGGAAGCGACCCTGGAGCAGTCGGGGACTGGGGCGAGGAGCTGCTGTCGGAATGGTGGCGGGGCATTTCGAGGAGGGAGTTGAGGGATGCGAGCCTTTGACTGGAGGCTTATTTGAATGCAAAGCGAGTCGAGAAATGTCAAATGGCAGTGAGACGGCAGCAAAAAATAATATACGTAATACCCAGCGGGAGAAAAAAAATAAACCGTATTCCCAATCAAGGCAAAGAGGGGGGGTCTTACGAACTCAATAGATTCGTTTCGATCGTCCAATTCCAGTATAGGGCAAAGTTTTGGCTTTCCCGATTCCTGGATCTGTGCACTCGGCAGTTGCCGGCCTCCTCCGCACATTTGTCGGCACGGATGCTTTTGGCCGTCCGAAATCGGATGGGCCCCCAATCCAACGACTACAGAGCAGAGTCCATTCAGTTGGTAGTCACTGGTAGTAGTATTCTCTGACAGCGCTGCCAAAGTTGACAGCTCAGTTCACCAACGGCCGACCTCCGTCGCGTCCACGGACCTCCTGGATCGACAAAAGGGCCCCTTCGCTCTCGTAGCAAGCAATCTGGGCGGTCTGAAGGAACTCTTCCCACCGCTCAATTTGCCACTAGCCCAGGCACCTCTGCGACCTCCTTTTTCGGGACCGCACGGTGCTCAGAACCAGACACAAACAAACACAGAACAACCACTGGCCTATCATATGCATCAGATCTCTGACTTCTGATCGGGGGCCCGCCACCAAACCGCCCGCCGCAGCAAAATATCTTTCTTCTACTTTGCTTCCTCTCCCCATGGATACACGCCTATACTTCTACCGCCCCAACTGGCCTCTCCCTCCCCGGAATTACTAGTCCGCCGCGGCCCCCCTCCTTCTTCCGGCCTCCCCTGCCCACCCCCTTCTGCGTCACGTACTCGCACTTATCGCCACCCCGCCGTCATAAACATCTTGTCACCGGCGCAGATCGCCGTCATCAGTGTGTGCTTCCATGTCACTCCGCCATCGTCGCTGCATCCAAGAAAAAAAAAATTCATCAAGTACCTCTCACTCACAAAGCTGACATAACCATCTCGCCTGTCTGAGTGGCAAATTCAGTTAGTGCCAGTCGTCGTGATGCATCAAACGAAACTCTCCCACAGCCCGACAGCTGTTCACACACGTACACCTCCCCCTCTCGATCAACCAATCCTACCATATCAATGTAATAGCGATCATATGTGCACAAGCCCTCCGCGCTTGAACTTTATCACTTCCTGGCCATCCTCCGATTGCTATCACTTACACCAACTACACGGTCTCATGGGTGCTGGTGCGATCGTCGTGTCGTTGTCGTGCTCTTCTTGCTGCCCAGTCTAGACCCGGCCTACCGCGTGCACCACCCCCCCACATTCATCTCTTCCTCCGTCCTCGCCCCCTCCTGCCAGCTGAATCGAAATACATACTTGCCACGATTAGCCTAGTCTGCTGCACTCGCCACACGCCCAACAACACCCCCCACCGGTGCCACCGGCGCGAACAGATCGTCTGATATGTAATGATAAAGTAGAAAGAGGAAGGAAATGAACAAGGACACGGATGACGATCATGTATGTATCGATGCCCCCGTTGAAGGCAATTCGCGTGTCCGCGTCTGATCGAACAGGGGGCATGAAAATGACACGCTTGCACCCCCATTCCCGTTCTTTCTTAAAATCGCCATGATAATAGTCCCACCTCTCCTCCTTCTCTACCCACACGTCCAGATCTGCGTCATGGGATATATGAGGACATGCACAGGATGGCCACACCTACCTCCATAACGCACGCAGTGACTCCAGTCTTGGCAATTGGCGTGGGCACCGATGCGGTGTCGGTATCTATCTGGTATATCGTCTATCCTATTTTCTGCTGCTCCCATTTTCACTCACGTAGTGCGTCGCCACGCCAATCTCCAATACATTTTCCAAGATAGTGCGCACAACTGCGCACCACTCTCCAGTTCTTCGGCCCTCTCTTAACTTTCTTGGTATGTGGCAGAAGCTGTACGAGAGAGGGTACGTGAACTGAGCTTAGTAGCTCGTCTAGTGCTATATTATACGAGAGTGCATGGATGATGAGTCGCATGATAGATTGCGAACTCGTCAACAAGTTTGTGAGTCCGCGAGGGGGTTCGCAATTGCCTGCTTCGTCTGTGGTTCTTTCTTACTTGCGCGACAATTATCTTTGGGAAAGAAGGTCAAGTCACAACGACATACTCTTCAATGGACAAAGTTGATCCAGCTTACGACCTCTGGTACGTACATACACTTGGACACTGGATCCATCAGAACAACCCTGAGAAAGTCAAACTACCGTTAGCTTAGGATCAAAGTCCCAGGGGCACGATCAGCACTCAGTGCTTACGGCATGCGCTCGGTTCACAAAAAAAGTCTTCTTCGTCGTGGAGGGCTAGCCTTCGAGGCTCGACGAGCAGCCATTTCTTTGCCTGGATTTCTTCGGCTTTGGTGGCGTTAGCCTCGAAGTCAGGCGGGGTACATACTATGCTAATCAGCCGCGCACCTGTCACTGTCAGCTAATTCTGTGTTCGCGTTGCTCGCAACCGCTTGGGTGCGACGGTACGATAAGGTGCGTGTCCGACAACGTGTGTGCCTTGAAAATTACTTTGGAAATGCACTCTGACGAATCGGCCGGTGCTGTCCCGAACACCAGAGCCTCAAGCTTGACATGCCGAGCACTTAGATACGACCAGTTAGTTACTTCAAACCGGCTCTTGCGTTGGTTACTGAACTTAAAGTGAGTACTCTTGAAATGGTATTCATAGCACACGTGTACGTCGCCTGCTTGGATGCCTAGCCCTATTCTCATTGAAGGCTCGTCCAGCAAACGCCGATGCGCACGGAAGCCGGGGGGCGACTCTAGATCAGTGTACGTATCAAGGATACACCTAAGGAGTTTGCGTCCCGATGCGCCACGAGGACAAGAGGACACTAAACTAACTTTGCTGTAAGCTATTCGTCGTGTGAGTGTGATGTGCACCTAAACTACTTTATATCGGAAAGTAGCCACGATGGGTGGTGCCACAGGGTGCTGCGTGGTAAGCACGTGTGCAGGTGAGGGTCGTATGCGTACCTTGGAACTATCCCTGCATCCCCTCCCCGGATGCCGGTTCCAGATCCGCCTATGCCATGGGCCATGCACTACCGGCAATGTTGGCAGTGGCTCCACTCCACCAACTGCTTGGGATACAATATGCCTTTGTACGTCCACTTTTCCGCGCTAAGTGATCAAGGTCGTCCTTCGAAGCTGCGATCATATCAATGAAGAGGTCCCCTGTGCCCACGATCTGATTTGAATCTTCGGGGTATTCCTTTCCTTTTGAAAATAAAAATAAAAAGTGATCATCGCATCAGATTCGTGTCTGAATTTGACTAGGTTCAGATGCAGTCCGTGTCCCACCTGGCCCATCACGGCCCATCGTCGTCGCATCATAAAGATCACGCCGATCCGACTCTTCCGGCCTCACTATGACCTGATCAACGTTCCAACAATCAGTCTGGCAAATCTGTTGATCATGTGAGCATGCATAGCACAACTGATGGGTGGCGTCTTAGTGATACAGCCGGATTCATACTTGTGGGTGCCGAACAAAGAATGGGCGAACATATGTGTATGTAAACCGGTATATGAATGTTCCATTACAGATCCACTTTGACTGGCGATTTCGATAATGATAAATTGATGGTCTTGCGGCTGATTCTGCCACAAATAATGAATGGAGGAGAAAAAGGGAAAGGAGCGGACAAAAAGAACGGGGTGGAGATTGTTGGGTACAGTAATAATCTCCGCAAGGTTTACCACCGACTGGCCGTCGTCGAATGGAATAGGCGTCGGTAGAAGGTTTGATTAACATACATACAGACTTATCTTTGGACCTACGTGATAAATCTGTATGCATTTTGTTATTGTGCTGGCAGCTGGCAGCAGTTGTATGAACTGCCCACATGTCTGACAAGTGTCTCGGAACTTGAGTACATACATAATTGTAATTTGTCCCGACTTACCTATTGTTACAGCAGTAACGCCATGCATTGAATTTCAGGTACTACGTCTGGACCATCGCGGGATTCTTTTCCCAAGGCTAAACTTTGCGCCCTTTGACGATACAATAGAGTTTCGTTCTAGAGGCTGTGGCAGAATTACAATGCACACTGATTAGTTACACACACATACAAACCTTGTGCGTGTACATACATAGACGAGACGGAGGATTACTTACACCGGAATTGAATTGGTAAGAAAAAAGCGCTGAGGTCAGGTTTGGTGTGATTAGTACAGCGTGGGTAATCCCAGATTTCGAATTGAGCTTTTTAGCTCTGGCTTGTCACGGCATTGCTCACGGGACCGTTGGCCACCGCCGTGGCCGTACGCTTCGTTAAGGGGAAAAGGAGACTCGGCTTGAAAAGTGTATTGTCAAGCAACTTGTCAAAAGTGGCGTCAATGATGCAGGAAGGGGTCACTGACCCCTCCCAATTCATTGCATCGTTGCTAGCCTGACCGCTCTATATTTGCTTGGGCTCGTCCAAGTTTTCTACTAGTTCAACGTTCAATGTCCACGTTTAGGGCTTATGTAATCTTATAATGCGTACGTGGCTTCTAACGTCAGGTTCAGGGACGAACAGTCATCCTCTTGGACTGAGTGATCGGATGTGAGACATTTTGACTGCCGCTCCTGGTACTGCATTTAAGTATCCTCTAGGTGCAAGAGCTCGGTGTGCATGCCAATCTGAAGTTGCTGACCTATCGTCGTCAAAACGGCCATAACAAAACAAACCAGCCATCGGCATTACTTACTAGTCTCCACTGATCATGATGCGAATAATGTCCTCCAATCAGAGGCCTTGATGATAAGATGGAAGTATATATGAGGATAAGTCGTAGAGTTGTCGACATGCGCCTGTCAAAACTTGGCAGTCCTCGTGACTTGTTGTCGTCTTGTCAAATTTAGCCAATATGAACCTCTTATATGTTTCGGTCTCGCCACTCGACATCAACTTGTCGTAGAGATAACGGTGCGTATCTTTAGTCTACCCCGTTAAGTGCATCCAAGGCACTGGCACCTTCAAGTCCGATATTAGGTCCCCCTATAATAACTCTAGTCAAGGCCCAAGACCGTCCTAGCACTCTAAACGTGGGCAAAGGGAGATGCCGAGGACTCTGAACGTTTTATGAGGTCTCACTGATTGCCACACATGAATGGTGTAGTTGTCCCAGCGTCCAGGTATCGGCCCTCGAGAAAAGATCGGGGGGAAGCCAAGCGCTGCGGATTGCTTGTCACCTGTTGAACTTTCTCTTCAGCGATTCTGTTGTGCAAGACATATATATCTATGTCGAACCAGACAGCTGGCGCAGTGGCAGACACGTCCCATGAACATACAAGCGCCGTTGTCGTGACGCCCAACTTCCATAGCATCGGGGGGACCGTATCCATGTCCACCTACTAGGGCTCTTCGGATGCGTTCAATCAAGGCCATGGATCAGAAGCTTCCATGTTTCCTCATTGATATCTGAAATGCAAGCAAGTAGTCTAGGCAAATTTTGTCCGTATACACTGCATGCAGCTGCTTTACTCATCACTGCAAATAGCTTCCGAGTATCTGGCGCAGGCCTCACGCCGAGTTGCACCAGGCACTTGACATTGAAAGTTGTGGCGCTCCTACGCGGCGCGTTGCGAAGAAGTTTGATAGGTGAGTCTATAGCATCCATATTTTTTTACGAATCGGATGCTATTGTAGTAAGCTGTGGGGAAAACAGGAAAAGATGACCTTGGGTTGTGTCAGCCATACTGTGGCTTCCACTGCTCGATCAGGTTTGACTACCATCACCGCTGCCTTGGCAAGGTAGACAGGCACGATGGAAACATATATATTATCATCTCATATGTATGCCGCGACAGGCCGACGTCGAACGTTTGAACGTTCGTGGAGGCTTTCTGTTAGGAACACGGAAACCAAAGTCCACCCCGACATGGAAGATTTCGCACAGCTACATGCTGCACCATGACATGAAAGTACATACTAACACCGCACTCAGTTATCGAGACGCGTTCCGCTCCGAACACATGGGACGCCTGACGCCCCGAAGATCCGAAATGCAAATAATGACCAATGAAATGAAAACACAGAGGAGCACTATCCCTTCTCTGTAGACATGAAGTGCGTTTTTTCTCCCCCCAAGCTGTCATCCTCTATGTACGTGGCTACGTGCTTCATTGACGGCTGACGCTATCCACACATGACGCGATTTTTATCGCACCATCGTGGAGGATGTATTGGCATTCATGAACGTTGCTCTAGCAATCCATCAACTTTGGCGCCAACTTGAAAATCACAGTCCGGCGACGACTTTCCGCACATAACCTGTGCTTCCATCACTGCGGTGCAGGATGAACAAAGATCAAGTGAGTCTGTGACGCATGCACGTGTGATGCCGTTGGCCTCGTGGAGGGTACGAAGCTTCATTCCAGGCAGTTTCCGGTTAATGATGGAAGATACTTGTTGTCGGCCTTGTCTTTGATGTTATGGTGTGTTCAGTTCGCCTCCTCTTGCGGAAATGTTCTCCCTCGGTACATCGGCCCTTCTTGGGCGTGTGATTCAAATACTTTTACACAGATCATTTACTGTGGTATCTGCGAGGTCACGGATTCTTCGCCATCAGATACAGGTACTAATATGCATCTATGCACCGGTTTCTGTTCGGTGCCGGACGAGGGTTTTGGACTGCTGTGGGGAGACAACAGGTACGTGCGTGGCGATGATAAGAAACATTGTCTAACGCCCGCTCACGAAGTTCGCCAGTTACGGTTAGCTACGCACTGCAAGCGTGAGTTTTTGGCAGCCCGAACTTTAATCCTGTGCCTCCTGACTGATCTTTTGGGTAATGCATTAACACCCCCCTTCGCACTAAACGCGTCGCACCTGGGAAGGTGGGGATAAACTAGCCAGTAGAACTCGTTCGAGCGGCGCACGTATCATCATCCTCCGCCGCTTTCCAAGCGCCTGTTTGACTCGATCCATAAAATAAGTTTGCCTAATGAAGTAAGTTTACAATGTATACCGCAGTTTCCCGTCGGAGGGGCCTGGGAGAGGCTGCTGCAGCATGGTTAAGCGCTCAGCATTCAGATTGCAAACGCTATCTGTATGCTATGTACAGCACCCTTCGAGTAAGTGACGACGATGATGATGGATCGTCGTTATGCACGCGAAACAGTCACGAAGCTCGACCCTGCAGGGCCCTGTCACTGGTCCAGTTTGCGCACTTTGATTACGCGTCGGCGCCGGTTGATGGATGTCAGATCCCGATGCCAGACCCATTGTAGGGATTGAGTAACAGCTTCGGTCGACGCACAATCATATGGAGCATCCTCAGCCGACAATACTTACGATCATTGTATACACTTACAAAGGGTCTAGGTCGTTTGCTATGTAATGCATCCCCCCAACTTGAAAGATAGGTCGGAATCAATTCTGCAACTGAATTAACCCTGTAGTCAGTAAAGTTCATCATTTCGTCGATGCAGCAAAGCGAGATATGCATTGAATCGGTACATGGATAAGATGAAGTTTACAGGAGGATGATACCCGAGCACGGGCATCCGGGCGGACGTGTGCTGGCACAATGCCGTTCAGCCGACGGACGAATAGGTAGCGCTGTGGGATTATGGCATAGCCATCTGAGCTACCCATGGCCATGGGTGCTTCTCATACACTTCCGAATTTTCATGGGGGACACGCCAAGGGTAATAGCGACATGGCTCAGAACAAGCCAGATGTTGGTGCGTGGGCTTCATAGATCAGTATATTGTATGTATTGGCAGCAGCCGAGAACAGGCTGTCGCATGGATTAAGTTAGTTGTCAGTCGTTAGATCGACAGGCGGGGGAAAGGGGGGTTATCTGGACATTCCTGTCTGCGAGAAACTGAATTCAATCCTTTCATGGCAAACGGCAATTTGGGAAATTGGATACGTTGTACTTTTCATGGACGATAGGTCTCATGGTCACCATCGATCCAAGAATTCGATCAGCGCAAGCCACTCTATTCAGTTCCAAGTTAGAATATCGGCGGGGCACGCAGCCAGCTGGCAACACTCGAGGCATCAAACGATTTCTGTTGACATGTCACTGTAGGTGGCAGGTTCCTGTGAAATGAAACAGAGACGAATGACTGACGTTGGCAATTCCAGAAGGGAGCAGTAGCCGTAAGTTTAATAGTTTGATGACCAGCCGTGAGGCCCAGCTTTGAGGCATGATAGTTGTCTGCAAGTACTGACCAAAGTATTGTATACTTGCAGCATCGATGACCCTCAGAGTACCATATGGCACTGTTCATAAAGCATACATTTCAGAACAGGTTACAAGGGAAACTCGGAATGAGCACAGTATAACGGAAGGGAGATGGAGGGGGGTCAGAGATTATGGTATCATTGTATCAGCTCCCAATCGGCTTCACCACCCGAAAGCCGTTGGTCCAAGCGTGCGGGCTTCATGTTTTGCATTACAATGCCCAGTCTCGACCCCATCCTCCAGACCTACCACATACAATCCAACCCACTCACGATCTCGCTACAGCATAACAACATAAAGATAGGCCGTTTCTAGAACAGACGGACAGGTTTGCCCATCGTGCTCTTGATATGAAGTGACTTGACGTTTTGCCAGTTCTTCTTGAGAAGGGAGACCAAGAAGTTAATACCTGAGAAATGTGAGACCATGATGGAGAGATGAGAGAGGGAAAACACCAACTTAACATGACATTGGCCAGAACTTGGTCATCTGTCATTTGAACGTGTCCAACTGCGACACCCAAGCAGAGAACCTTCTTAAGCTGGAACTTGATTGTCGAACGGACTTCGATGAGCTTGTTGGTGAGATCCTCGGAGTGGGAAACTGGCGTGGGGAATTTGCCGGCTAACGTGGTTGGTTGTGAATAACGCCGATAAGCTACAAGGGTCGTGGATTACCTTTTGAGAGACCGGGACCGAGGAGACGAGGGATCTGTTTGATAAGAGTTTCAGAGGACAAGAAGGCATCATATTTCTTGGCGAGCTTCTTGACGAGCTTCTTGTTTTTGTTGAGCCTTGCCAAGGTGTTACAGGCAATCAGAGGAATATTTACAGGGACCTACTTCTTCAAGTCATCAACGGACATATACTCAAGGTCGATTGCCTTGGCACGGTCGATGTCAGCAGCATCGGCGAGAATGCAGATGGACATGCGGGGACGAGGCACGTTGGGAAGTCTATCGAGTGTTAAATGGTCAACGGGGGTGCTACCACCGATGCTAAGTTTTTGCTCACTTAACGGTTCCCGAAAAACGCTTGTCTCTCTGGGGATCATAGTTTTTGAGGCCAATCTGGAGTTCAATTGTCTCCACAAAGTTGCGCTTCTTCTCGCCATTGGCCTCGGCGAGAATTTCCTTTACAGAGCTCCGCACGCTTGACACTGAAAGCTTTCCGCTGAAAGTGTGTCAGCGACAAGATACACCGGCGTGGACTGAGCCTCATACCTCATGCTTTTGTTGTTGAAAGTCTTGATGACACGAAAAATAAGGTTCAGAGTGGCGACTAAAAGATATACAGCGTGACATGAATAATCTATGTCACACACGCTCCTTGTCACGTGATACCCTGTCACAAATGCAACGTCACCTAGTCGTGCTTACCTGAGAACCTCAAGCTTCGTCAAGGCGTGGTCGAGCTGATGCTCCCCGACTTGTTATCAGCTGTGATATCTCTTGTTCATAACACTAACCTGTATCCTTGCACTTAGTGTATTATCTACACAGTGGTACTTCTAAAGGTAGGCCACTTCCCCCATTCTCTGGAGCGCTCATCGGCAGCTGGCTCTCGCAGAGTAATATGTCCCAGCCATGGCCCACTCCTGAAGGGCATAATCCCCCGCCACAGTAAGTCCCATTTACCCCCAAAGCCCTGTTACCGACTTCAGGATCGATCTCTTTTAGTTCCGTTACTCCCGAATCCGAACTTGGCACTCTGTCACCGCGCACAGCGCTTCTCTCGCCTTTGAATGAAGGCATCGAACTACCTAGGCAATATACCCGTGGTCCAAGTCAAAAGTTTCGCAGGCAGCGCGAGCGCGCCCATTCTGCACTGTCACCTCGTGACCTCCTCCGTTTACTTATCAACGAGGAATATGAGAACCGACAATCTCGAAAGGTACTCTACACAGTATTTGACCGACTTGAACAGGAAAGCCGGCGAGCGCTTGATGTAGAGCGGCGGATCGAGGAGACGGTGGCTCGTGCTAAGTCGATCAACGAAGCGCGGATTGCCGCACAACAAGACGCTGCGTGTGCGCAGGAGGAGCTGCGGTTGTACAAGCTGCAGTTAGAAAATGCGCAAAGCGAAATTTCGCGTGCGCAAGGCATCGTAAGAGCCATCGAGGCTCAGCGTGACGACGCCGAGGCCGTTGCTGCAGCCGCACGCTCCAAAGCACGAAGACTAAACGAGGAGAGGCTCATCGAGCTCGCGCGAGAGGAGGGCCGAAGACTGGGCTTTGAGGAAGGTATCCGTCGTGGTCGTCGCATGGGCTATCGAGAAGGTCATGCTATCGGTATCGACAATGTACGTGAAGAAATGAGCGGTATCGCTGCCAGTACGGTCGATAGATTGTTGGCAGCCCGTGACGACCTCGAAGAGGAAAGTGAACCACGTGAGCCGCCGCCCCCTGTCGCGGCTCCTCCTGAGGTTCATAGACCACAGACTCCCAGCTTGGAACAGCGTGGTGGGCACACACGTGGTCACCGTAGTTCAGATTCGGACAGCCAGGGCACTCTGCGACGCATGCCTGCACCAATCGCGGTCTCAGCTGTACCTGTACTACCGCCTGGCATTACTACATCGTTCGCATCAACTACTAGTCACCCGTCACGTCCCGCCTCCGCGTACGGCCGTCCAATGTCTGCTCGAAATGGTGCGCCAACTGCAAATCATGCCGAGATCCACGTCCTACCAGATGGATATATACCCACTGCGGACGCTCATTCTAACATTAATCTTCCACCTCCTCACGAACTGCATCGAATACCGTCGCCATCTCCGTCACAACGGACGCTAGGACCACCATCAGAACATGAGGGCATCAAGACGCGGGATTTTGCTTATGAGCCATTTCGACCTCCAACACATCGTCGCTCTTCCACTGATTCAATAGCCTCGACCCGGTTGTCTGCCTCGACGATATCCCAACTCGGGGACCTTGTAGGATTACCGAACACTGGCCAGCGGCGGCGCGAACGCGACCGTGATCGTCTGCAAGGCTTGAGCGTCATCCATGAGGATGCAAGTATGCGCTCAGAGCGATCAGCAGAATATCCGCCCATGGCTGGGCCGTCTCAGAGCGGGGTTCATCGCAGGGGTTCAGACAGTGACGCGACTTTACGCCGACAAGAGAGTCAGCGGAGTCGAAGGTCAAATCAACAACTCGCAGACCAGCTTCGCTACTCTGACCCCGCCGAGGTTGAAGAGTGGAGACGCCAAGGGTCTATTGGCCAGGTACGTGAAGCTTCCCAGTTCAGTGAGTAGGTCACGGTTACGGTTTTTGATTGTCGATGTGTGGTTGTTTGTGCAGGTGCGGTCCCAAGCCTCCAGCAGTACACTTCATGGGTACCAGCCATCACAAATAACAACACCGGCCCCGCTTCTGCCTTCCCCTGATCCCCATGGACGGGGTCAGTCAGCATCTCGACCCCACTCTCAGGGGCGCCACGACAGATCCCACTACAGTTCAGATAGCTCTGTGCCCGAGATAAATGTCGAGCCCCCAGTAAGAACACATTCTCTTATATTTCGTATCCTCCCTTTTTTGAGCCATTGCTTTTATTGGTGTGGGGTGACATGGCTGACTTTACCTTGTTCGTTTTTGGTTCCTCGCGGTACAAAATGAAATACTTTGCTATTCTTGGCAAATAGTCTGGTCCCCCTTCTGATGCGCCGTCGCGCGGAACGATCACTGGTGGTGCTGCTCCTGGACTCCTAAGTCCGGATCATGCCAATATGCCGCTCCCCATTCCCCCTCCTACGGGACCTACACACAGGTCATCATCACCAGTTCCCTTGGTACCGACAGTCCCAAATTCACCAGTCTTCTCCAACCCGGGCTTGATACCAGGGTACGGACAGGGTCGGAATTTTAATGTTTTGCACGATGGACAGTTTCCCATTGGGTATGCTCCACCGAGCATAAGTGCGGGCAGCGCTCCCTCAGGAGGCGCACAGGATCCGGTGGTTCCTTCGAATCTGCACCCAGGTTCCCAGCGCTACTCGTCATTCTATGCGCCTCAACAGTCGCAGCCTCATCCTGTCGCCGAACGTGAATGGGAAAGAGACATGGATAGGAATAGAGACAGGGGGAGCCAGCATGGCGAACGCCAGAAAGAGAGGTCCTCACGTGGGCGGAAGACGAGTCTTACATATCCAACATCGCCAACACCCGCTGGCCTGATGTACCCCGCGCCGCCGATCTCTCGCGATCCCACTTTACGACCTTCAAGTCCCTCGCAGTCAACGCTGGACGAGCGCCGCCGCAGCGCAGCGGGTATGACACCTGCAATGCGTGCGCAAACGCCAGTGGATCTCGCTTCCTCTACCCAGCGGTACAGTATTCCTCCCGAAGCTGTTGGTACTGCAGGGTCGGCGAGTACGCGGTACAACATCCCGGCTGAAGTGCCGGGTGTTGCCGGGTCTAACCCACGATACGGTGTGCCGGGACGCACATCGACGGCGTCGTCGCATGGGTCGAATCCGCGGTACAGTGTGCCTGGACGTACTTCGTCCCAGGGCTCGCAATCACGAGGTGGTGGTGGGTACGTTCGGTACGATCCGCAGGACAATGATCCGGCATGGTTGTCGAGTCGTGAATCGCTCGATGCTGTTACGGACGCGAATACGGCTGCGAACGCGGGGCCGGGGCGGGGAAGGATGCACCCTGGGTCTCCGGCTCATGACTATGACAGGTTGCGTTGAACAGGAGAGTGTATTTGCGACATTTGCGCGTTGTGACTTTTTTTGCGCAGTATATTATTTAGTTTGTGTGCATATGATTTATGATTTGGTTACATACATACATCTATGCAGAGAACGACAGGATAGAGAAACTAAATGATGAAACAATGAAGGAATGGAAGAAAGCAGGACGAGACACCCGAGTGGCGGACAGTCAATGAGTTCATAATCTCTTATTTCACGTTGGTTTGTAATGCACCTGTGAATGTACACGTAGTTGCTGAGCACTGTCATTCAACCCCAGTGAAAACTGTGTCGGATTTGCTGAGACGTGAGCGGGTATGATCGGTTTTGCGAATATTTCGTCTGTCAAAATCGGATGGGAAATGATTTCGACGATCAGAGGCAATCTCCCTACTCTCGTATTGAGTCGCATTCCCACGCAGCCGACGCGCCGCTCCTCTGAAGGTTCTCACGCCTCCCCTGAGCCTACTTGCTTCTCTCAGCCGTTGTTCTCCTCTCTTCCCCCCTCATCTCCTTTACTTTCGCAGGTATTTCCTACTCGGGCCTGCAGGCGAGCTCGCTACGCTGGGATCGCGAACGGATTAGCCACCTTCCAAGAAGATTTCCAAGCACCGCAAACAAAGTATGTGCACGGATTTACCCGCAGTGCTAAGCCAATTCGCTGACTTATTTGCAGTGGCCACACGTCCCACAGCGCCACGCCACGCTCGTGCCGCCACCCAGTTCCATTACGCATTAAGTGTAACTTCTTTAAAGGGACAAACTGACCGGCTTTTGATACAGGGTGATGCCGCCATGGGGCCTGACTTGGAGGACTCCACACATGAAAGCCTCGAATCCATTCTCGACCAGAAGATCAAATTTTGGGAAGATGACTTGAACATATCCGACCTTCTCAGCTCTGCAAATGAAGAGAATTGGATGCCCAGGGAGATACCATCGGAGTACGATAAGTTGGCCTTGGCCGGACTGCGGGAGCTAGGGATATACGATGAGAACACCAAGCACTGGGCTCTCGGCAAGCTGAAGGGTGACGAGGCTTCGACTACGTACGCTACGGAGCTAGAGTTGGCTTGGTCTAGGGTCTTCAATCAGGTATGTTCTCAGTTCTCAATTTGCGCTGCAAAAACCAATAACGAGTGCTTAGATTGTACGTGCTATCACCAACCGGGGGGCTTCACGCACATGGGTACAACACGGAAATAGCTTGATTGACGGACGCCGAAAGCCTGACGTCGTCCTCTTGCCATCCCATTTCAATACTACGTCTGAGATTCCCACCGCCTGGACCGACATCCTCCTTACTTGCGAAGTCAAATACAAGGATACCGGACAACTCCTTAAGCTTGCAGAGCACCAGCTCCAAGACCACGCTTATTTTATTCTCTCCTCCCAGATCGATCGCGAGTTGGTGATGGGATTCACCTTATGCGGAGCATTTCTCCGCCTGTATCTATTCTCTCGCAACGGTCAATTTAAATCGGCACCCATCGACGTCCATTCCCAGCCAACGCTTCTCGTCAAGCTGATTGCAATGTCAACTTATGGGGATCCTAGTTGGCTAGGCTACGACCCTGCTTACAACAAGAGTTTGAGTAAGGTGCAAGTTCGCTTCCAAGGGAAGTGGTATTGCGTTCTTGCGGTACTCTTTCACTCAAAAGGTTTGAAAGGCCGAGGAACGCGAGTAATGCTGGTTCAAGGGATCGACGAAGAAGATTACATGCCTTTCGTCCTGAAAGACACCTATCATAACCCTGACTGGGCAACTGATGGTGAGATACACCAGCTGCTGGAAGACCCGGACCGCTTCGGATTTGAGAGAGAGGATCCATCACTGGCACCCGACGGAGGGAGGGCCGGCATACCCGTCTTTATTGCTGAAGAGACCACACCCCTGGCGCTTTTGGAATCATGGGCGCGAGTCCTATGCCCCAGCTCCTCGTCCAAGGAACCCAAAAAGCACCTTCGGATTGCCTTCCAGACATGTTCAGTGGGAATCGCCTGGTTCTCGTGTGTGAGAGAATTCCTTGACGCCTTTATTGGTGCGATGGAAGGTGAGATCAAATCTTTTTATGACTTGCTTCAGAGATCTAATATATTCATGTAAGCGCACGATTTCAGTTACTTTGATAAAGGGGTGCTGCACTGTGATATCAGTGACACGAATGTTTGGATGGATTTATCATCTCAGATACCTCAGGGATCTCGCCCGATTGGACGTCAAGCATGGGTGCAAGCACTCGCAGAAGCAGCTGTGCCAGCCAAACCGACAGATGCACCGGAGGACTGGTATCCAAGACGTCAGGGGATGTTAGGGGATTGGGGTTTCGGACAGGATCAGAAGTGCGAACCTTCACAGAACATTCGCTATCTTACGGTGAGTTAATTCACGCATGTTCTTGGGCTATTTTGTTGAAGCCTTTTACAGGGCACGTTTCCGTTCCAGGCGATCGAGATACTCGAAGCCCAAACCATGGCAGCAGAGGACATCCCCTTGCACCGTATCCATCATGACCTAGAGGGCTGCTTCTGGGTCTTTTGGATCTGCTGTATCAATCTCATCGGTCCCTACAACCAGCGTGCGCCTGCTGCGACAGACCCCCCCGACCCCACTTCCACCAACGAAAAATCCCCCCGACTTGATTTCTTTCCACATTGGGCACGTGGTCCTTGCAATATGAAGTCTGATGTTGTGGCGTTCTCGAAGCAAGAGCTAGGGAGAGGGCTGGCTAAACACATCAGTGACTACTTTGGGAAGCACCGTAGTCTTCGGGAGGGATTAGTCAAGATGCGCGACTTGTTTTGTCGTAGCGAACGTCCACCGGACGTCAAGCACGGACAACTGGTGGACATATTGCGTACCATGCGTGCAGGGATCAATCCTGCAGAGGATCCTTTCCCTTCTCCCGACGTCGTGCAGGCGGGACGCGATCGCTACATGCGTTACATGGCCCGTGGAGGAGTGGATCCCCCTGTGCTAGCTTCTTATAGCTCAACACGCACCAGAAACCCCTCCAACAAGCGCAAGTCCCAGAATGGAAGTTCTGCTGGCCCCAGTCGGAAGAAGCAGCTCGAAAGCCTGCATTGATGGATGAGCTTGCTGGTGAGGATACATATGTCAATTGGATTTTTTTTTATAAATTACTATCACACGCTTATCTCTGTTCCCGACGGCAAACACCTTGTTCCAAACAGTTGCCCAAACAAATGCAAAGATGAATGACTGGTGGCACTAGATCGCCAAATGCAGAAACAATTATAATGGAATGGGTTTGTAAGTACATAATGGTTGCGGCTTAGAGTAATTGCACAATTTGCTTGTCAGTGTCTAATGGGCCTTACGCCATTGAGAGAAGGGAAGGTAGAGAAGAGCAACAGCGAAGGTGACATGGTGAGGAGGTGGTGGAAGATGGTAGTGAAGGTCTCCACAAGTGGCAGGAGGGAGGTGCAGGGGCCCAGGAGGGATACAGGGAAACACAACCTGCTGGTTTGGCCTTCAGCTGAGAGACCAGGCTGCAGAGATGAGTGATGGGAAAGGTGAGACACAATGGGGAACGAAGGTGAGGAAAGTGTCAGGGAATGGCAGCGAAAGTTTCCACAAGCTGCAAGAAAGAACGGGGATGCAGCAACCTACTACTATGGGAGGGAGGGATACAACAACCTGCTGGTTTGGCATTCGGAGCCAAAAGACCAGGTCACAAAACCTAGTGCCTAACCACCTGCAGACGCCTTGTCAAGGTGTCACAATGCAGCAATCAATATTTAGGACTAGGAAAAATGTAGTGAAATATGTGAAGAGAAAACTTTAAGATTCTGATAAGATTTTGGGAAGGACAGGATTTGAAATATTGTCAACAGTTTACACATCAGCAAAAATGCTAAGTTTACACCATCATATGTGTTGAAGCAATACCTATGTACGTAGAGGAACTGCTACTCCAACTCACCTGTTGGGTGGAGTGCACAACCTGAGATGGTAGCAGTAGCTGGTCAAGAGCTGTTATATTATATAAGCGATGAATGCTGTTTATATACAACAAATAGTGTGACACGTTGTCACGCACCAAACAGGTTTGGTACAGTGAACATGGAAGATAACGTCAATATCAAACGATCCTGAGCACGACGGAGCCTCATCGTAGCCATCTATCGCACAAGAAGACTATCCTGATGCAAGAGATGACTGCCAACGCTGACAGTCATCACTCGCACAAGAACCGCCAAGAAGCAGAAGAAACTGAAGG
>Ga0307516_10001363_pt1 | contig 33831 bp, 44 predicted proteins | sample 19_EM_MG_FD_203310 | JGI IMG/M metagenome (GOLD analysis project Ga0307516, IMG submission 203310) | Populus trichocarpa ectomycorrhiza microbial communities from riparian zone in the Pacific Northwest, United States - 19_EM | ecosystem: Host-associated > Plants > Roots > Unclassified | place...
CTTCTCCAAGATGGTTGTCATGATCCCCATGTCAATCACCCTCACATCCCCCCAGCTTGCAGACCTGTACAAGGCAAAAGTATTTTCATTCTTCGGTATCCCCAGGAAGATTGTATTGGACCAGGGACCACAATTTGCAAGTGAATTCATGTGCGACATCTGTCAGATACTCAGTATCGAACAAAACCTCTCAACGGCCTACCACCCAGAGACGAATGCACAGGTCGGGAGGATGAACCACGAAGTCACCCAGTACCTCCCTATGTATGTCAGCTATCACCAGGATGACTGGACCGATTGGTTTCCTCTAGCCCAGTTCACACTGAATAATCAAGTAAGCACCTCAACCGGAGAATCCGCCTTTTACCTGAACCATGGGAGACACCCGCACATGCCACATATACACAACTTCCAGGTCAAGAAGGAGGGGGCAGCACAGTTTGGAGAGAGGTTGAAGAGAACCATGTGAGAGGCAGAGGAGGCGATGAAATGGGCACTACGAACATCAAATGAATCCTTCAACAGAAGCATATGTCCCACTATGCGCTTCTCAACGGGTGACCTGGTCTACATAGAGGGGACCAACATAAAGACAACCCGACCCTCAAACAAACTTGCTCAGCACCGATATGGCCCGTTCAAGGTCCTCTACCAGGTGAACGAGATGTCATACAAACTGAAACTGCCCAATACCTGGCAGCTCAAACACCCTGTCTTTCACTGAAACCTACTCTCGAAACACCACATGGGCCACTCGCCACAGCAGCTGGCCATGCCATGGAACCCTGCACCATCATTGGATGAAATGGAGGAGGAGGAGTATGATGTGGAGACGGTTGTGAACTCACGAAGAGCGGGCAAGGAAAAGGGAGGGGTGGAATACCTAATCAAGTGGCTGGACTATGGCGAGGAGGAAAACACTTGGGAACCCGGATCGACTCTTGACAACCCACAAGTACAAAACCTCATAAACTTGTTCCATGCAAAACACCCGAACACATTTCATCCGAGAAGGAGAGCTGGCTGTTGAGGACATCAGCCTTTAAGAGAGGAGGTGATATCATGGGACCATATGTACGCCCTACTCAATCCTCCATCTTTTCTCTTTCTCTTCTTCCATTCCCCCATACCCATCTTGCACCATTGCTTATGTAATAATTCCGTGGAATGCCCAATTTCATATTCATCTCCATTTACTATTATTTGGTCTTCCTGCTACATATACCGCCTGTCACACCACCTCGCTCCCCAATGATAATATTCTTTGTCATTGGTGAACAGACATCCTGAGCCTTATCGAGATCCATTTCTCGAGACTCCCAGTCATCACCTCATTCCACCCTGATAATATACTCTTTCTTTCACACCTAATCTTCTTATTCTTGACTCTCTTATCTCTGACTCATCTGAAAACTGGTCAGCAATAGAGGTGGTCATCATTGGGATTGTTACCATGTGTGCATTCAAAGACCTTTGTCCTCCTTGTCAGTAGTTGGCATTCTTGGTTTAGCCGCACCTCATGATCTTGAACTGACTCTCTTTGCAAAGTTTGCTCATTGAGAGCAGCATGTCATGTAAAGAAGTCCTGCCAAGATATGTAAGTCTTAGACTGATTTGTAGAGGAGCCTTGGATTGGAGGCAATGGAGACGCAAGAAGCCGTGGCTTTAGCTGTGCAGTAATGAGCTCAGAGGGTGGAACAAGGTTTGCCAAGGGATTATTGGAAGTGCCAGAAATTAAGGATGTGCTAAGGTGATACCATACAGGGACATTAAATTGGATAAACCATGCCAGATGAGGCGCAGATGAATCACCTAAATCCAGAAAAGTCCCAACTCTAGGAACGTCACACAAAAAGTTAACCACATCCAAAGACCGTATACCATTGAAAAACCACTCATCCAAGCCCTCAGATTGCAGAAGTGTATACCAAGGGGGTATAGTGTCACTGTCATGAATTCCAGTACACATGATAAAGTATGACTAGTGTTTACAAGTCAGGTCAGATCAGGTCATTTGCCCAAATCAGCCGTGACTGCAACTGGTCAAATAACTGCTGACTCCAAAAAGCCATGACTGCAACTGCGACTGGTCATGACTGATCAAAACTGCAACTGATCATGACCGAACCGGTCATTTGATAGTGAATATATTTTCCTTCAAAACGAGCCCTAGAACATCCAAAACGGTCAAGAATTGACTGAGATACAAGCAAAACAATAAATTGAGTACATGTTGGCTCATTTTCAGCATTTCATGGCTTGTTGTCCATCATGTGGGTTATACAAACTTGATAAATATACTATCTAATAGATAATTAATTGTTTATAATTATAAAATATCTCATTACTAACTATTGCCATGCACAAGAAATCAAGAAATCTTATCAAGATTTGAGCAAAATATTATGAATTAATGTTTTTGGTCATATCTTTGTCAATTCTTGGCCGTTTTGGATGTTCTATACCTCGTTTTGAAGGGTTTCACACGGTCTATCAAGTGACCGGTCATAACCAGTCATCATCGGTCACAGAGGCTTCAGGAATTGCCATGACTGCAACTGCAACTGCTCATAACCAGCTAGGACTGTGACCGCAAATGACTGTGACTGCAAATGACTGCAGTCATTTACCAGTCATGACTGGTCATGCGACCTTACCTGTAAACACTAAGTATGACAAGAGAATGATCCATATTTGGAACCAATCTCACAATAATGCTGCTTTTTTCTTCATTATTTGGTGAGTTGGAGATGGACAGGAGTAGCCAAAAGCCCAAGGGGCAAAAGAATGATTGATGAAAAGTCTCGATTTCAAAGCATTGCAAATATACATTGTTGCTAGGATAAGGTTCTGTTCCAACCTTGACCAAGATTTTTGGCCCTTCTTCTTGAAAGTATATTGACCATCCAGACAATCTTGTGTGGGAATATGCACAAGTCAGTCGAAAGGGTAACCCATAATGATGGGATTTAATGTCAAGAACATGAAAAAAAACGGTCCTTGATGCATGCCAATGCAGATGCAAAAAATCATGCCACTGGATGCCCTTGTGGAGGGAGAAGATATGAGACTGGAGATCCTGGTACTTGGAGAGAACGACCCAGCTGCCATTTGGGTTTGGTGAATAGAACATATCCCTGCTCAATATCTCGATACGACCATGGGAATGATCAATTCTCTTCATCACAAAGTTGAACTGCATACTGTTGATATTGAGTCCACATAAACAGCCTTTAGGATGAAAAGAAAGTACCTTGAACAAAAATACGAGTCACCAGTGAGAACTATATTTGGATGGAGAATAAGAGAAGATGGCGTTCGCCAAGTAGTGTATACATTGAGCACAAATTTAGGCAGATCGAGAGTGAACACCTACTCAGTGATTCTGTGGAGCTGCTTGAATTGAAGATGATGTCAGAGTGCAAAGGAGAGGATTTAGCATAGAGAACCATGACTAAGAGGGGCCCTCGAGGTCTGGAGGGAAAAACCTTTGGTATGGAGAGCTGCAACCAAAAGGTAGTATTGAGGAAAACCATTAGTGTGGAGAACCACAACTAAACGGTGCCACTGAGGCGAGGATGCCTAAAAGGTGCTGCCAAGATCTAGAGGAAAAAACCTTTGGCACAGAGAGCCGCAACCAAAAGGTAGTATCAAGGAAAACTGTTAGTGTGGAGAACCACAACTAAATGGCACTGCCAAAATCCAGAGGTAAAACCCTTTTGTATGGAGAGCCATAACCAAGAGGTAGGGAGACAGTAGATGAGACAGGAAAAGCAGGTACCAGATAATGAATAAGTGTGACTGCTTCATAGTGGCCTGTATTGTAACACTTTGGCATTATGCTTGAGAGCTAGACTTACTCGCTGTGCACAACAGAGCTCGACCGTTATATAGGTGGCACTGAATACACGTTGCAAGTAAGAAAAGGCTAAAGATTATGTAATAGTCCATGTTTAACTATAGTCCAACTGATGACACATCCTGTATACCTAATCACAGCCAGGCCTGTCCATAACATACCCCCGTTTGAGATTGTATGACAATCTACTTGAGGGAGGCCAGGAAGAGAACTGCTATGACAAGGCCAATGTGGTAAACACAAGAGTCCTTTGATGATCCACAAGTTTGATGATGCAGGAAACCAATAAGAGAACAAAAAAAACATTCTTCACGCGGCAATGGCGGCAACAACGATGATGACGATGATGATAATATGACGGGGGGTTCTTATAACATGGCCCCAGCAGATGCATCTTCTGGAGCATCCAGAGATACAGTCGATGCTTCTTCCTCTGCGCCTGCTGCATGCATATCCACATCTTGCGCTTCCAAAGTAACCTGGGCCATCGGCAGTTCCAAGAAGCCACTAACATGGGCAGGTGCTGGGGATGTCTCCTCTGCGTGCACATCATTGGATGTCTCTGCTGGAGCACCCATGTCATGGTCAGCAGATGCCGATGATGACGGTTGTGGGAGTTGTTGTGCTGCACTTGCCATGGGAAAATTGCGTGGCATCAAGTCTTCACCTATCGCCACCCACAGGTGACTGTCCCTGCTAAACTCCTGCCGCTGCTCCTCAGCTTGTATGAGGATGGGGATCCTCACCAGGTCACATGGTGATGGGTGATACCATCCATCCCATGGTGGGTAGGCTGCTGGTTCTGTCCGAGTCTCCAGGGCATCGAGACGTTTGTTATTCGCCCGCACGTTATCATCATAGTGCCGGTCACCATTCCTCAGATGTTGGCACAGGAACTGGTATCCATAAGGGTAGGCATGATACACCCACTCCCTCGGAATCCGGTTATGGATGAGGCGACTCATGACTTTGTCGTGGCCGAAATTGGGAGACAATGCTTCCTCTTTCGGTTCATACGGCCGGGTCCAGGAAGGCATTATTCGGGTTCTCTGTTACCGATTGACTTATCGCCTGGTCATACATCCCAGGAATCGCAACCACATATGCAAGGTGACGTCCTACAATTGCCTGACCTACTCTAGATTCAGGTGCAAGAACTCATCCTAGTAGGTATCCCCACATGGACCGTTGATGGATTCGGAATGCATGATCCATCAGGATCCCATAGAATTGGTTATGAAGACCAGGTCATCTATGATGGGCAAGGAACTGTGCCCAGAGATCAATATCAAGACCTCGTTCAGACTGTGGGTGCATAATCTCTGCTCCCTGATTCGGTCGATTCACGTTACATGGATTGATAGCCGTTGAATCAACCGGCACAAGCACAAAGTGAACATTAGGTGGATTCCGAAGGCGACGATAGTAGTTCCATTCGTTCGCCGCCCAAGCCATCACATGATCTCGCTGCTGGGGTATGAATGCCCGAGACATCCTGTAGAACTCTGATAGCAGTATCCAAACCTCGAATTGTTCATCGTCCGACAGAGACACTTCTCCCATAAACCGTACCAGTGCTCGTGCCTCCATCACAGTACAAGGGAATCTATGCAGAGCCAAATGATACCAATGGCATGAAAGGGAGGGTTGGGGTCCCTCCTGCTCGTTCCTTTCTCAGTCATACATTCGTCGCCCCCAATGACCGGGGTAAACTGCATTGTCTCATGTGTAATAATAAAGGTTTCGGGAGAGCATTCCCCGGAATCAATTATCCCTTTTCCAGCTACCGCCCACTTGGACGACACCTACAAGGTCCAGGATCTGGCCTTGCACAAGATTGGCCCTTCAATTCACATTATTTTGCAGAGTAAGGTTGTCTTTCCGTGCTTGTTCTGCCCAGTTGCGATTACGAGCAAAGCACTCACTCCTCCCTTGTTTCGTTTCTTCTTCTTCTGGCATGGATGATCGTCCACAGTCAATGATGTTGTCTTCGTCCTCTGAACTTTCCTCTCCTTCATCGTCTGCATCTGTAGATTGCGGAGCGAACACAGGAGGAGGAGGAGGAGGCTGTATTGCAATTGTAGGGGGAGGAGGGAATGCACTGGGTAGTGAATACAACATGTGCAGCACTCCCACCTTCTTCTCCTTTCTCTTTCCATCCTGATGCGAGGTGTTTGATGATGCAGGTGGGTTCCCCTGATGCCGATATGATGACGGGATAGGAGATCTTTCCCTACAGCCATGTATTGTAGAGTGAGCCACCTCTAGTGGTGATGAGGCAAAAGACCTTGCCCAGTCATATCGTGGAGCATCTGGGGGTGGTTGACACGACGTCGGCAGCGATGGTGTTGGCAATGGTCTCATTTCGTGATCCTGCCGTTCTTGGTTGCTAGACAGCACTGGATATCGATGGGGTTGCTCCCTCAATCCTTGTACCAATTGGTCTTCATCCTGCAGCCATGGAGTCTTCCGTTGCATAATGGGAGGAATCGTCCCTTCTCCTCAATTCATCCCTCGCTCATCGCAACTCTTGTTCTGCCTGCTCCTGCGCTTGCTGTGCAGCCCGGACCTCACCACGCATCATGTCAATTCACTTGATAAGGAATTCCACTAAGGCCTGCGTGACATTGGTATCGATTGCCATACGTGCCTTGTTGTGGTCATATCCCATATCGTCCATTTGGCGGAGGATGACATGTAAATGATCCTCCATTTCTCGCAGCTCTTGGTGGCGAGAGAATTCCTCAGTCACCCTCTTCTTTCCTTTATCGTTCGTCTATTTCATGTCAGTTGTCATCGGCAAACAAGACGATGGTTGGTTGCTACGGTGTCTGGTCGATGATCGCGACACGTCGTCGTCAACCTCCATTGCATTTATTTGAGGTGGAGCCGATAGAGATGATGCCTGAGTCCAGGTTTGCTGAGCAGGACCGGCATAGAATCCCATCATATTTTGTGGGTACTGGAGCATGGGGAAGTTGCCCATGCCTTGTTGTGGGGGGAAGGGGGATGGGTATGGCTGCATAGCCATGGTTTGTTGAAAAGGTTGAGGCGGCCCTGATGTCTGGAACCCCGACGGCGTTTGCTGTACCTGGAATGGCTGTTGAAGAGCCATTCCTTGCGTCGGTGAAAATGGGTTTTGTTGCGTGAATCCCTGAGTTGGAAACACTTGTTGGGGTGCTTGAAGACCAGGGGGTACCTGGGGAGGTTGCATCGTCCCCGGGGTTGTAGTCTGCTGGGGCGCAAACCCAGTGGTTGGCTGCACGTAAGGCATCACGAAGCCTGCATTTTGAAGTTGCTGCTGCTGTTGCTGCTGGAACGGAGGGTTCTCTCCTCCTCCCCACTGCAATGGAGTCAGCAGTGGTTGGCGCGGGGCAGAATCCCCAACGCCGGGTTGTTGCGGCTGGTTTTGTTGCTGCTGGGTGGGGCACATGGTCTTGAGGACATGTCTTGTACAGACACGCGTCGGTGGTGGCAGTCAAAGTGATAAGTTCGACTGATTATGTAAGATGCCCCTGTTTGGAACTTCAAACATATTTGGTTGTTCCAAACGTGGGCTGACTCAGCACGTGGGCGATCTCCCCACATCCACCACCGTTGGCGTCGCTGGTCAGCGGCGCCTGGCCAGTTGTGCAGGGCATTTCACCCCCTGCAGCTCGAGATAATGATCAAGAGCCTCAAGATCCCTGCAGTTAGCAAGGGGCTCCCATGTCGTGTCGCCCAAGCTCCAGCGCACTTCGAACTCAAGATCACCACCATTTCATCGATAGCCCAGCAACTTGTCTACGAACCGCTCCTAATCCTCTGGCGCCCCGAAGTCATATGGTTCAGGGTGCACCCTGTTCAGAAACAACGCATTATTGGAAGCGTTGTACGGCCTCAACAACAACACGTGGAACACCGGGTTTATACGTCGATTTTGGAGCGCAGTAGGCAGCTTCAATCTGTATGTGGACGTCTCCAGCCATGCCTTCAACACCTTCCACGGACCCACAAACTTCGGGCAGAGTTTCCTAGCCCGCCCTTTCGGGAGGTTCAAGTTTTTGGTGGAGAGGAATACGAGCGATTCCTCTCGTATGTTCAGATCCTCTGTACGATGCTCATTCGTACGTTTTGTTTGGAATACCCGCACTTCGAGAATGGCATCGTGCACATCTGCAAGGTGTTGTAGAGCGTTTTCCGCGAACGCTCGAATACCTCTCAGAATAGCGTTATCTGAACGAATTTCCTTCAACATGGAGGGCATATAACCTCCATTCAATTCAAAAGGAGCAAATTTTGTCATTTCCACGATACTTGCATTGATAGCAAATTCCATCAAGTCCACTCGATCCACCCAATCCTTCTGATCGTGATGTATGACTGACCTGAAGATCTGGCCGATGTTTCTATTGGCACGTTTGGTTTGCCCGTCCGTCTGGAGGTGGAATGAAGTAGACATGAGGAGTTTGGCTCCTAGTATGCGATGGAGTTCATGCCATCATCGCGACGTGAATTTGGAGTCATAATTACTGACTATGGAACTTGGTAGTCCATGCAAACGCACTATCTCCCGGCGGTATATCCATGACAATTGGGTCGCTGTCATTGTTGTATGTACCGGTATGAGATGCACCATGCTCGTCATACAGCATATAATGACCCAAAGGTAGTTGAGCCCTTTGGATTCTGGGAATGGACCGATAAAGTCCATGCTGATTGAGTCCCATGGTTTGGTTGGTACTGGCAGCGGGTGATGCTTCCCCGATGGTAGTTGATTCAAGGGTTTTGACCGCTGGCATGCTTCACATGTTGCGCAAAATTCCTGAGCATCCTTTCCATTCTGAGGCCACCAATACCATCTACGAACATATTCTTCCATTCACTGGCTTCCAAAGTGTCCCACTGTTTCATGCGCTTGTGCCAAGATGTCAGTGATCAACTGACGACTTCTCGGTACACAAAGAACTTCATCTCCATGGAGGTTCTTATTCCAGATCAGGTTATCACTAACCATAAAAGCGGGATAGTCCCCTGGTTTTTCGGTGACAAGGGCGAACAACTTGTCATTCTTGTATCCTTGTTGTATGCATCATTTGAACACATTATCCCCAAGCTTATTTGGCTTGGCATTGTTAGGTGCATTCAAGATCATATTGGCGAGAGACATATCCCTCTCGTCCTGTTGTATTTGGGAGGATGCTTCTGCTACCTTTTGTTGTATGCTCTCAGCGTCTGCCATCTCTGCAGCATCGACATCCCGCTGTTCTTGTCTTTCGCAAAGGCGCTTACTCCTTCATGTTTGTTCCTTCATTGCTCAAAACTCAATGACATGATCTGTCATTTCTTTGCACTGTTGAGCAGGGAGATCCTCTCCTGCTGGATCTATTCAGGTGTCTGCGCGAACGTATTCGTCAAACATGTGCACGTCTTCAATTGTGTCATTCTCATAGTACCGAGATAGACAGTCAGCAACTTTGTTCAAGTCACCTTTAATATATGTGATGTCGAATTTGAACTTCAACAGGAAGTCCATCCACCTGCGTTGGAGCGCCGTCAATGTCGATTGCGTCTTGAAGAATTCTAAGGCTTTATGATCGGTAATGATATGTATATCATATCTGATTAATTTGTCTTCCCATTTCAACAAGGCCTCAAGAATTGCGAGGGTTTCCAACTTGTGCACCGCATAGTTCTGCTGTGCTGTAGTGAATTTTTTTGACATGAACCCCGCAGGATGGCAGTTCTTCCAAGTTGGGCCTTGCCCGTACATCGCTCCAACGCCAGACTTTGATGTGTCACAGATGAGCCATATCGGCTCTTTTGTTTGTGGCTCTATTGGTTGTATGACTGGGGCTTTTTCACATATGTGCTTGATCATGTTGAAGCACTGTTGGTGTAAGGGGCACCAATGAAACAGCGCTCCATTTTGAGTCATGGCCATGAGTGGGCCAGTGTATGCAGAGATGTCGGGGAGAAACGTCCCGATGTAATTGACAAGTCCAATGAAACATTGGATGTCATTGTAATTCCAGGGTGTTCTCCACTCCCGAATACGGGCTACCTTGTCCGTATCGACATGAATTCCTTCTTTGTTGATTATGTGCCTGAGGCAGTCTACTCTGTCTGCATATAGGTCGCATTTGGCCCATTTGAGGTAGAGTTGATGTTCCCTCAACCATTCAAACATGAGACACAAGTGCTCTTTGTGCTCCTCGATGGTATTCGAGTGTACAAAGATGTTGTCCAAGTATACATGCATGCTACGTCCAATAGCATCACGGAATATTGTTGTCATCAACCTTTGGAATGTTGCGGGAGCATTGCAATCCCCGATCCACATTATGTGGCTAACAAATGTTCCAGTGATTGTTGCGAATGCATTCTTCTCGACATCTTCAACGCGAACTCGAACTTGTTCGTACGCATCTGTCAAGTCGATTTTTGAGCGATACTTTGCCTGGGCTACATCTTCACGGATGACTTCTTGATCGGGTAGAGGTGTTACATCCTTTACTGTGTTGTCGTTCCATCGTCTTGCATCGACAACGGTCCTCAACTTCCCATCTTTCTTGGGTATACATAGCAATGGTGCAGCCTGGGTTACCGATCTCGGCTCCCACCATCCCGCATTGACATAGCGGTTGATCTTCGCATGTAGTTCATCACACAAGGAATTTGAACAGCGTGGAGTAAAGTACTTATATTGCTTGTTGTCGTCCATGATGTGAATCTCATGGTTGACTTCTCTCCATGGAGGGAGTTGGTCTCAAGTTCCGTTGACCATATCCGCAAACTCATCGTGCCACTGCTGTCTCAACCAGGGAAAGTCTTCCTCTGTCAGGGCGTTTTCTCATCCCTTACCCCGTTCATGCTTCAGATGAGGTAGTCTTTCCTCAGTACCTGATTGAGGCACTCTTGTGTGTCTCTCATTCTTGTCTCTCATTGCATGGAGTCTTTCATCCATCTCATCTCGTCCTAGGATGGTAGATGCCACTGCAGTTATATGTGTTTTTTTCATCCATTTGGAGTCCCAGTAGAGGTGTTTGAACCTCTGTGGCTTGAATATCTCTTCAGGATCAGCTATCCTGAACATGTCTTCCACTCAATGTGTTCTCAATTGTTCATGGTCTCGCATAGAGGCCACCATGTCATTCCATTCTCATGGCATCCATGGATCGTGATACCACTCATATTGATGTTGCGGGATTGGTCTATCCCATAATTTCTTTAAGGGCGATGTAGACGAGCCTTTGGTTGCTCAATGTGATGCTTGATTGCTGAGGGGTTGCTCCTCAGTATTTGTTTCTTCACATTTTTTTTGTATTTTGCTATATTCTTTTGTTTCGGATGGTTTCTGCCCCCGTTTGAGAGTATCTTCATACTCTCGTTCAGTCATAAGGAGCCCAGCTCCATCACCCAGCACACCACCCCAGACTTGAGGTTCCTCGTCCAGGACCTCTTCTACACATGCAGCATACTTGCCACCATGCAGTCAGTCCTTCTTCTTTTCAGTGGTGCGATACTGATGCACGCGATCATCAGTATCCAGAATCAAGACCTTGATAGCAGGGATTGATTGCTCCCCAATATGGATGGTATCATTCACGAAGTCGAGGATGACCTTGTGGGTACGCATGAACAGCATCCCAATGATCATATCGTAACGATCGATATATTCCCTCTGTGATGTTCCATGCATCGCTATCTCGATGTACATGCCAAAATTCACTGAGGCACGGCTTCCAATTGTCCCCAGTTGTAAAACATGGGGATTCTTCAGTGGGAAGACCGTAATCTTCGCCACATCGATAAAAGATGGCGTAACCCCCGTTGTCGTGCTTCCAGAGTCCCACAAAGTCCAGGCTTTGTGACCACCAACTGTCGTGAATGTTGCCAAGCATTCCTTTAGCTGTGAGGGAATAACTGGGTGAACATGGGCTTCCTTGGATACTTTCATTGTGGCTCGGCGCATCTTGACATCCCGCTCACTATGATTATTCTGGTCCGCTAAGGTCCACGTGTCGGCACTTCCTCACGGTTTTCTTCATGGCGATCTTCCCGTGGCTTTGACACAAATGTTGTACAACAAGGATATGTCATTGTTACCCTCGGCTTTGATGTTGTTCTTACCCGGCGAGACAGATTCTCTCTCGTCGCTGGGATGCTATCCAAAGTTACTTTCTTTCAGTAGTAGTCTGCGGTCTTCTGAAAGATTTCGACAGCCTTGGCACACGCCATGAGATCATCAATTGTGTTGACCTCGAGCAATAATCCACAATCAAATATTTTGTCTCGGATATCCGACGGAATTCTATGGATGAATTTCTCCATAATTTGGTAGTCGTCTGGATAGACGATCATATTCTGGACATAGTCCATCAGGGTGTTGTAAAACCCTTGGATACCCGTTTCAGGTGTATATTTTGCGTGCATGAAGTCCTGATGTGCATTCTGCATTGTGGATGAGTGTACGAATCGATCATATATTTCCAATACGACGTCCTCGAATGTCCAATTCAGATGTGCTCTACGAATATGCAAAACGTGGCAGTGATACCACTTCCGCGCTTCACCGCCCAGGAATTCAAGCGTAGTCAATACTCGCTCTCGTTCCCGGTCCTGTCCTCCATATATACTAACCTCGAATAACACCACGAGGTCTGTTAGCCAATTCTCCAAGTCGCTACACTTGGGTGATCCTTCGTATTTCCCAACTGACATATGGTCAGCCTGACGGACTTTAGTCCCTTTGGGAATACTCAGGTGTACTGACATGTGGTCTCGCACCAAACAAAGCAGCCGATCATGCATATGGGTGCGATGATGCTCTACTGCTTCCATTACACCTGGTGTGTTATACCGTGGATGTATCGCCACTGGTACTGAGTACCCTTGGTGAGGTTGCCCCAGTTGTCGTTGGTCCGGGAAATTCCTTCGCCCAGGGTTATGCTGGGATTGATGAGAATCTCCCTCACTCTCATCATCTCCATCATCTGGGGGACCAGGTGCACCTCCATTTCTATGGGGGAGTTGTCTGTCCCTGTTACCTCTTCCATTCCATCCTCCACGGTTATTGTTACCGTGCGGGTTCCTATGAGGACGGCAAGGGTCATTATCACCTCATTCCAAACGATGGTTAGGGTGATTATCAGACTCATCGTCTCCATTGTCTCCTGGATCGCCTCCTCCAGGAGCACTCACAGCTTTCAATGACGATTGATATATATTCCTCATTTCGTCGTGAACTTTGCAGTTGTGCCCAAACGTAATCCCTTGGTCATTATAATTTGAATAACCCCACTCGAATAAATCGGCGTTTTGAATCTGCTGATAGACAGTCCGATCGCGCAAGTTATCTGCTAGTTCTACGCGGAAATGTTTCCCTATTGGTGGAACACCAGTGGATGCCTCAGTCTCAGCCTTGGGAGACACAGGCCTTTCACGTGCCGAAGGTAATGATGCCTTCGTAGTAGATGATCCAGCATGTCCAAAAAAGGCTGGCATAGGAGTGTTGCACAGGCGTAATGCTGCAGCACGTCATTGTTCATATGCCTGGGTGGACTCCCCAGGTTGCTGTGGGGCATCCAATCCTGCAATCACTTCTTCCATGTTTGGATCGGGTTGGTTATCCCTAAGTGTCAGAGGGGGTTTTGCCTCTGACGGGATCACAATGTCCATACCCAAGCGTGATGTAGTCGTAGCGTCCACCAATGATGGTTGATGTTCAGGTTCGCAGATACGGGGTTTGGCGATTGGCAATAGTGATGCAATTTGATGCGATAACTGCATGTCTATGAGTGACATGAGTTGCTTCTTGAACATGCCATAAAAGACTGTGTTCCTCTTGCTCAAATCTTCATGTCCCAAATCCTCCATAGTTTCCAATACTATAGCTCGCGCTGCGTCATACAGATGACAATTCATCTTGGGGCTGTTTAATCCCCAGCACCCGCATATCAACATCGCCTTCTCGTATATTTTCCATTCGGGGGATACGAGGAAGATTGCCTCCTCCTCCAGGATACTGGCAAGCAAACCTGGGTCTCTTTGCTTTCCTTCAATTTGTCCTGGTTGAGGAGTAAACACCTCTGAAGCAATAGCTTCTTCAGACATTTCTCCTTCACAGTCATGTCGTGCGGATGGTCGTTCTCCATCACTGTCTACTGTTTCACTCTCAGAAGTTCCCCACGTTTGTGACATGTCGGTGTGCTTGCGGAATTGCCGTCCCGTTGGCAACGATTTTTTATCAAGCAGCGACGGGCCTTCCTTTCTCTGGGCAGTCCTTCCCAGTTCCTTGTCAAGTGTTTCAGGGGAGTTCGCAACCATACGAACCATTTTTCCTGTCCTCGCCCCTGCCACATCAGCAGACGGTTTCAGGGGTTTTGCGGAAGGAGTTTCATCCTTTCTCCAACTTTGAAGTGGTATATTATCACTGCCCACTGGTCTCCACGTTTCACGGGGTGGTGGGTCTTTGAAGGTTTTTTCAGCCACTTCTTCCATGAGTGGGGTTGTTGGGAAGAATCCCCCCGGCACTCAGTGTGAGGTTGACTTTCGTTCAGGGGAGGGTCTCCCTGATTCCGTTGGAAGGGCTTTCATCGAAGAACGCCTAATTGACATTTGGGTTCTTCTTCAGGGAACTGGTGGTTTGCCGTAAAAGCGCCACGAAGGTTCGGTTTTGATGTTCTTGGTGCTCGTGTAGTCGAATGCTTTCAATAAACGAGAAGGTCAAAAAAATGTAATGCTTTGGCGTTATGCTTGAGAGCTAGACTTACTCGCTGTGCACAACAGAGCTCGACCATTATATAGGTGGCACTGAATACACGTTGCAAGTAAGAAAAGGCTAAAGATTATGTAATAGTCCATGTGTAACTATAGTCCAACCGATGACACATCCTGTATACCTAATCACAGCCAGGCCTGTCCATAACACGTATTCAACAATGGATCCACGAACTCAAGTCTCTTTCATCCACTGTAGGTGACGATAGTTTTGATAACTTGTTTGGTCTAGATGACACGATGACAGAAGAGAAGAATCTTGATACCATTGCCCCCTGCAACAACAGAATGGCAACATCAACCATCTTCATGCCCTCATCCATCCAAGCCCCACTATTCATGGCAAAGTCTGCTCTGGGCTTAAAAACAGCATCTGGAGAACAAGTCTTTTTGTTTTTGTCATGATATCTTAAAACTGTAGAGCAGTATGTCCTCATTGTGAATACACTCTTTCAATGAAATCAATGTGTTTTACAGGCCCTTTCACTGGATGGCCAAGCATGGAGTTGATGGTGCCTTTGTTGATTGCTCCCCTGTTGACCACCACCACCACTGGAGGCTTGTATGGGCCTCCCTCCTTCTTCCTCAACATCCGGGCACAGTAGGCATTAGCCCACCACCATGCGACATTAATCACTCACGGCCACTGAGCAACATGGGGGCGGAGTAGAAAGGCAAACAAGGGCTGTTAAGCCCTCAACGGTTTTGACGGGGTGGCTAGGGCCCATGGAGAGACTTCTTTACACATCTTGGATGTGTAGAAGGTGCATTTTGCACCTTCCATAGGTATGAGGGATGGTGCATATTTGGGCCATTTGTCATTCTGCTAATGACTTTTTGTTCAATGGCTTTGTTCAACTAGGTTCCTCATTTCATTGTTGATGTTATGAAACAGCCTCTTGTCTCTTATCTTATCTTATCAACCATGCCTCTCCTATCTTATCAAATGAACTATCCAACACTTCAGTTTGGATGTTATGGAACAGCTCTTTATTTAATCTTTTACATTTTATCATTATTTGGTCTTGTGGACATTATTATAAGGTTTGACAGTTGCTTGGCATTACTCCACACTGCTGACTCAATGCCAAGCCATTACTTCATACTGCTTACACTCAAACCTTATCCTTATTCAGCCAAACTATATTTCTACACAGCTATTTCCTTATATGTTCTTTCTTTCACACCTTATCTTCTTATCTTCTTATCTCTGACTCATCCGATAGCAGGATCATATCCCATGGAGGATATCTGGACTATATTTTATTGGATGATAAGCCTGGGCTAGTATAGTATATATAGAGTAGCACAGAGCCTGTAAACTCTAGTCTTATTCTCTTAGGATTTCCACTTGACTGTGGTGATATCTAAAGTCAATATAAACTGGTGCTTTCCTCCACCATCCTCTCTCTCTAAGCTTATCTATGTGTGAGCCCACAATGCTTGATTCTCAGTATAGTCTTTGGATTATGCTTTGAGAAGATAGTTAAGTGGTTGCCCTAACACCTTGACCTTGATAGATGCCATGACGGAACAACAGTTTGCGTATTGGAAAAGTTATGCAGAGTTGAATGACCTGGAAGACATTGTCTCAGCAACCAATTTACCTCCAGTAAAAGTGTTGTCTGTCTCGATGAACCAGGGTAAGTTGCCTGAAGGAACCTTAGTGGTGTCCGACCCAGTACTACAATACCTCGAAAGCATACCGCCTGGGGGAAGTGCAAAGCCAGTATATGTCGCTCAAGAATCTCAGAGCCTAAGGACCATACACTCGGTCGTTAATGGCTCTTCCGAGGAAGAGTGCATCTTAGATGGTGGTTCACAAATTGTGTCGATGTCAAAAGCAGTTGCCGTACGTCTTGGTTTACCTTGGGACCCGGAAATTTGCATTCACATGCAGAGCGCCAACAATCAGATTGAGAAATCTTTGGGGTTAGTACGAAATGTGCCATTCAGGTTAGATCATATTACAGTGTACTTACAAGTACATGTTATTCACGAACCGGCATACAAAGTACTCCTAGGGCGGCCCTTTGATGTGGTAACATGTAGTATATACGAGAATGATCATGATGGGGGACAGATCATGACGATACAATGTCCAAATACCAAGAAGAAAATTACTATTCCAACAAGAAAACGAGGGAAGGATCCGGACGTACTACAAAGGAGGGGCATCCAGCCTACCCAAAACTCTACAGATTTTCGGACTTTGATGATCTGGTGGGAAACCAGGGAGAGTTAGCGATCCAAATCGAAATAGGAGATGGTGCCCCAAGTGTACTAGCATATGTTGAGGCACCTAATGAGGCATTTGATGATGAAGAATTGAAAGATTTGTATTTAGGAGCAGTATGTTGTGAGGAACTTGACGAGTTGAGCTCAGTTATGCTCCGAGCATGTCTTGAGGCAAAAAGGGGTGATCTACCAACATGGGTATGGGAGGAACCCATCTTGAAGCCAATCTTTGAACAGTATACTATGGGTGTGGTCGCTGTATATGCTGGAAAGAAATATAAACCTGTGGATAAGAAAGTCAGACCGGTATATGAGGACTTACCTCAGAAATTTCGAATTGTTCAAGAAATCAAAGGGGACTCTCTTAAAAATATACCTGTCTTGAACCCTAATCCAGGAGATTTTGTGCCCAAGGGGAGGTACACCCTGGAACGAAAAGAACACATGGATAAAGTGCATGGCCAGGACTTCCTGTCACCAGAGGAATTGAAGCTAGTTCATCATTTGATTGCTGAGCAAAATGAAGCATTCGCTTGGGACGACTCCGAGCATGGAAGCTTTCGAGAGGACTTCTTTCCTCCAGTGCAGATACCTGTAATACCGCACAAGCCATGGGTTTTAAAGAACATACCAATTCCGCCCGGAATTCGCGAGGAGGTGTGCAGAATCATCAAGACGAAAGAGGCAGCTGGTGTATATGAACCGTCGAACTCGTCTTATCGATTCCGATGGTTCTGTGTGATCAAAAAAGATGGCAAGAGTCTGTGTATTGTACACAGCCTCGAACCATTGAATGCAGTAATGATTGCACACTCAGGATTGCCTCCAGCGACGGAAGATTTAGCTGAATGATTCGCAGGACAAGCATGCAGTGGAATGTTCGATCTGTACATTGGTTATGACGAAAGGAAGTTAGCTATGGAGTCAAGGGATTTGACAATGTTCCAAACACTTTTTGGAGTGAGGAGACTGGTGACATTACCAATGGGATGGACCAATTCGATTCCAATCTTTCACGACGATGTCACCCATATATTGCAAGATGAAGTACCCGAGTTCACGGAGCCATATATCGATGATGTGGGTGTAAAGGGACCTAAGACAAGATACAAACTACCAGACGGATCTCACGAAAGGATCCCAGAGATTGCTGGGGTTCGACGATTTGTCTGGGAACGCCGGAACGTGTAGAATGTTTATAAAGGACTACGCTAAGATCACACAACCCTTGACACATTTGTTGAGATCCAAAGTTGTGTTCGAGTGGGGAGATGAACAAGAAAATGCAATGAGGGAGGTCAAGAACCTACTCAGTGTATGCCCGGCACTCAAACCTATTGACTATCACTCAGAAGGACCTGTTATCCTAGGGGTAGACACATCATGGATGGCGGTTGGCTTCTGGATTTGTCAAGAGGATGCTGAAGATGTAAAGAAACACTATTACACTTGCTTTGCATCGATAACCTTGAGCGAACGTGAGGCCAGATACTCACAACCTAAACAAGAATTGTTTGGGTTGTTCAGAGCACTACAAGAAGCAAAGTTTTGGCTCCTTGGCTGTTGTAAACTTATCATCGAGACTGATGCCAAGTACATCAAAGGGATGGTTAATAATCCTACCCTAGGACCGAATGCTGTGATATGTCAATGGATAGAATATATTCTAATGTTCTATTTTGACTTAAGACATATTCCTGGAATAATATTTTCAGCAGACAGACTGTCAAGGCGAAAACCACAGCCTGACAATCCGGAATATCCATTAGATGATGAGTGGATCAACGAGTCTGATGGTCCTCCTAAGTTCGAATATCCTGCTTTAGATAAAGGATTACCTGGTGCGGAGCTGTATCAGCCCTTGGAGTTCAACGCTTTCAAGCGGGATATCGATATGCAGGGCAGATATATGCTAGGTCTGGAGGTCCAGCAATTCATGGATGGGGTATCGGAAAATATTCAGCAGGCAGTGGCAGAGAATGATCCAGATACATGGTCTAAGTTACAAACTGCAGGGCACACTGTGTCCTTAGACAAAGAAACAGTACCCCGAGGGGAGGTTGAACTGGCCAAGAGTGTTGCCTGCTTCAATGTTGAATTAACGCGAGCATGACAACAGACGATGGCTGATGTGGCACAAATTAAACATTTGTTGCACAGAGAGGTGTTGAGTCAGTCCAAGGAAACGTTCAAGACATACATGAATGAACAAATCATTCCGAATGACGGACTTGACGATGAGTCTGGTCCTGGTAAGCCATATGACGAAGGCCATCATACCGTGACTGCAATACAACAGGATGTCCAGTTGCCAGTGATCAAGGCTTGGCTTGAAAACCTGTTCAAGAGGCCTGCAGGCCTAATGGACAAACAATACAAGGCCTTTATAAAGAAGGCAAGGAAATTCTTTGTTGACAGCAAGGGTTGTCTATACAGGAAAAGTACAGACGCTAGGCACAAACTTGTTGTTGATAAAGAACATAGAATGTATATGATGAGTGCCTCGCATGACAAGTCAGGTCACTGAGGGGGATATGTGACAAGATCATTGATAATGAAATGTTTCTGGTGGCCCGAGGTAGACCAGGATGTATACCACTATATAAAGACTTGCCATATCTGCCAGGAACATCAGAAAACATTGCTGCATATACCACCGACCATGATCCACATGCCAGGTTTGTTTCAAGTATTGCACACCGATGTACTACATATGACTCCAGCATCAAATAAATGCAAATATATAGTGCATGGGCATTGTGGTCTTTCATCGTGGATGGAAGGCTGTCCACTGCAACAAGGGACTGCTGGGAGTATTGGACTCTGGTTGTTTGAGGACATCATTTGCAGATGGGGATGCATCGTTATGATCATAACAGATAATGCTGGACCATTGTTATGGAACAGCCCCTCAGCCTCTTATCTTATCTCTTTGATCTTATCAACTATGCCTCTCTCATCTTATTAAACAAACTATCTATTCTTTTCCATCCCATCATTGTTTGGCCTTGTGGACAATATTATAAAGTTCAAGGGTGGGCACATGTCTAACATGTGTTTACCACACCAATCAGACACTTCCTCATATGGTTACCTTTTCACACCTTATCCCTTACTCTGATTGGATAATATCCATCTCTGTCTCTATTGGCTGATAAGACTACTTATCTACTTATCTTGTTATCTTCTCATCTGCTTGTATCTCTGACTCATCTGATAGCAGGATCATATTTCATTGAAGGATATCTAGAGGATATTCTATTGGATGATAAGCCTGGACTAGTACAGTATATATAGAGTAGCGCAAAGCCTATAACTCTAGTCTTATTCTCTTAGGATTCCACTTTACTGTGGTGATATCTATAGTCAATATGAACTGGCATATTCCCCCATCCTCCTCCTTCTCTCTAAACAAGGACAAAATGAAAAATAGTTGTTAAATGGATGTTCCATAACACATAGTTGATAAGATTAAAGAGATAAGATAAGGGGCTGAGGGATCCGGAATAACAGATGAATGATAACTATAGCCATCTACATTATGGATAACTAGAGTGATAACGAAGGAAAGGAATATCTATGATCCAGAATAACAGATGAACAATAAGGTCCTGCCGCTGATGATTGACGTTTGTGACCATTGTCAATGTTGTCAATTCTGGTACTTCTTTCCGGATGTTGAAAATGATGCGCAAGTAGAACGGTCAATGATACTTATAAAGTTATTGCTGGCACTCGTGGTTCTGTCCTGATGATCTGGAATCTCGGACCTGATCGTCAAAACGAATTCAACATGTTTTTCTTAGCCTTACCTCCACTGGCGTCTATGTAGCCGGACCATGGTTACTCTGTCTCGATGCATGTCTTGATCATGATATCACATCCTGGGAATCCGGTGAACTCGGAGAAAGGTGTATCACTGGGGGTTGGAGGGATTCCACAATCGCGGTGTGTAGGCATTGAACGGTGCGCATCTTCCCTGTGGATACGGGTAGATTGTACTGATGATGTACTAGTGTCAGGAACCGATCCTGATGACTGGGGCTTGGTCAGGGCTTGGTCACTCCCCTTCGCTTGCTTGCTCGTTCCACCGCATTCCCAATGAAAAAGTCATATTAATTGCAGGAGAAAGTCATGTGCTGACAATGCTTTCGACTCGCAACCGCGGACGAGAACTAGAACTATTATGGCCAGAACCTCTGGGATCGTTGTTTTTTTGCAAGATAAGTCAGCGAGTCCCAAAAGTTCAGATTTGGGCGATCTATGCTACAACATCCTCCTGTCACACGCTGTTTCAGCAAACATGCTCCGTAGTTACCGGCACCCTCGGAAAGGTTTTATAGACAGTTTGGGGTTGTCATCCTGGCAAGCTACGTTGATCCTCACATTCCCTCAGGTTTGTCGTAACTTGCGACTCATCCTGGCATGACGCCCCTCGAAACCGAGCGCCTCCGGCATCTTGCTATTGCCTACTTGTATAAGGTCGAAGAATTGTCAATTGCCATATTCTTGTATGGTGCGTCCTCCTTGCTCGTGGTATATGGCCCGTCCACAAGTTCAATTACAGGAGTCTTTGTTATACTTTTCTTTGCATCGGTTGTTATCTTCATGTTCGTTTTCTCCTTCCTGCGAGTCGGTTATTTCTGAGCGAGACCTGATCCCCTGAGATTTCACAGGCGGAGAGGTTTTTCTAACCGCGCGACAGCAGCCATATTCGTAGTAACTGTCATCAACTTCCTTCTCTTTAGTTTGGGCATTGGAACCGTAGTTGCCGAGTTCAGTCTCGCGGCTCTCACCCTGGATGCCGAATATCCGCTGTCGGAGAAGCCACAGTCAGTTAACAATGCCTCACAGAACTTGATCATAGCCGACTTCTGGTCAGCGAACCTTCCTGTGAGTAACAGTATGTCACCACTGGATTCGCGTCTACTCATGTTTGGTGGAGATATTACTCAGCGATCTCATTGTCATTTGGAGGGCTTGGGTCCTCTTCCAAGCTCGACGATGGGTAATCCTCATACCATTTATGTTGTGGATTGGAGCCGCGGGTGAATATTTTTCGGAAAGCTGTTCCCTTTTGCTGAATCTATACACTCCCAGGGTTGATCGTCGGCGACCTCATATGGATATCGACCCCTCATGATCACGATTATTATTATACATCGTATACATGGTATGCCATATACCATTCGAGCCGTGCCCTCTCCATTGCAACGAACGGTGTCACGACAATGATGATTGCGTATAGATTGTGGTAAGTTGCTATGAACGAGACTCGTGGATTCAGCGGAGCTCACCGTGAAGGGATATTGCAGGGGTTACCGTAGATTCATCTTGAAGCCTCTCAGTAGGCGAAAGAGTCCAGCGCAGACGATATTGATTCTTCTCGTGGAATCAGGCCTTGCTTTCCTTGCAATTCAGGTCAGTTACTTTCGTAACTTGCTTGCTGATATGCCCATGCAAGATCCACAATGTTCTCACCTTCCTGACAGATAGCGTCCTTGTTGATCAGTGTGTGCAGTGGGACCGGTGACACTCTTCAATTCGAACAGTATGGCTTTGGTTCCCTGTATTTTTGTCTTACTGTAAGTGTTGGGCAGACTGAAGATTTCCATTGGGTGTAATTATCTGATCTACATCTGCCACTGTAGGCAATGTATCCAACTATCGTGAGACTCCTGGTCGAAACTCAACGTTCGATGGTGGATATTTGTGAGATTAGCCAAGCGAACGCAAGCAGACTCACAGGTCTAGTGGCATCGGAAGCTCGTGCTGCAACTTTAGGACACCCCTCGTTTACGGTTGGGCCAATCAATAGTACGATGGATAACAAACCTGAATTTTCGCCCTCCCGCACCTTGCAGAGCGAAGATGTGCAGGAACGTGGCTTGGAGAAGGTCATTCTTGAATTGAAGGAGAGTCGGATTAGTACTGGTGGCTGACTGGTACAATTAGACTTATTATCTGTCGTAATAACTGCCTCCAAAGCTATTTACATAGAAGCTACTGTCACGACGTCTTTACACTTCACATAACTGCCACGATTCCCATGAGTCGAGAGTTGTTAGTTTCTACAACAGTCAGAGCACCCACATATCTGTCCAATCCCCCGTCCTATCCGAGTGTGCTTGTAAGTATATACTTACTGTAAGTCGGTATGCGTTATACCCTCGTCAGCTTGTCTGGCATATGGATAAATAAGTATTCCGGGTCTGAGTATTCCAGGGGGGGTCCCGATCCTGATCTCGTCGCAACAGATTGTGACTGTCATATTGATGCTGTATATGTCCTCTGGATAAAAATCAGATAAAAGGAGAGCGAGAGAGAGAAAAGAAGACACATGTCAACATATCCTCCGCAAACACGATCTGCGAAGACACCCTTTCCACATCCAACACCTCAAACAGCCGCAGGATTCGAACGAGATTCCATTGTCTTCGTCATCACTCTACCAGAACCTGCAGCAAAGGACGATGAAGCCGAAGAGAAAGAAGAAGACCGATGCGAAGGTTGCAGATCACTGCCCCATATTCGCTTCCGCACCGCGATAAACTGCGACAATCACCCTCGGTCAACCGAAATGAATACCCACCAAGGTGTGGAGAAAGAGAGGCGGGTTGGCTTCCATGCCTGTGCGGAGGATGGACATGGCTTCGTCGTGCTTCCTGATGTTGCTCGTCCATGTGTAGGCCATGAACATGTGATTGACGTGATTAGAGAGAGAAAGGGAGAGGGACGAAGGACTCGCTGGATTCTTGGATAATACCGCTTGCGAATATCAGCCTTCCTATACTCCCCCTGGATCCTTGCGAGGACCGGTTTCTCCATTTCCTCAATTTCAAGCGGATTCCCCTCCTCACTTAGGTATATCTTCTATTTGCCCACGAGGCCACGCTCGCCGGGGTTGACTTATCGGTAGCGACTTGAGAACGAGATCACGGGGACGAATGGGCTGGTAGAATGTGGTGATGTGTGCAACGAGCAGGGGGAGGGTGATGCCGGGGAGAGGTTGGTCATGAACTATTTAGCGGGGATCCGTTGAAGCTTGTTTTCAATGCTTCGAATTCTTGCCAGAAGGCCTCAGACGTTGTCGAGCGGGATTTGGGCGCGGTGATAGACTTTATGGAGGGCGTCCATGTTTTTGTTGTTCTTCCTATGTTATCCGCTGTTCTTTGAGTTGGTTGGTGAGGATACCTGGATATCTTGCTCGGAGACCGGGTAGACTTTATAGAGGGCGTCCATGTTTTTGTTGTTCTTCCTATGTTATCCGCTGTTCTTTGAGTTGGTTGGTGAGGATACCTGGATATCTTGCTCGGAGACCGGGGCTGGTGGGAGGGAGTCTGGTTGCGGTTCGGTCTGTTGCATTGAGAGGAATTCATCGGACGGGAGCCGTTGGGTTCGACCTCTTGACTTACCTACATAAGTCATCGCCAAATCTTATCTCCTCAAAACAAAAATCGAGACATGTCCGCCCCCCGAGCCCCCGTACTAATCACGCAAATGCGACCCTTCTAATTCCTCAAACAGCACCACCAAAGAACTCCAGGTTATTTCGACGTCAAGCGTGACTTGCGATTGATCGTAGTATCATAACTTGGGGAGCGCGATCCAATGACAACTGCCCACGTTTCCCTTACGAATCAAAATTGATATCGATCACGAACTGGAGAAGGGGGCATCGGCGGTGCTGTGGAGAGGTGTTACGATGTACTATAGTAAGACCTTCCACATTGGCTTCATCTTGACGAACCAATTCTGATGGTCCGACTTATGGACAAGTTTCATCAAGAGATTGGCGCTCATTCTTTATCGGTCAACATCACCTTCCCTGATTCCGGCCCGTTTTCCAGCAGCCACAAAGGTCACATTCGTTGAGACGCTCAACTCAAAACCCACGCGCCAACCCCACAGGCGCCTGTCGCATCACATAACACGCACACGTCACCACCATCAAGTTACACTTAACTCGGGTTGTAATAGGGGAGTGCGGTCTAAAACGGCTTGGGAAGGTCGCCTTGCCCCGCCCACTAGGAACGCCTACTTGCAGTTCCACGGACGGGGTGGAGAATTCCGTGGCTCTCGTAGTCATTAGGTAGACTCTGATTTACGCCGTACCCGCCGCTCCTCCCCTCCTTACACCTGTACGTACGGCATGTGCATCATAAGGGCTCAGCCCTTCGGCACAATAAAATCGACAAAAAAAAAAAAAAAAAAAAAAGGGAATATTTATCGCAGGAGAAAACTATTTGCATTGTATCAACAGTGTTTTCGACTGCACGGGGACCAGAACTACCATGATCAAAACATGCGCTGAGACTTGTATAGTGGCAGAACCAGCGATTGCCAAAAATCCCGACGGATATTTCGGGAGATCGACTCCACAATATTGTTCCGATCTAGCCAACAGGTTCCGTCATCCCCTCCGGGAAGGTCATATAGTCAGACTGAGGTTATTATCCTGGTCATTTCCATCGATCCCCGCTTGACTTTGCTGGAGTTTGCCGTTTATCCATGACGCCCCCCGAAAGCAAGCTTCTCCAGCGTCTTGGTGTGGACTACTTGCGAAGTCTCGAACAATTGTCCATTTCCGTATTCTTCTATGTGCGTCCTCGTCGCTCGCGGTATGAGGCTCATCCGCAAGTTTGATATCAGGATTGTTTGTTGTACTCTTCTCTGCATCGGTCATCATCTTTGCGTTCGTTTTTTCCTCTGCAAAGTCTCTTATGTCCCAACTAGCCGCAAAACATGACAGGCGGAAAGGATTTTCTAACCGTGCGACAGCAGCAATGTTCGTAACGACCGTCGTCAACTTCCTCCTCTCTAGTTTGAGTACTACAAGTAACGTTGCTGGATTCATCATGTTTGCCCGAGAGGCCCTCATCCTGAATATTGATTATCCGTTCTCGGAGAAGCCAAAGTTGGTTAACAATGCGTTACGGAACGTGAACACAGTCGGCTCCTGGGCAGGATTCCTTCCTGTGAGTATCAAGCTGTCGCCGTCGGATTCTGTGACGACTGATGTTCGTTGGAGATATATCTCAGCGATCTCATTGTCATTTGGAGGGCTTGGGCCCTCTTCCCAGATCGTCAGTGGGTAGCTCTCATACCATTTATTCTGTGGATTGTAGCCATAGGTGAACAGACACTTTCCTGGAAGTTGTTCCCTTTCGCTGAATCTATACCCTCCCAGGGATAAGCGTTGGCGACCAAATATGGTTATCGATCCCTAGTGACTCTGATCAATTGGCCTCGAATTTAGATGTTTCTCTATCGACAGCAAGCTTTGTGCTCTTCATCATGACGAACGCTGTCACGACAATGATGATTGCGTATAAATTGTGGTACTTCGCTGTCGGCGGGAGTCACTGGATCCAATGGCTCATGAAGTGATATTGCAGGAGTTACCGTACACTCATCGTGAGGACTCTCGGCTTGAGTCGACGAAAGAGTCCAGTGCAGACCATATTGATCCTTGTCATCGAGTCAGGCCTTGTTTACCTTGGACTCCAGGTCAGTGACTTTTGTATCATCCTTGCTGATATTGCGCGCAATATTCTTAAGGTTCTCACCGTTCGGACAGATAGTATACGCGGCTTTGAATGCGGTTTACAGTGATGTTGTAATCGAAGAATATGCCCTGAGTGCAATGTATCTTTCTCTTTTCGTAAGTGTTAGGCAGACTGAAGATTCCCATTATGTGTAACCATCTGATCATCTACTGTTGTAGGCAATGTATCCGACTATCGTGATAGTCCTGGTCGAAACTCAGCGTTCGATGATAGATATTTGTGAAATTAACGCGAGCAAACTCGCGGGCCCAGTGGCATCTGATGCTCCTTGTGCAACTTAGAACACCTCTCCTGTGCGGTCGGGCCAGTCCAAAGTACGACGGATAACGAAGCTGAATCTCAGCGCTCGCGCACGTTGCACAGCCAAAGTGGGCAGGAACATAGTTTGGAGGGAGTGATTCTCGAAGTCAAGGACAGTCAGATTGGCACTAGTGGCTAACCGGCACCATTACAATCCCTAGCGCTCCAACGTTATATCCCAGCCATTTCCTTCTAGTTGATCAGATTGGACAGCCTCGAATATACCAACTCTCACACTTTGAAATGATATACGACATGCTCTCAATCCTATGGGCTGGCAAGAATATAGTTTCCATACGTAGCTGGCGGCGCACGATCAAGGTCATCGCTTTGGTATCAATACAACAACCGTGACCTGGTTCTAACCCGCCGGTTCACAAATCGCCGCCGTCTCTTAGGGGTGCGTCTCCGCCTTGTTCAAATTCCTTTTTCAAATACGCAGCCTCCTCCATTCCTCTGGTACTGAACGTGCAAATGTGAAATTCCTGCTATACCCCACAATAGCCCTTCGTCTCCTTAAACACCCGGTACCCCCCCCCCCGAAATCGCCCAGGCGCCAACGTGGACGTGTAGAGAGCAAACCACCAACACCCACGTGAAAAAACGCCCTGCATCTTCAGCTCTTCGCCAGCCTGCGCGATCAGGCTCGTCGTGTCACCGAGTTTGCTCATGGAAATCACCAATGCAGCCAGCGCGAGCAAAATCCGGTTCGCATCTGTTGCGCTTCTCAATAAACGTAACTCGTGCGAAGTTCAATAGGTGTCGGGATTCATTATTCTTCCACTAGGTGAATACCACGGCCGCAGGATGAGAAGAATAATGAGACGCGATAGCAACTTGGCAGGGAGCGCCGAAATCGCGCTGTCCGGTCGCCCACGCATCCACTGTGTTCCCATCAACGAGAGCCCCCGTAAACGCAAATTGTTCGCCGCATATATCCGTACTTCTTTCTCCAAGCTGAATAGGTACGGCGTTCTTGACCACGTCGATGACTCGATGACTCCAATAATTCGAGTTGTGACTGAAGTAGACCACAGGTCTTCGACCCGCCGCGAATGCGTTTGGTGGCCGTGGTTTGTGTCATTGTCTTGGTTGAGTTGGCGTGTCATGAAAAGTAGTCTGTCTGCGCCTCCCAATAAACTTCATGGATGCGATTCATCAGAACTACCAATTATTTTGCCCAAAATTTTTCCCATGCGTCCGCGAATTGGAGGACCGTGTGAACCCGACTCAATCGATGAAGTATTCCTGGGATGCTGCCCCACCTACGACCGTTGAGGTTGATACCCTTTGGTTGAATATTAATTATAAGATCATCGACTGAGGATTCCGCGACTGATACTTGCTTAATGTTACCATTTGTGGGGTCGACGAGGTCCCACTCCCCCAACTACCGGGGTACCAAAGCTCATACGCAATCGGCGCACCACTCCTAGGCGGGTTCGACACCCGGTCTACCGCTTCAACGCCTTCTTCTCCTGCTCAGCGGTCGGGCACCGCAGCTGCTGCTGGGACACCAGAGAAGAAGGTAGGTACGGCGCTGTATGCACAGGCTATCACCGCGCAGAAAGGCGCTTGCGCAGCAACAGCAAGACTTGGCTGTGGTTCTTGTGACGCCGAGCCCTATCGGGAGCCGAAACGCCAACGCTAATAACCCTGTGCCCCAGCCTGGCATTGACGCCGAACCTCAGCTCATCGGCTTTGATGGTGCGGGTACGGCAGGCCGCAGGGATGGCCGATGGGTTTTCCGATAATGGTCGATACGAGGTTTTGGATGGAGTTGGAAGGTTGGGGAATGAGAGAGAGACCTAGCACGGAGCCAATGCGTCTGATGGCTACTTCGGATATGGTTCTATATAAAATGGGATGTCAAGTTCAAGAGAGGAGGGAAAGAGGGAAAAGTACCCACCTCGGCCAATTCGAGATTGCAACCGGAAGGTCCAACGCAACCGGCTCCACCCCGTCCCCATCCAATACGACCCTGACGCTAAGGACATACGTCACATTGATATGCCTCGCCACAATCAACATCGTCATCGTGTGGCTCTCCGATAGCGCACAAGCCAGTTCGGCGCGCTGGACAGAAACCCAGGCGGAACGGTGCGTTGACGGCGAGCTTCGTCTTGAGTTTGAACATGCGCCGCCCTTCCTTGTCCCTACTGCGTCAGCACCACATCCGTGGCCATACGGGCCGGGGTTGAAGACGGTCGTCCCGCTGAGGGAGAGCTCGAATCTTCTGATAACACCCCCGCTGGCAGCGTCGGAACGGAATGTTGCGGTGGAGGAGATGCGGTCGCCAGGGCCGTAGCACGTCTGGCCGCGGTCAACGAGGAGGGTACAGCCGGAGCCAGAGGTGTGGCGGGTTTTGTGCTGACTGTAGCCGGGCCAGGTGAAGTGACTGTGCAACTCGTGTTTGTCGATGATATGGCGGGCCGCGGCTTGAGGACGACGGATTTGCGTTTGCGGGAGAAGCTTCTGAGGGATGAAGTGAGGATGGAAAGAGGGGGCTTTTTGATGAAGAGAACGCACTTTTTGCGTTTGGTGCGGAGTCTGACTGAGATCATATTGGATACCGGCTGTATGAGGTTGTTGGTGATCGAGACTTGGTGGACAAGAAAATCTTCCTTCAAAGGGTGTCAATCGCCCCGGAAACAACATTGACGGGAAGGCAGGCTCACCGTTTCCAAGGGATCCAACTTATCGGTCGACGTCCACAAGTTGATTAGACTGCGTCCTACAAAGTCGTAGAACGTGCTGAGCATGCCACCTACAGTAAAAGTTTCGACCCCGTGGAACTCGATGCGCAACCGCTGTGGACATCTAGATCTGACTTTCGATGGCCTGGATGGAATCCTGAGTGATGGTGGGGTTTTGCGGGAGGGACAATAAGACATACGTACGCCCTTGACGGCAGCGGGTGGTCATTCTGAGCCACCTGGAGGAGTGCCTGGATAACCTAGAAAAGTTGTTGTGTTGGAGAAGAGATTTATACACATGCCGTGGACAAAGTCTACGTTGGGTGGTGGACGCAGGGTTCTGATGAGAGATGCGATGAGTGGTGACGACAATGAGCAATGTCTTATAAGTTGACCTGGGTCATTGGGGGGAGTGAAGATGGGACTTTGGATTCGGGATCTCCCATGATCGTGCTCCATTACCAATTCTCGGCGCAGACTTGAATGCATCCACGGGGGCGGAACAGCCGGGCAGCATAGGGGACGACGTCCGAGCCGGGATACCGACAGACGAAATATTGCTGTGTGTGGAGATGCGCAGAGGCCGACGAAAGTTGGCAACATGGCTTCTGCAGTCAAAGCTAGAACAAACAGCGAGACTCAGTACTCAGTACTCAAGCTTCAAGCTTCAAGTCCTGAGGGAAGTCGATGCTCAACGTAGTGTCAGCGTAAAATAGAATCTACAAGTTTGATACGTAGATTACAGGAAAAGCGACGCAGCCATCACAAGGTGGCAAGTTCGGGGACCCTCGAACTTTCATCGCTATATATCAACCTCAAAATCTTGCCTGGTAGAGGCACAACTGCTTGCCACACCGCCTCATCAGAATACGCTTCCGCAGGGAAAGGGATCCATCTACACGGGTTTCCGTTCGGAAAATAGTAAAATTTGAACTCTCCGGTGGGAAGGAGGCCTGTTTGAGATTGTGTCCTTGGTAAGCTATAGCCAGGAGCTACGTAGCTATCAGACATGCGGCATTCAGGAACGACGGTCACTCACGCCGCAACTTGTATCGCGCGCGTTTTATGGCGATCTAGATGTAAGTGCATCAGGGGCGGAGAAATTGAGGGAAAAGATATGCATCGACACTCACTGCATAACTTTCGGGTCGGTCGATGTACGTGGTCAAGTGCGTGCTGCCAAGTCTGCCATCAACTGGAAGAGATTGCCAACTCGTGCTAGAATGGCCATCGTCAATCCAGAATGTGAAATGTAATCCGCCGCGCAGAAAGGTGTCGATCGGTCGCTGGACGCTGACTGGCACCTCCTTCCCCACCAGAAAAATGCCCACTTCCTTCGGTTACGCCCCACCGTGATCTTCCAATCTTCAGGAAGTATGTCCGCCCAGATCCAATCCCCCACCCTGTTGACCATGGAGCAACGCAATATGATATCCTTTCCCTCGCGATCGATGATATAGCGCCCAAGAGATTTCGTGGCTGCCTCAATGGCGCGCTTGTGTGTGCCAGTGACATCAATAATTGCCCGGGATGGGAGGATAATTCTTACCTCGTAGGTTTCAGGAAAGGGAACGACGGCATAGTAATCCTTTTCGCCTGGCTTAGAAGCGACCAGGACGAGGGTCAGAAGGAGTTTAGACTTCGGGGCCGCCATTTGAGGTAGCAACTAAGGTGGGATCGATCGTAACTGTGCAAAGAAACATGTTCGACCTTTCGTATGGGACGTGGATGGAACCTTATCAGACGCAGGCACTCTTGATCTGATTCTATCACGGCAAGTGGATACACCGTGTAGCTTTGTTTCGGGGATGGTTCATGAACCCATTGCAATCTCCTCGTACTAAACGCGCAAATGTGAAGACCCTCGCAATTTCTCAAACAGCGCTGCCAGTATCACGCGATATCATAATGAAGGAGCAAGATCCAACTAACGGCTGTCCACATTACCCCCACGGGCGTCTACACAGTACAAGACTTCTGGATCCCTACCACGGTTTCCTTATCTCGAAGCATGTCTTGATATCAAGTTCTAAAAATTACAGAAAGGTGCACTGCTCCCGAAATATTGGGCGATCTATTGTACAACATCCTCCCCCGTCGGGGGCTAATCTAGCCAAGAAGTTCCGTCATCACCGGCACCCCCGAAGGTTCTATAGGCAGTCTGAGGTTGTCATCCTCAGGCTGGCTAGTTACATTGATCCGCACATTACCTTGTCGTAACTTGGGACTCATCCATGACGTCCCCCGAAAGCGAGGTTCTCCAGAATCTTGGTATATCCTCCTTGCATCAGGCCGAACAATTGTCGATTTTCGTTTTCTTCTATGGTGCGTCCTCCTCGTGAATGAATGATATATGGTCCATCTACAGGTTCGATAAAAGGAGTCTTTGTTGTACTTTTCTCTGTGTTGGTCGTTATCTTCATGTCTGTTTTTTCCTTCCTGCGAGTCGCTTATTTCTAAACGAGATCTGATCCCCCGAGATTACACAGGTGGAAGGGATTTTCTAACCGCGCGACAGTAGTCATGTTCCTAGTGACCGTCATCAACTTCTCCTCTCCAGCTTGTCCACTGGAAATCAGGTTGCCGAATTCATTGTGTTCATCCGGAAGGCTCTTATCCTGGATATCGAAAATCTGCTGTTGGAGAAGCTAGATTCAATTAACAGCGCATTACGGAATTTGAACATGGTCGACTTCCGATCAGGGCCTGTGAGTAGCAATAGGCTGTCGCTGCTGAATTCCGTCACGGTGTCTATTCATACTCGGTGGAGATATTACTCAGCGATCTCATTGTCATTTGGAGGGCTTGGGCTCTCTTTCCAGATCGACAGTGGGTAGTCCTCGTGCCGTCTATTCTGTGGATTGGAGCCGTGGGTGAATAGACATTTTCCGGGAAGCTATTCCCCTAAGTTATTCCCTGTTACTGAATCTATACACTCCTAGGGTTGACTGTCGGCGACCTCATATGGATATCCACCCCTCGTGGTTACGACAATTTTATATCGAATAAATCGGGTGTCGTGATGATTCTCAGCCTTGCGCTCTCCATTGCAACGAACGCCGTCACGACAACAATGATTGCATATAAATTGTGGTATGTTGCTATGAACGAGAGTCGTGAATCCATCGGCTTACCGATTGCAGGAGTTACCGTAGATTCATCGTGAAGACTCTCGGCCTGAGTAGACGCATACCTACCACCACCTTTTAATAATTATCCTACACTTACAATTATTGCAGATTGTTGTCACGTCCAAACAGCCAGATTCCCGGTGATCGCGAACCATCTGACTGGTATGATTTCACCATACTTACCACCGTCTTTTAGTAATTATCCTACACAAGATTGTTGTCGCGCCCAAGCTGTCAGGTACCCAATTATTGTGAACCATCTCGCTGGTATGATTTCACCATACCTACCACCGCCTTTTAGTAATTATCTACACTCACAATTATTGCAGATTGTTGTCAACAGCCAGATTCCCGGTGATTGCGAACTATCTAACTGGCCAGATTCCACAAACTCTACATTATCTTATAAATGTTGGGACATCCTGGCCCCTTTCATCACTCTGTGTTTCAGTCACAAGATAGTATCATTCTTGTCTGTTCTAATCGGATTCAAGCAGCCAGATTCCCTGTGATCGCGAAATATCAGACTGGCCAGATTAGACTGGCTGTCGGTGTGGTTCAGAACCCCGTGAACCCGGACCTGAACCTGGACCGCACCTTGGGTTCAGGTTCTATGTTCGGGGTTTGGTTGAACCAAACCTCTAGGACGTGTCCATGTTCATCGTCCCGCTGAACCGAACCTCACAGCATGAACCCGAACATTCAGGGTCTGAGGGCGGAGCCAGTTCATCTTCAAGTTCCCAACCCCCAATCAGATGGTTTGTGGTATGTCCTTAATTATGCCTTCATAAGTCTGAAACCAAGACAAAAGTTTTATGAGTTCCTAGTATAATTATTAACATCGGAAAAGGTAGCATGAGTGGCAGTCCCTCTATCGAACAACCTCCCATCCAGGCATCCCTCGCGAAAGCGATGGCAACACAATGTGAGCGAGACAAAGCTGATACTTCGTTGATTGTGTTGACATCGCATGTTCATCACCCTTCCAAGCGTTTGCAGGGATGTGATTACCCCACACCTGTCATGAAGCTGAAGAAAAATGGTCAGTCATTGTGTGGGGGCATTGCTCACCGATTTTGAGGCAGGCGATGTCGTTGGTAAGCTGATGGCGTTTGTCGCTCAACTTTGTTTATGCGGGGAGGACACGCGCGACTACTTGATGGAACTCTGTCTCAAAAATGACTGCCCAACGTGGGAGATACGCCTCTGGGTTCGTACAAGGTGGGGAAGCTTGAGTGACTGCTTTCGTGTCGTTCTTGCCCAACAGAAGGTATGGC
>Ga0307516_10001364_pt1 | contig 33825 bp, 48 predicted proteins | sample 19_EM_MG_FD_203310 | JGI IMG/M metagenome (GOLD analysis project Ga0307516, IMG submission 203310) | Populus trichocarpa ectomycorrhiza microbial communities from riparian zone in the Pacific Northwest, United States - 19_EM | ecosystem: Host-associated > Plants > Roots > Unclassified | place...
GGATGGGGTTAAGGGGGACAGTTTCTCAAAGTATATATGTAGTAAATGAACATGGAAAGGGTGTTTCGTATACAAGTAAAAGAAGACGGGTAAAACCAATTCATTTTCCTTGTCTGTGCCGTAGTGCATACCGTTTATCCTCTCCCTTGTGCCAAGTACAATACTGTCCGTATGCCGTAGCCCACGCACCATCTGCAATTGACTGTCTTAACACCCCTGCATCCAAAAGACAAGTAGGAGGTGACCATTGTTCTACACGATCGAAGAGCGCTTCGTCAGTCATCAGTTGGCGGAGGACGGCCCCCTTTGTCAACTGAAGACCATCCTGAAAAGCCTTGTTGATATTATCGAGATCGACCACCGGAAAGAGTGTCTGACCAAAGAAACATAATCAACAGCACGTCATCTAAACGAAATAAAACGACGGACTCCAGAAGAATATCCATTGCCATCCGAACAGCTTAAATCAATCTTGGAATTCCCATGTTGACGTACCCAAACGTGTATCGTGACCGATGACAACGAGAACCACATATGGCCGTCCACAACTATTTCCGAAAACCCCTGGAGTTTCCCATAATCACTCGACCATTCGCCACGCTTCAGCAATCTTGACGACCGAAGCCGCTGAGCAATAGAGGCCTTCGAACCCGGGCTGCGGTATTTTTTTGTTTGCTTTACAAGGATCTTTCCGACGACCAACAGATCAGGGAGATCGCGTACGTAGGCGTTCAGCTTTTGCATAACATCACGGTCACTTTGGCTAAAAGCGCTTTCCATGAGCCACAGCGCTCGCGGCTCGCGATTACCCCCCTCGCCATCCTGACCCCACATCATGATTGCTAAGTCGGGGATCCCACATATCGAATCTTCATTGAAACAATTGTTGGTTCTGGTTTGAGGCAGCATGCCAACAGGCGCTGGGATGGTGCCTAGAGCGTGACCAGTAATGAACATGATAGTGCCCAAGACGGACTCATGAGCGGGGGTGGGTGATGATGAGACCATCAGACGTTGAGAGCCTGGGAAAAAGGTCAACCTCGGATTGCAACGTCAGTCACTTGGTTGCGTGTGATTGTGGCAATGAGTAACACACCTCTTCCACGTTTTCTCATCCCCATTACTTTCTAAACGATCAATATAATTATAATCGCTCAACGATACACCTTCATACTATCAAATTTCCATTAAAGTCTTGAAATATGCAGAATCCTAACAGCTTACCACTAAGTATTCTTGTTCGGCTCTAGAAAGAGCCTGGACGATTCCCTTGCATTTTGCTTCATAAACGTGATCAGCTGCAGAAGAATAGCTATATTTTGCATGACCCTACCACGATGCAGTGAATTGTTTGCATGTAGAAGTGGGGGAGAGGTATTGTGTTGCCTGGTGTTGGCACCAGATTCAACAGATGGTAAAACTGAAAGAGTCTTCTGGTGTAAAATAGACGGCCCTTTCTCCACATAGGATAAAGGGGAAGATGGTCCATATGACTTTCTGGCTATTTTCCCCATTCTTTGTTGCACGAGCTGGGCACCGTCGTCGTTTGTGTTGAATGAGATTTGTTGGCGACTCCAAAGCCTTAGTTTACTTATCTCAGCCAGAGTGGCAATGGTATTTACATCTGTTTGTATCTGAATAGCTAGTCAGCTGGCATTTTAGTCGCATTTTAGGCTCATTGAAGTCTTCTTAATAAAATGCCTTTCATAGAAACAAATCAGATTGCATCAAACATGCTAACTATCAACATCAAGTCGTTACTACGGGATATAACGAGTGGTGAGAAATGATTGGCGACGTCACAAATCACAATCGGAAATGACTTCAAATTCATTGTCCATGCCAGGTGTCTGGTCAAAAGTCAAAAGCCATGGATTGGACGGGAGTGGGGCACCCATGTCATCATTTCCAGCAAGTTCATTCGCATCTAAAGGCCCTGTAACAGGTCCCTCGGATTGGGGAGGCCAAGCAGGCTGTGCATTTGCATTCACTACAAGGGTATAGTCAATTAGTGCCTGTCGTGAAATATGGGGGCACACGACATACGGTCCTTGCGTTTCTTGCGGAAGGCCCGCCTATTGGAGTTGACCGACTCGGGTGAAGATAAGATAGTAATAGGGCGTATCCTCTTGCCTAAGACACATTAGTTACTGGCGAGTAAAAATAGCACGACACGACATTACCTGTCTCGGCCACAGCGCCGACCTTAAGGTCAGCAATGGAACTCGACAAATTGATGACCTCCTCATCCTCATCCTCGCTGTCTGATCCATTGCAATCTTCGCCACTAATGACCTCAGTGTCTGTCCCCACAACATCCGGTGTAATCTTCCAGGTCTTAAAAATGTGTTGCGGGACAGGGTTTCGAGTCACTGTTCCTAAAGATGAAAAGTTGCTGATGCTTATGGTGTACTGGACACGTACCAAACCACAAGTTACTGTTAGAGACACCGGACTTTGGACGCCCCTTGAAACGAAAGAGAGTAGAACCGCTAGCAAGCGAAACAGAGGAAAGCTCAAGTTTCCCCTGGTTAGAAGCAAGCAGTAGCCAATCTGGCTGAGAATTGTCGGATGTTGTGGACAGCTCCCGGCGACGACTGTCTAAATAAGCGAAAACATGGGGAAACCAACCGCGAACTTGACCTGACACCTGCTCGTGGGTCCAAGCTGAGTTGATCTGGATCTGTTTCTGAATAAAACAGCCGTGGTTTTCGAGTAATTGAATGTAATTTCATTTCTCTGAAGGAGATTGCGGCAATGGATCCCCCAACAACCTGCCCTTTTTCTTTATCATTGAATAGTAAGCGGTTGTATAAGTGAGAATGAATGTCGAACTTACATCTAGTCCACACGTCACGATAGCAACTGAGCTGACGTGGAATATCTGACCAGAAGGCTGACTTGGAGGATGTGGATTGATTGACATCTGAAGCTGATCGGATAAATTAGATACTAGCGGTTCTGAGGCACAACAAACCCACTTACCTTACGCTCATTAGTAGTACTAGTCGTCCTTGAAGTAGCGGCCTTTGTTGCCTTTGTCATCAATGCTTCCCGACGGGGATTGGGCTGCGACACGCCCGAGGGCTCTCTAGCAGTCAAATCCTGGAAGATCTTCGCAACATTTGACGATCCCGATAGAGAAGCTGGTTGGGACTGGGTAACTTGGGCCGCCATATCATCAGTATTGGGGTGCTTGCTGATGCCATGCGCACATTCCCAGCAATGGGAAGGTTCGTCGGGCTTGGGCCGAAAACGCTCGCAGTCGCAGTCACCATTACCGCCCCTGCAAACACCTGAAGATGACATGAGTGCAGGGCTCTGATGAATGGAATGACGAGGTCAATGGTCGGACATAGTGCATTTTATGCAAATTAGGTACACTCATCAATCAAAAAGGTAGAATGTTAATGCGGATAGTGCCTGGCACCACAGGCGTGCCCGAGTATACCAGATGGGATCTGCAAGCGAAATGTCAACGTCCTTCGCCACACGGTGTCCAACACGTATCGTCTCAAATATTGGGTAATGCTCCGAATCCCACTCTTCGGGTGTCAGTCCAAAGTTATCCGGCGTAATGTCCTGTGCAATTACTTCACGAAGACCAGTAAAAAAAAAGGTCTCTTCATCGCTCCTGAAGGGGTTTCGATGCGCGGGTGCGTGTACAGCCTCGTGGTTAACATTCTCCTGCTGGCGAGATGCAATTACATCAACCACATCTGTTGCTTCGTCACCTAGTTCGCGAATCAGATTGTAATCTTCATCGTCGTGCTCGTAATAGACGCCATGTTGTGTTTGACCTAAAAAGCGCATATCCTGTAGTTTGTACCGTAAGAATGAATGTTGGACCATCAACAATGAATTCCTACCTTCGGGCTCTTGTTGTTAGTATCTGGTCCACTTACTGGGTGGCAATTCCACTCCTCCTGGAATGCCTGACAATCACGGTCAATATCGTTGAGAAAAAGCGTGTGCAGTAGCCACAGGTGTGTCGGGTTCTGGGCATCGAGCATATGAAGCCTTTCGAGTCGTGTAAAAAACGCGCGCCAGCGTCTGGCGAACTGTGACCCGACCTCAACCCACAAACGCTCGATACGACAGTTTCGCATAGAACTAGTTCCATACAAAATTAGCGATGGCAAAGCACGAAAAAAGTAATGTATACTTACGTGCCCCAAATGAAGGAGCCCCTGTGATGCCCATTCTTCATAATCATATACGTCGCAACATCTATGTTCTCGCCACCGCGATCGCCCCGTGCACGAGATGGTGTGCCGTACTCTGCCGTAGCTTGCTTGAATAAATCGAGTACAGTACCCGAGCGGTTGTTGTCACTGGCTTGTATAGCAGTAACCTAATTGAAGATGAGGTTGAGTAATTAGTATTAATTTTAAAGTCAACAAGTAGTCACTGCACCGTTCGGCAAAAACCATCAATGAAGGCATGAATAACAATGCCCCATCGGATCAACTTGTGATGTCCGTCGATATGCCATAGGGCATTAGGCCGCTTGACATGATACTTCCGTCTGGCTTTCACCCGGCGGTCTCGTAATGCCTGACCCAGGCGATCAATCCTACGGAGCGACTGGATCACTCTGCGGTACTGAATACGGACTCCATTTTTCCGCATAAACCCAACGAGATATCGAATTCCCGATTCGGGCCGTCTCTTCTTGAATTCAGTGACGAGATGATCAAGGTCTGCATCACTAATATCAGTGTACCTTCGTTCAATGTTGTGGCGCCGCATATAAATACGAAGTGTGTTTCTGTGGACACCCAGAACCCGTGCAAGTTCTGTGCACGTAATTTGTCGGGAATTGGACATGGCTTCCTTCAAAAAGTCGACATCAATGATTTTCTTTGGCCGGCCTCGTAAGCCGGTACAAACTTCTGTTATGGGTTGCGGGATGTAAACGGTATCGTCCGCCCTGTCGAGGAATACATGAGCACTGCCAGCAGCGACTTGTTCTCCATTTACCTACCGATTACGAATGTTATCGCGATAACATGCAATGGCTACATATAGTTTCCCAACAAGTTCAGTGACATGTGTTAGCCACTCGACCAAATTGGAACCAATGGAGTCTACTTCGATTGCTCCAAGGAGATGCATGGCGTTGCCTTGAAGCGAGCCAAGATGGAATTCAAGGCGAAGTGGATCATGGTCTTCTTGTCTCCACGCCTGCAGTGCATGTTGATAGATGTCGGAGAGTGAGTCATATGCAATGAGGAGGTTTGCTGGCCACGACGTAGTACTAGGGGGAAGTGGAGGGATAGCGCAGGGAAACGTTGCCATCGATGAGAGTAACAAGGTCTCACCAATTGATGACAAATACTACAAACAATCTTGCCACGTCGAAACCTTCAACCTCTACCATGACTCCTTCTGAGACCGTTACCCATCATCCTCAGTTTTACTTTGACAACGGCACATACATCATCAAGGTTGAAAATACGCTTTACAAGCTCATCCATACTGTCTTGGTAAACGAATCCGAAGCCTTTGCCGACCTCTTCCATGTTGGCGGAGTGGGCCCAGAGACAGTGGAGGGGCTGATTGACGAAGAACCAATTGTGATACCAGAGGTCACAGTGGATGTTTTTGATCTATTCGTCGAGTTGAAGTTTGTGTGGTACGTTGTCGAGTGACTCTAATAACTTAGCCAAGTTAACTTGTTCCAGTCCCCGTCCTCCTGCTAAATATTCTGAGAAAGATCTCAAGAACTTGCTCGGCTTCGTCCACAAGTACTCTTGCAGTGATCGCATGCTTAATTTCGTCACGTCCTGCATCATAGAGAGAATGTATCGCTTCCATCCCTCGGAAGTCATCCAGATGGGCATCAACTACAAAAACCGGGAGCTCCTTGAAAGGGGATTCACCCGACTTTGCAACATCCCATTGACGAAGATTCAGAGGTCCCATCGTGTGCAGATGGGGAAGGTGGCTTACATTGCCTTCGTCCAGGTTAGGGCACAGCTGGATGAGTACACCCGCACAGTCGCTATGGAACCTCCTTTCATTGAACACGCCCACAACTGTTATAATCACAAGGGATGTGCTGAGGATTGGGCCGCTGTATGGTGGAATGGTATGGGGCGACTTCTCCTCAGTGTACGAAATCCACAGCCATTCGACGATGCCTTGGACCACTTCAAGCGCTTGCAGTTTGGTCGTGTTGGTGAAGATTGCAAGAGAAATATGTTTTCGAAGGTCATGTCGATAAATATACCACTTATTCATTCGCACCGTTTTGTCTCTCGTATGAGAGACCATGTGGTCCAGCAACTCTTCGGTAATACTAGTAGTACATAGATTTCACTTTACAGTTGCTTGTTATTCAAATTGACAACGTTGCGGTGAATATGGATCAGTGCGCATATATATATCACAGGCTCTCAGGAGACGGTTAGGTGAGTGGCGAGACCAGCGCGGTGAGACGAACGCGGTCAGTGATGAGTGCGGTCGGACTAGCGCGGTCAGTGTTGAGCGCGGTCAGATGCAGGGCGGCGGGGGGTGAGATTGGCGCGGTGATGCGGTAGTGCGACCGCGGAAAATAAATGTGCAGATATTACGCCATATATCCGACTAAGCCAGGCCCCTTAGAAAGCCTCTCACGCTAAGTCTTTCAGGTCATCGAACAAAGTCTATTGATGGTGTAGAAAACAAAGTAAAGAGAAAAAGAAAACTAAACACAACTACAAATGTTCTGTCCGACTAATTACTCGGACTCGCCTTCTCCGTCTTCGTTCCCTGACTCCTCGTTCTCTCCGTCCGTCTCGTCCGACTCCTCCTGTTCTTCACTCTCTTCAGGCATCGCCTTGCCCTTGCCCTTTGGGTCCCTTGCGTCTGCCACCCTCTTCGTCTCCCATGCGATCCCATCCACCTTTCGACCGAGCTTCACCAGCTCCCTGGTGTTGCGGTCGAGCACAGCCACGATCTCCCCGAGTCGGCGGTCCAAGACCAGCGCGACTGGGTCTGGCCGACTCGATGGCCCAGCCACCGAGAACCCTCCCATTGCCGCCTCGATCTCCTCCGTACTTGCGGCATCGGCGATCGCCTTCTTCGTCCGCTTCCACTTCTCGCCTCCTCTCGGCGACGTCTCCACCTCCACTGTCTTCTCGCCCTGCTTCCTCTTCTCTCCACTCGCCGACCGTTCCAATGCTGACGACGACACGTTGAAGGTACACTTGACCTTCGACCGTTGACACCGACCGCACGTCGGTGTACGCGCTCCGTCAGCCAGCTCGCACCCACCGCTGTCGCCACTCCGCCGGCATCGGTCACATGGGGGCCTGAACCCCATGATGCCCGTGTTGGAACGGGCAGTCACCTGACGAGGCTAATCAAGCAGTAAGTCAGCAAAAAACAAAAAGAAAAAGTCATCGGCCACGCACCTTGGGCTTTGCCCCCAGACGCGCCCGCATCTCCTCACCCGCCGCCAGCGACGCGGCCTTCTCCCTCGCTCTCACTTCCGCCTCGGCCTTGCGTCTCGCCTCAAAGTCAGCTCGCACCTTTTCCTCGGCGATCTTCTTCGCCTGCTCTTCGGCCTTCCGTTTCTCTTCGGCGACTCTCTTCGCCTCCTCCTCAGCCTTCTTCCTCGCAGCCTCCTCTGCAAGCCTCCTCGCCTCTTGCTCGGCCGCCTGTTTCATCAGTCGGTCTCGTCGTCGCCGCGATTGCTCGTCGAACTTTGCGATTTGCACCTGTATCGAGTCGGTCGGTTTCCCTTCCAACTCGGGCAAGGCAGCACGCGTCCAGTCGACGTTGTTGCCGTTGTTGTTATTGCCAGAAGACATGATTTATGAGTTAAGTCAATGGGAAGAAAGTGTTGATGGGTAGACCGTCACCGAAGGCCAGTCTTAAATATGCCCTAACCGATTTTCAAACCCAGACAATGGTCACACACAATCGGTGTGGAAAACGCATTGCAGCCTCGTGGGCTCGGCCCTAAGAGGGGGATACTGTCACGACCGTGACATCCGATCACCCGGTACCCTATTGTCCGATCGCGTCCACGCGTTCGCCGTCTGTTTATAGTATGTACTCCCCTTTTCCATTTCTCTCTATCTGTCTTGTAGCGCCACCGATCGGTAAGCGCGTTGTCCGATCTGTCTCTCTGTACGATTACCTAATATGTTTCCTTTCTTGTTTCCGGTCACTGTACGTTCCCGTCCCGTTCCATTACTAATACGATACTCATCGGTAACCCGGTTATCGCACTTACCGTACTTACTCAGTGCGCAGCGCGACTGCGCTCGTCGCTCGTCGGTAATCCCGACCCCCCGTACATCGCCTCAGCCGTTCTACTTAGTATAAAAACCTAGATACTCGGTCTGTTGTAGTTTCAGTTCGAATATCGAATAAGATACTTCCTATCTGTTCTCCCTTTGTACTCTCCGTCTCTGCCCTCGTACAAGTACTCGGTCGTTGACCGTTTACCCTCGGACACTCCGTATAAACCTCGGTCGGCCTTCCTATCATTCGGGAAGCGCGACTACGCTACGTAGCATCTCGGTCTTACCGCTAGACCAACCTCTGACCCCCAGACCCCTCGCAGAGATCAGATCGGTGAAGAACCGGTCTTGACATCCAGCAAATGAATCTAAACCACAAAGAACAACATCAGCGCAATGCAAACATGAACGTGGACGTACCTAGTGCACACAGACTGCCGCTCGAGGGGGAGTGGACAGTATGTGCGAGTGGCGGACTGACGAACTCGTCAGAGGGTTGCGAAAGGGGTGCTGTTGAGCAGGAGTCCGTTGACGAGCCGATCATTGAATGTTGCCAGCAGTTATGCATGGCGGATGGCAATGCAGGCTGTGGAGTCGAGCCTGCAGATACCCCAAACGAGTCTGACACACTCGTAATCAAGTCGATCACGTCGGAGAGCCCAAACAGCGGTGGGATACCACGCGTACACCTTGGGAGCCCGAGTTGGCATGCAGGTGACATGAACGGTCCTGGAAACCGAGCAGATGTGTCAAGGGGCCAGGCAGATGAGTCGAGAGGGTCAACGGACGCTTTGAACATGTTGAACAACACTGAAACAGCTGGTATCAGCTGTGATGAGGGTGCTGGGGCGTACCTTCTGTCATTAGCATGGTTCATGGGAAGTCAAGCCTGTAAATGGATTTTAATGACTAATAATGGTGCCAGGATTTTTCAGACATATTTGTCCCGAAAAGTTCAAATAAGTATGAAAAAGGAAACTGTCAAATTCCTGATGTAGTAAGCTAGTAAACATACCACAATAGTCCATTTATACTCCAACACATACTATCTGTTCAATTCTCTTAGCTACTTGTAACATGGCAGGACGCATGGAGGGTTCAGGGTGCCAGCATTCAGAACATATACCCCACCAGTCGTCTGTCAAACGAAAACATGTATTTTCGGCGCTCGGGCGATCTGGCAGACATTTCAAGATCCGCATCATGATCGGAATGGTGCTCCTGATTGGGTGAAAGGGGTCTTCACGCGTGAACAGCTCCTGCAAAAATTCGGCTACGAGCTACCAGCACAGATGGGAGAAAATGTTACCAAAGCCATCATTGCAAATGCCCACACATCCTGTGCAGCTGTCGCCTCGTGATAGTCTTCCAACATTTCTGGTGCCATCCATGGCAACGAACCTCCAATTTGACCCGGGGTAGACATACTGAATGACGAATTGGTCAGGAATGATTGGCTAAAGCCTGCAATTAGGGCTCGACCCTCTTCAGATATCAACACGTTGAGCTGCAAAATGTCAAACAGAATCACGTTGCAAGGACAACCAGACTCGCCCCCTTCACATCTCCATGGTACAGTGGGTTAGAACTACAGTTATGCAGGTAACATAGTCCACTTGCGATCCCTTGGATCTACACACCAATCAGACAATACTTGTTTAAATAGCTTCTGACATACCAAAGGACGAGGATCCACAGATTTATCCCGTACATGATCACGCGCATTTCCTTTCTCCATCCACGGAGAAATAATCGATACGGTCAGTTCAAATTGTGTAGTGATCCCAATGAGGGGAAGGACATTTGCATGATCGAGCTTGGACCAGGCATGCACTACTTTCAGGAATTTCTATCGAAGAATCAGACCAGGTCGAAACCGGCTGATTGTAGGCACCTTGATAGTTTCCGCTTCCCCTGGAGAACCACAACGAGGAGTCTTTATAGACACCTTGGCTCACGCCCCATTAGATACACGGCAAAGTTATGATTGAGCAGGAGACTTGCCTTCACAGTCTTGCCATCACGGATTAAGTCACTACTTGCGGTGCCTCTAATCATTACCTCTTTATTTAGTTGCAGGGTACCCGAATGAACCAGAGCATATCCTCCCCGAAAACAAGAGATATTGTCTTTAGACACCAATCCATCAAGGTTGATGCTATATCGTGATGCACGTCCGGCAAGTCCTTTGAGCATCTCCCTAGGGTCCAATGGGTCGAAGCTGATGTTGTCGTCCACCAACACTTCGCGAGGAAGTGAGCGTGCGTCAACCTCGGATTTGGTCTGAGGATGAGCGGTGCCATGGGTCAGAAACCATCTAGGATTAGAGACCTAGCAATTGCATACTTGTAGAGTTCCGATATCCCTGACAATGTGTGAAGCCTGAGCACGCTGAGATAGATCGCGATTCCAGCATAATAAGCAAATGTTCCACCACTCATCCGTCAGGCGGGAACGGGAAGCATCGGGCTTGGGACGTTCACGCTCTTCGAATAAAATGTGACGTATTATCGCACCATCGTTCTTCAGATGATCAAATGGGCGCTTCCTGGTGAACAACTCCTGCAAAGGTAGAGTTGAGTGCCGTCAATGAAAGAGTGGTTAAATGGTTTACCAATGCTGTCATTCCGAAAGCCCAGACGTCGCCTGTGGTGGTCATCTTGAACTCTTTCATTTCTAAGTATTCAGGAGCCATCCAATTCAAGGTACCTCCTGGGCGCTGTTCGACAGCTAGATTAAATGACGCTGCAGCGAAATGGGAGAAACCAAAGTCGCTAAGGAGCGCATGTCCTTCATTAGAGACCAAAACGTTGCGCTATTATGAGGGTTTGTTGAAACAAAGGTCTGGCTCGAAAACAAGGACACCCACGCCTTTGATGTCTCCGTGAATAATAGGGCTTTCTTTATACGTGTGGAGGTAATGCAGTCCATTTGCGATTCCCAGGATCTAAACAATACAGTTAGAAGGGTAACAAGTGCGACCACACATGCTTTGAATACCAATGGACGAGGATCGACGTTCGGGTCTTGCACATAATCATACGCATCACCCCTGGACATCAACGGAGACACTATAGATATCGTACGATCGAAGGCAGTTGTCACCCCAAGCAGTTTGATAACATTTTCGTGATCGAGCTTGGACCAGACATGGACTTCTTGGAGTAATTTCTGGTACATCTTGTGGGACATTGCAGAGGAGAGAGCATACAAACTACCGACCTCGAGCACAGGAAGAGCACTCTTATCACCATAGTACCGGATGGCCTTTACTGCCACCTTGGTTTGTTCGGGGTTCAGCGTTCCTTCGGATACAATGCCATAGGTGCCAAATCCAACGAGCTTCGATCTGTCTCGAGAAACACGATCCCCGAGATCGAGGGAAGCGAGTCGCAGATACACGGCACGCTGCAACTCACCAACGACAACCTTAATAATGGAGAGGTATGAGAAGACGCATCACATGGAAGCGAGTAAGTGACGACCTCAGATTCAACTTCAGATTCAGTCTGAGGACGAGTAATACTGTGGGTCAGAAACATCTCGGATTAGAAACTTTGTGATAACTACATACCTGTACAGCCCTGATATTGTCGACGACACTTGACATCGGAACACGGTAGGCCGGATTACGATTCCAGCAAGACCAGCATATATTCCACCAGTCATCCGTCAGGCGAAAAAAGGATGCATCGAGGCTTGGGCGAGTCAACTCTTTGTTCACAATATGATTAATTATGGCACCAATGTTCTGAAAATGATCGAATGGGCGCTTCCTTGTAAGCAGCTCCTAGAGAAATACAGTTAGTAAGTGTGGTCACTAGAAGAGTGGATAAATGGCCTACCAGTGTCGTCATTCCAAAGGCCCATACGTCACCTGCGGTGGACATCGTGAACTTGTCCGTTTCGAAGTGCTCTGGGGCCATCCAATCCAAGGTACCTCTCCGATCCCCTTTGACGACCAGGCTAAACGATGCTTCAGCAAGGCGGGAGGAACCAAAGTCAGTGAGGAGCGCATGTCCATCGTCAGAGACCAAAACATTGGCCTGTTATGGGGGTCTGTCGAATCAAATATCTGGCTCAAAGTCAAATACACCCACGCCTTTGATGCCTCCGTGAATAATAGGTCCCTGTTCATAAGTGTGGAGGTAATGTAGTCCGTTTGCGATTCCCAGGATCTGAATGACAGGCTGAGAAAGGCAGCAAATGCGGGACATTCATGAAACATACCAATGGACGAGGATCGACATTCGGATCTTGCACATAACGAAAGGCATCCCCTCTGGGTACCAATGGAGACACAATGGAGATCGTGTGGTCGAAGTTGGTTGTGATCCCGAGTAGTTCAGCAACATTTTCATGTGTGAGGTTCCACCAGACATATATTCCGCTGAGTATTCTCTGATCCAATATCATGAGACACCGCAACAAGAACCACAAATATAAACCACTGACCATGAGTACAGTAAGAGCATCCTTATCAACATAACTGACAACTTTTACTGCCACCTTTTGTTTTGGTTGTGGAATCAGAGTTTCCTCAGTGCCGTTCCCCGACGCCTTCGTTTGTTCTAGGCTTAGAGTTCCTTCAAATACGTTGCCATAGGTGCTAGATCCAATACGTTTTGATGCGTCTCGAGAAACCCGATGTCCGAGGTCGATCGAGGCGATTCGATCATACACCCTCTTCTCTGAACAAGGACAGGAGCCTGGATGCTGGATTACTTCAATCCTAACTGGGTATTTCCTTGAGTCCTTCCACATCACACAAGAAGTTCGCACTGTCCAGTGAGGAAGACGAGTATGCTTGATGCAGATGTGAGAAGGGCCAGGGTATTCCTCTGCCATGGATTGGGCATGCTCCGGTCCTCTGTTTAGCATCTTGTTGTATTCTTCCTTGGAATCCTCTTCAATGCCCGCAAAAGTCTTGCTACGTTCCTCATGGAAGACGTGTATCCAAACCTGCCCAAAGCATTGCCCAAAGCCAACTGAAAAATGAGAGTTAGTTAGACTATCAGCATAACTTCTGACACAAAGAGGATTGGAGCTGTTTAGTTCAACTTTGTTACCATCCATGAGTTCATTTGGATACGTGCTGGAGCATGAAAAACCACGCTCAAAAACTGCCTCGTCGTCAAATTCGAAAATTGGATTGCGATGGGCAAAGTCTTGATATCTGAGATGGAGTTGCTCGAACCTTAGAACTCCATCCTCAGGGAATGCGCCAGCTTCGGATCGAGGACCAAAAGACCGATAGTAATTGGATTTCCACAAAGTCAAATAGATCGTCACTGGTCTCTGACCTTCGGAAGGACGGCACTGCAGGATAGCTTGGAAGACTGTGGGTAAGCCAATACAGGGTCTGAGAGGAAGCCAAATTTGAATGCCACGGTTCGTGACGGGGAATGAGCCAAGACGTTCTTTCTCCTCCTTCGACATCCGTGCTTTGAGTGCTTCCGTGAATTCATCGATCGCCATTGTTTGTAGGTCAGAACAATCGTGAAAGAAGTGCGGCTCATCGGCGAGGACACTCCCAGACCGCCCAATGTTCCCCTGTGGATCCCATGCAAAAATGCTCTGGTCGTCCGAAATGCGGATGATCTCCAACTGCAAACGCTGAAATGCTGTTTTCCCTTCCCCGTACAACAACGGCATGTTCACACCCAGCAGTCCCATCAATGAATATGCCTCGTCCTCAACTCGACTGGTCTTCCGATCTGCAGCCCACGACATGATTTGAGCAACGCAGGGTCGGGTAAAGGAAAATCCATTTGTTAATATGTTCTGTGGAACTCGAGTGATATCTTGCAAGGTGCTAGAATACGTTCTCTTATCGCCGATGAGCCGCCAATCTTTGTTGAAGAATCGGACGTCATCCGGGGCGATCAACTCCTGCAGTGTCCACCCACGCGAGAACCACTCCGGATAGTGGTTGGAATGGGAATCCCTAAGCTTGGTAGGAAAGGATAGGTCGAGAACATCATGAAGGTACACATAGCATCGTGCCGATTTTTCGTACCAGCGGTACATGGAATTGATGGCCTCAGATAGCTCCGCGCTGCTTCGTTTGTCGATGCAGCAGGTATCGACCCACAGCCACTCGTACCCATCAATTTCAGCCTGTATACAACTCTTGAGGATCTTCTGATAGCCGCCACGGCTGCGAATTTCATCCTGCTTCCCGGTATCCATGTTTACCAACTCAACCATCTCTTCATAGTTCACCTCTGCAGTTTCTCCAGACTCTTGCGCAATCCACCGATGGGATAGAATTGCATAGTCTGTGTTTTCATAATTGCGCCAGTGAAGAATCTTGCCAGCTTGGCGATTGACTGGCTGCCGGGTGATAATCGCCTGCTCTCTCTCCGAAAAGGATTTTACATTTATCAGATGCATGCCGCGTGAGTCTGTGCGGGTCTCTGTTAGACTACGAGCGATTTCCTTCGAAGTTAGAGCGCCATACATACCAACGCTACAGCCACCAAAAAATCAGACAAATGTGCTCGAAAATTGGCTCCAAGGATTTCACTACAAGTCTAGAAAGGTGTATAAACGGTAGGGAGACCCGGCAAAATGATGACACCCACAGATCTCTCACTGTTCGTTCGCTGTGACCAACAGCAGATGGTGGTGATAAGCAAAGCGGCTGATAAGCCAGATCAGCAAAGTTCCATACGCCTATTGACATCGGACCTGACGTGACTGTGTGGTGTCTGATTTAGTCTGATTTGGACTAGCAAAGACAAGGGCTTACGAACGTGTGAGTCAGACTACCAGAGTGTCCCAGACCTCGCAGACGACTCAGATGTCATTTTGACTCGCACATATGGTTAGGTGTGTATACGAGGAGATGTCGTGGAAGGAAAATGAAATGAGACGCAGCAAAGTGAAGGGGGCTCTTAGTTTACTAATGAATTACTGTACTCGAAATGCCTGCGTCGGCAGAACCCTTGCTTGGCGGGAATGGCGCAAGTTCAAAATTACAAAGGTCGCATTCCAAATTCACACGCACAGCCAGAAAAGGAAACACTTTCAAAAGTTACACATTCTCACGACTTAAGGTACTTACTATATGCTGTACAACAACTTCGGCGCCATGGTCAGTCGGCACTTCAACAAATAAATTTTCATTGTCTACACAACTACATTACATCTAGTGCATGTTTGGGAGCGCTGCGAGGTCGAACGAAGCTAATTGAAGCAGAAATGAGTGAGCTAGCTAAAAAGTTGGTCGTCACGTCTGTGTCACTCAAGTGTCACTTGCTGACTGGCTGAGTTTGAAGTTACAGCGAGCAGGTGCTGATGTCACTGGCCAACGCAGCCGCCTCGCTGCGGTGAGTGGGGATGGCATTGCTATGCCTTCGCAGGTTAAAGGGAGGTAATGACCGATCAGGCAAGCAGCGCGCGACCTCCGATCCCACTTCCCACTCGTACCATCATTTCATGCTGCAATCACATCACGATACATATGGTACTCTCCCTTGGTGCATCTCAAGTTGATCATTGTCTAATTTGGACGGGCGGCCACAGTCCGGTGTAAATTCTGTCATTCAGGCTTGTCATACCTTTCCGTCTACCTAGTACAGTATAACCAATATAATTCGTAGTTACGCAGTCTCATAGTGGTGCCGAGCGAAGTTTGCATTCGGCACCTGTGACTATCCGTGACTTTTCTGTGACTTTTCTGTGACAGCATAGTATTCCCAGTCCGCCGGTATATTCCGGTGAGTTGGGTATGAAGCAAGCAGGGTGACCTAGCTGTATCACTAAGTCTCTAACCCGAGATGTTTCTGACCTACGGTATTACCCGTCCTGAGACTGCATCCAAGGTCGTCTCCCGCTCGCTCCCTCGTGATATGTCTTTTGATTCCTGTCCGTTGTTAAGATTACCGCCAAAGAGCTGCTACAGATAGTGGATCAGCAATTCGCTTCTCTCGACCTCGGGGATCGTGTTTTCCGACACGAATCCAAGCTCGTTGGATTGGGCACCTATGGGGTTGTATACGAGGGAACTCTGGACCCAGGACCAACCAAGGTAGCAGTGAAGGCTGTCCGTTATGGTGATAAAAGTGCTCTTCCTGTGCTCAAGGTCAGTAGTTTATTGACTCTCGTTTCTGTGATGCCTCACAAGATGTATCAGAAATTACTCCAAGAAGTTCATGTCTGGTCCAAGCTTGATCACGAAAATGTCATCAAACTACTTGGGGTGACAACTGCTTTTGATCATACGATATCTATAGTGTCTCCGTGGATGTCTATGGGAAATGCGCATGACTATGTACAAAACTCAGAGATCGATCCTCGTCCATTGGTAGGCAGCATGTGTGCCTCGCATTCGTTGCCCTTCTAACTGTATCGTTTAGATCCTGGGAATCGCAAATGGACTGCATTACCTCCACACGTATAAAGAAGGCCCTATTATTCATAGCGACCTCAAAGGCGTGGGTGTGCTTGTTTTAAAGCCAGACATTTCATTCGAAAAATCTTCATAATAGTGCAACGTTTTGGTCTCTAATGAAGGACATGCGCTTCTTAGCGACTTTGGTTTCTCCCATTTCGCTGCAGCGTCATTCAATCTAGCTGTCGAACAGCGCCCAGGAGGTACCTTGAATTGGATGGCTCCTGAATACTTAGAAATGAAAGAGTTCAAGATGACCACCGCAGGCGACGTCTGGGCTTTCGGAATGACGACACTGGTACGCCATTTAACTACTCATCCATTAACGGCGCTCGACTCTATCTCTGCAGGAGTTGTTCACCAGGAAGCGCCCATTTGATCATCTGAAAAACGACGGTGCAATAATACGTCATATTTTACTTGAAGAGCTTGAACGCCCTAGCAATGATACTTCCTGTTCTCGCCTGACGGATGAGTGGTGGAATATATGCTTAACATGCTGGAATCGCGATCCGTCTCAGCGTCCTCGGACGTCAGACATTGTCAGGGATATCGGAACTCTACAGGTATGCAATTGCTAGGTCTCTAATCCTAGACGATTTCTGACCCATGGCACGCTCATTCTCAGACTAAATCCGAGGTCAACGCCCACTCACTTTCTCGTAAAGTGTTGACGGACATCAGCTCCTACCCATTGGACCCCATGGTGACACTGGAAGAACTTGCCACACGTGCCTCCCGGTATTGCCTCAATCTCGATGGATTGGTGTATAAAGACAATGTCAGTTATATTTTGGGCGGACTTTCTATGGTTTCGTCAGGGACTTTGCAACTAACAGAGGAGGGAACGATTGGAAACACCGCAAGCCGTGGCTTGGTCCGTGATGGCAAGACTATAAAGGTGAGCCTCCTGTTCAATCATAACTTTTCCATATATCTGATCCGGGGCGTGGGCCAAGGTGGCTATAAAGACTCCTCGCTTTATAGGGGATGCGAAAACCATCAAGGTGCGTACAATTAACGCGCTTCGACTTTCTCTGATCCTTGGGTAGATATTCCTGAAAGAAGTGCATACCTGGTCCAAACTTGCTCACGGAAATGTCCTTCCTCTCATCGGGATCACAACGCAATTTCAAATGACTGTATCGATTGTTTATCCATGGGTGGAGAAAGGAAGTGCACGTCGTCACGTGCAGGATAAATCTGTTGATCCCCGCCCTTTGGTATGCATAGGTGTTCTAAATGAACACTATCTGAACGTTGTATAGATCCAAGGTATCGCAAGTGGGCTATGTTACTTGCACAGCCTCAGTCCTAGCACACTGTACCATGGAGATATGAAAGGGGTGAGTCTGTTTGTCTTTGCAATGTGCTTCTATTTGACGCATTTTGCAGTTCAACGTGCTCATTTCTGATGATGGCCATGCACTAATTACAGACTTTCATTTATCATTCTTGACCAATTCCTCGTTCAGTATGTCCAATGTGGGTCAAATTGGAGGTTCGTTGCCATGGATGGCACCAGAAGCGTTGGACGGTGGCGAGGCAACAGGCGCACGGGATGTGTGGGCATTTGCGATGACGGCTTTGGTAACATTTTCCCCCATATGTACTGGTAGGCTCGTAGCTGATTTTCCGCAGGAGCTGTTCACTCGTGAAGACCCCTTTCACCCAATCAGCGACACCATTCCCCTCATAAGGAGGGTCATGCAAGGTCCGCCAGATCGCCCGAGTGCCGAAAATGCGTGTTTTCGTTTGACGGACGAGTGGTGGGGAATATGTTCCGAATGCTGGCACTCCGATCCCTTGTCGCGTCCTACCATGTTACAAGTAGCCAAGGAAATCGAACAGATAGTATGTTCTTCTCTTGTCACACGGTTGTCTACCACTAATCAATGTCATTTTCATACCTCTGCTTCAGGCCGTGCAATGCCCTCCAGTGGTCTAGTGAACCTGACTCATTATCACAGATATGTATGAACTGTTTTTCATGCGAGACATGGCTCAAAGCTTGGTTTGAATTGCAGAGGTGTTATGTAAATGGGTTTGAATACTCTGCAAGTTATAGAATTACATAATTACATACTATCAGTTGGTGCCATCCACCTTAGGCACCAGTTTTAAGATGTAACGAATTTTCTGAGTGGGCACTCTATTTCTCACTGAGTCAACTCTATACTGGGTCAACCGTATTGGGGATCTCAGCCCACCGAACGCTGAGAAAGCCCTTTCCTGTGGCAATGTCGTTAACTGGGTGAATGATGGCAGACCCAGTGTTGGCAATGGTGCCCTAACCCATGGAATGTTCCATCCACCACCCACCACTGCCTCTTCCTTGGCAACTAAGGCAACTAGTGTCTGATCAACGACCTCCTATAGCACATGTACCGTAAACTACAAGTGGACGGACCAACACTGTAAAAATATAAATGAGAGAATATATCTAAAATATATAAGGAGCATTTGCCGGTGGGAGGTGTCCACCGCGTCATGCTGTGTTTGTGGCTGTACGTGCATGCAACGTGTATGACGCAAAATTTGCACATATATTTATCGCCGCTGCGCCACCACGCTCACCTCACCGCACTGACCCTCCACCATGTTCACCACACCTCTTAATTTTCCGCACTGCCTGTTTTTCCTGCCACGTTTTTCATCTTCCCGCCACGTTTTTTCATCCTCCCCACCGCGTTTTTTCATCATCACCACACCTCACCGTGCTCAATTTTGTAGATTTCCTCACAGCGAGTAGTGTAAAATAGATTGATATCCATGTTGTATTGTCCAAGATCAAGTACAATCAAGTACAGTACAGGATCCATCATGCATGGTAGAAGCGGGACAAAAAATTGGATATAACGGTGAAACAAAGGAGTAACAATCACTTCTTAGAAGTCTTACGAGGTTGCCTTGTTGAGAAAGTAAGTGCTTAGTCATCACTAGCACGTGACTTCTCAGGAGCCTTGACACGTGATGTGTCTGGACTCAATCTCTTCCATGTGATTGTCCAAGTCACATGACCGGTTATCAGAGAGTACCGACTAACCGGAGTCATATCTCTTATCTATGACAAGGTCATGATAAGGAGATAACATTCATTCCAGAACGTTCTTATGGGTTGATCTAGACCGTTTCTTATCTCTTTATCTTACGTATGACTCACTGTGGACTTCTTCGAGGTTCTACAAGCTTCCACAGAACTACTATGTTAGGAAGGTACTTATCTACCGTCCATTTATGGACTCTTAGGAAACACTCTACTTTACATGGTCTGTGCGCAGCTCAGACGTATAAATACCCTTACACTACTTGGAGTGCTGTAGAGTTTTTCCTTCTTACGATTTACTCTCTGTTCTATCCAAGAACTCTCAAACCACCTTCGGTTATTTTACTTCAAGTTTGAACCATCTACTCAAGTGAGTTAAGACTTCATTGTCATTTGTGTAGAGCCTGCTGCGCTGTGTCCACGTTCTCCATATTGTGGACATTGCCTCTCGATATGCCTACTGTACGGTTTCTTCACAAGCTTGGCGTGCCAATCACGATATCGCACATACGCTGTGTCCAACGCAGTCTTGGCAAGCTTCTCTCTGAGTGACTCTGTGTCCACCAACACATTGTGGGGCGACCACGCCTCTACACCATCTACAAGTGTCTCGTGTCCGCCAGCTTTTAATTCATCAAGAATGGCAGCCTTGGTCAGTTTGAGGCCACCGAATGCTGCATTCACTTCATCAAGTTGTATGTTGGGATAAAGCATCTGAAAAGGACATCATTTCATACAATAAAAAATACAAGAAGGTTTGAAGGTATGTACGCCGGTGGTATAGCTGCCAAGGACTGGTCGATTGATATTGATACTGCGATTGCCGGGAGGGCGAACCCAAACATGGACTACGACAGAGGATAAAGAGAACCATGTGTGACTGCCCACCATGACATCTGCAAATTCCTCCCCAACACGTTGCTTCCATTCGCTCTCGGTCAATAACGTGGCTGACTGCAGAAGTTTTGCCGTAGAACCTCTTGGCCTCAGGCTCTCATATTTACGGGCTTGCTTGAATGAGATCTTGCAAACGACCAGTAAATCCAGTACCGCAAGAACGTATCCACAGAGTTTCTCCATGACGTTGGCATCTGTCTGGGAGAAAGTGGACTCAATAAGCCAAAGTCTGTGCGACTTCATGTCGTGCTTGCTCCACATTTCGACGACGGCGTTGGGAGTCCAGGATACTCCGGGCGACACACTAATGAGAGCGGCGGACTCAACTTCCAGATGGACTTTGTAGGAAACCGGAATGCTGTCTAGCAAGCAGATTAGGTGACGCTTGACCACCGTCAGGACAGACTCATGAGCAGGTGTTGGTGATGACGCCATGAGACATTGGGATTGAGGGAAAAAGGTCAACCTAGGCATTTAATATAACCAATTAGTCACCTCATTGCGCGTAATGCAGTGGATACTACACACCTCTGCCATGTTTTCCAACACTTGACGCTGTCTAAGCGAGCCCTGATGTAGGTGTAATCTTTCAAAAATACACCTTCAAACTGTACTGGATAGTCATTAAACCATCACAATCCTTGCATTGCTTGTGGCTTACCACCAATTCTTCTTGTTCGGTTCGAGAAAGAACCTGAAGAATTCTCTTGCATTTGACTGGTCAAGTGATTGGTTGGAAAAGACTGGGATTGGATTGTTTGCAAAACTTACCACGATTCAGATGACCATTTGAAAGTAGAGGTTGAGTGGGGGCATTGTGCAGAGCATCAAGTTTGATGGTGGATGAAGTTGAACAGATCTGCTTGGCCTGGGCCAAGGAAGGCTCCTTCAGTGCGGTGGATGGAAAACTTGGAAAACTATTGGATGATGCCCAGAAACCTTTTACCATTTCTTGCGAAACAAGCACTGAGGATGGATGCTGGGAGTAGGAAGTCTTGCTTATCTCAGCAGCTCAGTAAAATGAATGGAACAAAGTTTCTCATTATGGTAGTCAAAATGTGTGCTATACTATGTATTACTAGGAATGACCTTTCAAATTAGACGATCCTTGACACATTTAATGAAGGTGCGTGCATGGTCAGCTGGTACATCTGTATCTATGACATTGTCAAACATATACTGCTTACATGCCTCAGTAACCCAACCAAATCGTAAAGTTTTGAAACGGACCACAGCGTCATCATATGAGCATGGGCTTTTCGCATCAAGGAGCAGTCGACCCATACCATTCCACCATACAGCACGCCAATCTTCCATACATCCTACAAGGTCGCCACAGTCGTTAGAATGTTTTATGGGGGGGGGGCCACTCAGCAACCATGCGGTGGTGCTGATCCAAGGTTGTTATTATGTAGATGTATGCAGCAAAAACTTCCGGGTGCAACCGTGAACAGTAAAGCGCATTCATCTTTGCTAGGGGGACATTGCAAAGTCGAGTGAATCCGTGGTCAAGAAGCACTGGGATCTTATACTCGGTGCCAAGATAGACAAGTTCGGAAGCATGGAAAATAAACCATCGTTGTATAATGCAGTTGATGACGTAGTCACGAAGCATCTCACTACATTGGAGCGCGCGAATGAGCTCGAGGAAACGCAGAAATTCTTTTCGGGAATAATTGTTTGCATGGCGAGGGCTAAAGTATGTTAATTCAGCTGAGTTTCTTAGTGGAGTTGCTTGAGGACTCACCAGGAATACTTGAATTCGACAAGTAAGTCAAAAGATTCTGCAGTACATTGCAAGATAATAGGGTCCTCATCCGTTTTCCCTTCTGATTGCGGTTGCCTGACTGAACCAATTTCAAAAAGGTCTGTGAAGACAATGGATTCCATGACCAAGATAGTATGCTCGAGCTTGTATAGAGTGTTCTCAGCACGAAAGATAAACGAGCCTTTGTCGAAGTAATACTTGGGATGGTGAACAACTGTCTCCATCATTCTTGAACCGGTCAGAGTGGGAGTGAAAGTTGATGTTCAGAGCAGGAGACATGTCAACCCACTGCAAACACTGACACGCATGTTGTGCTGTTTGCTTGTGTTTTGTTCATGACCTTTCCCGATACCATACCCAAACTCCCCCAAGCTTGGGCGTGGCCAGTAAACCTCCTCGCCGCCTATGATGCTCTAGCTGAAATCTATCAACACGTGTTACGTGCATGGGACCGAGAGGATACCGACCCACTTCGCCTCAACTATCACCTTGGCTCACTTGAGGGCGACGCAACGCAACTTCTTGTAGCAATCGAAGAGGATCCTGTCGGTTCTGAACTGACAGAATGGTTAGTGCAGACAGCCAAGTTGATTAAAAGGTTGCATGCGTCTATTGTTTCTTATCGAGATGGCATTCAGAATCAGTACGTCAACAAAAAAGCATTTATTGGTGCTGACACACGGCTTGTAATAGGGTAGACAAGAATGTGCACATCCCACAACCTGTAATGGAGGTTCACAATGGATTGCAAGGATGTCCCAAGAAGGTCATTGACATCAATTTTGTGAAGGAGGCAATGTCCGATTCACGACAGATCACATGTTCTGAACTCGCATGTCTGTTGGGTGTTCACCGGAACACTCTTCGTCTTTTCATGCAGCACCATGGAATCAAACGTGAATTTAGCAACATTAGTGATCCTGATCTCGATTCTCTGCTTATGGAATTCAAAAAGAGACGGCCAGAATCAGGAATTCGTTATATCGTAGGGCTTTTGTGGACGAATGGGATCCGTGTTCAGCATCTCCGAGTGGTTTGTTCACTTCGGCAGATTGATCGATTGGGTCAAGTGCTGCGAGATCGCCAGGTCAAAGCCAAGGCCAAGTACCACGTAACGCGGCCTAATGCCCTATGGCATATCAATGGTCATCACAAATTGATCCACTGGGGTATCGTTATTCACGCATTCATTGACGGATTCTGTCGAACTGTGAGACACCACGCTTCACCCACTGGCTGAGAACTCATACCATTTTAGGTCACTGCGGTATGAGCTAGCAACAACAATCGATCAGCAACCATTCTCGATTTATTTCAACAGGCCGTTGCGGAGTATGGCATACCCTCCCGCACACGAGGTGACCGCGGTGGTGAGAACATTGACATAGCGACTTACATGATCATGAACAACGGTCATCACAGGGGATCATTCATATGGGGCACGTAAGTTTATTAGGATGTATTTCAACTTGTCATTACTAATGACAGGTGGAATAGTTCCACTAGGAACTGTCGTATTGAACGTTTGTGGGTCGAGGTCGGATCTCAGTTCGCCAGGCATTGGCGTGCCTTTTTCACCCGCTTAGAACGAATGCACATGCTTGACATGCAAGATTCGACACACCTCTGGCTGATACATTTACTTTTCCTTGATGAAATTAACGATGACTGTCAGACGTTTTGGGATGATTGGAACTGGCACCCCATCAGTGGTCCAGATACCAATAACAAAAGCCCAGGGGTAATGTCCACTGTTATTAGTCGTTCCTTATCTCAATTGCAAACAGGACTTGCGTTTTCTTGGACAACTTCATTTTGGCATCTACGAAGAATGGAATATGGCTCAGGAGTTAGGTGCTACATCAGATGCCATTGATGCGATCACAAGTGAACAACAGGCAAACATCAACCATGAAGCTGTACACGTACCCTTACGTCGAAACCCCTTCAAGAATAATAACGAAGAAGAACATTTTTTAACTGATCTCTGTGAAGTCATCGAGCAAGATATCACACTGGTTGGCTTTGGGCTCACACGAGATGAATGGGGCTCAGAAGTATATCCGGCCGTCGAGACCATCCGTGTTGGACGCTGTGCACAAAAATACGTAGAGATTTCTTTGGCCAATTCAATTTGGTATTCTCGGGCATGCCTGTGGTGTCAGTCGTTACTGGCTTTATCTTTTTACTTGTATTGACTATGATAATGCCTGTGATCATAAAAAGCCCTTGTCTTTCTAATCTGACTGGTCATTCCCCTCTACCTTATGATGCCAGAGTTCTGCAGGGGAGGCGAGGGGAACTGTGACTGTGAGCGTTTTATGGCAAAGGACGGCAACCCTGCCCACTGCTGGGAGTGCAACCATGGGAGGAGCAAACATCCCGAGGTGCAGTCCACGGCCCCATCCAACACTGCTCTGTCCGACACTGCTCTGTCCGGCAACTCGGCTACATCTGATCCATTCATTACCACTCCTTCCAACACCGATGCCATTGCCACGCAGACGTATACTGCACAGAGGGTCAAAAACATTCTGGGGAATTTGGCGGCCAAAAGACCTACAAGTTCTCAACCTGAGGCTCATAAAGAAGCACTGCAAACGAAAGCAAAACCAGCGGCCAAGGCTACGGATAGAGGCAAGGTAAGTCAACAACTGCTAGCTTTGATGCTTTGTCATAACTAATAATTGATGTTAGAACGTATCTGGGAGTGCTTGCAACTTTCATGTGAAGGCTATCGGAATGATAATGTGTGGGCTGGATGTATGTTTCTTGTCTCATTGTAAATACAGCATTTCACATCGCAAACAGGGAGCAGGTCATCTAAGGTCGCCAAACCCAGTGCCACACAAGAAAAATCAATGAAATCAGTTCATCGAAGACCTAGAAGAGCACGGCTGTTATATTGACAAGATTACCCCAATCTGAGTAGCTTGGGCCCACAAGGATGTTACCAAAGAGTTGCTCCGCATCTTGTTCCCTCAAGTTTTTCGTTATTTGGACTTGCGCCATCAACAGTCAGGGTCACAGGTGCAGCAGCCCGACTGGCAACTTCTGACTCAAGCCAGTGGAGAGTATGTACTATGTGAGGCGGCCCAACCAACTGGTATGGTCCTCCATCGGAATAAAGGGCGTGATAAGGCAGGCATCACAGACTCCTGCTTATGGTTTGGTAAGTAACATGTTGTTATTCAAAACATACTGATACATGTTTTGAAACAGTTACCTGGAACCCTATCCCAGAAAGTGTGTACAAATTGTGGAAGGTCCATGCACCTGTCGTAGCAACAGACATTGAAATTAGTTCTGGGGAAGAGGAGATTGACCTCTCCAGCTTGTTCAGCGAACTTGATATCAATACAGGTATGTTGTGTGTGTGTGTGTGTGTGTGTGTGTGTGTGTGTTTTGGCTTGCTTACAGTAATTTTAAGGCAAACGACCACGGCCCACACAAAAGGCGCAATCCACCAAACAGGCTTTTCCATCTATCGAAATGATCCTCTTGTCGCCAGAATCAATTGATCTACTGTTCAAGAAGATGAAACATAGTAAGTCTCTGCACGATGTCATTGACAAACTAACTAAAATGTTTTAGCGGAAGATCCAGAACTATCGCAGCCCTTATCTCCAAGCGACCTTGGCCCCAAGGGCAATATCTCAAGCGCCGACCTCTGGGACCCCACTGCTACCGTGCTTCAAGTAGTTGGTGGATATGAGGCTGACTATGATAGCGACAATATTTCCATCATGGATCTGACCTGATTGATCATCTCAGTTGTGTTTCATTCTGAGCTGCACTCATTGTATCTACCATTAGTAGTTTGTTTGTTTACTTCCCATGGTATGTTGGTTCACACACAGTTTCATCGTTAGCAGTGACAATACATCATGGATGTCCAATGGACATCAATCTATTCCATACTACTCGTTGTGAGGAAATCTACAAAATTGAGCACAGCGAGGTTGTGGTGAGCATGGTGGCGCAGTGGCATGGCTGCAATAAATATGTGCAAATATTGTGTCATAATACTGCCTTGCATAGGGCCAAGTCTGACACCATGAGTCTGACCGTTGCTTCTCCTTCTGCTTATTTCAACCCCCACTCTAAATTTACACATAGCCATCTCCCGGTCAGTATCCAATTGGAGCCAAGAGGGAGGAGTGCACCAGACGAAGGTCACACTAGTGGCTCAACAGATGCAATGCCTTTGGACGAGGACGATATCGATTTGGGCCCATTCACGTTTAAGCTGTACAAACTTGCTAGTCTGCTGGATCCGAAAGACTTGCATTCTCTCGAGGCCATCGGAGGAGTAGAGGCTCTCCTACACGGGCTTGGAACCCACCCCACGCAAGGATTGTGGGTCAGTACACACGACTATGGAGATGATCGTTCATCTGATGGCAGACCCGGTGCTGGTGCTGGGGCTTCTCAAAGGCACGACCAACCCTCGGCGACTAAGCAGGACATGCTCAAATCAAAGGGAATTCTTCCTGGGGATGATAGGGGAGACAATGGGGATCCGTTTCACATGACGCCACAGGAGCGTAAGTGAGTTTTTGGAGAAAACATACTTCCACATCGACAGACCAAATCGTTACTTGCTTTGATGTGGCTCGCCCTTAAAGACAGTCCTGGTAAGTCGTAGTATTGTATTTGCTTGGCTTGGATATGATTCAGCTTCATCAAGGTACTTTTGTCTATAGCAGCTGTCATCTCGTTGGCGCTAGGTCTGTTTCAGAATTTTGGCACCCCTTGGGAACCAGGGGACCCTCCAGTTGACTGGGTCAAAGGTGTTGCAATCATGATTGCGATTCTCATAGTGGTCTGTTCACACGCATCTTGCACACGCTCGTCACTGAATACAAATACAGGTTGTTGTTGGATCATTAAATGACTGGCAGAAGGAACACCAGTTTAAGGCCTAAATGAGAAAAAGGAAGAACAAGGTGTCGAGATTATCCGTAATGGGGTGGAGCACATCATTGATGTCAAGGTACGTCCAAGATCCATCGCTTCCCCATTATCCACCGAATGCCTGTATAGGAAGTGGTTGTGAGTGATATTGCATTTCTGGAACCCGGAGAAATCATCCCCTGCGATGGAATATTCCTTACTCATATTGCATCGAATGGAGGAATGTGCAGTCGCCGCAAAAGGAGGGTCCTAGCATGAGCCACATGGACTGTTTCATTGTTACCGGTAGTAAGGTTTTAGAAGGCGTTGGCTGCTACATCGTCGTCGCAGTGGGCACAAAGAGCTTCAATGGATGGATCATGATGGGTACGTTCTTCCAACATTCTCTTCTTGCTATGCCTGGTAAATCTCAAGCTGGGTCCAGCGTTGCATACGGATACAGAGAATACCCCTCTTCAGCTCAAACTGAACGTTCTTGTGGAATTTATTGCCAAAGTTGGAAGTGTAGCAGGCATAATTTACTGTGCTCATGATAAGATTCTTTGTTCAACTTGGCACGGGAGATCCCTCTCAGTGAGTCGGTCCCCATTCGGCATCGGGGTCCCCTGCTCTGACCTCACCTCACCTTTTTTTGATTGAAGAAATGCCAACCAGAACAGCATGGCATTTGTACAGATTCTTATCATTTCGGTAACGCTTGTAGTTGTCGCTGTTCCTGAAGGCGAGTCCCGATTCGTTGTTGAGGCGCTTCCCTCACTCATACCAAATATAGGCCTTCCCCTTACTGTAACGCTGGCACTTGCATTGGCAACGAAATGTATGACCAAGGAGAATCTTCTTGTCCGCATCCTCGGCTCGTGTGAAACAATGGCGAACGTGTCCGTCATCTGCACCAACAAGACCGGCACACTCACTCAGAATACAATGTCCATCGTCGCTGGTTCCGTCGGCGTCCATGCCAAATTCGTCCGCCGTCTTGAACAGAACCAATCTCACACGAACGCTGCAGATGATGGCGGTTCACAACGGAGCCATGACTCCAACATGAGGCCCAGGGATAACTTTTCGATTGACCTCAGCGAGCTCAACACAATTTTATCTCAATTACAAAAACTATTCAATGCCTCGATTGCGGTCAACTCTACGGCATTTGAGGATGAGGACCCGGATAGTGGGAAGCTGGAGTTTGTGGGGAGTAAGATGGAGACAGCTTTGTTAAGCTTCGTGAAGGACCTCCAATGGTCAAATTTCAGGGGGGTGTGGAATACGGCTGAGGTCGTTCAGATGATCCCCCTTCTCTAGTGAACGGAAGGCCATGGGTGTTGTTGTCAAGATTGAGGGCAGATACAGGCTATACATGAAAGGTGCGAGCGAGATCCTCACGAATCTTTGCACACGTCGTCGTGTCCCGGACCGGAATCGCCGCGACAGATGAGAATGCACCAGTGGAAATGACCGATATCAACACGGATGCAAAGGAGAACATCTTGCGGATGATTATATTCTATGCCAATCAAACATTGCGCATGATCGTGATTTTTCCAGCTGGCTGGCTGCTAACGTCACTTTGACCGATGGAGAGGTATGTAGTATTGTTTACAGTAATGACCTATATCTCTGACCATCTACTAGGTCCCCTTCGAACAACTCACTTGTGACATGGTCCTCGTTGGGATTGAAGATCCTCTCCACCTCGGCATTCACGAGGCAGTCGCAGACTGTCACAAGGCTGGTGTGACTGTCAAGATGTGTACTGGGGACAAGATCCTCACAGCATGCTCCATTGCACTTCAATGCGGTATCTTCACACCGGGTGGTATCATCATGGGAGGGCCGGTGTTCCATCAACTCTCAGATAAAGAGATCCTTCCATGCATCCAAGTCCTCGCTCGCTCCTCTCCCGAAGATAAGAAGCGACTCATTGAGAAAGCTGCGCACCTACGGCGAGATTGTTGGCATCACCCCTGATGGCATGAATGACGACCGCACTCAAGTCTGCCTGTGTCGGCTTTTTCATGGGCATTGCTGGCTGTTACAGAAGACATTGGCAGGCAACTCGTCACCACCGGTGGCCGTATGACTCAAAAACAGATTGAAATTGCTGTTGATGCTGTGACGACAGAGATCAAGCAACTCAGAAATACAAACTTACCGGTAAATATGTACCTTGTATTGTCGTGGTAATTATATAAGCCAAATACAGTCCAAAATTTCCTTCCTTTTGTTGTACGTTCATGTCTGTACCTCCTCCTAAGAGCACCATTACCTGCCACCTCCACTTCTACTATCCAAATGGTTCAATTATTTTCCGGGTTGAGGATACATTGTACAAACTTGTCCGTGATACATTGGAGAAGGATTCTGAACTCTTCCGTGACATGTTCAGTTTGGATGTGCACTTTGTTGGCCCGAGGATGGAGGGAACAATTGATGAGGACCCAATTATACTGCCTTTGACCATGGAACAATTTGATTTGTACCTTGAAGTGAGTGCTGGCTAGTAAGTCCTCTTGTAACTCAACTATTGAACTCTAAATTAAGCCATTCATACTAGCATCCGTCCCTTTTATATGCTTCCAGACCTCCGCAACTTGCTCGAATTCACTCACAAGTTCCAATGCTCTTCTGAGCTCTGTCAGTTCGTCCTCAATCGCGTCAAAGAGAATTTATGCCATGTCTCTCCAGTTGACCTCATCCGGTTTGGGAAAAACTATTGTGTTCCAGAGCTTGTGGACATTGGGGTTGACCGTCTTTAAATACATGTATGGCAGTAATTAGTTAGTCACCTTTTATTCAATTTCGTGCGATCGGTGCAGTAAGACCACTACATGACGGGGCAATGAAAAACGTGGCGGGAAAAACAGGCAGCGCGGAAAATTAAGAGATGTGGTGAACATGGTGGAGGGTCAGTGCGGTGAGGTGAGCGTGGCAGCGCGGCGGCAATAAATATATGTGCAAATTTTGCGTCATAAATGTGTCTCTGGTGCTGCTGGTGGTGCCTGTGTTAGTATCTATCTTGCGGTGTGCTTCACATCGTCCGTAACGCAGCCTTTTCTCTGGGGAGTGTTTGGTAGGTGTCTGCACCTTCCTACCGGTATGTATCTCCACAGAGCCAGCCCTCTGGTTTTCACTCACTATGACCAGTTGACCGTCTTTGCACTTGAGATTGCGATCCTTTCGTTCATGCATACATTGGCGTGACTGTGCTCGCCATCAAATGATCAAACAGTTCAAAATTCCTCACCCATCATTATTGCTATGACGCAACGCTTTGTTCTGGCCTACCAATGTTTTTTGACCGTCCTGAATGTCTTTCCGTTCCGCTGTGTGACTTCACAGCATTCACACATACTTGTATATAGTATAGACGGCATACAGGAAATACAACAGTGACAGGCCACAGTATGTAGCACCTGAAATAGGGTACATTAGTATCACACGGAATGAGATTTATACTATGCCACAACGTACCTACGACACTGGTGATGTGGATCGAAAGGTGCGGGTCGACCAGTCACAATCAACTGTACAGCCTAAGAAACTATAAATGGAAAGGCTTTCGCACACCACTGGTCGCATGGTATGAATTTACAGTGTGGGGAGAGGGCAACGCCCTACAAAAATTCAACTCCACTCATGCATGTCTTATGCAGAGATGTGGCTGAAAAGGTGGTTCACTGTGCTACACACTCAGCACAACATTTTGAGAACAACTTTTGGGGGAAGAGTGGCACTTATTTTTTACTCTCGTTGTATTCTATGAAAAAAATCTCACTGAAGTTTTGATTTTAGCCCAGTTTAGGTACAAAACACATGATTCTTGCTGGTTAAATAGAAAAAGCTCTCAGACAATACAACCACAGGTAGAAAAAACATGTATTTACCTACTTAGATGATCATTTGGGTGAAGTGTCATGCCTCCAGCGAATGCAAAGGTGAATGCAGGCTGGAAGACATGTTTAGGGATTATATAAGCAAAATGAGCGTGTCATTGACGTGTCACATGAATGCTACAATGCAATGTTGTTGTGTTTCCGGTGGAATCCAAGCTGAAAGTGCTCACGTCCACAGAAGGAACAGGTTGGCTCAGACAAACTCAAGCTCTCACCCTACCCGATCTGTCGTGTGCTCCCCATCCTTAAGGCCTCACATCTCACTACATGCCATATGAAACATTTGATCGGTTACTTTCACAAACAAGCCAACGCCAACCATCGCCGCTGCCGCCACCAACATGACGACCACCAATGTGATCCCACCACCAGATGGCGATGAACAACACTGCTGCTGCCTGTGCTGCTAGCTTGCCCTGTGATCACCACCTCTCCATTATCTCCCTCACGCTGACCATGCATGCTGTGGCACACATGCACCTCAATGAGTACCATGATCACCACCCCTCTGACAATCACAATGACAATGCACACATATCTAATAGCTGTACCTCTGCAAATATCATGTGTATATATATACATCTAATACTAAATTTTCATCTGCTACAATGATACAAGCAATGTAGATACCCTTCCAGGGTGTACCTGCACTGGGTCTATCCTTGAGACCCTTTGCTGGCCATTTCTCGCGAAATTGCCCCCAATGAAATAAAGTGCCTTCCACCTCGAAACACGACTCGCCCCCTGGGGTAACAAGCTATGGTATGGGCCTGGATTTCAGGGACATAGAGTGTCAGCGGGAGCTGTCGAAGGCATCCGCGTCCAGGATACACATCAATTTAATGGACTTGTTCGACTCGGATGATGACGGTAACAACATGGTTAATTTGCCTGGATTGGTGAGTGATGAGTACTCACTGACCGAGACCGAGACACTGTCAAGACCGGTTCTTCACCGATCTGATCTCTGCGAGGGGTCTGGGGGTCAGAGGTTGGTCTAGCGGTAAGACCGAGATGCTACGTAGCGTAGTCGCGCTTCCCGAATGATAGGAAGGCCGACCGAGGTTTATACGGAGTGTCCGAGGGTAAACGGTCAACGACCGAGTACTTGTATGAGGGCAGAGACGGAGAGTACGAAGGGAGAACAGATAGGAAGTATCTTATTCGATATTCGAACTGAAACTACAACAGACCGAGTATCTAGGTTTTTATACTAAGTAGAACAGCTGAGGCGATGTACGGGGGGTCGGGATTACCGACGAGCGACGAGCGCAGTCGCGCTGCGCGCTGAGTAAGTACGGTAAGTGCAATAACTGGGTTACCGATGAGTATCGTATTAGTAATGGAACGGGACGGGAATGTACAGTGACCGGAAACAAGAAAGGAAACATATTAGGTAATCGTACAGAGAGACAGATCGGACAACGCGCTTACCGATCGGTGGCGCTACAAGACAGATAGAGAGAAACGGAAAAGGGGAGTACATACTATAAACAGACGGCGAACGTGTGGACGCGATCGGACAATAGGGTACCGGGTGATCGGATGTCACGGTCATGACAGACACTCCCCGCCACGCTGGCGAACACTAGCAAGGAGTACGAATCGTCAGAAGACACTGAAAGTGAGGCGTCAGAGTGTATATGTACCAGGTAGGCTGGGCTCAGTATTATGGGTATGGGTTGGTCGCAGGTCAGGTCCATGTTGACTGTAGACACCCACGGGTAGACCAGTGCAGTTCACTAAGATTCATGCACTGAGTTGAATTGCACGAACAGAGGTATCAAATGCAATTGATCACCCTTGGAGCCAGTTTTAGGAGGTTCCCATGGTCTTGTGACATGGTTTCTTTGGACGAATGAATGCGTCTCGGAGACCCCAGCAGAATGTGAGGGTTCCCACCAAATCCAAAGATGGATAGAGCATTTTTGTGAGCATTTTAGCTGATCCTCTGCCATCCACTGTAGGGGCCTTTGCCATGTTACCCCAGCCTCTTATGAGGGTGGTGTGAATGTTTTCCCATGTTCCAATGCTGTCATCCTCCATCGCATCACTGTTCCCAAACCATGTCCCACCCTCTACGGACCCTCGTCATGGACCTTTTGTCATTTATTTTATGTTAGAGCCGTACTTTCTCCATGCTTCTTGTAATATGTTTTGTATACATTTGTCCATTTTCTGATATGTTTGTCATTGCAATCGATATTGTTTGCATACTTGTCATTCTCGCAATGCGCAAGTGATACACAAGTGATACAACAGATGGCATCTCGACCTCAACTATCTACAAAGTACACTGGGTATCTGTCAAGTCCGGGTCTACTCCGGTAGGGGGTCCAGTCAAGTCCGGACGAAGACGGACAAAGGACAAGGGCAGGGGGCTGGACAAGGAGTTAGTCCGGCCAGAGTTGGTGACCGCTTGGATTCAACGACTAAGGACAACGAGCGTTGATCCCTTGCGTAGGTTCCGGTCAAGAGGCTAGAGACGGAAATGGAGACAGAGACGGAGACAGACAGAAACTGGAGTAGTGACTATGGTTGTTTTCAGACTGAAGAGTACAGGATAATCTACAGAGTACTTATACTAAGTAAGAGCTAGGGACGAGTACTTACGGTGACAAGTAAACAGCCTAAAAAGCGGACAAGGGATAACCGGAGAAAGTACTAAG
>Ga0307516_10001365_pt1 | contig 33824 bp, 30 predicted proteins | sample 19_EM_MG_FD_203310 | JGI IMG/M metagenome (GOLD analysis project Ga0307516, IMG submission 203310) | Populus trichocarpa ectomycorrhiza microbial communities from riparian zone in the Pacific Northwest, United States - 19_EM | ecosystem: Host-associated > Plants > Roots > Unclassified | place...
GGGTCGCTCGCCACCCGCCACGAGGCGCGCACCGCCCTGCCGGCCTTCAGCGATGTAGCGCAGTACCTTGTCGAAATGACGGCGAGAGTTCAGTGGGCCCATGTCGACGTTCGGATCCATCGGGTCGCCGACCCGCAGCTTCCCGACCAGCACCGCGACCCGTTCAACCACGGCGTCATACAGATCCGCATGCACCAGCAGCCGGCTGGTCGAGCCGCAGGACTGGCCCTGCCACGAGAAGTTCATGCCACCCACCGCGGCCGCGGCGATCACGTCCGGGTCGTTGTCGGGAAAGACGATCATCGGGTTCTTGCCGCCCAGCTCCAGCGTCACGTGCTTGACGCCTGCCTCGGCCGCCGCCCGCTGGATGGCCTGCCCCGTCGGCACCGAACCGATGAAGGCGATGCGTTTGATGGTCGGATGCCGTACCAGCGAGTCGCCCACCACCGCGCCGCTGCCGGTCACGATGTTGTAGACGCCGGCGGGCAGCGCATCCTTGGCGATCTCCGCGAGGATCATCGAGGACAGCGGGCTCGTCTCCGGCGGCTTGACGACCACCGCGTTGCCGGCCGCCAGCGCGGCCGCGGTGCGCGCCACGGCAAACATCAGCGGGTGATTGAACGGAATGATGCGTGCGACGACCCCATAGGGCTCGCGCGTAGTGATGTGAAAGTTCTCCGACGTGGCCGGAATCGATTCGCCTTTCAGCTCGTGCGAGATACCGCCGTAGTAATTCAGGCTCTCGATCGCCACCTGCACGTCACCGCGCATCGCCGTCGCCGAGTTGCCGGTGTCCGCCACCTCGACCCGCAGGATCTCCTCGGCGCGGCGCGCAATCGCTTGGCCGAAGCCGCGCAAGATTTCCGCGCGGGTGTACGGCGACAGGGCCGCCCAAGCCGGCCAAGCGGTTTCCGCCGCGGTGACGGCCTTATCGACATCGCGGGCGGTGGCGGCAGGCGTCCGGCCGATGACCTGCTCCGTGGCCGGATTGATGGAGTCGTCGTACTGGCCATCGCTGCTTTGGACGAGCTCGCCGCCGATCAGCATGCGGCACAGGGGCGTGGCGTACGCCGCTGCCGGCACGACGTCGGGTTGCACCAGGCGCGCTTCGGTGCTCATAGGTGCATCATTCCGCCGTCCACGTTGATGGTCTGTCCCGTGATGAAGCGGCTGTCGGGCGACAGCAGGAAAGCGACGACGGTCGCGATGTCCTCCGGCTGGCCCTGGCGCTTCAAGCTCTGCGCGGCGACGAGCGCCTGGCGCTGCGCGTCGGTGACGCTGGCGCGCGGAATTTCCGTGATGACGGGGCCGGGCGTGATGGCGTTGACACGGATGCCGAGCTCGCCCACTTCACGTGCCATCGCCCGGGTCAGGCCGATCACGCCCGCCTTGGATGAGACGTAATGTGCATAGTTCTGCCGCCCCATCATGACCGTACTCGAAGACATGTTGACGATGGCGGAATCCTTGGCCTTGCGTAGTGCGGGCAACGCGGCGCGGGCGAATCGCCAGACACCACTCAGGTTCACGTCCATGACGGCCATCCACTCGGCCTCGGGGATCTCCCAGAACGGACGCATGGTCAGCGTAGAGAAGATGGCCGCGTTGTTGATGAGGCCGGTCAGGCCACCGAACGCCTCGAGGGTCGCCGTCACCGCGCGCTCGCAGTCAGCGGTACGCGCCACGTCGCAGACCGAGTAGATGGCGCGGCCTTTGAGCTTCTCGATCTCGGCCGCGACATCTCGCGCGCGTGCCTCGTTGTTGTCGGCGATGCACACGGCCGCGCCGCGCTCGGCGAGGGTGAGCGCAATCCGGCGTCCGATCCCCTGCGCTCCGCCCGTAATGATCACAGACTGATCCATGCTTCAAAGCTCCTGACGAATGGTTGGGCGGTGACTAGACCGACAGTTGAAAGGACACCAGGGAGGGTTGGCTTTTGCGTACGACCTCCACTTCGAGGAGGGACCCGCTCTTCGGACACAGGTATTCGCGCATTTCCAGCTCGGGGTGCAGCCGCAGGTGCGGCCCGTAATCGGCCGGATCGACGACGCGCCGATGCGTGTGTTCCTTCCAGTCGCCGGTGCATGGACCCAGATCGACACCCGCGATGCTGACGAAGCGGCCCTCCGCGCAGTAGACGTCCGGCAGGGCGCTGTCCTCGGACACATCGGTGACGCTGGTCGTGCCGAGGCGCTGCGCGCGCAGTGTCGCGCGCAGGGTCCTGGTGGCGGCCACGTCCACGCGCGCGCCATCCATCATCACCACGCCGTAGTCCCGCCGCGCGCCGGCGACGGTCACGAGTCCGGTCGACACGTCGTGCGCCACTTGCCCGACCGCGCGCCGCAGCGGATCACCGTAACCTCCTCCGCCCTGGAAGCTGTAGCCGATGACATGGCCGGCGCGCAGTTGCAGCACGCCCGGCTTCGGCCCCAGGTCATCGACGCCCTGCGCACTCAAAGCGTCGAGGCTGTAGCCGTTTTTTATCAGGGCGCTCACCGGGTCGGTGCTCTTGCGGAGGAAGTTGCGGCCGCAGGATCCCGGACGGCCGCCGAACAGGCCGATGGAGTTCGGCACTTCGACTCCGTGCCCCAGCATCATGGCGGTGAGAACCGGCGTGTCGTGCGGCGTCACCGCGAGCGTGGAGCCGACCCCGCCGCGCATGGCACCGGGTCCGCCGCTGTCCGGCACGAATTCACGGAACAGATACAGGTAGGGCCCCGACGCTTCATTGGTCTCGACATTGGCGATTGCTGGCCGCGGCACGACGTAGTCGCCGGAGCCGTCGAGGCCGTCGTGATCGATGAAGGCGCCCCCACCCCCTGCGGTGGAATCGAGCAGGAAGGTGCCGAACGGTGAGCCGTCTCGGTTCGGGCCCGCCAGGGTCAACACGGTCATGTGACCTTTGGTGACGGCCTGGCCTTCGCCACGCGTCGCCGGCAGGAACGTCACGAGCCGCGAGAGTGCCGCCACGGCGACGTTCTGCACCACCCACGCCGCCGAGACCGTACCCGCCGAGGTGGGCGCCGGGAACGTGGCATTGCAGAGGCTGCCCTCCGGCGCTCGGATGGTGACCGGCCGCAGCAGGCCTTCGTTCCAGCGGATGTCCGGCGCGAGGATGGGCAGCAGGCCGGTGAGCACCGCACCTCGCAGTCCCGACATCGTGCAGTTGATAAAGCCAGGGGCCTGCGGCGAAGTGCCCTCGAAATCGAAGGTGATGTGAGGCCCCCTCTTCTCGACGGCGACGCAGATTTCGTAGAGTGCATCGGTGTGCCCGTCATGTTCCAGGTAATCCCGGGCGCGGAACACGCCGTCCGGCAGCGCTGCGAGCCGCGCGGCGAGCTGTCGCTGCGAGGTGTCGATCTCGCGGTTCATGATGGTGATGACCGTGTCGACCCCGTAGCGCTCCATCAAGATCGTGAGTCGGCGCGACGCGACCGTGTTGGCGGCGATCATGGCCTTGAGATCCAGGCCCAGCACATCCGGCAGCCGGGTCATCCCCATGATCATCTGCCACAGGTCACGGCGCAGTACGCCGCCCTCCACCAGCTTGATGCCCGGAATGAGCATGGCTTCCTGCTGGATCTCGGTGGCGCCGATGCCCCAGCTGCCGAAATTCATTCCGCCCATGTCGAGCTGGTGCGCGCAGGATCCAACCCAAGCGACCTGACGGCCGCCGATGAACACCGGCGCGACAATGGACACGTCCGGTTGATGGATGGCGCCGCGATACGGATCGTTCAGCATGAACATGTCGCCCGGCGCGATGCCCGGGTTTTCCGAGTAGTCACGCATGATCGAGCGGATGACGCTAGACATGGTCCCGGCATGGAACAGCACCTGGGGACCCATGGTGACGATCGAGCCGTCGGCCAAGTAGATGCCATTGTTGAAATCGCTGGCCTCGGTCACCACGGGCGATCCGGAGGCCGCCTTGAGGGTGGTCGCCTGCTCTTCTGCGATCGCCTGCAGCTTGTTGCCCACGACCTCGAAGGTGATGGCATCGATCGAGGCACTGGTATCGCAGGTGTCGGATTGCGTGGGCAGCGGCGTTGCGCTGGACATGACTATTTCCCCGCCGTCTGGATGATGATGTTGCCGGCCTCGTCGGGCGCCGCGATCTGTCCGGCCGCGATGAAAAGAGAGGTTTCCGGGTGTTCGATCACCGCCGGGCCCTTCACCTCGAACCCGCTCGGCAGGCCTTCCCACTGGTAGATCGAGGCGCTCACCCAGCGCTCCAGGATGGGCTCGAAGATCGACCGCGTGCTGGCCTGCGTGTTGGACTTGGCTGCCGCCTTCTTCAGCGACGGCCGATGCGTCTTGCCGATTGCCTGCACCCGAAGATTGGCGATCTCGATGCCTGCCTGGGGAAAGCCGGAGCCGGCTCCGTACATCGCCTCGTACGTGCGTTCGAACCGGCCGACGAGTTCCTTCAGCACTTCGGGCGTGCACTTGCCGGGCGGTAGCTCGATGCCCAAGTCGTTGGTCTGCCGGCGGTAGCGAACGCTGATGGTGCGTGTCAGCACGATGTCCTGATCGTCGATCGCAGCGCGGTGCATGGCCGCGATGCAGCTGCTGTCCAGTTCGACGAAATGCGCTTCGATGGCCTCGGCGCTCAATCCTTGCTCGAGCGGCCGGCCGCCACCGCCGCCATGCAGGAGCAGCGAGCGTTGCACCGAATGATTGACGTCTGAGACCAGGGCACCGTACGCCGAATGCGCCATGCTGGTCAGCGGCACGACGATCCTCGACACGCCGAGCTCCGCGCCGTAACCCGCACAGTGCACCGGACCCGCGCCGCCGTACGCGAACAGCACGAATTCCCGCGGATCATGGCCACGCCCGATCGTGACTTCGCGCAAGGTGTCGGCCATGTGCGCGTCGACGATGCGGCGAATGCCGCTCGCGGCCTTTTCAACGGTCATGCCGAGGGGATCCGCGATCTGAGTGCGTATCGCCTTGACCGCCGCCTCTCGATCCAGCTTCATGCGCCCGCCCAGGAAACTTCCGGGCTCGATGATCCCCAGCACGACATCGGCATCCGTCACGGTGGGACGTTCGCCCCCGAGCCCGTAGCAGGCCGGTCCGGGCTTGGCGCGTGCACTCTCGGGTCCGACCTTGAGCAGCCCGCCTTCGATCTTGGCAATCGAGCCGCCGCCGGCGCCGATCGCGCGGATTTCCACCATCGATGTCGTGATGTGATAGCCGCCGGCTTCGTGGTTCGTCGACAGCAGCGGCTTGCCGTCAACGATCAGGCCGACGTCAAAACTCGTGCCGCCCATATCGGTGGTGATGACGTTGGGATGTCCCAGATCGCGAGCGAGTTGCAGGGATCCCAGCACCCCGCCGGTCGGTCCGCTGGTGACGAGGACCACCGGACGATTTGCCGCTTCGGCCACCGGCATCACGCCGCCGGCGCTGTTCAGCACGGAGAAGGTGCCCTTGAACGATCGCTTGCGCAGCAGCTCGTCCATCTGTTCGAGATAGGTCACGACCTTGGGTGCGAGGTAGGAGTTGAGCGAGGTCGTGGCCATGCGCTCGTATTCCCCAATCACCGGTGCAATCTCCGAGGAGAGACTCACATAGGCCTTGGGCATCATCTCGGCCAGCACCTTCGCGATCCGTTGTTCATGCGCCGGGTGCCGGAAAGACCACAGCAGGCAGACCGCCACGGTGTCGACGCCCTGGTCGATGAAGTACTGGATGGCCTCCCGCACTTCCGTCTCGTCCAGGGGCAGCAGCACATTACCCCCCTGATCGACGCGCTCCGCAAGTTCACGGATCAGCGGGCGCGGGATGATCGGCTCCGGGTAGCGCCGACGGCTGTACCAGCCGAGCCGGTTGACGGGCACGCCCGCGGTGAAGCCCATCAGACGTTGCAGCAACAGCGTGTCCCCGAAACCGCGCGTGGTGAGCAGACCGGTGCGTGCGCCGTCGCGTTCGATCAGAGCATTGGTGGCCTGGGTCGTGCCGTGGCCGAAGGCCTTGGTCTTTGCCAGCAGGCCGTCGACCGTCATGCCCCGCAGGCCCGCGGCACGTTCAATGGCGTCGAAGATCCCGTTCTGCAGGTTGCCGGGTGTGCTCAACGCCTTGGTGACGGTGATGCCCCCCTGGTCATCCATCAGCACCAGGTCTGTGAACGTTCCGCCAATGTCGACGCCCAGATACATAGGCCCCCCGCCTTACCGCCTTAATGGCGCGACGGCCTTCCGTGGGCCGTCCATTCGCCGTCTTTTTGTTTGCTCGCAATCAGTATCGCGGGGGAATCGATACAAATCTAATAGCGAATTCCAACCAATCCATAACCAAAACACGAGGTACAGCCGCTCGGGACCTAAACAGGCGGCTCCTTGGATGAATTCGAATCAAGCGCGCGCCAGTTATTTGGGCGGGTCGGGCGACTCGGACAAGGAATCCTCGACCCGCCACGCCGCAATGTAATCCATGAGCCGGCGTTGAATTTTGGACAGCGTCTTCTTGCGGCGTGAGACCAGAAACAGAGGGATCTTGAAGTCAACGAGTCCGGGGGTCTCACTCGTCTTCAGCAAGCCGACGCGCATGTCCTCGCGGATGGTCGTTTCCAGCAGGAAGCTGACCCCGACATCTGCTTTTACGGCCCGCTTCATCGCCTCCGGGTGCCCTAGTTCGAGCACGACATTGCGCTCCGTGACGCCGTTGACGTGCAGCATCTCGTCCTCAAGATCGCGGGTCACGAGACCAAGGGGCGGGGTGATGAAATCCAACTTCTGCAGCATGTCATTCGTGGTCACGGCCGCAATGCGCTCGCTGCCGTTGGCAGCGCAGAGAATCAGCGGCTCATCCCACAGCTTCTGCACCAGCAGGCCTTCGATGTCCTGCGAAGGATCAAGTATCAGGACCGCGAAGTCGCAGGTACCGTTTCGCACGGACTCAAGCACGGCCTTCGGATTGGAGATCTGGATCGCCAGCTTCGCGCCAGGATTCGCTTTCAGGAACTGAACAGCGATGTCAGTGATGCTGTACGACCCCGCCGCCATCGTCGAGGCGATGGCAACACTGCCCTGAGCGCCGTCCCGCATGCCGCTCAGGTCCCGTTCGACTTCGAAACTGCGCGCCACCACCTCGGTCGCCCAAGCGTGCACGCGCTCACCGGCTTCAGTGAGCACAACATTGCGGCCGTCCTTCCGGAGCAGGACGGAGCCGATCTTCTCTTCCAGGCTTCGCAGGTGTGCCGTCACGGCCGGCTGCGCGATCGCCAGGCGCTCCGCCGCACGTGTGACGCTACCCAATCTGACCACCAGACAGAACAGTTCGAGTTTCTGCAGCGTGATTTGCGCCGCTTTCAGCCGCCTCTCAATTGGCAAGTTTTGGTTGGGAGGGGTGTACTTCGTCGACATGTAACAACCTTAATAACGAAGCTGGCCTACATCACGTGGCCGACAAAAGTTCATTGGGCCCTTCGTCAGTTCACTACTGACTGCGCGCGTGCTGCTCACGTGACGTGATCGATGCCAAACGCGGCTCTGCGATCTGCGAGATGAAGGCGATGAACTGACATTAAAGAAAACTCAAATATCCGGATTGACGAGAGTCCATTGATCGCCTTCAGATGTACGGCAATATTACGCAGGCGCAGGCTGATAGAACAGTTGTTCTTAAGTTCCCATCTCTTAAGAGCTCGGCCGCCGAACTTACCCACCTGCGTCACTGCAAAAAGACCACGCCCCAGAAGCATCAAGATACGACGATATCCAAACAGTACTCGAGGATGCGCGATCTCTTCGCACTCGCTGCCCCGGCTCCGTCTGCAAGTCCCTATGCGATTGATAGTACCGGGGCGATCGTTGCAGCCGTCGTCAGCACACTTACGTGGCGACCTGGAAGGCGACGTGATCCTGCGAGCGCGGCCTACCCTGATTGCACGTCCGCTTCGTCGCGGCCACTCGCTGCCGCAGCCCGTGCCATTCCAGACCTTCCAGCGTTTATCTTTTCAGCATACTGCAGCGGCATACGCGTCGACTTCCACCCTCCCGCTTGCGTGATTGCCGCCAAGTCTATGTCCATTGCGGCCAAATCCTGCGTCGCCCCCACGCGAGTCGAATGCCCACTAATCCGCTCCACAAATCGCTCCGGAATCCCTATCCACTGCGCCACTCGCTTGAATATCGGCGCAATGCTTCCGGGATTTAAGGCGCCCCCCACTTTGTCGCTGCCGATCAGTCGACGAAATATCACCCCTTCATTGATCCCTGCGCTCTCCAGCCACCGCTTTAGCCACCTGACGGTCTCGCGCGAGAGGTAGGCACTCCTGCCCTGCCCTTCCGCATCTGTCTTGCCCCGTCGGATCAACGCAATCCCTGTTCCGTCAGGATGAAAGTCAATATCTTTGAATGTGAGCGCTACGAGTTCTCCACGACGAGACAACGTTTCATAAGCGACGCAGAGCATCGCCCGCTCACGATCGGCGCGCAGGCCTTCGCCAGCGCTGTCGATAAACTTTTTGATGTCTTTCCAACCGAGAGGATGTGCCTGGTCCTGGCGTGCCGGGGTTTGCCGCCCCATCTTTTTGAGTCCCAGACGCACCGCTTCACTGGAGCAGGGATTGAGCAAGCCGGCGGCGACATGCACGCGGGCAACGGTCGCCACATAACGCTTGATGGTCGCCGGCTTTTTTCCCGCTTTCCCACAATCGTCGATGAACGCCCGTATCGTCTTGGGATCCGCCGGGAGATAGTTCTCGGCTCGCGAGTCACAAAAGGCCTGAAAGATCGCCCCATCCGCCTTTTGTGCTCGGAGAGTATTTGGCGAGTACGCCCCCTCCGCCATTGCCTGCCACTCTAAAAGTGCAGCCAATGGGCCTTCGAGCACTGGCCTTGGCGCGATTGGCCTGGGATCAAATTCGGAGGTCTGTTCGATTGATTTCATTTTTTGAGTTTATCACTATCGCACTGTACATGCGATAACTGTCATTATCGCGATATATATACATAATGTAATGGCCGTTATCTGTTATGGTACGCTAGCCACATGACTGAAGCCCCATCCCCGGGCAATTACGGAACGAAGCGCGAGCGCGCGGCGACCGTGTCCTTCGCGGACATCGAGTCGGCGGCGCGGCAGCTGATGGCCGCCGGCGGCTACCCCTCCGTCGCCGCGGTTCGCAAGGAATTGAAGCGCGGATCGACGACCACCATCGCCGATGCGATGCGCCGGTTCTGGAAGGATCAGGCCGCCCTTAATGCCGGGAATCCGGTGGCCCTCACTCGCTTGCCGCCCGAGTTCGCCGACGCCGCGGTGGACCTCTGGGAGCAGGCGCTGCGGCTCTCTCAGCAGACGGTGCAGTCCGACGACAACGCCGCACGGATGCGTCTCGGGCAGCTACGGCGGGACACGGACTTTCGGGTTCACTCCGTGGAACTTCGGGAGAAGCAATGGGACATGGCCGCGCGTGTCCGCGAGCGAGCGCTCTCCGAGGCGCGCGAACAGGTCGGTGTGCTGGTCGGCGAACTCGCCGCGACGCGCGCGGAGCTTCGAAGTCGGGATCTGCAGAATGCGGATTTGGAGACACAGATCGAGCAGCTGCGCCAACAACTGGCCACCGTTATTGCGAAGGCCGTCGCCCGGCATCGATCACGGCCTCGAACTTCCGCTACGTCTCCCATCGCTCCCCCGCACCGCGCCGGCGCGCGCCCGCGTCGCATGGCGCGGCCGACGGTTACCCGACGACCCAAGCGGGCACCCCCGATGAAGTCCCGTCGCGGGCCTGCCCCCTCGGCCCCGAAGCGCAAAGTGGCTCGCCGCCGCCGTCAGGGATAACGCAAAGATGCGGCTCGTCCGCTAGAATCTACCCGACAGGAGAATCGTTTATGGAACCAGTACACCATGCACTGTTGCTGCTCAAGCGCCAGTCGGAACTCGAAAACGCCATGCGACGCCCGGGTGGGATTCGGGTCACAGAAGAACGCGAGCTGTATCAGCTGCGCGAGGAGCTGAGCCGATTTCCAGCGGCGGTGACCGCCATCCTGGAAGCGGCGTCGCGCACGCGACGGCCTGTCGATACGCTCCGCGCTCAGGATGTGGAGCCTAGCGACGGTATCACGTCGCACTGAACTCGCTCCGCTCGTGAGAGTACACCCGGCGCTGACGCCTAACAAAGCTGCGCTGGCGGCCTGTCGAGATATGGCGGCGAAGGCGAAGAAAGAACAGCGCTGCACGCTCGTGGTGCCGGCGCCAGGATTGGACTCTCAACGGTAGCCGCCAAGCATCGGCTTTGTCGCGCGGCGGTCACAGATGCTGCAAACAGTTCAGCATTCTGGTAGCGTGCGGGCGTCATGGCTGTGAACGCCGATACGCTAATACCCATTCGAATGAGACACGTGCATAAAGCGCTAGGCCTCTGGCTGCTGCTGATCATAGCGCAGCAGGGTGCCGTCGTTCACGATCTCAGCCATTTTTCCCGTGTCAGTCACGCGGGATCACGAGTCGATTCTCAAACCGCGGCAGACGCCGCTTGTGCGCTATGCCCCGCCTTCGCACAGGTGGTAACGCCGGCGTTCAGTCATGCATTTCATATCCCACCCCTGGTTCGTGCGGCTTCGGAGCGTATTGCAGAGCCGCCCCATTTGGCGATCGATGCTGCCGTTCCCCAGCCGCGTAGTCGCGACCCTCCGTCCTTGAGCTGAAGCCTTGCCTTGAGCAGTGACCTGCCCGAGCGATCGGCGCGGTTGCTATCCCTTCAGCTTTTTGCGGAGTTCTTTCATGTTCAGATTTTCAGTTCTGGCAGCAGCGCCGAGCGCTGCGGCTTTGAGTTTCCTCGTTGTAGGCTCCATAGCGGTGGCGGAGCCTGTCGACTCTGGGGGCTCAGCAAATTCACCGGCCGCCCTCGACGAAGTTGTGGTCATCGCCCAGCGCCTGAACGAGGCGCGTAACGGCATTCAAACGCAGACCGGCGCGTCGATCTACACGATCAATGAGGCGGCCATTGGCGCCCAGCCCGGCGGCGACAACCAATTGCTCAATCAGGTGATCATGCAGGCGCCCGAGGTTGCGCAGGACTCGTTCGGGCAATTTCACGTACGCGGGGAGCATAACGGACTACAGTACCGTTTGAACGGCATCATCTTGCCAGAAGGCATCAGCGTCTTCGGTCAATCCTTGGATCCGCGGCTGATTTCTTCCCTGACCCTCGTGACCGGCGCGCTGCCGGCGGAGTACGGGCTGCGTACCGCCGGCATCATCGACCTGAAGACCAAGAGCGGCGTGATCGATCCGGGCGGCTCGATCTCGATCTACGGCGGCAGCCATGGAACGGTGGAGCCCAGTTTCAACTACGGTGGCAGCGCCGGAAGACTCAATTATTTCGTTTCAGGCGACTTTCTGCGCAATGACCTCGGTATCGAGTCGCCTGATGGCCGATCGAGCCCCGACCACGATCATACGACGCAGCATCATGAGTTTGCTTACCTTGAGTACATCCTCGATGAAAGCAACCGGTTAAGTGCGGTGCTGTCGAGTTCCACGGGCAAATTTCAAATCCCGAATCGCGCAGGCCAGGTACCAGGTATCACCAATGCCGACGGGTCACCGCTCACGGTCAATGGACAGACGACCTATCCGAGCGATGCTCTCAATGAGAATCAACGGGAGCTCAATCACTTTGCCATCCTGAGCTGGCAGCATTCGCAAGGCGCGTTCGATGTGCAGACTTCAGTTACGGCACGGTATTCGAGCTTGAATTTCGTGCCGGACCCGCTCGGCGATGTCCTGTTCGACGGCATTGCGCAAAACGCCTATAAGCAAAACGTTGCCTACGCGCTGCAATCGGACGCCGCGTACAAGCTCAATGATGAGCACACGGTACGAGGCGGTGTATTCCTACAGAGCGATCATTCCAAGAGCCTGACCAGTTCCGCCGTCATCGGCTTGGATAACGCCGGCAATCAGATCAGCGATATCCCGGTGAACATCGTCGACAACGGCGCGAAAACGGAATGGATCGAAAGTCTGTACCTTCAGGATGAGTGGAAACTCATTCCCGCCGTGACTGTAAACTACGGGTTGCGGTTCGACAAGTTCACCGCATTCGCCTCAGGGCATCAGGTGAGCCCGCGCGTCAATGTCGTGTGGCAGGCCCTACCGGACACCACTGTGCATGCTGGCTATTCGCGCTATCTCTCACCGCCGCCATTCGAACTCGTGGGCACCGAAACCGTCTCGAAGTTCGTCAACACGACAGCGGGTGCGGAAGTGCTGCAGGCCGCCACGCCGCTTGCCGAGCAGGCCAACTATTATGATATTGGCGTTCAGCAGAAAGTAACCCAACAGATCACCGTCGGTTTGGATAGCTACTACAAGCAATCGCACAACTTGATCGATGAGGGGCAATTCGGAGCGCCCATCATTCTGACGCCGTTCAACTATTCCTACGGCAAGCAATACGGCTTTGAGTTCACAAGCAGCTTCACCGAGGACAACTTCTCGGCCTATTTGAACGCCGCATGGCAAAGCGCGCGCGGCAAGAATATTGATTCGGCACAGTTCAATTTCGGCGCGGACGATTTGACCTACATTTCGCAGCATTACATCCATTTGGATCACGAGCAACGCGTCACCGCCTCGGGAGGCGCATCCTACCTCTTGGGTCACACCCGTTTTAGCGCCGACTTCATCGTCGGCTCGGGTCTGCGCGCCGATTTGACACTCCCGGACGGAAGCTCCATTCCGAACGGGGCACATTTGCCCTACTACGCGCAGGCCAATCTCGGTGCGAGCCACGTCTTCCACTTAGGCGAGGCGGGCACACTGACCGCTCGGCTCGACGTCATCAACGTGCTGGATAAGCGCTATGAGATCCGTGATGGAACCGGCGTCGGCGTCGGCGCGCCGCAGTTTGGTCCACGGCGCGGTCTGTTTTTCGGCGTTTCGAAATCGATCGGGTCAACACCCAGACTCGCTCAATAGCGGGTGAATTGGGCTCGCGAGTCACCCGGCCGGTAGCGGTCGGGTTTCTTCGGAGTACGTAACCTGGCGGCGGCTGGAATAGTGAGTTGCGTCGGTGCATGAAGCGGAGGAGAGACGAGCTGACGTGGAGCGAATACAAAATGACACTCAGCGGAAGGAAAAGTGACAACTCTAGTGCCAGTCCGACCGATTTCACCTTCCGGGTCCATCGCAAATGCTTGATTCTTGGTGGACATAGACAACAATTTTGCCCGTTGCCGGCAGATTTTGGGCATTGAATTTCCGCTCGACCGTTATTTCTTCGAGGTTTTCAGAGGTTTTCACGGAATATTGGAAAAAACGCTCATCCGGGCGAACTTTGATGAACGGAAACGCCTGCCAGCGCGTTGCCGGCCGAACGGATCAGCTACGCTCGTATGCGCGCAAGAATTCGTCGCGTTGGATCTGAGCCTGCGTGCAGATGGCTCGTAACGTTGAGCCCTTCAAGGTGCTGTGATTCGGTAAAGTCAGCGGGGTTGTCGTACCATCGGTGTTTGTTCTGCGCATCGCGATATGTTCGCGTTCCCGCACGATCTGAAAACCCAATGTTTGCAGCGCTTTAACGACCCGGCTGCGCGGAGCATCGACCGGAAATTTCATACGACGGCGATATTGCCCTCAGCGACATAGGCGGCCTCGACGTCGCTATCCTCGTCGAAGGCGTCGGTGCCAAAGGTCTCGATATGAAATTGTGCAGCCGATTTGGCATCCGCCAAGGCCGCCTCGTAGGAGTCGCCCTGGCCCATTACGACACCCCGTAATCCGAGTGGGTAGGCCAAAAAGCCGTCAGAATGACGCTCAACGATAAATTTCAGGGTACGCATCCCTCAAGATTATCACGACGGACCGATACCACCGAAATCTTCGCTGTGACCGAATTAGCCTTTCGGATAGATGCCGTTCGCGTCTGCCTGCAGCGGCTTGAACTTGATTCAGACAAGGCAGGCGTGGATCCAGCAAATACCAGCCCGCCGCGCGCATACCCTCCACCACCCGTCCCCAGAACCGATAGAGCATTGCAGCACAGTCGGCGAGCGCCTGGAATAGAGTGCCGGCCGGACCAAAACACAGCGGCCCTGGCATGCTTGCCCACCAGCTGTCGACATCACTATTTCCTGGCCAATAATTTCATCGAAGTGTCACTTGATTTAGCTCGCAAAATGAATAGTAACGGCTTGATAAAACAGCTGATTCTCGATAGTCGCATTGAAGGCGTGGGCGCTACGTCGCGGCGTACGGATTTCAGCAATTTATGGCGGCAATAGCAATTCGTGTCCACATCCGCGGGGCGTCGGCGCCGCGAAACATGCCGTGGGCGCTGATTTCATAGAGAATTTGTTTCTGGAACAGAAATTGTGGACATGAATTGCTGAACTTTTGGCCTGCTGACGTCGACAACCTCTGTGTGATGTACGCTGCAACCATCGCCGGCCAGAAGTATTCATACGAAGCGCGCGACGCCAAGCAGAGTGGTGCAGAACCGTAAATCGACCACGGTGTCGGTCTGCGGAAGGCTTTCACATTTCTTCGTTGCGCAAGCGACACCAATTCGTGCGGCATGATAGGAAGGCCACGCTTGTGGTTCACCCCAGGCCTGCCTAGGCCATGCCTAGGCCACTTCACCGGTGAATTGATCTTTTGGTACGTTTCCGATCCCTCTATAAGGGGCGCTCCGGTTTTTTGCCGGTGAGCTTCGTCAATGGGCCGGCGACGAGGCCTCGCGCGGATCGGCGTATCGACTCAACCGAGAAGAGCTTTGCATATAGCGCGCGCATCCGGTGCGCCGTTTTGCGATCCACCGCGCGTTGTGTATGCCATCGCATGCATTCCGCGATGCAATAGACGGTAGATAGCGCTAAGCCACCCACGGATAAAGCAAATATTACATCAGTGTCGGTCATAGTCGATGAGCGGCGGTCCTCTACAATGGTGGCGGCGAAGGCGGCGCAAAGATGCGTTTTCGACTGACAGCGATCACCAGACCGCCAGCAACCTCGTCCACACCGGGCCGCAAGCGTCGAATAACCATCCTCTCAGAGTGAGCCTGATCGGCCGTGCAGCTTTTTAAGACTACTGAGTATTCGATATTTCCATGCGCTTGGCGTTCGCCTTCGCCGCATCATAGTTAGCATCGGCTTGATCTCTGCATTTCTTCTGTGCCGCGCCGTCGAGTGATTTGCACTTCTCGAGCGCGACGTCGTGCATGCCATCGGCCTTCTTAATCGCAACGTGATACGCACCTTTGGCCTCCGTGTTCGCCAGCTCCATGCTTTTATCATCTACCTTGGCTTCCATTTTTGCGTTCTCGGTGGCGGTATCTTTTTGCGCATCGGCAACGTCCTTCGCTGCTTTGCTCTGCGCCGCCGCCGTGTCATTGGCTACTGCTTCCGGCGATTTAGCGTTGTTGCAAGCGGCGAGCAAGGCAATAGAAAGAATGCCTGCTGCGGTCAATAGTTTATTGTGCATAGTATTCCTCCGAAAAAAGTTAGAGACATTTCAAGCACGCTTGCGCGTAATGGCATGGTAGATGACTAGTACCAGAACCCCGCCAATCACCGCGACCATCAAGCTGTAAATGTTCAGACCGGTAACGCCGGCCGCGCCAAAGCTATTGAATAGCCACCCGCCAACGACTGCTCCGATCACGCCGAGAATGATATCCAGCACCACCCCTTCGCCACGCTTATTGACGAGCTTGCTGCCAATGAAACCCGCAATGAGACCCAAAATAATCCAGGCGATAAAAGACATTTATCCCCCTAATCGTAGTTATGGATGGACGCCGACCATCGCGTGACCGGCGCGACGCATTGTATTGCCCGTTAGGAAAGTACCACCTTTCAAACTGGTCCGAAGTCATGATGAGCTTTTCTTACACGCGATTGCGTGATTGGATGACCACCAGGGTCACTGCGACCGTGCACTCTCTTCGCAACCGTCACAAAGGTTCTTAATCTATGCATTTACTGGCGCGCCCCGCTAGCCTCGCAATCATGCTCTTTGCCGGCTTGGGCGTGGCATATGCTGACAGCTACGACGATACCGTTGCGGTGTTCAAGAAGGCGGGCGAAAGCGCTGGTTCCTTCCGCAATAGCTATGCCTACGCGGTCTTCCCCACCGTGGGTGAAGGTGGCTTCATTGTGGGAGCGGCGATCGGGAAAGGCCGCGTCTATTCCCATCACCGTTTGCTTGGCGATACCACCATGACTCAACTGAGCGCTGGATTCCAGGCGGGTGGTAAGGCGTATAGCCAGATCATCTTTTTTGAAAACAAAGCGGCGCTGGATACATTTCGGAATGGGAAGTTTGAGTTCAGCGCAGGCGCCAGTGCTACTGCGATCACGGCCTCTGCCGGCGCGTCAGTCGGAACTACGGGCACGACTTCTAATGCGAGCGGAACAGTTAACAACGCTACTACCGCAGGGGGTTACGTCAATGGCATGGCCGTATTCACGATCGCCAAAGGCGGCCTGATGTACGCGGCAACTCTGGCCGGCCAGAAGTATTCATATAAAGCACGCGGCACTAAACAGACTGCTACAGAACCGTAAATCGACCACGGTCGCTGAAGCCCTATTTTTTGACAGTTGTCGAATCCCTGTAAGGCGAACCGGGGAAGCATATCGACAAGGCGGCCCGACGACCGCGCAACCTGAGCCCTGAAAGCCGGCGCCTCTACTGGAAGGAAGAATCGATCGCGACCGCACAACCCTCGCCTCTGGAGTTGGACTTTTCACCAGCCGCCCACCTTCTACTTAGACTGAGTAATGCACCTGTCATTCCGTAGGTTTTCGCTCGATCGGGACGACAGTCTGTATCGCCTCTCCCGAACACGACATTCGAGCGAATGCTCCAAAACCCCACCAGCTACGGACTCCCTCGTTTTGCCGGGCAGCGCGTGCGCAGGCCGACGTCGCGGTCGAGCTAACGGAACGTCAGCCGATTCAGGTTGTTCGGTCGACGTTTAGTATCCTGACATTCGATAGCAGAGGATTCCTGCATCCAACCGTCTTTGAACGCCAGCAATCGGCGCGCAGAGTTGGCATTGGCTCCTGCCCCCGGTCCGCCCGCCATCGGTCACCTGCCGGACAAAAAGGCAGTCCACCAGGGCGTTGAACTGGACGCCGGATCGGCTAATCAACCCGCCGCGGCAAGGGCGAGCAACAGCACAGTGCCAGCCGATTGGGAATCCCCCCGTGGGACCCGCAAGGTGGTAGTGTCCCTTATTCACCATGGCATTCCACCGAGCGCGGACTCCGGCAGTCTCGAAGCGTCGCATGCGAGAATGCGGCGCGGAATCAGGAGAATCGAAAATGCATCGTGTCAAAGTGGCGACCATTTTCGGCATGCTCGCTTCGCCTCTGGCCGTATCGATTACTCTGAGCATCGCAAACGGCAAGGAAACAGCAGGCGCGACCCACGAACACCTTGGCGGAGTGGCGTGCGAGGAGGTACCGCCGGGCGAGAAGAGGCCGGACTTCGGTTGCTTCAATGTCGCTACGGAAGCAGGCCTGCAGTTCCCGAAGCGGCAGGTGTACTGGCATATTCGGACTTTTGCAAACCGTGCTGCAGCAGATGCAGCCCGGAGCGCAATCGGGATCGTCGTTGAAGAGGACGGTCGAGTGTGGCTATCGGAATTTGGATCACGCGACCTCATCATCAAGGACGGGCAACCGGTCGCAACCGTAGGTCCACTGCAGCTGCCTCGCGCGACGTCGTTCACCGCAGTCCTCTCATACGCAGTGATGCGCCCGGGCGACCGGTCTAGAGTCCACACTCACCCGGGGCCCGAAGGGTGGTACATGATCGTGGGCGAGCAGTGTTTGGAGACTCCCGCGGGCGCCAACAGGGCGAAAACCGGAGGGACGATGACCGTGCCGCCGAACATACCGATGGAGCTCAGCATCACCGGTACTGAGGTGCGAAAATCGCTGGTTCTGGTGATCCATGATTCGTCTCAGGCACGCGGAATAGTTTCGCAATGGAAGCCGCCAGGTGCATGTCGTCGGTAAGGCCCGTCGGCGTCGATCGCAATGGAATGATCTTCCAGTAAGCCGACTGTTGACACGGACGGCTTCGGTTAAGGGTTGTCCGACACCTGCCGGTGCGCGCTGAGCTGTCCAAGCCCGGTGAGGCTTGGGGGCAGGTGTTGGACAACCCTTAACCATCTCGACCAGTTGAGAACTGGCGGCGCGCCATCCTTGGCGTGCTCTATTCTCACTTCACTTTACTTACTTATTGTCGCCATAGCGGATTTCAACCCTGACTCCGATGCCGACGATGCAATGAATATGCCCCGAGAATCAGCCAAAACCTGTCGACGCGGCACTTTCATTGACTCAAACGGGAAGCTTTTTACTTCAATGGACGCTTGAGGACCGGTCCCTGAGGAAGCGAAGCTGTCTCTTGTCGGTGTTTGGCTGACACCAACCGCGGAGTTTTTGCGGCTCTAAATTTGCCCGCGTCTCGAATCCAAATGGGTAGCATCAACACCATGCCGGTTTGGAGCTCGGCTACTTATGAGCGAATTCCCCAATAATTCCGTGCCCCCCGAGTCGCGGCTCTACCGACTGCTCGAGTGCGCGAGCGAGGGCTTCTGTGAGGTAGACGCTCAGGAACAGTGTACCTACATCAATGCCTCGGGCGCGCGGATTCTCGGACAACAGGCCGCCGTCATCATCGGCACCTCGTTGAGTGCTGCTATTCACCCGCATCGCTCCGACGGGCAATTGACTACTCCGGCGGAATGCCGGATCTGCCAGGCGTTACATTTGCGGGTACCACAGCGGGAGATTGAAACGGTTTTCTGGAACAACGAGGGAGTTGCCATCCCGGTGTCTTGCACGGTCGAACCGGAGCCCTATGCCGACGGCGCAGGCACATTGATTACCTTCTCGGACATCTCTGAACGCAGGCGACTAGAAAATGAGCTTCGCCAGCGCACGGCCGAGCTCGTGGAGTCGGAGTGTCGCAAAACCGAATTTATTGCCACCCTCGCCCATGAACTACGAAATCCACTCGCACCGATTCGCGCTGCGCTGCAAATGATGCGCAAAGCGAGCGATAACGCCGCCTCGATGGCACAAATGCGCGACATGATGGAACGACAGTTGGAACACTTGGTGCACCTGGTGAATGATTTGCTGGATGTTGCCCGGGTAACGAGTGGACAGATGAGACTTACCACGGAGCGCGTCGCGCTGCAGGATATATTAGGCCTCGCCGTCGAGGCGAGCGCATCGGTCATGACGTCTTCCAAAAACACGCTCGCCCTCGATATCCCCGAAGAGCCGATCTTGTTGCAGGTGGATACGACGCGTCTCACGCAAGTGTTCACAAATATCTTGAATAACGCCACGCAATACAGCGCGGCCGGCAGCCCGATCTCACTGCGCGTCGAAATCGGCGATCAGGACGTGCGCATCGACATCGCGGATGCAGGAGTCGGGATCGCCCGCGAGGCCCTGAATCGTATCTTCGACCTGTTCACGCGGGTGGGACGTGAGGCCCGTGGTACGCACGCAGGTCTCGGCATTGGCCTCAATCTCGCGCGGCGCTGGGTCGAGATGCATGGCGGGCAGCTCGTCGCAACGAGCGAGGGGCTCGGGAAAGGCAGTCACTTCATCGTTACGCTGCCGTTGCCCGGATCCGCTCCAATGCAGTTGACGGCCACAAGGAATGAACGGCCCGTCGTGGATACTAGGGGTGCCATACGAGCCTTGATCGTCGATGACAATCTCGATGCGGCAGTGAGTTTGAGCCTTCTGCTGCAATTGGGCGGCCACACCACCGTCGTCGCTCGCGATGGTCTCGAAGGGCTACGAGTCGCGGCGGAATTCAAGCCCGACATCGTGATGCTCGACATTGGATTGCCCGGCATGGACGGCTACGATGTGGCTCGTGCCCTTCGCCGAATACCGGAACTAGGCAATCTGGTCCTGGTCGCCGTGACCGGTTGGGGAGGTCCTGAGGATCGACTGCGCTCCAAGGAAGCTGGATTTGATGAACATTTGACGAAACCGGTGGATATTTCCACGATTGAGCTCATTCTGGCCACATTGCCCGCGCGCCGCTCCCAAAGCGGCGACGGCAGTCCACCGGTCGAAAATGGAGATACGATCCATACGCCTGGTTAGGGAATGGTGAGAGACCCTCTCGGGTCTGGCCGTCGAAGTCGGGGATGCCAATGACAAATTCACGCTCACCCGCAATTTTTTGCTCGCCACTGGTTGAAAATCTCCTGTATAAGTTCGCAGATCGGGCCGTTCCCAGCCGCCGCCGCCGATTCGCGGGCAGGTGTACGATGGTAGTGTGAGTTGACTGCCCTTCGGAGAACAAGGGGATGCAAAACCAAGAACTCATCACGCTCGCGGATCATTTCGGTCGGCAGCGAGAGGCGCTCTTGCTCGAATGGCAACGCGCCGTTAAGCGCGACCCGGCGCTTAACCAGGGGGATGCGCTGCCACGAGGCGAATTGTTCGATCACATCCCCGCCGTGCTGACATCCTTTGAACGCAGCCTCCGTCAGGCAGGGGCGCCGCCAGACGCGGCGGGTAGCGCCGCCGCGGAGCCGGCCGCAGCGCATGGCTTGCAGCGCTGGCAACAGGGCTATGATTTGCGGGAAGTCACCCGGGAATTAGGCCAGCTGAACAAGTGCGTCATTGGAGAGTTGGATCGCTATGCGAGGGTACACCCCAGCATATCCCTCGATGCGCTTTGTTGCGCGCGCGAGGTTTGGACGACCCTTTGCAGCAGCGCCATCGAAGAGAGCGTCAATCAGTATTTTATGCTCCAACAGCGCGAAGCGGCGGGTCACACCAGGGATCTCGAGCACGCCCTCGAGGAAATCCGAGAACTCGAACGACAGCGCGGCGATCAGTGGCGGCAAGCTGCACACGACCTACGGGGCAATTTAGGCGTGGTCGCCAATGTGGCCGCGGGACTCACGCGTCACGGACAGCGCGCCTCGTCGCGACAGGAATTCGTGCGCATCTTGATGCGCAACGTCACCTCGCTCCATCATTTGCTCGAGGATGTGACGAGCCTCGCGCGATTGCAGGCGGGACGCGAGCAGCGACAGATTGAGCCGCTCGATTTGACGGCCATCTTGCAGCCGCTGTGCGAAGGGATTCGACCTCTGGCAAAACAGCGCGGTTTGTATCTGCGCTGCGAAGGGCCTTCCGGATTGGCGGCCCAAGGCGATGCGATCAAAATTCGGCGCATTGCCCAAAACCTAATCTTGAATGCCGTGAAATACACGCGCACGGGTGGCATCACCGTGACCTGGGGTGACAGTACCGCCGACGACCCCAAACGATGGGCTTTATCCATCCAGGACACAGGACCTGGTCTTCGCACCGATTCCGGCCAGCCTATGGCGGACGTGCTCGACCCGGCACGCGAACCGTTGCCCTCCTCAAAGACCACACCCATGCACAAGGAAGCGGCGGGTGTGCTCGGTGACTCGTCGGTCGGCCGCGCGAACGGCACTCGATCATTCCGCGGCGAAGTGGGCGAGGGAATCGGTTTATCGATCGTCAAACGTTTGTGCGAGATGCTCGACGCGACCATCGAGGTGGAATCGGTGCAGGACGTCGGCACGACGTTTCGTATTTTATTCCCAAGACAGTATCCCAGCTGATAGCCTCGGCGGACATATTGGTCAAGACGTGCTCGATTCTTGATCCCTCATCAGCCGTAACTCCCTGGCTGCGGTTCGACCACAACGAATGGGAGGTTGTGGCGAACGGGTCGATGCTGCGACGCGACTCTAGTAACTCGCCTTGGTTTGAATCAGAAATTGCATCCGGTTGATGGTGCGATCGCCCATGAGCGGGAACGCCAAATCGATGTGCAAGACATTCCCGAGGCCGGAGCGGGTGTTGCCAAATCGCATCCCGCAACCCACATCGCTGAGCGTGCCCGGATCGCTGTTGCCGATGACCCCGCGGCCCCAAGTACGGCCGACATCGCCGTAAATTGCCGCCCCGAAACGCGCGAGTCTAAATGGATACCAATCGGTGTAAAAGCGTTGTTCCACCGTCACGAGTGCCCGCGAGGTTCCAGATTCATAGCGAAGCGGATAGCCACGAAGACCCGTATCCCCGCCGATCAGCAACTGCGAGTCCGGATCGAGCGCATGCGTGGCGGTGCCGTTCACAAACACGAACAGCAGGTCCTCAGGGCGCCATCGCCAGTAGTAGGTAGCCGTGCCGTCCGCGAACAGATTGCGTATGCGGTCACCCTCGAGTCGAGAATTGATCGTACTTGCCACAAACAGCTGCGTGAGCGCGCCCAGCTGAAACCCTTTGGCGGCGTTTGTCGTGAACAGCACATCATTCTGATTTGCACCAAAAGACGTGCCTGAGTATCCGATCTCGGCGTATACGTGCGTCCCGAAGTACAAATCTTCGGTTCGCCCAATCTGGTTCTGATTGCCAATCTTGCGGAAATCGTCCTGGATCATTTCGACGGCGACAAACGGGTAGGACAAGGTGCGATCCGGCGGCAGCATCGCGGCCGGGGTACTCGTCGCCGGTATCTGGTCAAACCTATTCCGGTCATATCGCACACCCGCATACACCCGACGCGTCCAGCCATTGACCAGCCCGGGTGACAAGCCGCCGCTTACTTCATAGTAATCTTCCTCGCGCTTAAATTTATCAACGATCTCACCGAGGTTATAGCGGGACACAGTGCGGTCGACTTTTATCGACTTCACTGTAGCCGTCCAGGGCGTGTCTAATGAATAAAAGGGCTGCGCCAGCGCAAACGATCGCTGCGCTCCATCGCTCGCGTGAACGTATCCGGTTGCCAGCGTCCAACGGGAGCCGAAGACATTGGGATCGCCGTAGCTGATGCCATCGCCCGTCCGATCCACATCGCTCGCATGAGTAATCGCCAGTGATTTGCCGAGACCGAGAAGGTTGGAGTCTTCGAGATCAAGTCTGGAATTGTTCGCCCCACCGGCGCGACCTAATGAAAACCCGGGACTCAATGTCCAGACATCCTTGGTGAGCACGCGGACGGTGACCTTGCCGTCGACGTATTTGACCGGCACGACATGCGCATCATAGACAGAGGAAACAGCCCGCCAATTGCGCTCGGTTTCGGCAAGCTTGCGCGCGTTGTACTTCTCGCCGACCTTGAACAGTAACTGCGCACGTATCGTGGATTGTTTCGTGCGGATGTGCAGCTGATTCGCCAGATGGTATAGGCCGCTATTCTCGCGCGGATCTCGCTCGTCGAATATCTGCCGCACGTCGAGCTCGATAGCTCCTATGATCGCACCTTGAGCTTCCATTGTTTTGTCGCTCGGTAGATCCGCCGGACGCGGCTCTTCGATTTGGGTCTGTTCGGTCGAGGTGAGTTTGGCCGCCTGGGCGACGCTCGCGAGCACCGCCGCCAACACGAGGAACCAAGCTGGACGCGGTCCTAGCCAGCCAGCAGCGTCCGATGCGTTCGCGCGCTTCGAAGCTCCGATGCTTCCCGTTGCATCGGCAAGCAAGCGGCCCTGATCCATGCTCCGGCAATGGGACGGCCGGTCAGGCGCAGCGGGCAAGAGTGGGAAATCTGGATGAGATTCCCGTCCCGCAATATCCGTCAAAACATCGCGCCGTGACCGCTGTACCGGCATTGTCATCGCCGTACGATGAACAGCATGTTGAACGGCACACACGCGTTGGCGGGGCAATGCGCCTGGCACTGCCCCGCTGCAGCGCTGTCAAGAGCGGTCGCGGGGCGCGATTTCGGCGCCATTTTCGCCACCTATGACGATTTCCACTCGTCGATTCAATTGCCGGCCGGCCGCATCGGCGTTGCTCGCCACCGGGAATGCCTTCCCGTAGCCCTGGCTGACGATGCGCGTCGGGTTGACCCCGCGCGATAGCAGTGCCGACTTGACGGCATCCGCGCGGCGCTGTGAGAGATCTAGATTATACGAATCGCTCCCGACGCTATCGGTAAAACCATCGACTTGTACGCGCCGATCGGGATGCTCGGATAGGAATTGCGATAATTGATCGAGTTTGCGGGCCGCGCCCGTATTGAGTTGTGCCCTCCCGGTATCAAACAGCACATCGCCCAAGGTCAGGACCAAGCCGCGGGGCGTTGGCGTCGCCTTGAGCGCCTCCACTTCGGCTTGTAGGCGGGCCGTCTTTTGGGCCTCCTGATCGCGCGCCGCCTTAGCGTTTTCTACTTCGCGTGAGCGCGCGGCCAGTCGAATCTGATCGCGCTCGGCCTGGCCAGCGGCTACTCTTGCGTCGTCGGCTTTGGCGGACGCTCTGAGCTGTGCGAGGCGCGCCGTTTGCGCAGCGAGATACGCAGGCTGGGCAATGGCCGGTTCGTCGTGATGTAGAGCGGCTGATTCGGCAATCTGCAATTCTTTCTTGGCGGAATCCAGATCCAACGGCGCGTACTTTGCCACGTTTGGATCCGCTTCGGCCGTTTGAACGACGGCGCGCGCACTTTCCAGTGCCGCATTCGGTCGTGGAGCCGAAGCGCAGCCCGCCATGACCAACGCAAGTCCTATTGCATTGATGAATTTGGTGTTCATACGATCTCCCTCAATTCGTAGGTTGTGAGCTGCGCGTGGATTCCTGGCGAAGCGCCCGCATGCTTGCATCGAATTCCAGCGCGGCTTTGTGCGAGAGCTGTTGTTGTGCGGCCGCTTCCGCAACCTGGGCGTCGAGGTTCGCTTGTTCAGCCAACATCGCGGCCGGTTTCGTGTCATGTTTCGTATTGGCCGTCTCCGCCCGCGCTATTTTGTCGCGTGCGGCGGCGAGTTCTACGGGAGCCGCTTGCGGCGCTTCTGACTGTTCGGCGCGCTGGATGGACGCCTTTGCGACGGCGATCCCTTCGTCGGCGACAGGACTGCTGGCGCAGGCCGATAGGCACAATGCGGCAGCTGCCAATGAAGCAACGCTCTTACTCAAACTCGTCAATGGTGAAAACATAACCATCCCCTTCATTTTGTGAAATGTTGCTAAAGGTGTGTGCCGCTCGGGCGTAGACCGTTATTTAACGGGAACAGCTCATCTCGGCGATGCGACGATGGCGTAACCCGTCGGTCCTATTGGCAGATGTCTAACGGTCCGCCAACGGCCATGACAACTGCATTGGGGAAAAGAGATCGGCCGCGGCGCCGATACCACACCGACGCGATCCGCACCCCGTGATCATCCCGCCCGCTCGATCTTCGATGTGTTCTTCGTTCGACTCCATACGTCACCCCTCAAACTCTCCGGCGTCGGCAGTCAACCCATTGCATGCCTCAGCGCCGTTTTTCCTTTTTTTGACTTTTGCCGTTTCAAGGTAACTGCAACGGCGCGCCCCGCGTGTAGGAGTGGGCTGCCGGCTCCAGTAGGACAAGTTCTTTAGCTCCCGTCATTCAATAACCCAGCAACCAGAAGTCGTTTATTACCCCATCACACCGCGTAGCAAGGTCGAGCCGTTAGAGACCGCCCAGCAGGCGAATTCGAGCTTTCAGGTGGATTCCGAAGGCTCCGAAGAGTTCGGCATCGGTTTGAGTTGTGCATCGCAGCCCATCGGTACCGCTCCGACTCCGCCGCGATTTGCCGATTCTGCTCCTTCGTTCACGATCCACGCAGAACCTCCTCGCTGTTCCGCCTAAGTCGCCGCGCCCGTCGCTTCGCTCCCGTGCGCCGCACAAAACCTTGTCATGTGATCGCGCTTCCGATCCTCCTTGTACAAATGTGGGTCCTGATCGTATCGAATGCCGCGCTCACTTCCGCAACGATGCGGTGCCGGGATTTAACTTCGCCTATCAGGTTATTTGCGCAAGACGAGTATCGGATCAGTGACGCGTTGACACTCTCGGCGAGTGCGCGACTGGATCAGCACAACCGCTACGGCACGTTCTTCGGTCCGCGCCTGGCGATGCTGTGGCGTTTTCCGTCGTTGCGCTGATGGCCAAGCCAAACCCACGTGCTGTATGATCCATCTTCCGAGATCGCGCCGGTGCTACCAACGATCTCTCAATTGAAACGTTTCCAACAATCGCCCGGATTGGAAGTGTCTCGACCGGGACGCAAAGATCCATGCTCTCCAAGGAGATGAGTGCGCAGAGCGGTGACGGCCCTGGCAGTCCACCAGATCAGCAGCGCGCCGACCAAGCAATGGCGAGATTACTGAGAAATCCCGTTACACCGACCGCGATGACGAGTGCCCCACGGATGCGTGCGCACCCCCACAACCCCCCTGTGTTACTTGGGGGCGTCGGTCTTTTTTTGTATGGCCTTGGGCTTAGCTCCGCTCCATTCTCCGGCCCACCAACACTAGATGTCTTCGCACCTCCGGGATTTCCTGGCGATCCAAAAGCCCGAGCAAATTGCCGAACCGTGTAAATCCCACGAGCAGCTCATAGCCCACGCTCGTGCCTAAGAGATCGCCCGTGACAAGCACCGGCGGGACGAACCAAGTATGCGTGTCGCGCCAGAGGGCGACGACCTCTGGCCGATCATCGATGATGCCAAACCGCGTCGCGCGGTCTCGCGCTTCATCCAGCGCGTGCTGATAGCTGCGATCAACGCCAACATGGCGCAGCGCGATGCCTGACAATGCCTCAAGCTCCCAGCGCACTCGCCCCCAATCCACCGTACGAATGATGGCCGCAAAGTCAGCGTTTTGGGTTCCCTCGTGAAAGAGCTGCGTGAATACGTTCTGCGGACAGCCGAGGCCTTCCGCTTCGCAGCGCTGCCAATGAACGGCGGGATCGGCATCGTACAGCCGCTGAATTCGACCCCACGTGAATGCGCCGACCTCCAGTATTTGACCGCTCATGTTCATGTTGGACGCCTCGCGGCCGCCGGCCGCGATGACAACTCTTTCAGGTGCTGAGCATTGTAGGCCGCGGTATCCGTCGTTGCATGAGGATTTGCTGATCGATGCGGCTTGCGTTGCTCTCAACACGCTACAACCGCATTTCATTCGGCACGCTTTGGACCTGAATTTCCATATGCCGGACGCCCAACGGGCGCAGCTTGAGAGTGCCATCCACTCCCGCGCGATAAAAAGGATAATGTTGCGCCGAAATGCCCATAAATGACTGCCACTTCGCTATGTCGGCACTCGGCCAATTCCAACGGTTGGGAACCAGGACTCCCCAAGGCGTCGCGACGCAGTCGCCCAGAACCCGCAACAACTGACCCGCGGGACCAAAGCACAGTGACCCCGGCATGCTGGCCGCTCAATCTCGAGCACGTGTTCATCGCCTCTTGGGATTGACCGCCAGGGACTATCCGCCGAACTACGACGAGGGCGGGCGGCGACGCTTCCGAACCGCGCTGCGCCAGCGGATGCTGGACAGCTGCCCCCAAACCGCTAATGTTGTTAGGCGCTCTACGATTGATCGCAGCGCGCGCGTCACTTTTCCTTGTGTCAAGGGTGGCACTACAGAGCGTATGGGACGCAAATCTCTTGGGCGGCCCGTCTCGGCAGCCGCCTGGATTGACTCCCTACTCGTTGCGCTGAGGCTCTTGGCGATCTCATTCATCGTACCCGTGTGTTTGTTCGCGAGTAGCGCGAGTAACAGATGGCGCTGGTCGATCTGGGAAGCGCGTTCCTTCCGTGCGATCAATGCAGCGTTAGCGATCGAGAGGTCGGCGTCAAGCGAGCCAATTGAAACGCCTTGTCCGCGCTCATTCTTAGACTGCGCCAAGATTACTTGGCGAAGCCATCTTTCGATTCTTCCCGCCGTCCCTCGACCAGCGGCTTCGAAGCAGTTCCAAGCGAACCCACTTCGCATTGCGAGCAGCGCGGCCAGTGTGTGGAATGTCCGAAATGGCACCTCGCCTTCCTTGCAGGCTCTCAGACGAAGTTCGAGGCGCTCGCGCAGTTCCTCCTCTAGCGGAAGTCTGGCCTCCTCGCCCTTCATCACTGAGCCCGCTCAGACATGACAGCAGCATTCCATTTCGCTTGACTCACTACGAGTATTGAGCGCCGCGCCGCCAACAAAGTCGAGATCGCATGTCTCACCGGGAGCTCGCCTCCTCCCCGCCCGGTGAGCGGTGGCAGCTCAGCGCGCCGCTCGGCCGGTAATGGAACCCGGGGGCGCTTCATCTTGTCGGGTGACCCGGTGCCCGCGCTCACACAGACACCGCGACAGCTCCCCCTCCCGGCCGCCGCCGAGCCCCGTCCCTTGCAGTGGGATCGATTGGCTCTGCGCGCATGCTCGTGGATGTAGTGCTCGGGGGTCGCCCACCTGGATCGGCAGGAAATACCTCAGGTGCAAGGATATCTGGTGTTGGCGGGCCGGGAAATGGAGCGGAGCGAAGAGCAACACGGCGAACAGTCGCCAGTCCCTCCCCGGTGACGAACAAATACCTGCGCGTCAGGTCCTCGGCAGCCGGCGTCCCGCTTTCCTGGTCAAGATCTTCACGCCGGGGATGACCGGCCCGGCCGTCTCTTGCGGCACCGTCGATGCCTGCCTCTCTTCGGTAATCCGCTGGAAGATTTCCTCGCGGTGCACCGCGACCGACGTCGGCGCCGTCACTCCTAAGCGCACCTGATTACCTTTCACGCCGAGTACCGTGACTGACACGTCCTCACCGATGCGCAGCACCTCACCAATCCGTCGACTCAAGATCAACATCCGCTGTCCCTCCCTGTCATCGCATCGATCTTGCGCCGTAATTCCCCGCTCTCGAGGCAGCGTGAACAGGTGCGCACGCATCCGTGCGTGCGACTTCGTATCCGTACCGGGGATGCCCAACGACGGGGCACGGCCGTGCGGGAACTGATTGATCGCCTTGCGCCTGACCGGCCGGAACTCGAGCGTAAACTCGCTTCCGCCAACATCCTGTATCACCTAGTGGCCACGACGTGGCACTACTATCGCTTCCACTTCAACTTTTCGCTTGAGGACTGTGTGAGGAGTGCTCGCAGGGCCATTGCCTATGAGCTGGAGGGGCTGGGCATCCAAATTCCGGGCCGTGCGGAGGCAACACGAAAGCGCTGAGCATGACGTCCGAGGTCGATACTAAGGTTGGCTGCTCAACTGGGGCGTACACGATCAATCGGATCGCAGTCGCGCCGACTAGCGGCCCGACTTCAGGTTGAAGGTGGGTCCGCGCTGAGCCACGTCCGCAACAAGCGCGTGAATCTGCTTACGCTCGATGCAGTCCTTTCCCACATAGGCGATCGATATTCAGTAACATCACAGTCTTGCCTGCTAACGCGACCAATCCGCTCACGCAATCCTCATCAGGGCGGCCCGCCAGATCGGGGGTGGCCATGATGGCGTTGGCCGCCACATCGTGAACATCTGAAACACCATCGACGCAAACGCCGACAGTCCTCTGGCCAAGTGCCTCTTGCACCCGCAACACGATGACGACCGTGGAAGCATCAACGAGCCGTGATTCCAAGCAGAAACGTGCCCGTAGATCCACAACGGGGACAATCGCTCCCCGCAGATTCAGCACGCCCATCACTTCGGGTGGCGATTCTGGCAAATGGGTCACGGCTGACCATCCTCTAATTTCCTGGACGCGGAGGATTTCGACACCGTATTCCTCATTGGCGCAGATGAACGTCAGGTACTGCGCACTTGTGGTCTCTAATGCTTGTTTGGACACGGACGCGATGGGGCTGCTGGCGGTTGTTGGCATGATGGTAGGCTGTGTTTCCGAAGATTAAAGGATCGTTCTGGAAATGGTTGATCAGAACTGGCTCCACTCTGCATCGCCAGCCGCCTCACTATTGGCCACCTTGCGAGTCGTGGCAGGATTGCTGTCAGAAGGCCGGGTGGTGGGGCCTGCTGCGGGCTTGGCGGCGACAGTCTTCGACCACGGTCTCTTTTGACCGCGACGTTCCACGGCTGGTGGCGCACGGGGGTTCCGGGGTTTAGACGCGATCACCGCTGCGGGTGCCTCCTCGCCGACCTGATAGTGTGCCACCAAGTCATTCAGAGACTGCGCTTGGTCGACGATTGACTGGCTGGCGGCAGCGGCTTCTTCCACCAGGGCGGCGTTTTGCTGCGTAACCTCATCCATCTGCATCACCGCCTTGCCGACCTGTTCGATACCCGACGACTGTTCCCGACTGGCGGCCGCAATCTCGGACACGATATCGGTGACTTTCTTCACCGAACTCACGATGTCCTCGAGTGCCTTACCGGATTCATCGACCAGTTTGCTACCCTCCTCGACCTTGGTGACGCTGTCCTGAATCAGACCTTTGATCTCTTTCGCGGCCGTCGCACTGCGGCCTGCGAGGTTGCGTACCTCGGTCGCGACCACCGCAAAGCCCCGACCTTGCTCACCAGCCCGGGCCGCTTCTACCGCCGCATTGAGGGCAAGGAGGTTCGTCTGGAAGGCGATCTCGTCGATGACGCCTATAATATCGGCGATCTTTCTCGACGAGGCATTGATCTGCCCCATGGCCGTCACCGCGGAACCGACGATGGCGCCGCCCTTTTCCGCCTGCTGCCGCGCGGCGGTTGCGAGCTGATTGGCTTGTCCGGCGTTATCGGCCGTTTGTTTGACCGTGGAAGTCATTTCCTCCATGGACGAGGCCGTCTCCTCGAGGCTCGAGGCTTGCTCTTCGGTGCGTTGCGACAGATCGGTATTCCCTCGGGAAATCTCCTCCGCGCCGGCTTGCACTTGCTGGGCTGCAGATTTGACGCTCTTGATCAATGTCATGGTGGCGTCGAGCAGTGTATTGATGCCCTGGCACAGGGCTTCGATCTCGCCCGTCTTACCCTGCGTCGGTATGCGGGCCAGCAGGTCGCCCTGGGTCGCGGAACTTACGGCGCCCCGCGTCTCCTGAACGGCCGCTTGGAGCTGCTGGGACATCAGCACCTGTTGCGTCACGTCGGTTGCGTATTTGACGACTTTGAACGGCTTGCCATTCGGGTCGAATATCGGATTGTAGGAGGCCTGAATCCACACTTCCCGACCGGCCTTGCCAATGCGCAGGTACTGCGCCGCGTCGTACTCGCCGCGGGCCAGCTTGGCCCAGAACGCGCGATATTCGGCCGACTCACGATACGCCGGCGTCACAAATAAGCTGTGGTGCCGGCCCTTGACCTCATCGAGCGTGTACCCGAGCACATTTAGGAAATTGGCGTTCGCCGTGCGAATGGTACCGTCCAATTCAAATTCGATGACTGCTTGAGCTTTGCTGATGGCCGCGATCTGGCCTTCGTAGTCGGCCATTCGCATCTTCTGGTCAGTGATGTCGGTTGCGAATTTAACCACCTTGTACGGCTTGCCGGCAGCGTTGAGAACGGGATTATAGGATGCTTGAATCCAGATCTCCTTCCCACCTTTACCAATACGCTTGTAAACGGCGGAGTCGTAGTCGCCGCGCCCGAGCTTCGCCCAAAAGGCTCTGTATTCCGCGGAATCCCGAAACGCCGGCTCGACGAACAGACTGTGATGCTTGCCTTGGATCTCGCTCAACGTGTATCCGAGTGCATGGAGAAAATTATCATTGGCGGTCAGGATCGTGCCATCGAGCCCAAATTCGATGACTGCTTGCGATTTATTGATCGCGGCTATCTGGCCGCGCATGTCGTCTAACTCAGTAGTGCTCCGGGCCGTCGCGCTGCGCGGCGCATTCGAGCCCGTCAATTTGTCGATGAATTTCACTTATCGTCTCCCTGGGCTGCTCTGTTGATGTCCTCCCGTCTCCGGAATCTTTCGGCCATATCCTAGGGGACTGGAGTAGTCTGAACCCTCAATGACGATTGATACAAAGTGATCCGCCAACGCGTGATCGTTAGTGGAGACTCGCAACCACTGGTCGCATGGGCTATGCATTCCGGTCATAGATGGCCGCGACGCGACGCGAACCGCCTGTGGCAGGCGTCCGTTACAGATTTTGATCGGACGCCCGAAGGTGCCCTTGCCCCATCTTAGGGCGTCAAGTAGCGGTCCAATTCGGCGTTAATGTGCGGCGGAGTCGGACAAAGGAATCGCGTCTTCCGGGGTGAGGCCGATCGCGAAATCGGGGCCCCACAGGGCCGGCGATCGCGCGCTCCGGCCAAACGCTTCACGTCTGTCGAATACCAGCGGTGCCAGACCCGCCGATTTGGCAGACTCGGCGAGCAGGAGCCGACCGAGATCCTCGTCCTCTGCGATAATTGCGATTGACGTCGGGTTTGAAGACGCTGTCATGCGGTGGCTCGCAATGTGAGCGCTTTCAGTTGCCCGACGAGCAATGGATGTGCGCTGCGGATGCGTTCATACAGGCGCCAGGTGGCCGCAGTGTTTTTTGCGACGCACAATCGCTCAAGCTCGGTGACCGCAGTCGCGAAGGCCAGCGCGCCCACGTTACCCGCGCTTGACTTGAGTTTGTGGCATACCGCGCCTGCGGCCGCAAAATCTTCCGCCAGCAGAGCACTGTGAATGTGCTCTAGAGAGTTCGATGAGCTGTTCTCGAACATTGAGACAAGAGTAGCGTACAGATCGGTGCTACCTCGGCTATTTATTCCCTGCCGTGGTGGGGCACCACGGGACCCGCCAACGCCGCGGCTGCACCTGCCTCAATCGATTTTTGGGTCCCGAACGAGTAGCAATGCGAAACGCCAGACTCGTTCGGCGGCGCACCTTACATCGTCGAACGGTGTCACGTGAATGCCGTCGACAGTGTGCTATCCAGGCCGAGGTAGGGTGCCGATGGCGTATCATCGACATGCGCGTCACGCCATCATCGATGAACGCATCGCCGGCAGCCGTGGTGCGTAAACGTCCACCGACATGAGGTGTGACCGGTGAAGTGAGCGGTAAACGAGTAACTGCACCGTGGTTAGTCTCTTGCTGCGCTTCTCCGCGATCAGGCATATAGTTCAGTCGCGGTTCACAATGAACTCGAATAGCCGCGGCGAGGAGAGTCTGATGGACCCAAGTCCAAGTGTCGCGCCAGTGAACGAGTCTGACGAAGTAAAGATCCTCCTGGTCGACGATCAGCCGGCAAAGCTGCTGACCTACGAGGTCGTCCTCGCAGGGATCGGCGAGACCCTGATCAAAGCATCATCGGCCCTCGAAGCGTTCGAGTGTCTGCTCAAGAACGACATTGCGTTGATACTCATCGATGTCTGTATGCCGGACCTCAATGGATTTGAACTCGCGCGCATGATTCGTGAGCATCCGCGCTTCCAGCGGACCGGCATCATCTTTGTGTCCGCAGTCATGACGGCCAATCTCGACCAACTGCGCGGCTATGAACTCGGCGCCTTCGACTACGTTCCGGTTCCGGTGGTGCCCGAGGTGTTGCGCGCCAAGGTCAAGGTGTTCGTCGATCTGCATCGCAAGACTCGTCAACTGGAGCGGCTCAACGCAGAACTCGAGCAGCGCGTCCTCGAGCGCGGCGCCGCCCTCCGCCGCTTGAACGAGCAGCTCGAACGGCGGATCGAGGAACGCACTCGCGAGCGGGAAAAGGCTCTGGCGCAACTCTATGAATCGCAAAGAATGGATGCCATCGGACAACTGACCGGCGAGGTCGCACACGATTTCAACAACCTTCTATTGGCCGTATTGGGCAGCCTCACACTGTTGCAAAAGCGCCTGCCCGCAGATCCTGAATGCCGCCGCTTGTTGCACAATGCGGTTCAGGGCGGCCAGAGAGGAACAACGCTGGCCCGGCGACTGCTGGCCTTTTCCCGCCGCCAAGAACTCAAACCGGAATCGGTGGACATAGGCGACCTCGTGTGCGGCATGGAGGACCTGCTCAGGCGCGCCTTGGGGTTCGACATTGAACTCGAGCGCCAATTCCCGACCACGCTTCCACCGGTACTCGTGGACGCCAACCAGTTCGAGTTGGCACTGCTTAATGTCGCCTTGAATGCGCGTGACGCCATGCCTGGCGGAGGGAGACTTCTGATCAGC
>Ga0307516_10001366_pt1 | contig 33823 bp, 32 predicted proteins | sample 19_EM_MG_FD_203310 | JGI IMG/M metagenome (GOLD analysis project Ga0307516, IMG submission 203310) | Populus trichocarpa ectomycorrhiza microbial communities from riparian zone in the Pacific Northwest, United States - 19_EM | ecosystem: Host-associated > Plants > Roots > Unclassified | place...
CTGGCGCTTTCCTCCACCATCCTCTCTCTCTCTCTAAGCTTATCTATGTGTGAGCCCACAATGCTTGATTCTCGGCATAGTCTTTGGATTATGCTTTGAGAAGATAGTTAAGTGGTTGCCCTAACACCAACCCTAGTAAAGAACACTTTGAACGGGCTAAGTACATTTGCCGTTACCTGGCAGGTACTCAAGACTATATTATGGTCTTTGATGGCAATACTAATGAAGGCTTGATTGCGCATTCTGATAGTGATTGGGCAGCGGACATTAATAATCGCCACTCAATCACAGGCTACTTCTTCAAGTTAGCCAGGTCATCAGTCTCATGGCTCTCACAAGCCCAAAAAACTGTAGCCCTTACTTCCACTGAGGCTGAATACATGGTGATCTCAGATTGCCATCGACAAGCCATGTGGATTACCAATCTCTTCGGAGAAATTGGTTTTCCCGTATCACCGATCACCATCTGTGGCAATAATCAGGGTAGCCTATTCATCGGCTCCAACCCTGTACAAGAGAAGCGGACTAAACATATTGATATCCGCTATCACTATATACAGGAATGCATTGAGGACAACAAAGTCTCTGTTGTCTTCGTCCCTGGAAATGACAATCCGGCTGATATGTTCACAAAGAACTTAGATCGCCTTAAATTCATCAAATTCCGAGAGCAACTAGGTCTTACCTTCGGACCTTCTAAGAATGCTTAACAAAGGCGTTTACCGCCATATTTAGCGAGGGGGTGTGTTGAAAGACGAATGTCCGAAACACGCATGTGACGTCATCACATGACGCATCATATGATTCCGGTATTGTCTTACATACCGATGATGCCATATATAGATTAGATTACTATCATTACCATATCTAGATACCTTGGGCGTATATAAAGGCGCTTGACTCGCCTCAGCAATATAACTTGCTTTCCAGTGAGTTACCCCTGTAGTCTACTACTAAGTACCCTCTACAATCAGGTAAGGTAGTCACACCCTTCCGTAGTTACCTTTCTATACGTTGTTTGAGTGCTCCATCATCCTACTTTTGAAAGTAATGGATTTGAGTTTCGTTCAGAGGGTGGGTTACATAATCCATCAAACTTAGGTCGTCGCCTTGCATTTCGTCGTGGATTATAGCGCCATCCTCCTCCCTTCGAGTCCGTCATATGGCTCCGAGACTCGTCTCCTCAAAACAGAATATACCCAAGATGCTTCCCGCTGGACGCGGACACGTCGTCCGAATCGGCTACCCGTGGAGATTTTGATGCAAGTATTTTTAGATTGCTGCCCCGTTCAACTTGAAAAAATGTCCCGTGAATCGTTCACCATCTGCCTTACGGAATCAAGCGCCACTTTCACTCTATGAAGTCTGTTCCCCCTGGAGATGAATCCATCTTCAGATACCAGCCCTATGGGTCATGGAAGTTTCCCACGAGGAAACCCGGCTGGTACCGAAACGACACAGCCAAGCCGCATCCTATTGGTTCCCCCAGGCCGGATACCATCTCATCGACTTGGAGATAGCCGACCCGAATACTAGCGGCCGCGCCGGTAAAGGATATTTCGTCAACTTCATGGTGCATTAGTCTGACCGCGAGTCGAGAGGATCCGGAGTCTACACATGGCATTCCGGGACATCTGTTGTCTTCTGCAATACCAGGATGATGAAGAGACCCTTCCACACCCCGTCTGGGGCTTCCCCAATCTCGATTATCTGACTCTCAAACTCGACCCTTGCCGCCTTGTAGACGCCGAGCTTACTACCCTTCAATCAATGCCTATGCTTCACCCCGTCGTCCTCACCGGCGTCACCCATTCTAATGAACTCAATACCCACATCCCGTGGGCCCAGTTAACATCTCTAACTATCGATGTCATCGCATAATCCCTTTTCCGTGTCCTCACGACACAATGCCTCGCCCTTAAAACCGGATGTTTCAGCATCCGCGGTAGGGGTTTCTACACGGAACTACCCACCGTTAACGTCGCGCTCACGCGCTTGACAACTTTCACCATCCATTTCCTCGGCGAATCCGATCTCTCAATTTAGATGACATCCACTTCCCAGCCCTCCACAATTTTAAGCTGTTCCTGCACTATGGCGTGGGCCGCTTGCTTTGGATAACGCCAGAGCACATGTTCCTCCAACTGGTGCCCATCACCACATTGTCGTTTGGGCAATATATCGCCGCTCCAGTTATGATCAATATCCTCTGTGAAACGAATAATGTGATGACCTTTGAGGACGGGCGTGGAGAGGTCTTCAAAGCACTCACGCTTGGTCGTGAATCAGAGGATCAGGAGGTCCTTCTCCCGAAAATTGTTGTGATGCGCGTCCGGACGTGCCATTGCCGTGAATGCCCGCTGTTTGCGATCGCGCCCGTTGTGGAAATGGTGGCGTCGAGGTCGCCTAGTGGTGCGGAGCCTTTGGGTGTGGCGCCGTTGAGAGACGTTCGGGTGAGTATACTGCACTATCCGAATACGCTGAGGCCACACGCAGAAGCTCTGCTTGAGGACTGGGAGCACAAGACAGATATGCCACAGATACGATACGAATATAGGCCATAAAGCGTCCAAGGTTCGTTCTCATTCTCGAGATCTGGTGGAAGTCTTGTCACTCATAACACCTCTTACAGCTACGGTTTCCTTCTTGTCTGTTGTATCATCCCTGCACTTTCTCATTCATTAGGGTAATTTCTATCTTGTGATCACAAGTTGGCGCTTCGAACCCAAATTTCATTTATCAGTTGAATTACTTCGTGGTGGGGTCAGTTATCGATATCACCTTTCCAAATTCCGTCCATGGTAGTATCCCTGATTGACAATCCCCGAAACCTGTGAACAACCCGGGCCGAGCTGAAATTCCCGGCGGCGATCCTCAACCTGATCCTCTTGGAAATGGCTATTTCGCTGACGAAGAAGTCAGTGAATTTGCACATGTCGTCGTCGGACGAGAAGGAGAGGGAGTGTACGTTGATTAGAGCCATGGCCATGGTGGAGAATAAGAGGACGCGAATCAGCATCACTCGGACGTACCCAAAACCCCAAGCTCAAGGTTGGACGTTAAAACGTGACGCACGAAGCGCTCAGGAGCAGGAAGACGGATATAGAACTGTTCTTGGATGGATGGCACGCATCATGAATAAGAGCGTGGCGGGAAATCGGCAATGTATGGCGTACTGCTCAATGAAGATTGGTCCGTAACCCCCAAAATCACACTGTGCACTTCCGGGAAACGAACGGTCAAGGTCAAACATTAGCTCCGAGTCGTCGTTGGCGGAGCGAGGGGAGATACATATTTCGGACGTGGCAACTTGAAGCGAGGTGAATGGTGGCTGTACAGCTGAGCTGTTGCCAACTGGCAACAAGCCTCATGCTCTCGGCGATGATGCCATCCGTTGCCTAGACAATGAGTGATAAAGTATGATAGCTCAGCAAAGTTGACACCATTTTCCTTTCCGAATCTGAAAGTCCTTGGGTGAACAAACTGGAGGATTAGGACGCACATTCCAGCGGTCAAGCGAGCTCAGGCCGGGTGCTTTTCACCGCACATGGATTACCGACTATTTGTTGTAGAATGCACCGGGCCGGGCCCTGCATGAGGACGGTATGGCAAACAGAAAACCTCGGTTTTTCGCACCAGAAGTTCGGATGCGTTCCAGCAGAGCACGAAAATACGACAACGGGAACTCGCGTCCCGAATCTCGGTCGTACCTGAAAAGGCGAAGTCAAAGGAACGGTGCTTAGGAAGAAAATGGCACCTATTAATCGATGTAACCATTTTACAGCTTTTGGCCTGAAATGGACTGCTGAGCCTCATCATTGGCTTGATACTAGGTGACCGCTAATCATTCTTACGGAATCCAGAAAGATAGTAGTCGTGAGAGATTGTATCCATATGACAGACTGTGACTCGTTGGGTGTCATTCCTGATACGTGGATGGGGGTAAACCGTAAAAGCGTCCCTTGAAGTAGCTATTTGAGGGGGAAGGGTGTTGGCATCAAGCCGGCATCGGAAATCGGAAGTTGAATTCATCAGTCACGGACTCAACCAGGAGCCGATCGTCGATCTTGTCGTCCCAGCATGCAAAGCTGCTCGCAACACAGCACCGGAATATACCATTTCTAGCATGCCCCACTAGATAGCTATAAAGTCTCCCGCCTCAGGTATGTTCCTTCTTCCTTCCCCCATCTCTCCTCGGTTTTTTTCCACTGTTACATCCCCGGATTCGTATTCCTCTCCTCGTACAATTGCGCAAAATCTCATGACATGCACTCTTCAAGGACTGTTCACTTCCTAGATGACGACGAACACATTGATGCCATCCCAGATGAGGCCTCTCCCGACCTCGACCCTGCTGTTGGAGATCTAAATGCTGGGTCACCAGTGGACACCACTTCTACTGCCACAGACAGTCTGGCGCCTGTATGCACTCACAGCGAACAAGCCCTTGCCACCCCCCTGCTTGTGGCATCCACCAACATACCTGCATCCCCTGCACCGCCGACTAACCAACTTGTCCATCCCGCACTCGCCTTCAACCGTCATCTGATCACCTTCAACTTGTCTCAACCGATCGACGAACACGACATCGATGCTCTTGTGCTCTCCCAGGACGCCAACTCCATCCACGGACCCATGGAGATCGTCTGCGAGGGCTTACCCTGGGTGGTCGTCGTGAAACCACAACGGGACGAAACACACGTCACAGTCAACGATGTCCTTGAGGAGCTGAACAACGTCATGCAGAAGACCGTCACAGCCCAAGAACTCCAGATGGCCAAGTCGCAATCTGGCGATGCCTTCGTTCAGACTGTTATCAAGGCCTGGAAGGATAGAGATCCCGAACAGCATGGGTGGACAAAGCGATTGGATTTCTTGTTAGGGAAGCATCACTTTGCTGGGCTCGACCTCGACAATTTCGGGACCAACCGTTGGAGGTTGCATGTTGTCTGACAGGTATGTTACGCTCATTGCACTCTTGACATCTTCAGCTTTTTCTTTTCGTAGAAAGATGGCCCAAATTATCCGGTTTTATCTCGCGGTTAACCTTCTGCACTCCCTCTCGAAACTTGTCAGATTCTTTTGGATCTCATGCACAATTCATTTATCTCTTCTCGGAACGGCCTTGCCGGTCACCATATGTATCGATAGTGCTATTTCTCTTGCTCTTGGACATGTCTCCTGTTTATCGTTATGTATTAAAGCTAACGTCGACGTCGATGCTGTAGTAGAACATACTACTGTCCTGGTTCCTATATGATTTGTATAAATTAACAAATTGATTTTTCCAACATTTGAAAGTCTAACACCATCTTGCGTTAGAAGATAGCGACAATGACTCCCATCATGAAATCCTGTGGTCCTGCTCTCTTACATTTTACTATCGATTATGATCGATGTTACAATCGACAAGGGCTGGGAAAAGACCATAGTAATGAGAAGGAGGCAAAAAAGTATAATGCACAGCGTAAAGTTTGGTGTTACAGGTCCGAGAAACCATGAGAAGATAGTAACGGATCGCTGTATCCCCGGTCAATGCCGCTACTTAGTACTGAGCTGGAAACGAGATCAAAAATAAGTGGGCTAGCCGAAAAATACGGGTAACTGTACAAAGACTTCGGTGAGACCGAAACGGTGATGTTGCATACCGCTCCGAAATTTCGAATGTAGTAATATACGACGACTAGATAACCAGGGTCCCGGCCGGGGCGCTGCAGGCGATCTCGTCGCTGTTGCCATTCGTCTCTTCCCGAAACGTCCGGTGTCATCTTTACTCCTTGCTTTACCCTATTCAAGTCGGTAGTGAGTGTAGTGTATCTCAGTTGAATTCATCGGCAAGAGTTGCTGATGCAACTGGAAATGTCGCGATCAGATTCGAATCCTAACGGATCAACGCATGAATACGCCGGATGTTTGAACCTCGGAAGGGGATATTTTTCCTTTTCTTTTGAATCCGAATGACTTTGCTATGACTTGTGATTCTCTGGCGGGTGTGGGACGACACGCCACAACTGCTATTAGCTTTTGACTTAGTATTCGCTACATATTTAATTTGTATCTAGTATGATTATTTCTTCTGACCAATAGCGCGACGTCGACATGCAGCCGAACTTATCGGATAAGCTTTTCCTCTCTAAGAAGTTCGTAAGTACACACAGTGAGTATCTTGCACCTTTGAAAATCACCTGCCACAGCCTCGGTTTGGGACCGGTTACGGGCATAATGGGCTCCATTACAGTCGTGACTTGACTGCAAATGAATCTGACTGCTGAGTGGCTTTAGAGAGGGATTGCTTGTCAATCTTGCGTCCCCGAGCCGCGCTTGTGCCTTGAAGGGATTGCCAGTGGCCCAGGCCGGCCCGGCCCAGCTATGCCGTAACGGTCGTTCGTTTCCACTGTTTTCGCTCAATTCCATTAATGATAGAAGAACAACATTCACAAAAATCATTGCATACTGTACAACAGGCGACCTGTCCGTTAATGAACTGACTAGAAACTATCCCAATGATAGTACAATTACGCATCGCAGTATCGTTATCATTATAATTCGTTCACTCCCCAAACACAGCTCCGACTCGCTGCGCCCCGCGATAAATGGATTTTAATCAAAAAGAAAACCGTCGGCGACTTGGCGCAACGACCGAGACGCCAACCACGGCGATTGCTTTGATAGCGAGCGCCGTCGTCAACCCACGATTCCCCATCTGAATGCCCACAGAGGGAAGTCGATATATCCACCCGACCCCCCAGCTCCCGTCCTCGCTTTGAAGCGCAAGGAGCGCACCTGAGTCGACCTCATTCCTGATCCCGACGAAATCGCACACCAAGATGCGCATTGCGAGTGCGAGCGCATCACCATGGTCTCCAATCAGCTCTTGGACCCGCTCCTTTAGGAGGGGTCTTAGTTTCGCATGCAAGTCCCCATCGTCACAATAGGACAGGAATCGGGAGAGAAAGAAGAGAAAACATTCGGATGTTGTGTAGTATCGCGTACCACCGATGTAGGCGCGACTCGCAAGGATATCCTGAACCCACTGCAGCGTGCGAGGAAGGCAGTGGCCCTGGCCATATGTGTAGAACAGGGTGAGGACGTTGATGCATACGACGGAGTCAAAGCGGGGGCGGCTGTGGTCGAAGTATGTCTGGCGATGTCAAGGGTCAGCAAGGGGCAAGTAAATGGCATGGAGGGGGACCGAGACCTGCATGATGCCGTCAGAGTTAATGTATTCCATCATCTCGTCAATGACGGACAGAGCGACCTGGGAATTCCGGCGAAGAGAAACAATGCCGATGGAGGTCGTGTCAATGTCATCAGGGAACTCTCTCCCTGGGAACATAGTTCAGTACAAATCCTACCTCAGGTGAAGGAACCTGCCGTACCCTGGAAAAAGTTCCATGTCCTGGAATGGTCGACGAGCCTGACGAGCGTTCTCGAGGTTCCGTCAATGAAAAGCAACAGTTTGAAGTAAGGAAGATGGTCCTACGGGTCATTTGTCGTCTCCAGAATCAGCAGCTGCGAAAAGTTTTCCAACAACTCGAGAGGATCACCGGGCTTAATACTCTGCGTTGTCTGCGAGTAAAGGTTGCCCGCATTCCGCCGTAGGTATTCCTGAGCTCGTGAAAGAGGATCCCGCAGGAGGATATTGCGAAGCGTATCTCGTGCCGTGCTCCGTGGCTCCAAAGTAGTTTCGTTCAAGCCCAGAGAGTGGATTGAAGGCGCCTCCTCAAAGCTGTCGACGAAGACCGCTCGTACGATGGTGGGTTCACATGCCGTGCGGGAGAAGATGGACGAGTCGCCAGATATGGAGACGGAGGTGGGGCGGAGAATTTCATGGCCGGATACATAACGATTGTGTAGGGGGAAGATACGCCGTAGGCGGCCGGAATAGGTTTTGAGTTCCCAGGCAAGGGAGATGAGGCTGTTGTCTGACTTGGATGAATGGAAGGTTTGATTGAAGGCTTCCCCGAACCCACCAAGCTTGCGCGCGACTGCAGTTGTGAAATGTCGCCAGAGTTCGGTGTGTAAGGGTGGCTGGCGTTTGTGGTGGCTTGGCGGAATAGGTAGACAGGGTGTATGTAACGATGAATTATAGTCGGCGTAGCTGAAGATGTGCTTGAACATGTCGCCCAGTCGATGACTGGTGACGACGTCGGAAGAGGCGGGCTGGGGATAGGACAGTGGAAGTCGTTCAAAGGGAGATGGGGGGCGAGAGTCAGCGGCCATAAGGAGTGGAAAAGAAGGGGGAGTTGGTCGGGTGTGCAAGCCGTCATGGCGCTTCTGCTTAAAGACGAAGTTGTAGACAGAGGCTAACCTTTTTACGCTGAAAGGGCAGCAGCCGAAGCGCCACGATCAAAAATATTTGGATAGAGTGAGTGAGGACCCCCAGCGCATGGTGATGAACGACGTCTTGTTTGACACTCAATTAATCGATTATCAATTGACCCTTACCTTACCCGATGGACCGCCGACGCTTATCATCCCAGGGAATGAATGTCTAACATCTCGAGGATTCGTGCGCAAGTGAAATGGGACTAACGAATTTGTTGAAAACGTGCCACATTAGTTCGGGTGTCACCAAAGCTGCAACCATGATAAAACTGATGGTGCCGACTTAACGACGACTATGTTGGCTTTTTCGGGCAAGCCCCAAGGCACCAATCCAGGGTCTCTAGATCGCATTCCCGGGGTGGGGTCACAAGTCAGCCATGTACCTTGGCGCGTTTAAGCCACATAATTCATCAGGCTTACTGAGAGTCTGGCGGTGATTTTGGCCTCGGTGCCGCCGGCGTAATCATTGGCGAAATTCGAACTTGAAATCGAGATTCGATATGCCACCTCCACGTCCACGAAACCTGCCACAAGATGAATCGGTGAATGAGTTCATGGAGGGCACGACCTTCGTTGGGCTATCCCAACCGGTATCAGCTCTCGTCGTTTATCTCGTTTGCTGTTCGGCACTTCGTAGGATAAGCGCCAGCGATAAGCTTGAGTCCAAACTTTGTCCATGTTTATGAGGTCTAAACCAAACCGTTCCTGAGGCACGTTTTCTTCTTCCCTCATGCAAAACACGTTGTTTACGCGCTGCACGCTATTCTTAAGGCAATGGACGAGATGGGTGCTTCTTGATTGTTCGATTCCCGTCACTCGAACGTCGCACTCTCTCGTTTTGAGGATGTCTCTTACCCTATAATTCGCACCGGCACCATGTTCATTGGTTTTCTTCTTCCTGGTGGGCACCGGTTAACCCAGCTCCGCACCAGTTCGGAGATGGATCTTCTCCTGGATCTTCGAAGGAGACGGTATATCCCTGGATTGATCTGGGATTGATTCCTCCAGGTTGAGTGCCAACGGGACTCGCCCTTGTTATCCGTCAGCATTTCTTTGTTCGAAGCGGGATCTTCTCATGGGCTGTTTACTGAACAAGGTGTTCGAAGCGGGATCTTCTCATGGGCTGTTTACTGAACAAGGTCTGGGGAAGATAATGATCGATTACACAACTGGTGAGCCATCAATCGTTCCCAGCTGAAACTCAAGTCAATCCGTCTTCTAGCCATGTTGGGTGGGAAGAGTTTGTAACTAGATCCTCAGAGATCTCCCATTGAAAACCCGATTTCCGCGTTCTGGAGTAGCGAGGTAGACCCCATATTGTGTTTTGATCACATGGATTCGCGATCGATACCACGTGCGACAAGAGGTGTCCCGGTCGACGCGGTGATCACAAAGATCTCGGCATATGTGAGTACCTGTCGACCTCAATCTTGGATCTCTTCAACGAGTATTCCCTGCTGCTTGCAGTAGGGTTTTTACGGTTTTTCAAAGGGGAGGGAAATAATTAACTTTATGATCTTATCTTAGACCTCTGCTCGAAAGCCCGGCGATAAGTCACAGTATAGGCTCATCACCACAAACCCTACGCCCATGATCAACCATACGTTGTCGACAACTATGGAACCATCGGCCAAACAAGATCCGTAACTCTTCCGAGTACAGCTGATTCAGCTCCTTTGCCAGGTAAGCTATTTCCGTTTGGGCATGGCGACGCCCTCTGCCCAACATTCCATCTATCATGACACGTCGGTGTTTTCCCTTTCCTTCGTTCCTGCACCTCTAAAGTGGGAAGCGATAGATGAAATTTCCGTCCCCCGATATATTTTATCTGGTTGGAGGTGGTAACCAGCCTCAAACTGGTCTGCAGCATTTGTAGACGCAGCCAGGGAGAGTAGAGTCTACACTGCTCGCGCCATCTGTATCCTGGCGACGGGTTTCTATCCCCTTTAGGTAAGAGCTCATTGACTTTTTTTCTCCGCTTGCCAATCAAGATCAAACATATTCACCTTGCCTTTCGCCCTCATCTCCAACGTGCAGCATGATGAAAAAGGTCCATTTCGCTGACGACAACGCAACCTACTCTCTATCCTCCACGCCCTCGCCCTCTACATCCCTGTCTTCCTTACCTTCCGACTCATTCTCGGGCCCATCGACCCCGCCGCAAGTCAACTCCGGCGCGGTGTACCCACGGTCCCCGTATGTGTCGAAATCGAACCCTTTGCCCAGCCCCGTCCCCCCAGAGGAAATGCACATTCATTTCCTCCTTGCTTTCGCGCCGTACGGTGCTCCAGCTGTACGATACAGCCTGTCTGTGTCTCCCCTGGTCCTTCTAGAGGACCAAGTCTCGCTCGAAGGCTTCTCAGACCCAGCAACCGAGCCACCTCTCTCGAGCCTCTCCATCATCCTCCCTAACCTTCCCTGGCCCTTGGACGTCCGGCCCTCAACTGCGACAGATGCGTACGTGAGCGTCTCGGATGTCTTCCACGCGCTGTACAGCGACCTCCGGCTGTGTGCGCACCCCACTGAGTACAGTGGGCTGTCGGAGGCGGAGGCGCGCGAGGTGGACATGGCCTATTTTGCCCGTTGCAGGCGTGCTGGTGCCGACGAGCAGAGGCAGTTGGAAAAAGGAATTCGGAAGATTGACTTTTTGATGGAGAAGATGAGGTTCTTGGGGTTGTCGGCGACGCTGCAAGGGCCGGATGTCTGGGAGCTCAATGCTGCGTGAGTAGGGGTGGTTAGGTGAGTTACAAACTTTTTTAAGCTGGCCCCGGGTATTCGATCTGAAATGTTCGTCAGGAGGCGTTTTCCTTTTTTACACCTTCTATTGGCGTCACATCAGGAAGACCGGAAACTACGCTCTTCGCATGCGAAGAGGCAAAGTACTTTATCCCATCATTTATTCGCTTAATATCCCTTACCTGGAACACGACGTTGTTGTCACGCCCGCCCGTCTCGTCTTTTTCGGACTGTAAAATTAAAAATAAAAATACAAACTGTAGATTAGTATACTGTAGAAGAGGACTCTTCAGTAGTTACTTATTTAGTGGGCGTTCACTGTCGGGTACGCCTATAACGTTAACCTTGTGTTGTAACCTTGGAGCTTATAGATGGAATCATTTATAACACGATCATGAAAGCCTGATGCTTGGTCGACGGACCCGGGCACTGATTTGATTGCTCGAGCATAATGGTAAGGTTGTACTGTTAAAGAAAGAATGACACACCTACATTGTAGTTATTTAATTTACTCTATAATGCTGGATGCTTGCATCTTTTGTCAGCAGCTTGGAGGATGATGATCGCTATGAATTTGATACTTACTGACGTTGTCATTGTCCTTGAAATCTGGTGCCCAGTATGGTTGATTTGAATGATGAACACGATTGTACATATTAAAATCCCGAGTGACATAATAGGCCCAATATCATGTGAATTTCACTGACTGGACCTTGCAAGGTAATCCTCCGTGTGCGGCGTCGCCCCACGATGCGTCAAACCGCCACAATCACACAGGCGATGCAATGTACTACTCACCACTGATATGGGAATAGAACGTCGACGTCATGCAGAGGATACAGGCGCTCAGGAGGGAAAAATTTTTGGGGAAACATATACTTGGATTGCAAATATGGGGCCCCAACGAGCTGATTATATCCACGTTTGGCAACATGGGACCGAAAGATTCATTCATTCAAGGAGATGTGATGAATTGTGGATGAGTTCGGATCTTTCATATGTCCGCATCTTTGCGGCCAGATGGCGCTCGATCTCTGAACATGTTATATGGAAGCGGTCGATGTAATTGACAGCAATGGTTGAGAAAGAGAATCGGGATAACTCGGAAATGGGACGCACTAATTATAAGTCTCAAGGACTGCCATGGGATGTACATTGGCTCCATTTCGGGTACACCATGGGGCTTTCCTTGATAAGATGAAGGCTGAGATCGAATGACGACGAGTACGGAAGGTTGAAGAGCGGCTCTAAGAAGGAGGGTTGGACTATGAAGCTGACGCCAAAGAGTTCCAAGACGAACGTGCTACTGACGTGCTTACGAATCGGGCATTGCGCAGTGGAAGGCATTGCTGGGCGGTGAGATGCCCAGTCATTCCGACTCATGAATGTCGTGAGGCAGTATCAGTTTTGGCTGGAAGAGGGAGCCTCGCGCCACGAGAGATGAGCTGCGACGACTCGAGATGCTATGTCTGATTGGTCGTCTGTATATTTGTAATGTAAGCGCAATTGAACGACAGGAGACGTCAAGGCCGGAAACGAAGCGTACAGGGATATGTAGATCAAGATCCTCCAGTTGTCGACTTGTCTGTCGGGCAGCGGCTGGATATGCCCGACGGCCAAGTTGAAGCTGTTCTGCCAGCCGCAAAACAAATTTATCACAGGCACTGCTCCAGCCATGGTTTTCTCGCGGTACCTCAGTAGAGCATATTAGTTGTTTTCCTCATCGTCAACAACCCCGCTAAGCGCTCCGAACTAGAGTCGTTTGAGAATTACTCACGAGGACTAGTACCCCTTAGGACTTGACAAGGTCCCCCATTTCTGCGCCTCGTGTTGGCTTGGACTTTCCGCGAATATACCGTGAAGTATTAATTCTAGGATATGAGGACTGTGATGAAAGGAGATAAGACTTTAGCCTAGGCGCCATTCAAATGTCCAAAAGAGAGGGATTGACAAAAAACTGACGCCTGATTGGGCATGGCAAAGGCCGTGTTTACTTACGTAAGATTAAATTCACTCCCGCAACTCCCCACATTCCCCATCATCCGCTCAAGACGGTACTGAGTTCTGGGTGAGAGTTGCCTCTAGGCTCGACACAGAAATGTCGTATCATCACTTTGGTAACCTCATACGCCTGTCTCCATGATCAGGGTTACAGTCGACTTTGCACGTGCGACACAAGAATGTCATCTCGGTATGTAGTACCTTCAGTCCAATCCCGTCTCATATGCCGAAAATTGGACAATGTTCTCGATCGTTTATCTGTAACACCGAAATTCGCGAAACTCTCGCAAGGCTATGTAACCCCGCCCTCAGGTGACCAAACGCACCGCCCCAAAGGGGAATTTTGGCAGTGCACTGGGCATTTCTATGGATCCCAGCCCACATCTTCGGCTCCGGTTCCTCTTTGCCTTTCTGGAGATCTCCATGTTCGGCAGATTTGCGCCCTTTGCACAATGCCATGAGGTACCTACCCATTCCCCGAAGCCCGCTTCCAATTATGGAGAGGCTATAGGGAAAGTCTACATCTAGAGATCCTTCCCCTTCCGTGAAATTTCCGTCCGCCCAGCTCTCTGAGCCGTGATTTACTTACTTGGACTTTCTATATGGCCCAGGACTGCGGAGGCTATATACGGTTCATGTACTGCGAGCCACGTTCCTCGAAGTCAAGAGATCGTTTCCCTCGGGATGCATCGGAATCGTCTCCCCAAATGGCTGGTCACCCCCACAAAGGCGGTCCACTCGAGTCAACGATGACGGCAAGGCCGCCGAACGCGCTATATAATCTGGACGCGAACACGTTTCTTGCGTACCTCCACTTCCCTCCCCACCCCCACCAAGCGCATAGGCATCACACAGACAAAGATTCAGCGAGCCTTTCGAGCAATGCCCGCGAAAATCCCCATCCGTAAGCCCGCGAAGGGCACAAGGAAACAGGTCCACTTCTCCAAGATGAACCTTGTACAGTCTGTACACTTTCCCCCGGCCCCCGAACTTTCAATGGGCTCCTTTTCCCCGGCTTCATCTGGCGGGATGCTGATCACGCCGCCCCTATATACCCGAGGTCTTCCGGGACCAACACCCTATGGATTCCAAATTTCACCTTCCAAGTCCACTCCGCATTTGCACCTGCGCCCGCACCAGTTCCTCCGGGTCTCGTCTTCCCCCCCAATCACCTATGATCTCACCCAACCAACATCGGCGCTCTACTCCCCTCATTTCGGCATCCCGCGCGCTACCCTCTGCGAACCCGCCACGTCACCGTCTGTTCAAATGTTAACAATCATCTCGCCCCGCTTCCCTTGGGCCATCACGGTCTCTCCGTCCACGTACCACTACGTCAGCGTCATTGACGTCCTTGACGGGATCTATCGCGCACTCCGCGTGGGCGTCACTTCTCATGAGTTCCATGCTCCCCCAACAGACAGAGGCCGCGTATCACAAGCGTACGAAGCAAGGTGCAGGCGCATCCGAAGCCAGCGAGAACACCAACAGGAGAAGAGCCGTGGTGTCCGGCGAGTCGATTTCCTAATGGAGCACACCAAGTTCCGGGGACTCTCGCCTGCGCCAGGCACGGACGCTTGGGTCCTGAACACGGCGTGATTGTACCGTTCCTCCGTTAATTTTGGCTTCGGATTTTATTGCACTCAAGTATATCGGGCGAGTCGGATCTTGTCAGGCCGTTTTCCTTCTCCAGTTATGATACCCCGTTCTGACTTACTCTCGCCGATCTCATGGTTCGTTTTTGGACCCTTTCGTTGATACCCACCCCCATACCCACTTCCCTTCGGCTAGTCCAGCTGGATAGTTCCGTCTAGCTTTTGTAGTTTTCCTCTATCTTTATCCCTTATCGTCATTGTAGCTATAGTTCACGTACAGAACGCCACCAATACCCATAGGATCTGAGATCGACCAACCGTCCTTAGACACGAATGCAATATCCATTGAACGACGTTACGGGAAGGCATTTGATTATTGCCAGTGCGCGCCAGCAGCCCAAAAGGAAATCATATGCATCTTCACCCGTTTCTCTCCGACATATAATAGTCTTGGCGTGAAATCTGCATAGTTCGGCTTAAAAGGCTGTGAACCGATACACAGGATGTGGGGGTTGTGTGGGGGTGGCGCAAGCACAAACACCATATGGGCTTTATTAAACATAAGAAATAGAAATAGAAACTGCCAGAGAATGAACGATTTGCCCCTTTCTTTTTTAGCCGCTCGTCTAAGGGGGACTAAATCGTGGACGTATAAGTGCTACCCTAACCGGAGTCGGGAAGTGGCACACTGGCACTCGAGTGTGGCGTTCGGAAGCGGCTAAATTTAAGACCTTTTGCCATAAGGCTCTTCAACTATGAGAAAAGCTTGGGATTAACATTCTTCTTCGAGGTTGAGGATAATATCGCGATCCATTTCACCAGCTTTCAATTAAATCTATCTTGGAAAACAAAACCTTGTGTGTTCTGTCGGGGGCTACTGCCAGCTGCTTCAAGCTTGTCGGTGGTCGCGACTCGCGTATTGATGTTACTGTAATTGAACGTGTAATTTGTCGAGTGACCTGTCACCACCAAGAGTCTATGGATTATATTCCTTGTCATGAGCGGAACAGGGATCAAGTACTCATCCGAGGATCATAATACGGAGCCATGTGATCAACAAACGTCGGCTGTGCTCAATGTGCTGATGGCGGTGTTTGTCGCTTCCATTTCCCCCTGTCATCCCCCAGAGTTCCCTCCCGCTCCCAAGTGCTTGGTTGGGGCACTCCAAGCGGGCGAATCCGGCGCAGCCAAAGCGATGACGATCCCCGCACGCCATTGCAATGATCCACCTGATGGACGACCTGAGTTGCCATACGTGCCGGCACGAGAGCCTCGGAAAAAGGCACTCCTAATCGGCATCCAGTATAATGTGGACCGTACGGAGGGTGCAAACCCTCTGAATGGGCCGCATTCTGACGTTGCGGAGATGAGACAGCTGTTGATAGGTTTGTCAGACCTGCTCACTGTGTTCGTCTTTTCAAATGGCCAACTCATGCTCTCCTAGACCTGTACTCTTACGCACCAGAGAACATTGTCGTTCTCATGGATCAACCAGGCCAGGGGCAACCTACTCGCGACAACATCGTATGTCTCGCTTCCGTTAGCCTTCCGGGACCGTGACCAGGTCATTAATTTCGTAGTTGCGACAGATAACTCGCCTCGTTGAGAATGCTGTGCCAGGCGACCATTTCTTCTTTCACTGTAGGCCAAATTTATTCCAGTTTCGATACATCGCTGAAGGTCATCGCGAAGACGCCGGTCATGCAAAACAGATCAAGAACAAAAACTGCAGCGAGGAAGATGGATGGGACGAGTGTTAGTCGAACCCTACTTCTTTCCTCTGTCTTGAGCCTGATCATCAGCAACCTGCAGGTATCATTCCCTGTGATGGAGACGATAGGATGATTATGGATAATGTGGGTGAATTTTGGTGAACGGCTTCGTCGGCTTCAAGTAGCAAGTTTCAACAGGAACTTCGACAACTTCTGGTGGATTCTCTCCCCTTCGGCAGTAACCTTATCGTTCGTCGCTGCTTCTCAATCTTTAACAAAACAGGCGCAAAGACTGATGCGATAGGCAATCTTCGATACTTGCCATTCGGCAACACTTCTGGGTGAGCTCTAGTGTACCTTCGTCTGTGGCTTTCAGACGGTGAAAAATTGCTCCCCCGCAGATTTAGAACACTACCGCTGTAACAGCGTGTATGTTCCCTGGATTTCGAAAGGTACCAGAAGGTCTGACCCATTGCGAAACCGAAATAGTGAGTTTCCAATCCCGGCCCCAAACCAAAACTCCAACCGTCTCTTGCACCTCAACAGTGCGCAGAGGAGCCCGAGTTACAACACACAGTCCATCGCACGACCGTACTGGGTACGCACCCCAGCTTTCGTCTTTTCATTCATTCACCCTTGTTCTGCCATATTCTTTCCTAGTCCTCACGCGGCGGAACATTCAGATCGAACGCATAAGCGCCACCTCCCGGCGGACCTCGCGAGACGAGATTCTCGTATCCGCTTCGAACGGGGAGCGACGACGATTCGGACGCGCTCGTTGTCACAAGATGAGGGGTGGTTCGGCACGCCTCACTCCCCCATTGAAAGGTGTCTATCGCCGGACCCAATCTATCCCTGCACCGGCTACTGTCCTTTGCGGGGTCTCGACCGGGCGAACGTGGTGAATCTCGGGTTTTTGGACTCGCATTTCCGCCCCGAGATCGGGTTTCTGAGAAATGCCTCCCTTTAGATTTCGATCTCGGCCTGTGAAGACTTTCAGCTGTCCTGGGAGGACTTCGAAGGCATGTCCATGACGAAGGTGAGGGTCGACCTTTCCCTCATTCTATCTTCGCCGTTGTCCTCATACTCGGAGCGCCAGGCCCTTATCAAAATCCTTAGTATGGCCTTCTTTCCATGATCGTCGCCTTTGACTTACACCGGAAATCTGACAGGAGAAGATAATCGCCCCACTCTCCGAGATCTCATGACTAAACTCAAGTACGAACTATTACCTCTTATTTTGCCCTGTCCTAACCACCAATTCCGTCTCCGTCGCCTTGAACAGTCACGAGCTGCATGGCCTCTACCGCCGAATTCACGAGTATGCCTGTAAATTTCGGCGAGAGACACTACCAAAGTACAATGAGCAACAAGCCCAGAAAGGGCTTCCGCCGAAAGTCCTCTCTCTTCCTCCAGAAATGGATAACTTCGCGGCACCCCAGGTAAGTTAATGATGTAACACCCAGGCTCGTCTGATTCTTGAAATGATTCTTGCAGCTGGCGAGCCTTGTACCCCTCGTACGTTGACTCCGAGTCTCTCTCTGTGCTTCGACCCTCGGTCTCATTGTTTTCTTTCTGAAAAGCGCAGGGAAACTCGTTGGAATCCGTGACACGACTATTGCATACTCTGTTCCCCTCGTTCCTCTCTGAAAGTTGTCCATTTGCCACCTATATATACCATCACTTATACACTGAATCGGATACCCAACAGAGCAGCTGCATCGCTATGTATCGCTATCATATACCTGTAGACAACCGAGTTTCGCCTGCGCCAGGAAGGGACACTTGGGTCCTGAACACGACAACATTGTGATTGTACCGCTCTTTCAATTTTGGCTTCGGATTTTAATGGACTGAAGTATATCGGGCGAGGCAGATAAGTTCGTCAGGCCATTATCCTTCCCTAGTAATGATACCCCTTTCTAACTTTCTCTTGCCGATTGTTCTTCGTCCCTTTTTCGCAATCCATTGACCGGCGCTAGTCGTCGAAAGGGAATCCATACCAGTGCGCCAGCAGGAAATCATATGCACCCTCGCCCGTTTCCCTCCGACATATAATAGTCTTGGCGTGAAATCTGCACAGTTCGGCGTAAAAAGGCTGTGAACTGACGCACAGGATGTGGAGTTGTGTGGGGGGTGGCGCAAATACAGACCCCGAACGGCTTTATTAAACATAAGAAACAAAAATAGAAACTTCCAGAAAATGGACGATTTGCCCCATTCCTTTTTCAGCTCGTGTAAGGGACACGAGCGTGGACGTACAAATGCTACTTAAGCGGCCTTATCTTAACCGGGGTCGGGAAATGGCACACTGGCACTCTGCTATAAGGCTCTTCAAAGTTCAAAGATGAAAAATAGCATGGGATTAACATCCTACCCCGGCGATGAGGATCATTCGTTGTACTAGTATCGCGATCACTTGCATCAGCTTTCAAGTAAAACTTCTTATCGATGGCTGACACAATGGACTGTGTTAGTTGATCAGTATCATCCACGATTGGACTGGAGGGTCTACATATGGTGGCGCCATGGCTGTGGAAAACAGAAGCTGGGGTGTTCTGCCGGGGGCTGCTGCCGGCTGCTTGTTGGGGGTCGCGTAGTGGTGTTAATTGAACGGTGTTGTGAATCTTGTGATTTGTCGAGTGACCTGTCGTCAAAGAAAAAGCACCGGGAGTCTATGGATTATTTACATTGGACCACTCCTTGGCCTGAGCGGAACAGGTATGCGCCTCCGAAGATCCTAATTAGTAATACGGAGCCGTGTGAAACAGCTGTGCTGCTGGCGGCCTTCCACCGCCCCTTCCCCACCTCCCCCAGAGCTCCCTCGATCCCCTTTCGCTCTCCAAGTGCTGCACTGAGTGGGCGAATCCGACGCAGCCAAAGAGATGAAAAAAGCACTCCTGATTGGCATCCAGTATAATTCGGACCGTAAGAAGGATGAAAATCCTCTGAAAGGGCCGCATACTGACGTTGAGGGCATGAGAAAGTTGTTGATAGGTGCGTTAGACCTGGGCTCGGTGCTCGTCTTTTCAGATAACCAATCTATGCTATCCTAGAGCGGTACTCTTACGCACCAGAGGACATCGTAGTTCTTGTCGATCTACCAGACCAGGAGCAACCTACTCGCGACAACATCGTACGTCTCGCTTCCGTTAGCCTTTCGGGACCGTGAACAGATCATTAATTTCGTAGTTGCGACAGATAATTCGCCTCGTTGAGAATGCTGCGCCAGGCGACCACTTTTTCTTTCACTGTCGGCCAAAATTCATTCCAGTTTCGATACATCGCTGAAGGTCATCGCGCAGACGCTGGCCATGCAACACAGATCACAAACAAAAACCTCAGTGAGGAAGATGGATGGGACGAGCGTTCGTCGAAGCCTAATTTTTCCCTCTGTCTTGAGCCTGATCATTGGCAACCTGTAGGCATCCTTCCCAGTGATGGAGACGATAGGAAAATTATGGATAACGTGAGTGAATCTGATGAATAGTTTCGTGAGCTTCGAGTATTATTACTAGGAACTTCGACGGCTTCTGGTGGATCCTCTCCCCATCGGCAGTAATCTCATCGTTCGTCGTTACTTCTTAACCTTTATCAAAACGGACGCAAAGACTGTACGATAGGCAATCTTTGATACTTGCCATTCTGCCACACTTCTTGGTGAGCACTAGTGATACCTTGATCTGTGACCTTCGGGACGGTGAAAAATAACTTCCCTCCAGATTTGGAACACTATCGCTGCAACAGCGTGTATGTCCCTTGGATTTCGAAAGGCACGAGAAGGTCAGACCCATGGCGGAACAGAATGAGTGAGTATTCAACTCGCACCAAACCAAAACTCCAACCCTCTCTTGCATCTCACCAGTGCGCAGAGGAGCAAGGGTGGCTTCAGCCCAGAGTCCGGATTCATCCCAGGACCTCCATACAGGTACCTCCCCCAGCCTTCGACCTTTCGTTCATTCACTCTTGTTCTGCCAGGTTCCTTCCCAGTACTCACGCGGCGGATCCATAAGACCAAACGCATCAGCGCCACTTCCCAGCGGACCTCACGAGACGAGATCCTCGTATCCGCTTCGAACGAGAAACGGCAGTTGATCCGGACGCGCTCGTTGTCACGAGATGGGAAGTGGTTCCACACGCCTCAGCTCCCCATCCAAAGGTGTCAATCGCCCGAACGGCTCTATCCTTGCACTGGCTACTGTCCTCCGCGGGATCACGACCGGGCGAACGTGGTGAATCTCAAGTTTTTGGACACGCATTTCCCACCCCCCGTGGGGTCGGGTTTCTGAAAAGTATCTCTTTAGATTTCGATCTCGGCCTGTGAGGATTACCAAGTGGTTTGGGAGACTGAGGACATGTCCATGACGAAGGTGAGGATCGACCTTCCCCGTTCAATCTTCACCGTTGGGCCCACACTCGGAGCCCCAGGCCCTTATCAAAGTCCTCGGTATGTCCTTCTCTTCGTGATCGTCGCCTCTGAATGACACCGGAAATCTGACAGGAGAAGACAAACACCCCACTCTCAGAGACCTCATGACCAGAACCAAGTACGAAATACCTCGCGCATTCCCTTGATTTTCTCCGTCCTGACCACCAATTCCTCCCCCTGTGGCGTTGAACAGTCACGAGCTGCATAGGTTTTATGTCCTAATTCACGAGTGTGCTCGTAAATTTAGGCGAGAGACACTGCCTCAGTACTATGCCAAGAAAGGGCTCCCGCCGAAGGTCTCCTCTCATCCCCCGGATATGGATAACTTTCCGGCACCGCAGGTAAGTTTGTAATGTCCCCCTGAGGCTCATATGATCATTGATATCATTCTTGCAGATTTCGAGTCATGCACCTCTCGTACGTTCTGCTCTCCGTGCCTCAATTTCGGTCTCATTGTTTTCGTTCATAAAAGCCGGAAGACGCACTGTGGAATCCATGACACTTGTATCCTTTGTCCCCCCTTTTCTTTCTGAATGCTGTCCGCGTATACTACCTATATATCCCGTCACTTATACGCTGTTTGGATACCCAACAGAGCGTCCTCGCCTGCATAGCTATATATCTCTATCCTATGTCTATAGACTGCCAGGTTTTCGCTCTTTCTTTTCCCCCATTGTTGTCTTTAGTGCTCGCGAATGGAAGCGGCGCCGCCGGCCGGAATACTCCCCTTAAATACAGACATCGTTTCTTATATCTAATACAACGGAATCACGATGATCGTTCATTTTTAGATGCCAGTTTAGTTCCCAGTCCATCCCTTTGGCTGTAAATCAACGAAACATCAGCGGAAAGGTCTACAAGGAAAGGAGCAAAACCACCTACTTTAACCTCATCTCCCAACCTACGCACCGCAATCATCGGCCTCTCCGCCGTCTTCATCCCGGTCTCGCCCTCGTCCCACGTATAACTGACGGCAATCGCAAGCTTCGTCCCATCGCAGTTGAACGCGAGAGACGAGATGGGGTTGTTGAATTTGGGGTATTGACGAAGACGCTTCTTCACCTTGTGGTCCCAGATGGAGACAGTGGCGTCCGAACCTGCCGAAGCAAATGTGTTGTATCTGTCGTAACAGTGGTACGAATCTTTGAGTTTTGTTGGGGTGAGAGGGGGAAAAGAATGGCTTACGTAGGGTGGAAGACGAGTGCGTTGACGGGCCAGACGTGGTCCACGTCATCGATAGTCTGGCGGTGGCATTTGAAAGCGTACTTCTTTTCTTGAGCTGCGGGTGACGGATCAAAGTATTCGACTGCTATTCTTCCCTCCACCGATGCCGTTGCATATCCTGAATGCGATGAGGACAATAAAAAGTATGAAGAAGTCGGCACGCACCTTGACCATCTGACATGCACGCCAACGATCTCGTCATGTACTTCAAACTGCTCTCCCTCTCTTGCGCCGGGGCGTTCATCTTCCGTATGTCATAGATGTAGAAAAGCCGGCTCGCCATAGCGACAACAAGTGTGTTTTTTACCAGGTCGAGCTGGTACACTCGTTCTGGAGTATCGTGCGACGACTGTTGAGCCGTCTCTGCTCGGGGGTCCCAGAACCGCAGAGTGCGGTCCCACGAGCCAGTAATGAGGACATCTACCGCAAAACGAGGTGAGGGTCCGATGAGTGGGGTAGATAGATACTAAACGCACTTGATTCGGTGGAGTATGTCATGGTGGATATGCTGTCCGTGTGGGACCCAATATTACGAATGTTCTCCGTCGAGAGGTCCAGTCTGCGAATAGATATTTAGGTAAAAACGGACACGAAGGAGAAAAGAGGATGCACACTCTCTGACGGACGTATCCAACCCTCCGCTAAAGGCATGGGTGGCATCGGAAAAACAACACGCGAGTACGGCCGCCCGATGGTCAAACTTGGCCTTGGCCTCGCTCTCCTTGCCTCCAATCTCGCCTACTTCGTAGAACCTAACTGTCTTTATCGTTTTTCAACAGATATTAGGTTTAATTCGGCGAAGTGGAGCTAGATGAACGCACCGTGTCCCATGATGAAGCAAGTAGCTGGTTGGGATTTGTCGGTGAATATCGAACCGACGATATGCTGTCGAATGGCGGCGATGGTAGCACAAGATGCTCGTCTGAAAAAGAGATGAGAACTTCGTCATCTTCAACGAGGGAAAGGGGATGTACATACCACTCATGAGTTCAAGGGGAAAGGTCGTGTTGTTTGTCGATGTTTCGATCCAAGGTCAACGCAAAAACCACGCTCATGACCACAATTCGGATCGGAGGAAGAACTCCGGATTGAAAAATCTTACAGTGTTAGTACGTCATATACTACTGAGGCCTGACTAGGACTGCAGTAAATTCAATAGCATTCAACCGTAAAGAAGACGATAGGACGACAATCAGGGGCTAACTGCACAAAGCGATCAAAGACTCAAAGAGGATCACGACGAAAAAAAAAATCGCGAGGCCAAAGCTGCTCAAGGTTGGGTGAGCGCCGTCCCACTCATTCTCGTTACAGATGTACCCTTTCTCCTCGACTAATAACATGTGTAACATCGAGGTTCATCAAAGGGTCAAATTCACAGGCGACAACGAAGTCTGCACATCCACACTTCCCAGATTCACCCCTTCCTCCGACCACGTCGCACTACCCTCGACAGTGGATCGGTTCGGTCTGACATCGACCTTCCTGGTCCTTCCCTCACCGGCCGGGTCGGGCTGCCGTGGGTCATACCAGACTGCCACGCTGCTCAGAGAGGTCCTGAGGTTGAACGTGCCTTGGTAGGTTTCGTGCAGCTTCACCCGTGCAGGTCCGAGAGACGTTGAGGCAGTAACTGACAGCGCAGAATCGACTGGGGCGGAGAGGAAGATGAGATCTAGTCTGGTGTTGGATGTGGATGCGTCGACGGTGAAGGCGCCGCCGGTGTCTTGTGTGGAGACAAGATTGAGGATGGCTTTGATTGGTCTGGCGAATTCGAAGTGATCACGTTATTTCGTTTCTTAAAAGATGGTAAACGGCTCACCCATTGGAAGTATCCAACTTGAGGTCGGTAGTCTCTTGAGTTTCTTTGTCATTGTAAAGGTTGGCAGTGACGTCGATCTTGCCATTGGATGTGGCCAAAACGAGGGAGGAGGATACGTTAAAGTTGCCGATGATCTGTCCATTTGAAGTTTCAGAGAGAACCTTGGTAGCGTGTAGAGACTGGACGAAATACGACGAATCAGTGAAGATGAGGATAAGATCTCAACGTGACTAATACCCCAACGGAAATAGGCATGTGGGCCGTCTTAAGCGAGATGGAATTGAAATGAACCCCATTTTGGAGATCACCGACCACCTGAGCAAAGAGCGGCATGTCCGTCTCGAGACTCTTCACAGTCAAGGCGGACCCTTCTTGAGGTAACGGAAGATCCAGATATACCGTGAAACTGACACCATGGCCACGCCAGGGTACCCACGCCGGACCCTGTAAAATGAATCTTACCTGAGTATGTGCTGACTGAACAGGGTCCGATCGAGCGGGACTCACGAAGATCCCCACACCATTATCTCCCTCGCCCCGGTTGACCGCACACACTTCAACTTCCTGAAGAGCCTCGAAATTCCGATACCGCGCGACGATCTTGACCTTGGCGATGTGACCCTCGCCACTCTGTTGGATCGTGACACCACCAGCTGCCATCCCTCGCGCCAACAAGAATAGCTTTTCCGATGATATGGGGAGCTCAAACTCTGCCGAAGTTTCGTCATAGTGCTGAGGCCACGTCGGGGCATCGGCAGCGGTCGTCCGGGCGGCCTCCTGCCACGACATGCAATGATCGACGACAACATCGGGTGGGACAGAGAAGCTAACGCTAGAAAACTGTCGCGGGCGTGTTAATTGAGCGGAATGAGCGAACGAGGGAAAGGACTGACCTCCGTCGTTGGGGAACGCATCGCCCATCGGAACTTCATCAAGTTCCCGATCTCCCTCCATCCAAGCCATATCAAGAGTAAGGTCGCAAGTAATATGAACCTGCGAGACCATAAGTTGGACCGTCCGTGGGATGTGCCACTGACGTTGTTGCATGTGGGTTGCGAAACCGTTTCGTAGTCACCAGTCGGCAATTTGGAATCCATAGCGAACGCGGATGAGTGATAAAAAGATGCAAGGCGTATTTAAGTATTTAGTGGGTCGGAGGTAAATCTTTTCTCGGCATCCGCAGCACGGGACCGCGGTAGTACCCACATGCCAGAGATTTGTATCAGAATTCAATACTGCGCCCACAGATTTAGCGGTCAACAAGGACCTGTATTCGAGTCACAAACCCTCCGTTTCTTCTGGGAACTGGACCAGTCATGTGGATCGGTATTGACGCAATCGTGGAGAATATATACATACGCTGCAAATTGATGTTGATTGGAACGCGAAAGAACAATGGAGATAGCCGTAGAACTGGAGTGAATTTGCCGACTGGAACACATGTTGGGAGGAGCGAGACTGTGAGTAATCGGGAACATGTTGCCTCCGATGATTCTGTCACTGGCAGCATCAGAAACCCCCCAGCTCGTAAACCGGTTTCTTCCCAGTAAAAATCCAATCGTTTCATCTTCTGGTACCCATTCGGATCTCTGTGCGGGTATGAATCCCTCACCATCTGTACGGACACTTCTCCGCACCTCCTATGAGCTCGTTCAAGCTTGTTTCCTGTGGCTAGCGTCCGGATCGCCCCATGCACCTCAAAGAAACATATGAGAAAGTGGAGGTGGTCTGTGGACCCGCTGAGGGTTGTCGATCTAAAAATCTGTATGCAGCTTTTTGGATGGTACGAAGAACAGTCCAAGAGTATATACATACCTCTCAGGCCACTACAAGCGCCGACATGCAGCGTCCCAATGATAAGGACTAGGTATCCGAACGAGACAGGACAGCAGCACACAAAACACGTAGTCAAATCTGCAGTCTGCGAACCAACACACGGCGCTTGAGATCAAGGCAAAACAGGGGAAACATAACCATGGCATACGAGTTTTTTTCAAGTACACACAAACAACCTCCAACGCCGGCTCCGGGTCCAGCAGTTCCAACCCCTGAAAACGCGCCTTAGGCATCAAGCTTCACCCCCTCCCTCAGTTCCAGGTCTCGCCGCATATATTGCAGCGTCCCCGGATTTGGAGCGGGCAGCGGGATCCTGGTCCGTAACATCCTTGTACGGGGTTTCATGCACCCGTGCAGGGACGCGTCCGACAGTGATAACAGGGGACGAACGTGAACCCCCGGAGTCCTGGACGTCCGGCGGCTGGATGAGGATGCGTCAGGGAGGGCCTCGCAGCCGATCTCCATGGGTTTGAAGGTGGTGGTTGCGGGTTTGGAGAGGATGAGGTCGATGTTTTGGAGAGAGGGGGGGAGGGAGACGTCGAAGGAGAAATGGGGTGTGGTGCGGCGAGGACGGCGTGGCTAGCTGGATAGGCTATGGTGGCAAAGGATTCGAGGGAACGAGGGGGGGGGGTTCGCATTCAAAGTCTGAAAACGCCACGGTGATCATGATGGGGGAGGATAAATTGTGTTCTGCATAGAGAGATACGACAACATGGAGCGACAATATTTGAAGCAGAGGTAGCGATCTTGAGGAATGTGAGACGAACAGCCTGTGTATGATGTTGGATCGTATCTGTGGAGTCGAAAAAGACATGCAGAGCGGGATGGAGAGGGAGAAACTGAACCGGGGAATAAATCAAAGAAACAAATGAGAAAACGGAAAGACACTCCAGATGGAAAACGAAGCTGATGGATGAACGTACCTATTGCATACCGTCTCATTTTTGTAGACCGTGAAATACGCAGCATGAGCGACAAGGCCGTCATCGGGCTGTGAGTGAAGCTTCCCGGGCGTTGAATCATACGAAAGACTGGAATGGCATGCTGGACACGTGGAAGCGGACTGGTCCGGTGCTGCCCTGCATTACTATCGAGAGCTGGCGTCTGCCTTGGTTCGACCACATCGTAGAACCCAACCATCTCATGTTTTCCCCACAGCCAAGTAAAAGAACACGCCGTGTCCCATGATGAAGCGAGTAGCTGATGGGGAAATATCGGTGGATATCGAAACCGACGATATGCTGTCGAATGGCTCGGATGGTAGCATAAAAAAGAAATGAGAACGTCGTCATCTGGAGGTGTGGCTCGCGTGTTGTTTGTTGATGTTTCCATCCGAATGCCAGGATATCGAGTCGAACCCAGTCTGCGCCCGGTATCATGGATATCGGTTTGACTATCTTCCCTTGTAGCGCTCTGGCGTGTACTCAGCCGATACTAGCAAGGACCCAGTAGAGGCTTATTGTGGGCATCTTAGTATGGGAATCAACTCGCAATTACCTCACACTTGTGAAGTTGTAATTGGCGTCCGATAAAACCCACTGCTGACAAGTTTATTGACTGCTTAAGCGCTGATTCTGTGCTCACCTTAGCTAGATTATCCACAGACCTAACCAGTTGGCGCAATCCAGAGTTCCCGGCGTTGCCTACTCCCGGCCTGGGAGTCGAACCCAGTCCGCACCCGGCATCAGATTCATAGCACCTTGATGCTGCACCAGGATTCTAGAAGTGCTCGGGCATCATATATACTCCAGACGCGGCCATCCCTCACAAGAGAGACGCATTACCACCTGGCATCCCGCGTCCCAAGAGGGTGCTGTAACATAGCGTGCGGACTTGGGAAGGAGAGGTGGGGGTGAAGCATTGTTCCGATCCCAATTCGATGAGCGATCTACATATTATATACGGACTGCTCAGACCCGTCTAACGCATCTTCCTCAAGGTCCAGGAGAACCTTTATAAATAGTAGAGATCTGCGGATCCGACAGAAGGACCTCTATGGCTAGGATCCCGATAGTCTGCGCTCGTCAGTATGGGGCTAACTGAATAAAGTAGGCGCACTGCTTTGACAAAGCAGATATCGATATCGAAGAACCGCCACCTTGTTACTACTTAGGCTAGACTTTGGAGGTCTGCAGACCTCCAAAGCAACCACAGATCCTTCGAAATCTAACACTATGTCCTCGACTAACAACATGTGTAACCTCGAACGTCTATCAAAGGGTCAAAGTCACAGGAAACCACGAAGTCCTCACGGCTACACTTCCAAGCTCCAAACCTTCCTCCGACCACGTCGCGCTACCCTCGACGGCGGACCACTTCCGTCTAATCTCGACCGTCCTGCTCCTTCCCTCACCAGCTGGGTCGGTCTGGCATGGATCATACTCGACCTTCGCGGCGCTGAGCGACGTTTTGACGTTGAACGTGCCTTGGTAGGTCTCGTGCAGCTTCACCCGCGCAGGTTTGAGAGACGTTGAGGCAGTCATTAACAGCGCAGAGTCGGCTGGGGCAGAGAGGAAGGTGAGGTCGAGTCCGGCATTGGATGTCGATGCGTCGACGGTGAACACGCCACCGGTGTCTTCTTCGGAGGCAAGGTTGAGGCTGGCTTTGATTGGTCTGGTGAAGACATCCTTTTATTTCGTTTCTTACAAGGTGGTAGACTACTCACCCATTGGAAGTATCTAATTTGAGGGCGGTAGCTCCTTGCGTTTCTTTGTCATTGTATAAGTTGGTAGTAACGAGGATCTCGCCATTGGATGTGACCAGAGCGAGGGAGGAGGATACGTTGAAATTGCCGATGATATGTGCATTAGAAGTTTGAGAGAGAACCTTGGTGGCGTGTAGAGACTGGACGAAAGACCCCGAATCATTGAAATGATGGAGAGGAGATCAACGTGGCTAATTACCTCAACGGAAATAGGCATGTTGGCCGTCTTAAGCGAGATGAAATCGAAATGAACTCCATTTTGGAGATCGCTGACAAATTGAGCAAAGATCGGCATGTCCGTCTCGAGACTTTTCACAGTCAAGGCGGACCCTTCTTGAGATGAAGGAAGATTCAGATATACCTCGAAATAGACACCATGGCCACGGGGTACCCGCTGGGGACCCTGTAAAATGAATCCGACTTAGTAAATGCTTCTCTGGCGCACCGGCTGAACATGATATCGAACGGGACTCACGAAGATCCCCACACCATTATCTCCTTTACCCCGGTTGACTGCGCACACTTCAACTTCCAGAAGATCCTTGAAATTCTGATACCGCGCGACGATCTTGACTTTGGCGACGTCGCCCTCGCCGCTCTGCCCGATCGTGACACCACCAGCTGCCATCCCTCGTGCCAACAAGAACAGCTTTTCCGATGATATGAGAAGCTCGAATTCTGCTGAAGTTTCGTGATAGTATTGAGGCCACGCCGGGGCATGAGTAGCGGTCGTCCGGGCAGCCTCCTGCCACGACACGCAATGGTCGACGACGACATCGGGTGGGATGGACGAGCTCACGCTGGAAAACTGTCGAGGAGATGTTAATAGATCGAAATGAGCGAACGAGGGAAAGGGCGGACCTCCGTCGTTCGAGAACGCATCGCACATCGGAACTTCATCAAGTCCCTGATCTCCCTCCACCCGAGCCATATCAAGAGCAAGGTCGCGAGGAAAATGAACCTGCGAGACCATACTTTGGACCGCCCGTGGAACGTGCCACGGGCATGGTTGCATGTGGGGTGCGAAACCATTTCGTAGTCACCAATCGGCAATTTGGAATCCATAGTAAACGCGGATGAGTGATAAAAAGATGCAGGGCGTTTTTAAGTATTTCGTAGGTCGGAGGTGAATATTATCCTTGGCATCGGCAGCAGGGGACCACAGTAGTTGGCATGGTAGAGATTTGTATTAGAATATGGTTCGAGTCACCAATCCTCCGTTCCTTCTGGGAACTGGACCAGTCATGTGGACCAGCCTTGATGCAATCGTGAGGAATATATATACCCTGCGAAATCGATGTTGATTGGAACGCGAAAGAACAATGGAGATAGATAGCCGTAGAACTGGAGTGAATTTGCCGACTGGAACGCAAGTAATCAATTGACAACATGCAGCTTCCGATGATTCTGTCAGCATCAGAAACATCCATCCCCGTAAACCGTTTTCTTCCCAGTGTAAAATCCAACCTTTTCATTTTCTGGTACCCATTCGGGTCTCTCTACGCGTATGAATCCCTCACCATCTGGACAGACGGTTCCCCCCCACCTCTTACGAGCCTTTCGCACTTGCTTTCTGTGACTGGCTTCTGGATCGTCTTGTGCACCCGGTAAAGGATGTCATTGACCGTGCCCCGGCGGTGATGATCCGTGAGGAAAGCCGTCGCAGCAGTTCCCCACCGACTTTGGAGTTGTAGGTTACGGGTTGGGGGGAAGGACGGCGTCGAGGTCTTGCAAGGGAGGATTGAGAGAGATCGATAATGATGAGGGGACGTGGTGCGGCACGAGCGGAATAGATGGGGAGGCTTCAAGAAAAGTTTGTACTAGACTGTACATGTGAGAATCTCGGTGAGCGGGAAGGCTCCTTGCCTGGGAGTCGAACCCAGTCTGCGCCCGGTACACGCTCTTCAACCTTTTTAGTGCTCTGGCCTGTACTCAACCGATATTCTAGCAAGGGCCTGGAAGGTTTATCGTGAACATCTTATTGTCATCAGGAGCTCGTAATTTGCCCCACATTTGCAATTGGCGCGTTTACTCACCGATACAACTTGCTGGAGTGCTTACAGTGCCAACTAGTTGAGTGGGCCGCTGCTCCGCACGGCAGGTCCAAGTTCTAACGTTCGTTTAATTAGGCTGACGAATTATATGACTGCATGGTCAACATTGTGCCGGCTGTGTCGGGACGGCGAAATACAATAAAATAAAACATAAAAAACATGCCTAAAAGCATTTGTCCCAGCATAAATCCGTACTCGTCCATCCATATGGTTGTCCAACCTGTTCGTGCCTGTGCATTTCGTGCTCGCGCGTTCGTCCATTTCATTCAGCATGTCCGTGCCTGGGCGTTTCGTACTCACAGCTCCATCCCCGCAAACTGTTCGGGTACCATGCACCCAGTCCCCACGTGTGTGCTCTTGGGCTTCATCCCTGCTCGTTTGCCCCCATCAGTCCACCACATTCCTCACCCCATACTTTCATCCACGGCCATCCTGCCTGTCCATCTCCGTCTATCCAGAGAATTTCGGTAGTGACGTCTAACGGTGACACGCCGATCGATTGCGATCCCACAGGACCAGATAGTAGGGTCATTTCCGATGCGTACAAAGGATGCCCCTCCCGCACGCACCGCCTACCCGATCCCGCGAGAACCACCTCACAGCAGTGCAAATCCACTACAAGCCATGCCTGCCAGGATGAATAAATCGTGAAGGGTCTAGAGAGAGACGACAGGTGAGGTTGCCATGATGAACGTGATCACAAGTTCGGTCAAATCGTCTAACGACACCGACTATGTTGAAGATGTTAAGGCTGGTCGACGATAGGCGCAGGCGCAGACCAGAGGCATTGGTGGGGAAATGCCGGCTGATGGGATGGGACTCTGAGAGAACCAGGAAGGGCGAGGCTGCCGAGGCAGCCAGGAGGCGTGGTGGGAGCAGAGGTGGTCCGACGGTTCGTACTTGGAAGCGGGGGTGGTCCGGGAGGTAGAGGTTGATACCGGTGGGCGGGATGAGAGTGGAGGGTGGGCAACGGAGGGGTTTTGGCGTGACAAAGGGCTACAGAAGCTTGGTGAAGGCGATTGTGGCCCGGGCGGCAAAGATTGACGTCGATAGACCAGACGAGGGGGGGGAAATGGCCAGTGGACATGTGTCGGCGCGGCAGAGGAGGGCAGAGAGAGCTACAGATGTGTCGTGAAGGTGGTCTGGGCAGCAAAGAACGTTGATCGCACGGAGGAGTGGCAAAAAAGGAAGACAACTCCGACGGAGATCCCCGGTGGCATAGTAGATCTGCCACGTGCACACGTTCGAATTTTTGATAACCAAGTTCAAAACAAGTTTGAACTTGGAATAACGTGCCCACCGTTGTCCACGGGCAATAGAAGAACTTCCTGAGTATCTCGAGCTCGAGTCCTTGCCTGGGATTCGAACCCAATCTTCTCGCGCTTCTCCGAGCTGGATGCTGCACAGAAGTGTTAGGATGACTGGAGGAGACGTGGGGATGAACTTGAAGCATTGCTCCAAATATAGAGCTACAACAAAGACCCTCTATTACTGATCGCAATAGCTGTCGCTCATCCAAACTCTCTGCTTCACTTCACATCCATCATGCGGGGTCCCTTCGTTCAACTATGTGATGAAAGGGGGTCATGACGAAAAAGCCACAAGTTACTCTAGACGTTGGAAGGGCTACAGATGTCTAAAGCAACCGCAGATCGTTCCCAATCAAACCCCATCTTCTGCCAGTGCCTATCTTCTGGACTAAAATATGTAACATCGACGTTTATCAAAGTGTCAAAGTCACAGGCGACAACGAAGTCTGCACATCCACACTTCCAAGATTCAAACCTTCTTCTGACCACGTCACACTACGCTCGACAGTGCGTCTGACGTCGACATTCCTGCTCCTTCCCTCACCAGCCGGGTCGGGCTGCCGTGGGTCATACCAGACTGTCACTCTACTGAGGGAAGTCTTGAGGTTGAACGTGTAGGTCTCGTGCAGCTTCGCCTGGGCAGTCCAAGTGACGTTGACGCAGTAACTGACAGCGCAGAGTCGACTGGGGCGGAGAGGAACATGAGGTCAATCCCGGCGTTGGATGTGGATGCGCCGACGGTGAACGCGCCGCCGATGCTTGCTGCAGAAACGAGGGTTGAGGTTGGCTTTGATTAGACTGGTGATGGGATCATCTTGTTATTTCGTTTCTACAAGGTAGTAGACCGCTCACCCATTGGAAGTATCCAACTTGAGGTCGGTGTTTCTTTGTCGTTGTAAAGGTTGGCAGTGACATCGATCTTGCCGTTGTATGTGACCAAAGTAAGAGAAGAGGATACATTGAAGTTTCCCATGATGTGTGCGTTAGAAGTTTCAGAAAGAGACCTGGTAGCGTGTAGAAACTGGACCAAACCGACCATTCGGTGAGCATGGGGAGAAGATCTCAACGGGGCTAATTACCTCAACGGAAATAGGCATGTGGGCCGTCCTGGACTCCTAAGCGAGATGGAATCGAAATGAACTCCATGTTGGAGATCGCCAACTACCTTGGCATGTCTGTCTCGAGACTTTTCACAGTTAAGGGGTGCCTCCCTTGAGGTAAAGGAAGATCTAGATATACTGCGAAACCGACACAATGTCCACGGGGTGCCCACGCCGGACCCTGTAAAACGAATCCGATATGACCATGTGTTTCCCTGGCACGCCAGCGGAATATGGTATCAAAGGGAACTCACGAAGATCCCCACGCCATTATCTCCCTCGCCTCGTTTGACTGCGCACACTTCAACTTCCTGAAGAGCCTCGAAATTCCGATACCGCGCGACGATCTTGACTCTGGCGACGTCACCCTCGCCATTCTGCCGAAGTTTTGTCATAGTATTGAGGCCACGCCGGGGCAAGAGCAGTGGTTCTGACTGCCTCTTGCCATGGCACGCAATGAGCGACGACGACATCGGGCGGGATGGCCAAGCTAACGCTGGTAAACTGTCGAGGAAGTGTTAATCGAGCGGAATGAACAACGAGAGAAAGGACGGACGTCCGACGTCCGAGAACGCATCGCCCATCGGAACTTTATCAAGTCGCTGACTCATCTCTCTCCATCCGAGCCAAATCAAGAGCAAGGTCGCGAGGAATATGAACCTGCGAGACCATAATTAGGGCCGCCTGTGGGACGTGCGACGGAGATGGTTGTATGCGGGATGCGGAAGTGTTTCGTAGTCACTAGTTGGTAATTTGGAATCCATATGGAACGCGGATGATTGATCAAAAGATCCAGGGCGTCGTTAAGTACTTTGGAGGCCCGAGGTCTATCCGATGTTGGCGTCCGCAGTACAGGCCCGAGGTATGTGGCAATCATACTTAAAACTGCGTCGCAGCTTTGGCGGCTATCAAGAACCAGTGTTCGAGTCGCCAGTCTCCTTCTGGAAGCTGGACCCGTCGCGGACCGGTCTCGACGCA
>Ga0307516_10001367_pt1 | contig 33805 bp, 30 predicted proteins | sample 19_EM_MG_FD_203310 | JGI IMG/M metagenome (GOLD analysis project Ga0307516, IMG submission 203310) | Populus trichocarpa ectomycorrhiza microbial communities from riparian zone in the Pacific Northwest, United States - 19_EM | ecosystem: Host-associated > Plants > Roots > Unclassified | place...
GAATGGGTGCTCGGCGGCGCTTCGCGCGTGGTCCTGGGTTCGATGACCCTGCCTGTCCTGATGGTTCATTGAAGCCGCGAACTGCACCGCAACAACGAAGGAAGCCCCCATGGACCTACCGACCCAGACCCACCTCACGCAGCTGCGCGCGCTGCTCGTCTACCGACAGCACGAACTGCGCACCGAAATACAAACCACCGAACGAGCCCTGTTGTCCGATTCGCAAGTGGGCACCGCGGAGGTCACCGACCTGAAGGAGACGGCGGCGCGGCACCAGCAGGGCGAGCTTGTCGATGCCCAGGAACGCCGCGACCTGGACGAGCTGGAACTCGTCGAGTCGGCCCTGCAGCGCCTCGACCAAGGCGTGTACGGCGATTGCGTGGGTTGCGGCGAAGCGATTGCCTTGTCGCGCCTGCGGGTGCAGCCGGCGGCGTTGCGCTGCGCAGAGTGCCAGGCCGACTTCGAACACGTGGCCGCGCAGGCCCGTCCGGCGGCACGGCGCTGAAGGCTGCGTGCCACGGCACGCGCGCCCCGCCCCTCTATTGCAGGTCGAGGTGAATGCTGCGCACGCCGGCTTCGGCGCGCTCCTGATCGAATACGAAGCCGAGCAGCTTCGCCAGTTGCAGCATGCGGTCGTTCTCGGCCAGCACGGTGGCCACGAGGCGCTGCGTGCCTTGGGCGCGCAGGTAGTCGATCAACTTGTGCATCAGGCGCTCGCCGAGGCCGCCGCCCTTCAGGTCCGAACGCACGAGGATGCCGAACTCGGCATCGTGGTTGTCGGGGTCGCACAGCGCGCGCACCACGGCCAGCGTTTCTTCGCCACCCGACGGCGTGGGCGCGGTGGCGATGAACGCCATCTCGCGGCCGTAGTCGATCTGCGTCAGCCGCGCCAGCTCGCTGTGTTCGATGGTGCGGCGGCTGTAGAACACGCGCATGCGCAGGTCGAGTGGATCGAGCTGCGCCAGGAACGCCAGATGCTGGGCTTCGTCTTCGGGCCGGATCGGTCGGACCGTGAGCGTGCGACCCTGCCAGTCCCAGGTTTCGGCCAGCTCGGCCGGGTACGGCAGGATCGCGAAGTGCGCCGCACCGCCCGCCCCCGCGGCGCTGACACGCACACGCGCGTCGAGCGCGATCACGCCCTTCGCGTCGGCGAGCAGCGGGTTGATGTCGATCTCGGCAATGCGCGGCTCGATCGCGAGCAGTTCGGCCACCGCCTGCAGTGCCGCCACCACGGCGTCTAGGTCGGCCGCGGGCACGTCGCGCCAGCCCGCGAGCAAGCGCGCCACGCGGGTGCGGGCAATCAACGCACGCGCCAGCGGCACGCTCAGCGGCGGCAGCGCGATGGCGCGGTCGGCGACCACCTCGACCGCCGTGCCGCCCTGGCCGAACAGGATCACCGGGCCGAACAGCGGGTCGACGCTGGCCCCGAGGATCAGCTCCAGCGCCTGCGGCCGGCGCACCATCGTCTGCAGCGTGAAACCGGTGACGCTGGCGTCGGGGCGCAAGCTCGCCACGCGCTGCAGCATGGCGCTGGCCGCGTCGCGCAGCGCGGCTTCGTTCTCGAGATCGAGCGCCACGCCGCCGACATCGCTCTTGTGCGAAATCTGCGGTGAGAGCACTTTCAGCACGACCGGGTAGCAGATCTCGCGCGCAGCACGCACCGCCGCCTCGGCGCTGGCGCCGACCACCCGCGTTCCGACCACCGGCACGCCCGCTGCCGCAAGCAGCGCCTTGGCTTCGGGCTCGCTGAGCATCTCGCGGCCGTCGGCGAGCACGGCGTCGACCAGCGCATGCACCTGCGCCGCATCGAACGGCGCCTGCGCGCGCCGCGCCGGTGGGGCCTCGAGCAGCTGCTGCTGGTTGCGGCGGTAGGTGACGAGCATCGAAAACGCGCGCACCGCTTCTTCGGGCATGTCGTAGCAGGGAATGCCGGCCGCGCGGAAGCGGCTGCGCGCGCCCTGCACCGCCGCGTCGCCGAGCCAGCAGCTCAGCAGCCGCCCGGGTGCCGCCTGCAGCACCGGCACCAGCGCCTCGGCGATCTCGCTGCTCGGCACGATGGCGGTCGGTGCGTGCATGAACAACAAGGTGCCGCTCGCCTGTTCGCCGAGCAGCGCCTGCAGCGTCTGCACATAACGCTCAACCGGAGCGTCACCGATGATGTCGACCGGGTTGGCATGGCTCCAGTTGGCCGGCAGCGCCGCGTCGAGCACCTCGCTGACGCTTTCAGTCAGTGGCGCGAGCGTCACACCCGCCAGCGCGGCGGCGTCGGCCGCCAATACGCCGGCGCCACCGCCGTTGGTGACGAGCGTCAGGCGTTCGAGCCATTCGGCGTCGGCCTCCGACGGCAGGCCCTGAAAGTGCGCGAGCGTTTCGGCGGCCACGAACAGCTCGGCCAGCGTGTCGACACGCAGCATGCCGGCGCGCCTGAAGGCGGCGTCGTAGACCAGGTCGGACCCGGCAAGCGCGCCGGTGTGCGAAGCGGCAGCCGCCTGCCCCAATGCCGAGCGCCCGGCCTTGACGACCAGCACCGGCTTGTTGCGCGCCGCCGCGCGGGCCGCCGACATGAACTTGCGCGCCGCGCTCAGCGACTCGACGTAGAGCAGGATCGAACGTGTGCGCGCATCGGTGGCCAACCAGTCGAGCAGGTCGCCGAAGTCGACGTCGGCGTGTTCGCCCAGCGAGATGCAATGCGAGAAGCCGATGCCACGCCCGTTGGCCCAGTCGAGCACCGCCGTCACCAGCGCCCCCGACTGCGACACGAAAGCCAGCGAGCCGGGCTGCGCACCAGCGTGCGCGAAGCTGGCGTTCAGCCGCGCATGCGGCGACAACAGGCCGAGGCAGTTCGGGCCGATGATGCGCAGCAGGTGTTGGCGCGCGGCGTCGAGCATGGCCTGCCGCAAGGGCGCGTCGAACCCCGCGCTCAACACCACGGCGGCGCGGGTGCCGCGTGCGCCGAGCGCGTCGATCAGGCCGGGCACGGTTGCCGCCGGGGTGCAGATCACGGCCAGCTCGGGCGTTTCGGGCAGGCTGGCGATGTCGCCGTACGCCGGCTGCCCGTCGATATGCTGGCGGCGCGAATTCACGGCCCAGCACGCGCCCGCGTAACCACCCTCGCGCAGGTTGCGCCAGACCGTGGCGCCGACGCTGCCGGCACGGTCGCTGGCGCCGATGACCGCCACCGAGCGCGGGTCGAACATCGAATCGAGATGGCGGATGCTCATGCGGCGGGCAGGCGAAGTGGTCGGACCGGCATCATGCGCCCGCAGAGCCGCAAGCCCTGTCAGACGCCTCGAACCAATTGCGTCAGCAAGGCGGCCGTGCGCTGCCGCAGCGGCGTCGATCGGCGCTGTGCCGGCGTGACGAGGCACAGCGTGATCCTGATGCCGGGCTGCACGAACGGCGTCACTGCCAGCTTGTTGACCTTCTGAAACGGCCGGATCGCGTCTTCGGCGAGCGCCGCATGCCCGATGCCGGCGCTCACCAGTTCGAGGATCGCCGGCACGCTCGACACTTCCCACTCCACGCGCAGTTGCACACCGGCCATCGCCGCGGCCGACTCCATCAGCTTGCGAAAGCTGTGGCCGCGCTCCGGCATCACGAGCGGGTACTTCGACAGCTGCCGCAGCGCCACCGGGCCGGCCGGGGCTTCCTTCGCCGGGCTCACGAGGCACAGGCGTTCTTCGCGCAAGGGCGTGATCTCCAGCGACGGCAAGGGCTCCGGGTTGTAGACGAGCCCGAGGTCGGCGCGCCCCGAGGTGAGCCATTCGGTGATGTGTGTCGAAAAGCCTTCGAGAACGGCCAGGCGGGCCTTCGGCATCTCTTTGCGAAACGCGCGGATCAAGGGCAGCGTGTGAAAGCGCGCCAGGGTCGGCGGCATCGCAATCGCGATGTGGCCGACCGGTTCGTCCCGATGCGCGGCCAGGTCTTCCTTGGTTTGCGCCACGAGATGCAGGATGGCGTGGCAATGCTCGAGCAGCCGCCGGCCCGTCTCGGTGAGTTGCACACCGCGGCCATGGCGCAGAAACAGCGGCTCGCGCAACTCGATCTCGAGCGCGCGCACCTGGCGGCTCAGCGCCGGCTGTGCCACGTCCAGCACGAGCGCGGCCTTGCTGAAGCTGCCATGCTCGGCCACGTGGACGAAGGTTTCGAGCTGGTTCAGATTCACGCGGCCATCTTCGCATGAGCGATGCTGCACGGGCATATTAGCTAGCGTCTTCCATGTCTTGCTCGACAGAGGTGTCGGCAACAGAATCCGCCCCATGAACACCCGACTCACCGGAATTTCCTCGATGGCCATGCGCCAGTTTCTGGTCGAAGTCGCCGACTCCTGGCGGCGCTCGGATCACGAAATTGCGTTCGAATCGGTGGGCGGTGTCGAAGCCGCCCGGCGCGTGCAAGACGGCGAGCGCTTCGACGTCGTGGTGCTGGCGGCCGAAGCGATCGACAAGCTCGTCGCATCGGGTCGGGTGCTTGCAGGCAGCAAGGCCGACCTGGCGCGCTCGGGCGTGGCCATCGCAGTGCGTGCCGGCGCGCCGCGGCCGGCCATCGACACCGAGGCGGCCTTGCGTGAAGCGGTGCTGGCGGCGCGCAGCATCGGCACGTCCACCGGCCCGAGCGGCGTCGGGCTGCAACAGCTCTTCGCGAGATGGGGCATCAACGAGTTGATCAAGGATCGCGTCGTGCAGGCACCCCCGGGTGTTGCGGTCGGCACGCTGATCACCCGCGGCGAGGTCGAGCTGGGTTTTCAGCAACTGAGCGAGCTGATGAACATCGCCGGCGTCGACGTGATCGGGCCCATGCCGCCGGGGCTTGCGATCGTCACCACGTTCGCCGGCGGCATCTGTACCACCTCGAGCCGGCTCGACGCCGCTCGCGCGCTGCTGGACTTCATTCGTTCACCGGCCGCCGATGAGTCCCGGCGGCGCCACGGCATGCAGCCGGCCTGAAGGAGCCCGACATGATCATCGACGTACACGGCCACTACACCACCGCCCCGGCGGCACTCGGTGCCTGGCGCGACCGGCAGGTCGCGGCATTGAAGGACCCGTCCAACGCGCCCAAGGTGTCGGACCTGAAGATCAGCGACGACGAGCTGCGCGAGTCGATCGCGATGAACCAGCTCGCGAAGATGAAGGAGCGCGGCAGCGACCTCACGATCTTCAGCCCGCGTGCGAGTTTCATGGCGCACCACATCGGCGACTTCCAGACCTCGGCCACCTGGGCCGCGATCTGCAATGAGCTGTGCTTTCGGGTCGCGCAACTCTTTCCCGAGCACTTCGTGCCGGCCGCGATGCTGCCGCAGTCGCCCGGGGTCGATCCGGCGAGCTGCATCCCCGAGCTGGTGAAGTGCGTCGAACACTACGGCAACGTGGGCATCAACCTGAACCCCGACCCTTCCGGCGGCCACTGGACCAGCCCGCCGCTGACCGACCGCCACTGGTACCCGATCTACGAAAAGATGGTCGAGTACGACATCCCCGCGATGGTCCATGTCTCGACCAGCTGCAACGCCTGCTTCCACACCACCGGCGCGCACTACCTGAACGCCGACACCACGGCCTTCATGCAGTGCCTCAGCGGCGACCTGTTCAAGGACTTCCCGACCCTGAAGTTCCTGATCCCGCACGGCGGCGGCGCGGTGCCCTACCACTGGGGGCGCTTCCGCGGCCTGGCGCAGGAGATGAAGAAGCCGCTGCTCGACGAGCACCTGCTGAACAACATCTTCTTCGACACCTGTGTGTACCACCAGCCGGGCATCGACTTGCTGACGAAAGTGATCCCGGTGAAGAACATCCTGTTCGCCTCCGAGATGATCGGTGCGGTGCGTGGCATCGACCCGACCACCGGCCACTACTTCGACGACACGAAACGCTACATCGACGCGACCGGCAACCTCGGCCCTGAAGAACGGCATCTCGTCTACGAAGGCAACGCCCGCCGGGTGTTCCCGCGCCTCGACGCACAACTGAAGAAGAAAGGACTGTGACCATGGACGCACCGCTCATGAATCAGATCGGCGTCGTCAAGCGCAACATCGTTCGCGCCGATGCCGCCGCCCGCGACCGCCTCGCACAGTTCGGCTCGGCCACGATCCACGAGGCGATGGGGCGCGTCGGCTTGATGAGGCCGTACATGCGGCCGATCTACACCGGTGCGCACGCATGCGGCACGGCGGTCACGGTGCTTTTGCAGCCGGGCGACAACTGGATGATGCATGTGGCGGCCGAACAGATCGGTCCCGGCGACATCGTCGTCGCGGCCGTCACGGCCGAGTGCAGCGACGGCTATTTCGGCGACCTGCTCGCCACCAGCTTCAAGGCACGTGGCGCGCAGGGCCTGGTGATCGACGGCGGCTGTCGCGACGTGAAAGACCTCACTGCCATGGGCTTCCCGGTGTGGAGCAAGGCGATCAGCGCCAGAGGCACGATCAAGGCCACGCTCGGCTCGGTGAACGTTCCCATCGTCTGTGCCGGCGCGCTGGTCAATCCGGGCGACGTGGTCGTGGCCGACGAGGACGGCGTTGTGGTGGTGCCCGCCGCCATCGCGCAGCAGGTGGCCGATGCCGCCAGGAAGCGCGAAGACCTCGAGTCCGAGAAGCGCGCGAAGCTGGCCGCGGGCGTGCTCGGCCTGGACATGTACCAGATGCGCGAGCCGCTGACCAAGGCCGGCCTGCGCTACCTCGACTGAGGGCGGTGGACATGGAATTCACCAAGACCTCCGGCTGGCTCGACTGGTACGCCCAGCCCAGCCAGCCACGTTTCCGGCTCCCGCCCGGTGCCGTCGACGCGCATTGCCACGTGTTCGGCCCCGGCGCGCAGTTCCCCTACGCCCCCGAGCGCAAGTACACGCCCTGCGATGCCGGCAAGGACCAGCTGTTCGCGCTGCGCGAGCAGCTCGGCTTCGCGCGCAACGTGATCGTGCAGGCCACCTGCCACGGCGCAGACAACCGCGCCTTGGTCGATGCGCTGCTGCATTCGAACGGCAAGGCGCGCGGCGTCGCGACCGTGCGCCGCAGCGTCACCGACGATGAGCTGCAGGCCATGCACGAGGCCGGTGTGCGCGGCGTGCGCTTCAATTTCGTCAAGCGCCTGGTCGACTTCACGCCGAAGGACGAGCTCGTGGAGATCGCCAGCCGCATCGCCGAATTCGGCTGGCACACCGTCATCTACTTCGAGGCGCAAGATCTGCCCGAGCTGTGGGACTTCTTCACCGCGCTGCCCACCGACGTGGTGGTCGACCACATGGGCCGACCCGACGTGAACAAGCCAGTCGACGGACCCGAGTTCGCGCTCTTCGTGAAGTTCATGCGCGAACACCCGAACGTGTGGAGCAAGGTGAGCTGCCCCGAGCGGCTCTCGGTCACCGGCCCGCCTGCGCTGGATGGCGAGCGTAACGCTTATCGCGACGTCGTCCCGTTCGCGCGCCGCCTGGTCGAGGAATTTCCCGACCGTGTGCTGTGGGGCACCGATTGGCCGCACCCCAATCTGAAGGACCACATGCCCGACGACGGCCTGCTGGTCGACTTCATTCCCCACATCGCGCCGACGCCCGAGCTGCAGCGCCGGCTGCTGGTCGACAACCCGATGCGCTTGTACTGGCCCGAAGACCGGCAGTAGTCGCAGCGCGCCGCCCTTTCCCCTTCCCGTCGCCCCGAACGCGTGGCGCCGGGGTCACGCACACGATCAGCCCGATCGATCAACCCTGGACGTTCCCCATGAAGATTCTTCTCTTCCTCGCCTTGATGCCCGCTTGCCTCGGCGTGTCTGCACAAACGGCCTACCCCTCGAAACCCATCACCATCATCGTGCCCTTCGGCGCAGGTGGCGTCGCCGACATCACCGCGCGCACCGTGGGCCAGGCGATTTCCGCCTCGTTGAAGCAGGCCGTCGTGATCGACAACCGCCCGAGCGCCGGTGCCGTCGTCGGTTCGACCGCGGTCGCCAACGCGAAGCCCGACGGCTACACGCTGCTGCTGTTGAGCAACGCCAACGCGGTCAGCGCAGGGCTCTTCAAGAAGCTTCCGTACGAGCCGGTAAAGGGTTTCGCGCCCATCGGCACACTGGGCTACTTCGACCTCGCGCTGTTCGTTGCCGACCGCTCCCCGCTCAAGAGCGTGCAAGACCTGGTCGCGCGCGCCAAGGCGCAGCCTGGCCAACTGACAATCGGCACCATCGCCGTCGGCAGCACCCAGAACCTTTCCGCAGAGTTGTTCAAGACCACGGTGGGCATCGACGCGCTGGTCGTTCCGTACAACGGTACGCCGGCATTGCAGACGGCGCTGATCGCCGGTCAGGTCGACGTGGGCTTCGAGGTGCTGGGGCCGATGATGTCGCACATCGCCTCCGGCGACAGAGGTCTGCGCGCACTGGCGGTCACCTCGGACCGGCGCTTCGTCGGCATGCCGAACGTGCCCACGGTGCAGGAATCGGGCGTACCGAAATACAACGTGGCATCGTGGAATGCGCTTGCCGCCCCCGCCGGCACACCGCCGCAGGTGGTCGACACCTTGAACGCGGCGATCCGCGACGCGCTCAGCAAGCCCGAGGTGCAACAGCGGCTGCTGGCACTCGGCGTGCGCGCACAGGCCAGCACCCCGGCGGAATTGGCTCAACTGCTGAATTCCGAGATCCAGCGCTGGAAGCAGGTGATCGTCAACACCAAGATTCCTCAGCAGTGAGCTGCGGTCTCACAACGACAAAGACCTTCTGAGCAAGCGGACCAGCGCGCATGCGAATGTGGGCACGGCCAAGACCGAAGGCGTGAGCCGCACCACGGGTGTCGAGGTCGGCACCAAGCACATCTGAGAAGACCCGCAGCGGTGTCGGCGTTCTGTACGTTGCCGTACATACGCACCCATCGGAAAAGAGTAGTTTTCGCCAACGGCAACGACGCGGCCGTTCGAAAACCACCACTCCGAGGTGAAAAATGAACCCCACCGACCGCAGCTTTCTGCTCGATGTCGCATACGGCGGGTGGCAGCGTTGTACGTACCTTGAGAAGCAGCTGCCCGGTCTCGCGCTGGATCGGATTGCGCTTGCTCGCATCGAGATCGAACGAGCGGTCGCAGACTATTTGCGCATGGAGCAGGAGTCCGACGGCGAGGGGAAACCTGCGCCATGAACGGCATCGACGACGACTCCGAGCCGGCAGACCTGCCGATCGAGGCTGAGAGCGAACCGCAACCAGTGGGTCGAGGAATGCCCGCCCGCGCTGCAACCGTCTGCATGGGTGCCTCTTTCCTGGCCTTGCCCATGGCGGTCGTCGACCCGAACGGCTGGTGGCTGCCGGGTGCGGTCGTCGGAGGGGTTCTCTACATGTTGCTGACCCACTTCTCAACCGTGAGCCGCGAACGGGGCGAGCGCTAGAAGACGCTGAGCTTCATCTGCCAGGTTTCGGCGCGGCACTTCGCGGCGCCTTGACGCCGTCGAACAGCGTCTCGACCAAGTGTTCGGCCAGTTGCGGCGACACCGGCTGATGCCCCGTCAGCAGGCGAAAGAACAGCGGCCCGTAGAGCATGTCGAGCACGGCTTCGACGTCGATGTCGGGTCGGATCTCCAGCGACGCCGCGGCCCTCTCGAGCAATCGCCGGCCAGCCTCGCGGCTCTTGAGAATCACCTGGTTGCGGAAGGCCTTTGCCAGTTCGCTTTCGGGGTCGGCAGAGGCCATGGTCAACGTGATCTGACGCCCGCGTTGCGTGGCGAACGCATCGATCACGCCCCGCAAATGGGCCCGCAGCATGCTCCGTGCGGAGGTCGCTCGCGAGACCTGCTCATCGGATTGCGGCTGGGCCATGAACGCGGCCATCGCGAGGTCTTGCGCGTTGGTCCAGGTTCGGTAGATCGTCGGCTTGCTCACGCCTGACTCGGCCGCCACACGCTCGATCGTGAGCCGACCGAGACCCTCGCTCATCACGATGCGGTACGCGGTATCGAGAACCGCCCGTCGTGCCGACTCGCTCGGGGGGCGGCCAGGTTTGCGCTTGAGGGATGGGGGGGGTGCTTGACTCATTACGTGACGTATCGTAATCTAATTGAACCGTCATCACAAGGACTCGACATGGTCGGATCGGTCACTTCCCCGCACAGCTTGTGCCCTTATCTCGCAGTCAAGGGCGCTCAAGCGGCCATCGATTTTTATGTCCAGGCCTTGGGCGCCACGGTGGACTTCAAGTTGATCGATCCGTCCGACGGACGCATTGGCCACGCCGAGCTGCTTTTCGGCACGACCCGGATTTTCATTGCCGACGAATACCCTGACTTCGGTGCCGTCGGCCCCGAGACGCTGGGTGGTTCGCCGGTCAAGTTTCACCTTCAGGTCGCCGATGCCGACGCCTTTGTCGCCCATGCCGTGCGGCACGGCGCAACCTCACTCCGTGCCGTTAAACTCGTGTTTCACGGCGACCGGACCGGCCTGATCGCCGACCCTTTCGGCTACAGCTGGTTCATTGCCAGCAAGGCTGAAGACGTGAGTGCCCAGGAGATGCAGCGTCGCTGGGACGCGATGGCCGCGCCGGCCCTCGACCTCGGGAGCCCGCCATGACGGTCGCACCCCCCGACGCGGAGCTTCTAGAAACCTTTCAGGCGATCGAAGACACGTTCAACGAAGCGATGGTCAGCAACGACGTGGCGCGCATCTCCGCATGCATCTCCGATGACTGGGTGCTCGTCACGCCCGAGAAGGGGCCGATCGAGCGTGAAGCCATTCTCCAGGTGATCGGCAGCGGCATGCTGGCGCACGATTCGATGACGAAGGAGGTGCTTCGAGCGAAGCTGTACGGCGACGTCGCGGTCGTCACCGGGCGCGGCAGAAACACCGGCACGTTCCGAGGCGGGCCGATCAGCGCCGACGAATGGATCACCGATGTCTATCGCCTCTCAGAAGGCCGTTGGCGTTGCGTGCTCACACACCTCACCCCGGCCGATTGAAAATGCCCCATGCCCATCCGGCCCGATCCCGCGGAACCCCTGCTGGCCTGCCGGGAGGCACCACTCACGCTGGTCGAGGAACGCCGCCTGGAAGGGTCCGACATCGTCTTGCTGCGCTACGCGATACCGGCTGAGAATCATCGCTGGACACAAGTTGGAGTGGTCGCATGGACATCGCCAGTGCCGAATCGATAGGCCTTCGCGTCAGCGAAAATCAGTCCGTCAGCGGCTTGGTACTGGCTCCGGCAAAGCCACGAGCCTGCTTCGTCTTTGCGCACGGCGCCGGCGCCGGCATGGCTCACTCGTTCATGGCGTCGTTTGCACTCGGGCTGGCGGAACGAAGCGTAGCCACCGTTCGCTACCAGTTTCCGTACATGGAAAGCGGCTCGAAGCGCCCCGACACGCCAGCCGTGGCCCATGCGGCCGTTCGTGCCGCCGTCGCCGATGCCGGGCGGCGCTTTCGAGGGCTGCCGCTGATTGCAGGTGGCAAGTCGTTCGGGGCGCGGATGACCTCGCAGGCGCAAGCCACGGACCCCCTGCCCGGCGTGATCGGCCTTGCCTTTGTGGGGTTTCCGCTGCATCCGGCAGGCAAGCCGTCGGCGCAACGCGCCGAACACCTTGCAGGCGTCAAGATTCCGATGCTGTTTCTTCAAGGAACGCGTGACGAACTGGCGGAACTGCAGCTCTTGGCACCCGTGGTGGAGGAGCTTCGCCCCCTGTCCACGCTGGTGCTGTTCGACGATGCCGACCACTCGTTCCACGTGCGCGTGCGCAGCGGTCGTACCGATGCGCAGGTGATGGTGGGCATGCTGGACGCCTTCGTCGAATGGACAATCTCGCTGAACTGAACTGCGCTCTAGCGGAATGCCGTTCCACGGCGTTTCCAGGCAGCGAGTCGTCGTCGCGCAATTCAGTGCTAGGTGGCGAGGGGAGTGGAAGGGATAGAAAGAAAAAACGGGCCGCGAGGGCCCGTTTTCCTTATATGTTGGCGGAGTGGACGGGACTCGAACCCGCGACCCCCGGCGTGACAGGCCGGTATTCTAACCAACTGAACTACCACTCCATGTGGCTTCCGCATCGCTGCGCAAGTGCCACGAACTTGGCGTCCCCTAGGGGATTCGAACCCCTGTAATCACCGTGAAAGGGTGGTGTCCTAGGCCTCTAGACGAAGGGGACTGAATACGTCTTCGCTACTTGAACTGCGCTGTGCTGACCCGGCAATTTGGTGGAGGTAAGCGGGATCGAACCGCTGACCTCTTGCATGCCATGCAAGCGCTCTCCCAGCTGAGCTATACCCCCTCTTCTGTCGATGCTTGTGGCCTAAGCTCCAAGCAAAAACACCGTCCGGTTCAGCCATCGCAGTTTCAAGCGAGACTACGATTATAGCCAGCTTTTCAGGCCCTCTGCAAACGCAGAAGCACAGTCTCGCGAGTGAAGAGTTCGAGCACGGCATCGAGCGAGGGCGTCTGTGCACGACCACACACGAGAACGCGGGCGGCATGGGCCAGCAGCGGCATCTTCAGACCGTGCGCAGCAAGGGTTTCCTTGATCGCCTGGGCGATCCCGGCGCGGCTCCACTCCGCTGATTCGAGCTTGGTGCCCAAGGTCACGAGTGCCGGTCGCACCGCTTCCGTCACGTGCGCGCCGAGGTCTTCGGCCGACGCGCGCACGTCGACGAAGTACATGCCGATCCAGTCTGCCAGTTCGACCGTGGTGGCGCAGCGGTCCTTGAAGAGCGCACACAGGCGCTTCAGGTGATCGAGCGATACGGCGTCGATGCCACGGCGTTTCAATTGCTCGCCAACGAGTTGCGCCAGGCGCGTTTCGTCGATCTGCTTGATGTAGTGCGCGTTGACCCAGTTCAGCTTGGCCGGGTCCCACTGTGCAGGGCTCTTCGACAGGTGTTCTCCGTCGAACCACTGCAACAGTTGCTCGCGACTGAAGAGCTCTTCGTCACCGTGGCTCCAGCCCAAGCGGGCCAGGTAGTTGAGCATCGCCTCGGGCAGATAGCCCGCTTCTTCGTACGCGGTGACGCTCACCGCGCCGCGCCGCTTCGACAACTTCTGGCCATCGTCGCCTAGGATCACCGGCACGTGGCCGAACAGCGGCAGCGGCGCGCCCAGCGCGTTGAAGATGTTGATCTGCCACGGCGTGTTGTTCACGTGTTCGTCGCCGCGAAACACATGGCTGATGTTCATGTCCCAGTCGTCGACGACGACACAGAAGTTGTAGGTCGGCACACCGTCGGGGCGCACGATGATGAGGTCGTCGATCTCCCGGTTGCCGATCGTGATCGGCCCCTTGACGAGGTCGTTCCATGTGACCTCGCCGTCGGGCGGGTTGCAAAAACGAACCACCGGCTGCACGCCGGCCGGCACCGCCGGCAACACCTTGCCGGGCGCGGGCCGCCAGCGACCGTCGTAGTGCGTCTTCTCGCCGCGCGCCCGCTGCGCTTCGCGCATGTCGTCGAGCTCTTGGGGAGTGCAATAGCAATGGTAGGCAGTGCCCGCGGCCAGCATCTGCGCGATCACGGCGTTGTAGCGCTCGAGCCGCTGCATCTGGTAGATCGGGCCTTCGTCATAGCCCAAGCCGAGCCAGTTCATCGACGCGAGGATCTGGTCGACCGAGTCTTGCGTCGAGCGCGCCACGTCGGTGTCTTCGATCCGCAACACGAACTCACCACCGAAGTGGCGCGCATAGGCCCACGAGAACAACGCGGTTCGCGCCGTGCCCAGATGCAGAAAGCCGGTTGGTGACGGGGCGATGCGGGTTCGTACTTTTCGAGTCATGTTCACAGTGTGCCGAGGCCACGCAACAGGTCGGCCTTGATGTCTTCCACGTCGTCGAGCCCCACCGCCACGCGGATCATTCCCTGCGTGATGCCCGCGGCGAGGCGTTGCTCTTCGGTGAGCCGCCCGTGCGAGGTACTGGCCGGGTGCGTGATCGTGGTCTTGGTGTCGCCCAGATTCGCGGTGATCGAGCACACCTGCGTCCGGTCGATCACGTGGAAGGCACTGCTGCGCGCCTGCGCTGCACCACCATCGGCCGCCGACTTGACGATGAACGACACCACTGCGCCACCGCTGCCCGACTGCTGCGCCATCGCCAGCTCGTGCTGCGGATGCGACTTCAGCCCGGGGTAATAGACACGCTCGACCTGCGGCCGGGTTTCCAGCCATGTGGCGAGCAGCAGCGCACGCGCGCTCTGCGCCTGCATGCGGATCGAGAGTGTCTCCAGCCCTTTCAGCACGACCCACGCGTTGAACGGCGAGAGCGACATGCCGGCGCTGCGCATCACCGGAACAAACTTCTCGTTGACGAGCTGTTCGCTCGCGCACAGCGCGCCGGCGATCACCCGGCCCTGGCCGTCGAGGTACTTGGTGCCCGAATGAATGACGATGTCGGCGCCGTATTCGATCGGGCGCTGCAGCGCCGGCGAGCAGAAGCAGTTGTCGACCGCGAGCCAGGCGCCTGCACTCTTGGCGATCGCCGAGAGCGCGCGAATGTCACACACCTCGGTCAGCGGGTTGGTCGGCGACTCGGCGAACAGCAGCTTCGTGTTCGGCTTGACAGCACGCTTCCATTCGCCAGGGTCGGTCTGCGACACGAACGAGGTTTCGACGCCGAACTTCGCGAACTCGCGGCCGAACAACATGATCGTCGAACCGAACACGCTCTGCGAGCAGATCACGTGGTCGCCGGCCTTCAGCAGGCCCATGCCGAGCAGCAGGATCGCGCTCATGCCGCTCGAGGTGGCGATGCAAGCCTGCGCGCCTTCGAGTGCAGCGAGACGGCGCTCGAACATCATCACGGTCGGGTTGGTGAAGCGCGAGTAGATGAAGGCTTCTTCTTCGTTGGCGAACCGTGCGGCAGCCGTGGCCGCGTCGGGCTGCACGAAGCTGCTCGTCATGAACAAGGCTTCGGAGTTCTCGCCCCAAGCACTCGGTGGCAGGCCTTCGCGGACCGCCAGCGTATCGAGCCGCGCGTCGGCCGGCAGCTTCACGCGCGGAATCTTCTTGTCGTTCATCAACCCAGCTCCGTGGCGCTTTGCAATGCGAGACGCGATCGGTCGTTGCTCTCTTCTTCATCACCTTGGGACAGCCGCTGCGCGGCCATCGCATCGAACTCGGCAGCGCTCACGTCACCGGTGATGTACACGCCGTCGAAGCACGAGGCCTCGAAGCTCTTGATCAAAGGGTTGAGCGCGCCCACCACACGCTTCATCGCGTTCACGTCCTGGTAGATCAGCGCGTCGGCGCCGATGAACTCGCGGATCTCTTCGATGCTGCGGTTGTGCGCGATCAGCTCTTCGCTGGTCGGCATGTCGATGCCGTAGACGTTGGGGTAACGCACCGGCGGCGCGGCCGAGGCCATGTAGACCTTGCGAGCGCCGGCTTCGCGCGCCATCTGCACGATCTCTTTCGAGGTATTGCCACGCACGATCGAATCGTCGACGAGCAGCACATTGCGGCCCTTGAACTCGACGCCGATCGCGTTCAACTTCTGGCGCACCGACTTCTTGCGCACGCCCTGCCCCGGCATGATGAACGTGCGGCCGACATAGCGGTTCTTCACGAAGCCTTCGCGGTACGGCTTGCCGATGCGCTGCGCGAGTTGCATGGCCGAAGGCCGGCTCGACTCGGGGATCGGAATCACCACGTCGATCTCGTTCGGAGGAATGGTCGAGATCAGGCGCTGTGCCAGCGTCTCACCCATGTTCAGGCGCGCCTGGTAGACCGAAATGCCGTCCATGATGGAATCGGGCCGCGCCAGGTACACGTACTCGAACATGCACGGATTCAGGCTCGGGTTCTCGGCGCACTGGCGCGCGTGCACCCGGCCTTGCAAGTCGATGAAGAGCGCTTCGCCGGGCGCCACGTCGCGCGTCACCTTGTGGCCGGTGCCTTCGATCGCGACCGACTCGCTCGCCACCATCACCTCGCCACCACCTTCGGGGCCCACGCCTTCGCCGAAACACAGCGGGCGAATGCCGAACGGGTCGCGGAACGCCAGCAGGCCGTGGCCCGCGATCAGCGCGACCACCGCATACGAACCGCGGATGCGCTTGTGCACCGCCGAGACCGCGGTGAACACTTCGTCGGGCGAGAGCGGGCGGCCGCGTGCGGCCAGTGCGAGCTCGTGCGCCACCACGTTGATCAGCACTTCGGTGTCGCTGGTCGTGTTGATGTGGCGCCGGTCGACGTCGATCAGTTCCTGCTTCAGCGCCTGCGCGTTCGTCAGGTTGCCGTTGTGCACCAGCACGATGCCGAACGGCGCGTTCACGTAGAAGGGCTGCGCTTCCTCTTCGCTGTAGGCGTTGCCGGCGGTCGGGTAACGCACCTGGCCGAGGCCCACGGTGCCCGGCAGGCCGCGCATGTTGCGGGTGCGGAAGACGTCGCGCACCATGCCGCGCGCCTTGTGCATGAAGCACTTCGTGCCCTGCATCGTGACGATGCCGGCGGCGTCCTGCCCGCGGTGCTGCAGCAGCAACAAAGCGTCGTAGATCAGCTGATTGACCGGTGCCTTCGAGATGACACCCACGATGCCGCACATGCTTTCCGCCTTGGTTCAGTCCGGCGCGCGTTTCACGCCGACGAGGGTTGAGTAACGGCTATCGGCAGCCAGGGCATGATTTCCTTGACCACCGCATTCAGCCAGGCCGCGCCCTGCGAGCGTTGCCACGACGGCCATTTTGCGACCGGCGTGAATCCGAGCACCAGCGCCAGCACGAGCAAAACCAGCAAACCGCGCACCAGACCGAAGCCGGCACCGAGCAACCGGTCGAACGAACTCAGCGGCGTGGCCCGGATCAGCACCCGCACCAGGCGAGCCCCCAGGCCCCAGAGCACCAGCGTCACGAAGAACACAGATGCGAACGCCACGGCGTGATTCAAGGCCGAACCCGGCTGGCCGATCGACGTGTGCGGCTGCACGACCGGCGTGAGCAACTGCGCCGCGACATAGGCGATGACCCAACCGGCGAGCGACAGAACCTCGAAGACGACGCCACGCATCAGCCCGACGACGATCGAGAGCGCCACGAACAGCAGCAGCCCGATGTCGACCCAGCCCAAGTCCACGGTCATGGTTGGCATTCACAGCGTGAGCACGACGCCGCTGAGCCCGGCGCCGCGCGCCTTGGCCAGTGCCTTGTCGGCCTCGTCGCGTGACGCGAACGGCCCGACGCGCACGCGGATTCGGCTGCCCGCGGGTGTGTCGGCCACCTGGGTGTAGGTTTTCAAGCCAAGCTTCTCGACTTTCAAGCGCGTTTCGCGAGCGGCACTGGCGTCGGCGAAAGCCCCAACCTGCAGAACGAAGCGTGCACCGTTCGGCGCGGCAGGCTCCGTGCCTTCGAGCAAGGCCTTGGCGCGCACGGCGTCGGCGGCCTTCGGGGCCGGCTTGGCTTCTGCCACGGCCTTGTGCGCGGGCTCGGTCGCGGCAGGCTTGGGCGTGGGCTTGGAGGCGGCCTTCTCGGCGACAACCGGTGCCGACGCAGGCCGCACCACCGGAGCCGCTTCCTTGGCGACTTCCTTGCCGGCCTGTTCACGCGTTTCCGTGATCACCTCGTCTGGCGGGCTCGCCACCGCGGGCGCCGAAGCTGCCGGGGGCACGTTTTGCGTGGCGGCAGGCGCCGCCGCGGTGGGCGAACGCGCCGGTGGCATCGCCAATGGCGGCGCGCCGTCCTTGCGCGGAATCACGATCGGAATATCGACCGGAATCGGGCGCGGCTGGGTTTCGAACACAAGCGGAAAACCGATCACACCGATCACGACGAGCACGACCGCGCCGATCAGCCGCTGGCGCGCACGCGTGCGGGCCTTCTGCACCGCGTCGGCGGGCTCCTGGAAGGCTCCGGCAGCGGATGCGCCTTCCTTCTTCTTGCGACTGAGATTGGACAGCAGACCCATGCGGTGCGAGTTTCAGAATTGCGGGTGGCGGCACTGTGGCCTGGCGGCTTCGCGCCCGCGCTTCGAGTCGTCGGCGCGGGGCGCTCAGACGGCGTGTTTGCCAGTCAACCGGGGCAGGCCGTCTTTCAACACGCCACCCACGGTTTGGAATGATCCGAGGACCACGATTCTATCAGCGGGGTCGGCGTGAACCAGCGCTGCGTCGAGGGCTTCGCGCGGGTCGGCGTGGCACGCCACGGTCACCGGCCCGGGCCCTTTGAGCTGCAACGCGGCGTGGCGCTGCGCGAGCTCTTGCGCGCTCGCGCCACGTGGCGTGGGCAGGTCGGTGAAGTGCCAGTGGTCCGTGATCGGCGCCAGGCGCGTGAGGATGGCGTCGAGGTCCTTGTCACGCATCGCACCCAGCACGATGTGCGTGCGCGGGAAATAAGCCATCTGGTCCAGGTTCTGCACCAGCGTGGCCACCGCGTGCGGGTTGTGCGCCACGTCGAGCACCAGCGTCGGCTGCCCGGCGACGATCTGGAATCGGCCCGGCAACTCGACCAGCGCCAGCCCGTTGCGTGCCGCCTGCGCCGTGATCGGCAAACGCTCGCGCAAGGCTTCGAACGCGGCCAGCGCGCCCGCGGCGTTGAGCAACTGGTTGGCACCACGCAGCGCCGGGTAGGCCATCGCGTTGAAGCGTTTCGTGCGCCCGGCCCAGTTCCATTGCAGCTTGTCGCCGGCGTAGTTGAAATCACGCCCGAAGCGCCACAGGTCGGCACCGATCTTCTGCGCATGATCGAGCACGCTTTGCGGCGGCACGGGGTCGCTCACGATCACCGGCTTGCCGGCACGCATGATGCCGGCCTTCTCGAAGCCGATGGCCTCGCGCGTGCCGCCGAGGTATTCGGTGTGGTCGATGTCGATGCTGGTGATGACGGCACAGTCGGCATCGACGACGTTGACGGCATCGAGCCGCCCGCCGAGTCCGACTTCGAGAATCACGAGGTCGAGCGGTGCCATCGACAGCAAGCGTGCGATCACGAGCGTGGTGAACTCGAAGTAGGTCAGGCCCACGTCGCCGCGTGCGCGCTCCACCGCTTCGAAATGCGGCAACAACTCCGCCGCGTTGACCTGCTGGCCGTTGACGCGGCAGCGCTCTTCGAAGTGCACGAGGTGAGGTTTGGAATAGAGGCCGACGCGGTAACCCGCCTGCAGGGCGATCGCCTCGAGCATCGCGCAGGTCGAGCCCTTGCCGTTGGTGCCGGCCACCGCGACCACCGGCGCATCGAACACGAGGCCCAGGCGCTCGGCCACGCTGCGAACGCGCGCCAGCGTGAGGTCGATCTCTTTCGGGTGCAGCCGCTCGCAGCGCGCCAGCCAGTCGGCCAGCGTGGTGGGCAAGGGTGAGAGGGGCGAAGCCGCGTCAGACGACGGCATCGGCACTCTGGCGCTGCAGGATCGCGATGGCACGCGCGACGCAGGTGCGCATCTCGCGCCGGTCGACGATCATGTCGATCGCACCGGTCTGCATCAGGAACTCTGCACGCTGAAAGCCTTCGGGCAATTTTTCGCGCACAGTGTTCTCGATCACGCGCGGGCCGGCAAAACCGATCAGCGCCTTCGGCTCGGCGATGACCACGTCACCCACGAACGCGAAGCTGGCGGAAACGCCGCCCATGGTCGGATCGGTCAGCACGCTGATGTAGGGCAGACGGGCCTTGGCCAGGTGTGTCAGCGCGGCGTTGGTCTTGGCCATCTGCATCAGGCTGAGCAACCCTTCCTGCATGCGCGCGCCACCGGTCGCGGTGAAGCTGACGAAGGGTGTTTTCTGTTCGATCGCGGCCTCGACGCCGCGCACGAAACGCTCGCCGACCACCGAGCCCATCGAACCGCCCATGAAGTCGAACTCGAAACACGCGGCCACGATGGGCACCGCACGCACCGCGCCACCCATCACGACGAGCGCATCGGTCTCGCCGGTGGACTCGAGCGCGTCTTTCAGCCGCTCGGGGTACTTCTTGCTGTCCTTGAACTTCAGCGCATCGACCGGCAGCACTTCCTGGCCGATCTCGTAGCGGCCTTCCGGGTCGAGGAAGGCGTCGAGCCGCGCACGCGCGCCGATGCGGTGGTGGTGGCTGCACTTCGGGCAGACGTAGATGTTCTGCTCGAGGTCGGTCTTGTAGAGCACCGTCTCGCACGACGGGCATTTGATCCACAGACCTTCGGGGACGGTTCGGCGCTCGCCGCGTTCGTTCGGTTGGATCTTCGGCGGCAGCAGTTTTTCGAGCCAGCTCATGCGATGGATCCTTTCAGGAGTCGAGTGCCTTGCGGATCTCGGCGATGAACTCGCCGGCCGCTGCGGCCACATTGTCGCGCGTGCGCGTTTCCAGCAACTGTACGAGCGCGGTGCCGATGACCACCGCGTCCGAGACGGCGGCCACGGCTTGTGCCGTCTTCGCATCGCGAATGCCGAAGCCCACGCCGACCGGCAGTTTCACGAAGGTCTTGATGCGCGGGATCATCGCGGCCACGGCAGCGGTGTCGAGGTGCCCGGCGCCCGTCACGCCCTTGAGCGACACGTAGTAGACGTAGCCGCTCGCGATACGGCCCACGTGCTGCATACGCGCTTCGGTCGAGGTGGGCGCCAGCAGAAAGATCGGGTCGATGCCGTTGCGCTTCAGTGTGGCGGCGAAGTCTTCGCACTCTTCGGGCGGGTAGTCGACCACGAGCACGCCGTCGACCCCGACGCTGCGCGCATCGAGCACGAAGCGGTCGATGCCGTAACGCTCGATCGGGTTCGCGTAGCCCATCAGCACGACCGGGGTGTGATCGTTCCTCTGCCGAAAGCCGCGCACGAAATCGAGCACCTGCGGCATGCCGATGCCGCGGGCCAGCGCGCGTTCGCCGGCCTTCTGAATCACCGGGCCGTCGGCCATCGGGTCGGAGAACGGCACGCCGAGTTCGATCACGTCGGCACCGGCCGCGGCCATCGCCAGCATGATGTCGACGGTGGCGTCGGCGAACGGGTCGCCCGAAGTGATGTAAGGGATCAGCGCCTTGCGGCCGCTCATCTGAAGTGCAGCAAAGGTGGCGGCGATGCGGCTCATGTCGCCCCCTTCACGCTCTGCCCGGCCATCGAGGGCCGATCGAAGTATTCGGCACCCGAGAGGTCGGCGACGGTGCCGATGTCTTTGTCGCCGCGGCCCGACAGGTTGACGAGCAGGTGCTGGTCGCTGCGCATGGTCGGCGCCAGCTTCATCGCGTAGGCGACCGCATGGCTCGATTCGAGCGCCGGGATGATGCCTTCGGTGCGGCACAGGCGGTGAAAGGCGGCGAGCGCTTCGGTGTCGGTGATGCCGACGTACTCGGCACGGCCGATGTCTTTCAGGTACGCGTGCTCGGGGCCGACGCCGGGATAGTCGAGCCCGGCCGAGATCGAATGGGTTTCGATGATCTGGCCGTTCGCGTCCTGCAGCAGGTAGGTGCGATTGCCGTGCAGCACACCGGGTGAACCGGCGCTCAGAGACGCGGCGTGTTTGCCGCTGTCCAGCCCCTGCCCTGCCGCTTCGACACCGATCAGGCGTGTGCCCTGGTGCTCGATGTACGGATAGAAGATGCCCATCGCATTGCTGCCCCCGCCCACGCAGGCGATCACGGCATCGGGCTGGCGCCCGGTCATCAAAGGCATCTGCACCAGGCACTCGTCGCCGATCACTCGCTGGAAGTCGCGCACCATCATCGGATACGGGTGCGGGCCGGCCACGGTGCCGATGATGTAGAAGGTGTTCTCGACGTTAGTAACCCAGTCGCGCAGCGCTTCGTTGAGTGCGTCTTTCAGCGTTTTCGAGCCGCTTTCGACCGGCACGACTTTCGCGCCGAGCAGGTTCATGCGGTACACGTTGGGCGACTGGCGCTTGACGTCTTCGCTGCCCATGTAGACCACACATTCCAGGCCATAGCGCGCGCAGATAGTGGCCGTGGCCACGCCGTGCTGGCCGGCGCCGGTTTCGGCGATCACACGCGGCTTGCCCATGCGGCGCGCGAGCATCGCCTGGCCGATCGTGTTGTTGACCTTGTGCGCGCCGGTGTGGTTCAGGTCTTCGCGCTTGAGGAAGATCCGCGCGCCGCCGAGTTCGCGGCTCAGGCGCGCCGCGTGGTAGATCGGGCTGGGCCGGCCGACGAAGTGTTCGAGCTCGTACTTGAATTCGGCCAGGAAGGCCGGGTCGTTCTGCACCTCGGCATAACAGCGTTTGAGTTCATCCAGCGCGTGCACGAGCGTCTCGGCGACGAAGCTGCCGCCGTACGGGCCGAAGTGGCCGCGTTCATCGGGTTGTTGATAGGTCGACATGGTGTTTCGGGTTTCTCGTCAGGCAATCGATGCAGCAATGCGGGCATCGGCCTCGCGCACTGCATCGCAAAACCGGCGGATCGCCTCGGCATCCTTGATGCCCTTGGCCGACTCCACGCCGGAGCTCACGTCAACGGCCCAGGGCCGGACGAGCTGAATGCCAGGGATCACATTTCCTGCATGCAACCCACCAGACAAAACGACTGGAAGGGGCACGTTGCGCGGAATGACGGACCAATCGAAGACCTTTCCACCGCCACCGTAGCCGTCGACATGGGCGTCGAGCAAAAGCGCCTGGGCGTCTGAAAAACGAGAGGCGAAGTCTACCAAATCGAAGCCCTCGGCCATGCGCGCGGCGCGCAGGTAGGGCCGGGCCGGGCGGCGGCAGGCCTCGGGGGTTTCGTCGCCATGGAATTGCAGCAGCAGTTGTGGAATCGCCTGCACGGCCGCATCGAGTTCGGCTTCTTTGGCGTTGACGAACAGGCCGACCGGCGTGACGAACGCGGGCAAGCGCCGCGCGAGCTCGGTGGCGCGCGCCAGGCTCACGTGGCGCGGGCTCTTGTCGTAGAACACGAAGCCGATCGCATCGGCGCCGGCCTCGAGGGCGGCGTCGACGTCGGCCTCGCGCGTCAGGCCGCAGATCTTGACGCGGGTGCGCTGGTTCATCGCTTCAGCGGCTGCTCAGGGCAGCCAGTCGAGTGCCACAGGTTGGTTCGGAATCGCATGCACCGGATCGTAGTACGGCCCGACGAAGTACAGGCCGTCGGCCGGGAAAGTGGCTGCGGCAAGGCGCCGGTCTTTCGACTGCAGCACCTCGAGCAACCAACTTTCGCTGCGTGCACCCGAGCCCACCGCCAGCAGGCAGCCCATCAGGTTGCGCACCATGTGGTGCAGGAAAGCGTTGGCGTCGAACTCGAAGCGCCAGTAGGCGCCGCGCCGCGTGATCGTGATGGCGTGGATCGTCTTGATCGGCGACGCGGCCTGGCACTCGGCCGAGCGAAATGCGCTGAAATCGTGTTCGCCCAGCAGCAGCCGCGCGGCCGACTGCATGGCCGACGCATCGAGTGCGCGCAAGCTCCAACCCACCGAGCCAGCCTCGACCGCCGGGCGAACCGACGACTCCAGCAACACGTAGACATACCGCCGGCCCTGCGCGCTGAAGCGGGCATGGAAGGCTTCCGGCATGGTTTGCGCCCACTGCACGGCGATGTCCGGGGGAAGGTATCGATTGGTGCCTCGCACCCAGGAAAACGGCTCGCGCTCGATCAGCGTGTCGAGGTGAACGACCTGGTTCAGCGCATGCACGCCGGTGTCGGTGCGGCCGGCGCACATCACCCGCAGCGTGGCGTCGGCAAAGCGCGACAGCGCGAGTTCGAGCTTGTCTTGCACGGTGTTGCCACCGGGCTGGCTCTGCCATCCCTGGTAGGCCTGCCCACGGTAGCTCACTCCCAGTGCGACCCTCATGTTCGCCCGCTGTCGCCGGGCAACAGAGCGCCGCGCCGGAACCGGAGAATCACCCCAGGTCGGCCAACATGCTCTGCGCCTTCGACTTCACGGCGCCGGTGGCCTTGGCCACGACTTCGTTCAGAAGATCGCGTGCGCCGTCCTTGTCGCCGATCTGACGGAACTCTTCGGCGAGTTCGATCTTGCGCGCCAGCGGGTCGTCGTTGCCGTCGTCATCGAGCGACGGCAGATCGCTGTCGTCAAACTTGGCATTCGCCTTGGCCAGGCGCGGCACCGTCTTGTCGTCATCGCCGGCCGGCAGATCGAGGTCGAGAGAAATGCCCGACAGATCGAAGGGCTCGGGTTCGGGCAGCCTGGCGCTCGTCGGTTCGCTGCGCAGCGGTGCCGACTTCGACGTCGAGAAGTCGAGCGACATCGAATCGTCTTCAACCCGGCGCGCCGGGGGTGCGAAGGACGGCGTGGCTTCCAGCGGCAACGGCGACGTGGCCGCATCGGGTTCGCCCAGATCGAGATCGAGGTCACCGCCGCCGCTGTCCATCGGCGGCATGCCGCTGACCGAAGCGCCGTACTGCGAAGGCGATGGCAACACCGACTGCGGCATCGTGCTCGCGCCCAGCGGCTCGATGATTTCGCCGCTGTGACCGGTCACGACGACCGGGGCGCCGCCCGGGCGGAACAGCGGGTTCTCGGGGTCGATCTCGGCGCCGAGTTCCTGGGCCTTGGCCCAGTCTTCGCCGGTGCCGCGGGTCAGGGCGAAGAGCTGCGTCGCCAGCAGTTCGAAGCCCTTGGTGTCGCGGCGCTTGGCGTAGACCTCGAGCAGCTTGGTGCGGATCGCCATGCGTTCCGGACTGCTGCGCATCGCTTCCTTGAGGATTTCTTCGGCCTGCAGGTCGCGGCCATAGGCCAGGTACACGTCGGCCTCGGCCACCGGGTCGACATCACCGATCGCGTCGAGCTGGCTCAGCGAATAACTCATCGACGACGAAGCGCCCGCGGCATCGCGTGTGTCGATGCGCTGGCCACCGCTGGCGCCGAAGAATGAATCGGGCTGCAGGCGACTTTCGAGGAACGAGGTCTCGCCACTGTCCTTCTTGCCACGCTTGCGGTAGGCGTAGAAGCCCAAGCCGCCAAGCAGCAAGGCGAGTGCCCCGGCACCGAGCGCCAGCGGGTTCTCGAGCAAGCCGTCAAGGAAGCCGGGCTCGGCCGCCACGGGCGGCGGGGCGGGCATCTTCGGGCGCGAAGCTGCTGCGGGCGGCGGGCTCGCCACCACGGCGCTCGCAGCCGACGCCGGCGCTGCGACCACAGGGGCCGACGCTGGCGCAGGCGCGGCCAGTGCGGGAGTGGATGCAGCCACCGGACTCGTCGGTGCAGAAGCCACGAGCGGCGGCAGCAGCGCCGGTGCAGCCGGGGCCGAAGCGGGTGCCGCAACGACAGCCGGCGCGGGTGGCGGAGCCGCCGGCTTAGGTGGCTGTGCAGGTGCAGGTGCGGGCGCCGGCACAGGGGCTGGCGGGGGCGGTGGCGCGGCGGCGACCACCACCGGCGCAGGCACAGTCGCGGCCGCCTTCGAAGCGCCGGGGCCTCCAGCAGCTCCCGACAACTTCTTCAGTTCGTCGACGTTCTTCGAGAGTTCGGCAACACGCGCCTCGGCGGCCTTCTTCTCGCGGTCTTTCGAAATCTGGGTTTCGGCGCTGGCCGCTGCACCGGCTTGCGTAGCGCCCTTGCTGAGCGTGAGCTTGTCGGGCGTGGGCGCGGCACCGCGTTTGCCGTCTTCGACCGAAGCCTGCACCTTGCCGCTGGCCTGACGTGCACTGCCTTCGGGCTTGGCGGCCGGCACCGCGCCCGCCAGGCGCTGGCGATAGGCGCCGAAATCGGCGCTCTGCGCCTGGATCACCTGCCGGGCTTCGGAAGCTGACGTGCCCTTGGCCGTTTCAGCACTCGGCACCGACAGCACCACCCCGGACTTCAGCCGGTTCATGTTGTTGTCGAGGAAGGCCTGCGGGTTGCTGCGGTACAGCGACACCAACATCTGATCGAGCGACACGCCAGCACGCTGCGTGCGCGACGCGATCTTCGACAGCGTGTCGCCTGCCTTCACGCGGTATTCGTCGGCACCGTCGGTGCCCGCGGCCGCGGGAGCCGCGGGTGCTGCTGCAGCGCGCGGTGCGCGCGGCTCGCGCGGTGCGGCCGGTTCGACATCGGCTCGCGCTGGCGCCGGTCTGCGCTCTGCCGTGCGCGGCGGAGCGGGCTCGACCGGCGCAGCCGACATCGTCGGAGCCACCGCGGGTGCGGGCGCCGGAGCGGCCGGCGCACGCGCCGTGGCCGTCGGCGGGTCGAGCAGCAGCGTGTATTCGCGCACCAGGCGCCCGGTCGCCCAGGTGATCTCGAGGATCACGTCGACAAACGGCTCCTGAACGCCGCGGTCACTCGTGATGCGAAGGTAAGGGCGGCCATCGGCACGCCGCTGTAGCGCAACCTGAGTGCCGGGAAGCACGGGGTTGTAGTCGACGCCAGCGGCCTTGTAAGACTCGGGCGGCGCCACACGAATGCGCAGGTTCGACGCTTCTTCTGCCGACAGACTCGTGACGTCGATCTCGGCCCGCAGGGTTTCGCCCAGAGCCGACTGCACCTGCAGCTTGCCCAAGCCCAGCGCCCAGGCGGCGGGAGCAACCAGACAAAGCGCGGCAGCAGCCACCCCGGTCAGGGCGAAACGCCCCGAGAACGTCGATTTTCTTTTCAAGGCGTCTCCCAATTGGACGAAGCGGGCAGCCATACAAGCCCGGCAATCACGCAGCAGTCAATGACGTGAATCACGTAAATTTTCGGTGAATTACCAGAAATCACAATAGCATCAATGAGATACGCTGACAAGCTCATGCAATGGCTGACATTGCTTCGCGAACCTGAATCGAGAGTTTTGCACAGACCCATGTTGCAATGCGACAACGACGTGAATCACCGGCTTCCCCGTATCAGGCTTCGATCACGATCCGCAGCATTCTGCGCAGCGGTTCGGCCGCTCCCCAGAGCAACTGATCGCCGATGGTGAACGCCCCGAGGTACTCGGGCCCCATCGCCATCTTGCGCAAGCGCCCCACAGGAATCGTCATCGTTCCGGTGACTGCCACCGGCGTCAGGTCGCGAACGCTGGCCTCGCGCGTGTTCGGCACCACCTTGACCCATGCGTTGTCGTTCGCGATCAAGGCTTCGATGTCCGCGAGGGGTACGTTCTTCCTCAGCTTGAACATCAACGCTTGGCTGTGGCAGCGCATCGCGCCTACGCGCACGCAGAATCCGTCGACAGGCACGGCCGGCGCGCTGAAGCCCGCGCCCTGACCGAGGATCTTGTTGGTCTCCGCCCCGCCCTTCCATTCTTCCTTGCTCATGCCGTCGCCCAGGTCCTTGTCGATCCACGGGATCAGGCTGCCGCCGAGCGGCACGCCGAAGTTCGCGGTCTCGGCTTCACTCAGGCCACGCTGCTTTGCGGCGAGCAACCGGTCGATCTCCAGGATCGCGCTCTTCGGGTCGTCGAGCAGTGGCCTCACTTCGGCGTTCAGCGTGCCGAACTGCGTGAGCAGCTCGCGCATGTGCGCGGCACCACCGCCCGACGCCGCCTGGTAGGTCATCGTGCTCATCCACTCGACGAGCCCGGCTTTGTACAGCGCACCCACGCCCATCAGCATGCAGCTGACGGTGCAGTTGCCGCCGATCCAGTTGCGGCCACCGGCCGCGAGCGCGTTCTTGATGACGGGCAGGTTCACCGGGTCGAGCACGATCACGGCGTCGTTCTGCATGCGCAGGGTGGACGCGGCATCGATCCAGTGACCTTTCCAGCCGGCGGCGCGCAGGCGCGGAAACACGTCGCCCGTGTAGTCGCCGCCCTGGGCTGTGATGATGATTTCGCAGCGCTTGAGTGCGTCGATGTCGTAGGCATCGAACAGCTTGGCTTCGTTCTTCGCCATGGCCGGCGCACGCCCGCCGGCGTTGCTGGTGCTGAAGAACACCGGCTCGATGTGGTCGAAGTCGCCTTCGGCCTGCATGCGATCCATCAGCACGGAACCGACCATGCCGCGCCATCCAACCAAACCTGTGAGTCTCATCGTTCGCCCTTTCAGAAAGTTATGGAAACCTCTTGCTGCCCCGGCTCGTTCGCCAGGTGCAGGGGCGAGACGAACCGGAGCTTGCTAGCCCTTGATCGTCTTCTTGGTGATGTTGCCCGCGAGCGCAGCGACAACGGCGTCGCCCATCTCGCGGGTGCCAACCTTCTTCGTGCCATCGGACCAGATGTCCGGCGTGCGCAAACCCGAGGCGAGCACCTGCTGCACCGCCGATTCAATGCGATCGGCGGCGGCGGGCTGGCTGAGGGAGTATCGAAGCATCATGGCGGCAGACAAGATTGTAGCCAACGGATTGGCCAGGTCCTTGCCCGCGATGTCGGGCGCGCTGCCGTGGCTGGGTTCGTAGAGGCCTTTGCCGGCGGCGTTGAGCGAGGCCGAAGGCAGCATGCCGATCGAGCCGGTGAGCATGGCGGCTTCGTCCGAGAGGATGTCGCCGAACATGTTGCCGGTGACGATCACGTCGAACTTCTTCGGTGCGCGCACCAGTTGCATCGCGGCGTTGTCGACGTACATGTGGTCGAGCGCCACATCGGGGTACTGCGCGTGCACTTCCGTGACGATGTCTTTCCAGAACTGGAAGGTCTCGAGCACGTTGGCCTTGTCGACGCTCGTGAGCCGCTTGCTGCGCTTGCGCGCGGCCTGGAACGCGACGTGGGCGATGCGTTCGATCTCGGGGCGCGAATAACGCATCGTGTCGAAGGCTTCTTCGGCACCGGCGAACGCACCATCGGGCGATTCACGGCGGCCGCGCGGCTGGCCGAAGTAGATGTCGCCAGTGAGTTCGCGAATGATCAGGATGTCGAGACCCGCCACCAGTTCGGGCTTCAGGCTCGACGCGTGCGTGAGTTGTTCGTAGCAGATCGCCGGCCGGAAGTTGGCGAACAGCCCCAGGCTCTTGCGCAGACCGAGGATCGCCTGCTCGGGCCGCAGCGAGCGCTCCAGCGTGTCGTACTTCCAGTCGCCGACCGCGCCGAACAGCACGGCGTCGGCTGCTTGCGCCAGGCGCAGTGTCGACTCCGGCAGCGGGTGGCCGTGGGCCTCGTAGGCCGCGCCGCCGACGAGCGCCTGTTCAGTCTCGAAGTGCAGGTCGAGCACGCCCAGCACACGCACGGCTTGCGCCACGATTTCGGTGCCGATGCCGTCACCCGGCAGGATCGCGATCTTCACGAATCAGTTCCTTGTTTCTTCAAAAAGGGAGTCAGCTAGATGCGATGCGCCAGCCACGGTTTGCTCAGCAGCCGCTCGGCTTCGAAAGCGCGAATCTTCTCGGCGTGGCGAAGCGTCAGGCCGATGTCGTCGAAACCGCCCAGCAGGCAGTATTTGCGGAACGGCTGCACGTCGAACGCGAGCGAGGCGCCATCGGGTTTGATCACGACCTGCCGCTCGAGGTCGATCGTCAGTGCGTAGCCCACGAAGGCCGCAACTTCATCGAACACCTTCGCCACTTCATGCTCGGGCAGCACGATCGGCAACAGCCCGTTCTTGAAGCAGTTGTTGTAGAAAATGTCGGCATAACTCGGGGCGATCAACGCACGGAAGCCGAACTGGTCGAGTGCCCACGGTGCGTGCTCGCGCGACGATCCGCAGCCGAAATTCTTGCGTGCCAGCAGCACCGAAGCGCCCTTGTAGCGCGGCTGGTTCAGCACGAAATCCGGGTTCGCTCGGCGCGAGGCCGGGTCTTGCCCCGGCTCGCCGTGGTCCAGGTAGCGCCACTCGTCGAACAGGTTCGGCCCGAAGCCCGACTTCTTGATCGACTTCAGGAACTGCTTCGGGATGATCGCGTCGGTGTCGACGTTCTCGCGGTCCATCGGTGCGACCAGGCCGGAGTGAATGCGAAACGGTGTCATGGTGTTGCCCAGCGGTGGCGTCAGACGAGCCGGCGCACGTCGACGAAGTGGCCTTCGATCGCGGCAGCTGCGGCCATGGCCGGGCTCACGAGGTGGGTGCGGCCACCCGCGCCCTGCCGGCCTTCGAAATTGCGGTTGCTGGTGGACGCACAGCGTTCGCCCGGCTCCAGGCGGTCGGCGTTCATCGCCAGGCACATCGAGCAGCCCGGCTCGCGCCATTCGAACCCGGCCGCCTTGAAGATCTTGTCGAGCCCTTCGCGCTCGGCCTGCTCTTTCACCAGGCCCGAACCCGGCACGATCAGCGCCAGCTTCACGTTCGACGCGATCTTGCGGCCGATGTGCCGCACCACCGCCGCCGCTTCGCGCAGGTCTTCGATGCGCGAGTTGGTGCACGAGCCGATGAACACCTTGTCGATCAGGATGTCGGCGATCGGCTTGTTCGGTTCGAGCGCCATGTAGGCCAACGCGCGTTCGATGGCGCCACGCTTGTTCGGGTCCTTCTCGCGGTCGGGGTCGGGCACACGGTCTTCGATCGACAACACCATCTCGGGCGATGTGCCCCAGGTGACCTGCGGGCGAATCTGCGCCGCGTCGAGTTCGACCACCAGGTCGAAGTGCGCGCCGGGGTCGGAACGCAGCGTGCTCCAGTAGCGCACGGCCTGCTCCCACTCCAGCCCCGCGGCGGGCGAGAACGGCCGGCCCTTGACGTAGGCGATCGTCGTTTCGTCCACGCCCACGAGGCCGGCGCGCGCGCCGGCTTCGATGGCCATGTTGCAGACCGTCATGCGCCCTTCCATGCTCAGCGCACGAACCGCAGAACCGGCGAATTCGATCGTGTAGCCGGTGCCACCCGCGGTGCCGATCTTGCCGATGATGGCCAGCACCATGTCTTTCGCGCTGCAGCCAGGGCTCAGCTTGCCCTCGACCCGCACCAGCAGGTTCTTGGCCTTCTTCGCGAGCAAGGTCTGCGTGGCGAGCACATGCTCGACCTCGCTCGTGCCAATGCCGTGCGCCAGTGCGCCGAAGGCGCCGTGGGTCGACGTGTGCGAGTCGCCACAGACGACGGTCATGCCGGGCAGCGTGGCGCCCTGCTCGGGCCCGATCACGTGCACGATGCCCTGGCGCCGGTCGTTCATCTTGAACTGCGTGATGCCGAGTCGGTCGCAGTTGGCGTCGAGGGTGTCGACCTGCAGCTTGGATACCGGGTCGCTGATGCCGTGCGATCGGTCGGTGGTCGGCACGTTGTGGTCGCTCACCGCCAGGTTGGCCGACAGCCGCCACACCTTGCGGTCGGCCAGTGCGAGCCCGTCGAAGGCCTGCGGGCTCGTCACTTCGTGAACGAGATGCCGGTCGATGTAGAGCACGGCCGTGCCGTCGTCTTCGGTGTGGACGACGTGTTCGTCCCAGATCTTGTCGTACAGCGTGCGTTGCATGCCGCCGATTTTAGGCGCAGGCGCGCCACCCCCTGAATCCGGGGGGCATCAGGGTCGCTCCCGCTTGAAACCCGGCAGACCAAGGGGAAACATCGTTGCTCCGCGTGGCATCGGTCACGAGCCGCTGACACATCCCCCAACTTTCGAGGGCTAGCGCATGAAGCAACGAAACTGGCAGATGGGCTTGATCGCCCTTGCCTCCCTGACACTGGCCGCCTGCGGCGGCGGTGGCGGAGGTGAGCAAACCGCGGCACCGCAGGCCGCAGCCGAGATGAGCAAGGCCTTGTCGGCCAAGGCCACCGGGCAGGTCGATCCGGCCGAAGGATCCCGGAATACCGGCACCTACATCGTGCGCATGGCCGATGACCCGGCCGCCAACTACAAGGGCGGCATCAAGGGCTACGCCGCAACCAAGGCCAACAAGGGCCAGAAGATCGATCCCGACAGCCCCTCGGTTGCCAGCTACAAGGGCTACCTGGCGTCGCGCCACGATGCCGCACTGGCCAGCGTGGGCGGTGCCAACAAGCTCTACAGCTACGGCTACGTCTTCAACGGCTTCGCGGCCAAGCTGTCCGACGCGCAGGCCGAGAAACTCGCTCAAATGCCCGGCGTCTTGTCGGTGGCACGCGACGAGATCCGCCAGGTCGACACGGCCAGCACCCCGGCCTTCCTCGGCCTGAGCGGCCCGAACGGGTTCTGGGCCACCAAGGCGACCGGCGAAGACGTCATCATCGGCATCATCGACACCGGCATCTGGCCGGAGCATCCGAGCTTCTCGGATCGCACCGGCACCAACGGCAGCGGCAACAAGACCGACCAGCTGTCGTACCACCACATGCCCAAGTGGCACGGCACATGCCAGCATGGCGACGAGTTCAACAACTCGAACTGCAACCAGAAGCTGATCGGTGCGCGCTTCTACAACGCCGGCTTCGGTGGCAATGCGGGCATCACGGCGGAGTTCCCGGGCGAGTTCAATTCACCACGTGACTACAACGGTCACGGCACCCACACCGCCAGCACCGCCGGCGGCAACCAGGGTGTGCCGGCGACGGGTGTCGCTGCGGCATTCGGCAGCATCAACGGCATCGCGCCGCGCGCCCGCATCGCCGTCTACAAGGCCTTGTGGCAGCAGGCCGACGGCACCGGCTCGGGCACGACCAGCGACCTGGTCGCGGCGATCGACCAGGCCGTGGCAGATGGCGTCGACGTCATCAACTACTCGATCAGCGGCTCGCAGACGAACTTCCGCGACCCGGTGGAAATCGCCTTCCTGTTTGCAGCCGATGCCGGCGTCTTCGTTGCGGCTTCGGCCGGCAACAGCGGCCCGACCACCAGCACCGTCGCACACCCGAGCCCGTGGCTGACCACGGTCGCGGCCGGCACGCACAACCGCGCGATCGAAGGAGGCTCGGTCACTCTGGGCAACGGCGCCACCTACGCCGGGTCGGCGTACATCGCCGGCGTCGGGCCCAAGCCGCTGATCGATGCATCCGCGGCCGGCGTGGTGCCGTTTGCCAGCCTGAGTGCTCTGCAACAGACTGCATTGCAGCGCTGCTTCAGCAGCGCCGATCTGGCGGACGCGACACTGCTGGGCAGCGCGGCCGGTCCGGATGCCGCACTCGATCCCGCCAAGGTCGCCGGCAAGATCATTGTCTGCAACCGTGCCAGCAACGCGTTGGTCAACAAGGCAGTGGCGGTCCAGGCCGCGGGCGGCGCCGGCGTGGTGCTGGTCAATACGCCGACCAGTGCCAACACGACGCCGGTCCAGCCGTACGTGATCCCCACGGTGCACATTCCGTACTCTGACCCGGTCTACACCGCCATCAAGGCCTACGCCGCCACCGCGGGCGCCGTGGCCACGATCACGGCCGGCAACGTCGTCACGACCGCTCCGGCGCCGTTCACCGCGTCGTTCTCGTCGCGCGGCCCGCTGCGGGCAAGCGCCAGCCTGCTCAAGCCCGACCTGATCGCTCCGGGGCAGGACATCCTGGCCGGCGTCGCGCCCCCGGGGAACAGCGGCAAGCTGTTCGACCTGTACAGCGGCACGTCGATGTCGAGCCCGCACGTGGCTGGCCTGGGCGCGCTGATGAAACAACTGCACCCTGACTGGTCGCCGATGGCGATCAAGTCGGCGCTGATGACCACCGGCGGCGATGTACTCGACGGACCGAACACCAACCCGCTGGTGATCTTCCGCCAGGGTGCAGGCCATGTGCGACCGAACAACGCCGCCGATCCGGGGCTGGTGTTCGACTCCGGCTTCAACGACTGGCTGGGCTTCCTGTGCGGCACCCAACTGCCGGCCGCGAACTGCACTGCTGCCGGCGTGCCGGTGCTCAACCCGAGCAACTTCAATGGCGCGTCGATCGCGATCGGTGCCCTGGCCGGCTCGCAGACCGTGACCCGTACGGTCACGAACGTCGGCAGCTCGGCCGAGACCTACACACCGGCCGTCGCCGGAATGACCGGTGTCACCGTGACCGTCCTGCCGACAAGCCTGACCGTGCCGAAGGGCGGAAAGGCGAGCTTCACGGTGCAGTTCACCCGCACCACCGCGGCGCTGAATGCCTACACCGGCGGCCAGCTCACGCTGAGCGGCGACAGGGGCCACAGCGTCCGGGTGCCGATGGTCGTCAATCCGGTCGCGCTCGCGGCCCCGACCGAGGTCTCTGGCAGCTACAACGTGACCTTCGGGTATTCCGGTCCGTTCACGGCGACGCCGCGCGGCCTGGCAGCGGCCGACCCGAAGACCGGCGCGGTGGCCACCGGTGGTCAGCAGGACT
>Ga0307516_10001368_pt1 | contig 33790 bp, 49 predicted proteins | sample 19_EM_MG_FD_203310 | JGI IMG/M metagenome (GOLD analysis project Ga0307516, IMG submission 203310) | Populus trichocarpa ectomycorrhiza microbial communities from riparian zone in the Pacific Northwest, United States - 19_EM | ecosystem: Host-associated > Plants > Roots > Unclassified | place...
TAACTTGACCCTTTCGGCAACTGTGACCCATTGCCCTCGCGGGAACACGAAGGCACCGCGGCCGACGGAAAGTCCGAATTGGTGATTACCGTAAGATTTGGGCGGGGCGGCCAGAAGTTCCTTGGTGTTCTTCTCGAATTCCGGCATGTAAGAGTAGACAGACCTCGCCGGATCCCCCCTGCCCCTACGAAACACAGCTGGGCCGAGTGTTTTGTTGAGGATGCAAGGGTGACGAGCCTCCACATCAGCCGGAGGGAGAAACATCGGCATCTGTCCTCCTTCCGCCCACCTGAACACCCATATGCGGAATTGCCCTCCCCGCCGACTACAGGGCGGTCACAGAAATACGAGTGGGGCAAACGTGCCACGCTTACAGATTCCCGGGAGTTTACCGCCTTTGACAGAGTCCCACTCCTCGTCGAACATCACCGAGTAGCTGAGCAAGACTTCATCCGCAGCTCTCAGCCCGAGAAATAAAACCCAAAGCCGCCGGGAATCTGGTTCTTAGGATTGATGCTCCCATTCGGGTAGAAAGCTTCCCAGGCTGCGTCCGGGGACGCTGATCCAAGTGAAACGAGGCGGTGACCTTGTGCACTTGCAGCATGTGGTCGTCCAGAGGCAATGTCTCTATCCAAGGTTTGTCGACGTTTGAACAAGTCGCCCAGGCGTTCTCCGTTGGAAACAGGAGGGTGTCGCGGTCGGACTTGTGATGCCCCTGAGTCTGCCAGTTCCGGGGACGTTGCCATCGTCACTGGCGGGTGCTTTCAATATTCTCCCGGTCGCCCCTCATCCCATTCCACGCGGACGATGCGCCTGGTCACACAGCGTTGACAGCGCTGATGAGGGATCACTCCGATCAGGAACCGGTCCACGCCTGAGTAATCTTTGAATCCGGGGAGGTTCGTCAGTCCACCCTGGTGTCTACACAGCTCAGAGTTGGGAGAAACGCGGAAGATAAATTCTTTTTTTTTCGTTATCGGTCCCTCTTATCTCCAGCCATCTTTGTCGTACTTAGCGCATTACGTCCTCGATAGGCGACGCAGGTCTTAGCAGGGTCGGCTCGAGGCGCCCGCTGGGATTCCACCGAGGCGCCCGGTTGGCTGAGAGATACAATTTGTTTTTATTTCTTCCGATGGAATGATTTCTGTATATATGCTTCTCCTCCCCCACCTCCATTACATCCTTCGTCCTTGACCACGAAATCCGTACCGTCTCCTTGATCAATCGACTCAGCTCGATGGACTCGGCCGTGCCGCCAGAAGTGACCGCCGAGTTGACCCAGATACTCTCCAATCTCGTCCTGGGAGACAATCAGATCCGCTCAAAGTATGAATCGCACAAGACTCCACCGCACTCGCTTCTGACCTTTTCACCAGCGCAGAAAATGCTGTTAATGAGAGGTTGGCGCAAACGCCAGAGCTCTACCTTCTTGCGCTCGCACAATTCGCCACAGCGGCAGACACAGAAGTGGTGAGTATGCCCACAACCCTGGAAGTGTACACGTAGCCACTTGCTGCGCACGTCTTCGACGCTCCTCTCCCGTGATCCCATCCCACCGAAAGGGCACCTTCCCGGTCACCCAGTCAATGGGTGATCGCCCTAACACAGCTGGGCAGTCCTAGCCTCCGAATGATCCCCCACATCTTTTCCATCTTCTCCGACGGATCAACGTCTAATTTTTCTGTCCATTTTAGATGAGGTCATTCTCCCTCGTCCTCCTGCGTCGTCTGTTGTTCCGTCCATCACCCCAACACTCATCTAATTCAGTCGCAACCACGCTCTATGATCACCTCTCAGCACAGACCCTGGCGACCTTGGAACGACTTCTCTTGCAGTCCGTTGCTCACGAGCCTGTCCCTGTCGTCAGGCGAAAGGCTGCAGACACCGTATCTGACGTCGCGAATCACGCCATGCGAAACGGTCGTCCGTGGCACGCACTCCAAACCGAAATATTCAAGCTGGTCCAGAGTACCGACCCCATGGGCAGAGAGATCGCCTACCGGGTTTTCACCAGCAGCCCCAACATAATCCTAGACCTGCAAGTCGAATCCGTCCTTGGCACGTTGCAGCGCGGCCTGGAGGACAGGGAGAGTACCGACGTTCGTCACCCCCACGACTACTCGTGCCCCCAGAATTTATATTATTTCTCAGGTCCGACTAGCCGCCCTAGGGGCGGCAGTTGAATATCTCTCTAATTGCGATGAGCACCAACAAGCGCAATCTCTATCCCTGATGTATCCAATACTTAACACCCTTCCATCCGTCCCTCACAATCAAATCGCCAAGTTCCTCTCCACGCTAACTCCCTTGACCACGTGCCCAGATCTATTTGCGCCCCATCTGCCCGCATTACTCTCGTTTGTTCCATCCCTTTTGCTGCCTTCTGCAGACCCCGGCCCAACACCCACCATCTCAAAACCCTACCCCACGGAGGGCGCATTCTCATTCGATTTCCCTCCTGCAGCCGCTGGAAAGGCAAAGGACGAGCCGAAAGATGAAGAGGGCGAGGAGGTTCGGAAGGCGGCTCTTGAATTTATGGTGAGCTTAAGCGAGAGCAAGCCATCGATGGTAAAGCGGGTGGATGGTTGGATCTCGGTCATAATTAAAGGGTGCCTGGAGGGTATGGGAGAACTCGAAGAGGACTCTACTCCACTCTGGCTAGAAGCCGACGTAAGTCAATTCAGATGTCATACCTTCCGAGGTTGATCACTGGAGCGCCAACCCCCAGCCGTCAGATGATCCCACAGACGACACTTACCCGCAAGAGTATGAGCAAGCACTGGACCGGATAGCTTGCGCGTGTGGAGGAGAAACCGTCCTACCGTCTGCCTTCCAACAAATTCCCGCAATGTTGGCGAGTCACGATTGGAGGCAACGGCATGCTGGCCTTATGGCTATAGCAGCCATGGCTGAGGGGACATCCCAGGTTCGTTCAACCTGCCACCCGTACCTCTCGTCGGAGGCAGAACCCTTGTATAGGTCATGCAGCGCGAACTCGGAACTGTCGTCGAGTATGTTTCGTGCGGGTACTCTTCGAGATTTTTATTGACCCTCCCCAAATCAGTCTCGTCACTCCAATGTTTAAAGACAGCCATCCACGCGTGAAATTCGCTGCCTGTCAGTGCATGTAAGGTCGATTATTTTCGCCCACTCTGCGCAAGATCGCTCACAGCTTCCTACCCCAGTGGTCAGCTGTGCACAGATCTTGAGGTAACTCCGCGAGTGTACCGCCGGTTCTCACACTCGCACTGACTATATGCCACAGGAGGTGATCCAGGCCGGGTTCCACCAACAGATCTTCGCCGCTCTGATACCCACACTAGAAACCCCAGAGGCTCGGTACGTAAAACCGCGATCTCCATATCAATCACCTTCCTATTGACACGCACGGGCTATCCCTTTCTGACTTTAGTGTACACTCACACGCCGCAGCTGCTCTGATCAACTTCTGCGAAGGATCGGGATCGACCATCATAATTTTGTACCTGGATGCAATAGTGGAGCGGTTGCTGAAACTGTTAAACCCGCCCGCTGATAGTGGAAAACAGCCGAAGAGGTACGTCCAGGAACAGGTGATTACGTCGTTGGCCATGGTTGCGGATGTCAGCGAGAAAGGGTTTGCAAAGGTACGGGTCGACGAGCACATTTCCACGTTGGTGCTCATATGGACATCCGATCAGCACTACCCTGCGATTATGCCCTTGCTTTTGAGCGTGTTGCAAAATGCACAAGGGTCGGAATACCACAAACTGCGGCTAAAAGCAATGGAGTGTGCCGGGTTGGTTGGTAGGTTCCGTCCGGCCCAGTCCATTGTATCCCCTCTGAAAGGCTTGACCAGCAATTGCCGTTGGCCGAGATGTGTTCCGGGAGGATTCTCGCAAGTTGTGCGAACTCCTTATGCAAATCCAAAGTAAGTCTTACTTCTTCTCGCCGACAGTACCAAGGGGTAATCACGTTGAGAATAGATAGCCCTATCGAGCCTGATGATACCCTCCTGAGCTCATACCTCATCGCCTCTTGGGCAAAGATTTGTCAAGCTCTAGGGCCAGAGTTCGAACCATACTTGCCCGTTGTGATGCCACCCCTCCTACGAGCCGCGAGCGCAAAAGCGGATGTATCCGTGATAGGTTCGCCGCCTAATGGATTCATGGCTTCATGCGCTTACTGCTCCTTAGACGAAGAGGACGAGCGATTTGAAAGCGACGCTTGGACAACGATTAAGCTGGAGGGTCAAAGCGTGGGGATAAAATCCGCGGTTTTAGAAGAGAAGTGTCAAGCCCTGGAGATGCTCCTCGTCTACGTGTCTACTCTTGGTGGAAGCTTTGCACCTTATCTGGCGCAGAGCTTCGAGCTTGTGTTGCCCGCTCTACGGTTCTATTTCCATGTTGGGGTCCAGGAGTCAGCTACTTTGTGGGTTGCTCCTCCTTCGATCCTTCACATTCATTCATTCATCGACTCGGTTCTGGTAGGTTGATGCCGCGATTGTTGTTGTGCGGCAAGAACAGCGGCACGTTGACGAACGAGATGGTCTCTGCGACCTTCTCTCAGCTCGTCAATTGCATTGCGACGGAACGCGACATCAATTTCCTCTCGTCCTTGTATAAGTGCTTTACAGGCTGCATGGGTGTCATCGGTGGCCCTGCCAGTCTCCCCCTTCAGATTCACGATGGTATCATGGAGGGTACCCGACGCCAACTCCAGAGCATGGCCGACAAGAGGAAAAAACGTTCGGAAGAAGCTAGAGCTCCGGGAAGTGAAGACAAAAAGGAACTCCTCATGTGGTCCGAGGAGGTTGAAGATTACGCTTTGGATGAGATCGCGATGATGCTGAAGGGCTTTAGCGAATCTCACGAGCTGCTCATGGCTGTGTCGAGTGTTAGGGATCTTGGGGTTTTCTTGAATGGCGGACTTGATGATGGCGCTTAGTTGAGTCCTTTGATGTTATGGACTTGTCGCTTTTCTTGGTAAATCTCGAATCGATTGTAAACCACGTATGTATGGAAATATGTGGAGACCTTGTAATTGACTTTCTGTAACCAAGCGTGAAGACGACACGATGGAAACGTTGAGTCTGGTCCACAGTGTGTAGAAAACGGAGGGGTGGGAAATGGGTCCCGAACTTTGTCGTAGTAGACTGTGCAGATACACCCTCAGGCCGCCATTACCCCAGCCTGTCTGATGTATCTTGATTATAGATTGAGCGGGTTTGGTCGATCTTCGTGCGTTCGTCTTTAAGCATCCTAGAGATAAAGTCAACGACCTGGACACAGCAAGGTGTGAAAGAACTTATACCTCGCGTCCAGCCTTGGGTCCTCGCCTTCCACTCTTAACGCAGCTTTGGGTGTCACAGCGTCCAGAACCTAAAGCGTTGTGTTTAGCGGGAACGGCAACGAACGCGACGCAACTCTTACGAAGTGGTTATCGCAGTGAGGGCAGTACTCGTCGCTCTCATCGAATTCTGTGACATCTTTCCTGAAGGCTTTCTTGCACTTTTTGCAGATGAATGTCATCTCCGCCGACTTTGCAAGTCTGTGGGACTGTGCTTCTGCGTGGCATTCGGCGCAATCGAACCACTGCTTGCAGCAGGGCGCGCGGATGGAAACCTGGGCATTCAGAACGTGCTTGCTGCCGTCTTTCAGTGCCGACTTGCAGAGAGAGACGGTTGGACGCCATACCACATGTTTTCGGTGCGGGATCGACTTGAAGAAGGAACGGGGTTCTCACGCTTACAACGCCTGGCACTTCACGCTCGAATTTTCACCCAAACAAAATACGAAATTATTTTAGAGAACAGATTTTTCACGGCCTTGACGCAAGGTGGGGTTGTGATGCAAGTCCGGGGGTAAAATGCAAAAAATACGAGAATTTTTGAGGACCGGGAATGCGCTTTGGGCCCTTCTGGAGCACCGGCAAATGCCGACGGTAACGCTTGATGTTGTTCCGCTTCCACCACCACGGATAAAGGCACATGAACGTACGCGACTTCTGTTCCGTTTCCTCCCCGTTTTTCTGACTCTGCTTTGTATCAGAACTTGTTACGCACCCTGACCGAGAGTCAGGTCAAGGCTTCCTTGGCTGACACCGACCTCAAGCTTCTGTTATCCACCGTCAAGGAGGGAAGGGTATGGCAATCCTCCCAAACCCGCTCCTGATCGCGCAACCCTCACCCCAGTCTGTAGCGTCAAAATCAGGATGCGAAACTCTCGGATGCGTTCTACGAATCACTCGAAGGCCTGTTGTCTGACCTTCGCACTGTGACTTTGGTAATCCAATCCACTCGAGAGTGGCACGGCGCAATTAGGTTCTAAACTGACTGCAATTCAATAGGACAATCATGACGCGGAGGCTTTTTTGAAGCCGGTCTCAAAAAATGATGTGCCAGATTACTATGAAGGTGGGCGTGATCGCTTCCAGTGTTCGTTTGTCGGGTTTAGTTAACCCTTACGCACCCAGTGATTTCGACGCCAATGGACTTCCAGACCATGCTCAAGCGAGTCAAGGCTAGAAGTTACAAGTCCAAACGGGAGTTTAAGGACGACCTAGACCTCATCTGGTCAAACTGTCTTTTGTACAATGCTGCTCTGGTCCGTCACTTCAATGACGTCCGTCGCGTTAGTCGCTCAAGTTTCCACGTGGACCTCATAGGATCACCCCCTGCGACAATGTGCGAAACGCCTTCAGCTGAAAGCTGAAAGATTGTTGAAGAACATCACCGATCGGAAAGAACGCTCGGACCCGCTCATCCCTAGTGACCTCCCCGGACGGACACCTTCGACGATCCTCATCAAACCTAACGGGATTAACGGCCACTCAAGATCACTGTCTGGGACCCCGACGCCGGTGCTGTCGCCCACGAAATCCACGATCCGCATCCCGCCTAGCACACTCTCCAAGAAGAAGAAATCGAAAGACGTCTCCTTCCCGGATAGTCCTGCAATCGTTCGCACAGCGGAGGGGATGTGTTTATTCAAGTCCGCCGACGAGGAACTGGACGTTGAGGAGTCCAACATCGAGAATCGGTTGAGGGATTTTACCCTCGAGGACCCGGATGAGTTTGTAGACGTGGACTCAGAGGAAGAGACTGCCCTGATAGGTGACAAGCGGAAGCTGTATGCCAGCATTCATACAGGCTGCGCAACGCTTGCTGATACCGAATTCACAGGAACGGTACGGCCGCGGAACGGCCGCGAAAACGATCGCGACGGTCGTCTTCTGCCGAGAAGCGGAGGGTTGACCTGTGGTGGGAGGTCATGCAATGTGACCAGTTTATTGGCAACGGTTACCCTGCTCTGCAGAACTCTTCGTCTAATCCAGATGGCCCACCTCCATTTGCCACTGTCGGTCAGGGACAGACGCAAACCCTTCCGACGTGGAAGCCTCGACGGAAGCGACGGAAGAAGACCCCAAAGGAGGATTTCCACGCTGCAAACAAGACGCTCCTTGGACTGATCAACAAGAACATCACCACAATGCGACACCTACGAGTCACGCATTCTAAATTTTCTAGTCTCAAGGAGAGCAAAGAAGCTGCGAACGAGGAGGGTGGACTTGCGTTACCTGGTCCTTCTGCCTCCTTTGGTGGGCCACCAGAACCCCCAGATTTCTCTGGGGGGCCGGTCCTGACAAATCTCGGACCTCTGAACAATCTCAACCCATGGTCACGGCGGCCGGAAGAAGACCACGATGTTGGCCCGCAGCAAGCCGAGAACTGCTTACACTGGATGGGAGAGAAGGTACTAGAGCATTCTGGGTTCCAAGGTAGGCGTCTTACCGATTTCGCCACCCGCTGATGCTTATGCTCTCTTCCCGCAGGGACGTCGAAGATGGCTTTAGACGTCCTTGCCGGTGTTGCCTCAGAATATTTATTGAACGTCGGGCGGACGATACAGTTTCTGTCGGACAAGTACGGAAAGAAGATGACCTCCGAGGTGGGTTTGGAATCCGCTGCGTTGGGTGCCATAGTATTTATTCCGTCCCTCAGGAAATCATTCTGCATACACTATTCGAGAGCGGTGTCACCAGAGTGGGGGACCTGGAACGATACGTCCAGGATGAGATCGTCAGGTACGGTGGTAGGTTGTCCGAACTTGGCAAGAAGTTGGACAATGCATACCAAGAGATCGTGAGCCCCACCCAGTCGTGCCACCTGCGCTCACTTGCTCACTCCCTGGTAAACAGACGAACGAAGGCGGCGTTATCGACGACGACGCGCTCTTCGGCGATGAGGTTGATGGTGAAGATAACCCCTTCGTTATTGGTGGGTTTGCCGATATGTATGGAGAGGATTTCCTGGGTCTTCGCGAGCTTGGCATCACCTCCGAGCTTGGGGTATCAAGTCTTTCCGTTCCGAAGAAGCTACTGCGACAGAAAGGGGCGAGAATGGGCGCCGGGAGCTCTTTACCGTACGTGGGACCAGCGCTTGTTTTCTCTACTTGTTCACTCACCCACGGTACCTCTGCTCACCCCGCAGAAGCAAGCCAACGGAACCTCCGCCACCCTTCCCACCGCCACCTCCATTCGTCCCGCTCGCGTCAACAAGGATGGAGGACGGAGTTATTGGACTCTTACGACCTTTCTACAAGTCTCGTTTCGATGCCCTTGCACAACCTCAAGCCGCTCCTTCCAAACCTCCACTGCCCACCACGGGTGGTGCCGCAAATCCATCAGCATCTCAACCTACACCACCCATCCCGGGGCAGCTGTTACACCCTCCCCACCCCTTTCCAACGTTGTCTCAACCGACTGTGCAGCAACATACACAACCTCAATCACCAGCAACACTCACCCTTCCGGACGACCCGCCAAGCCTGGCCCAAACGAAGATGGGGCCTCTCGGACAGATCGCTGGCGGGAAATCGACGAACGCTGCTACGAAGAAGAAGCAGAAGAAGGAGAAAGAGCCAACGTTGCCCGGCACTGGCGGCGGCGGCGTCCATGGTGTCGTCAGTGGGTTGGTCGGAGGTGGGATGAACGGAGTCATCAGTATGAGCGTTGGGAACGGTGGAGCCATTCAACAAATAACTATGGCAGGGGCTCAACCAGGGAACGTTGGAGGCACTATCGGTGTGATGCAGGCATCGACCATGGGTCAAGCTGGAACACCAGGGCAGGTTGGTACGCCAGGCGAGGCACCGGTGGTGGTGAAGAAGAGAGGTGGGCCAGGGAGGGGGAAGAAGGGAAAGATGTCAGATCTTGCTTCAAGGGTGGTCATCGCAACGGCGTCGTGATGAACACCCCGCTCTCTGGTCGTGTTTTTCCGGGACTTTCGATCTCAATTCTATCCCATCATACCCTTTGTCACCGACACTCTCCTATCTACACTCACTATCATTATGTACTTTTGCTCATTTCATACGATCGTTACACGAGGATGGGACTTGTATGCACTTGTCATTTGCGTGAACAACCCGTTGATGCCACCCACCACCCTCAGGCCCACCTCCGGGTCCTCGACATCACTCATTTTGTAAGGGAACGCATTCCTGCTGCTTTCTGCCTTGCATAGCACTCGTTGCCACGATCTGGCAGTTTCTGCTTGGGGACCCACCCGGTGAACCTGTGGAGGCTTTCACCGACAGTGGCCATCACCTTTGCATTCCCACCCACGGCAGGTTACAGCGTGTGCTCTCGGACCTCCTTCAGCTGGGCTAATGTCCCCCTAGCTAACGAAGGCGTTATGGTCCCTTACCGCTCAACCCACAGGTCATGGAGGGCGGCCCGGGGGGGGGATACCTGTTCCATTTTGCGTGGGTACGGATCTAATCCGTGAGAGAAGTATGCGTATCAGTACCATTGTTCACCTGTCAAATCGAGTCAACTCCTAATCCGTCAGACCAGTGGGATCGAAACCGACATGCAAGGGCAGAGGTTGGATGAGTAGTGCGTGCTCCGACCCCACCTTGTGACCGCGTTTGGCAGCAAATCATGGTTCCGAACGGGTGATGTATCTGCTGTTCGCATAAGCGTTGGACTGTGCACTCGAAGACCTGTCGAACGTCCAAGTGAGCGGGCTGCCCGAATTCGGCGCTCACACCGTATTCGTGTCATGCGACAAGGCCGCACCGCCCGATCGCGATTCCCCAGGAAGTTCATTCAAACCCAACCTTGCTGTTGGGTCACTCGAAGATGCCTGACGTATACAGAAGGACCCCATCAGGATGACTATACAAGCCCCATTGCCGACCAAGCTGGCACGTACGCGACCGAGAAACTCTCCGATTCGTTTTTGATCAGCCATGTGCTTAACCTACTCGTTGTGGGTGAGAACCAGCACGTTAGCAAATGGTTCCACTGACTGACATGCATTTCCAGATGACCTCCTGTGGACCTCCTGGATCGATAGGGAGAGGGCCATCCTCTCATCAGGCTTCAGCTTCTTCAAGGATCTTCCCCTCGCTCTTGTCCTCCTCGTCCTCCAGCGGTTTGGACCCATCCAATGGGGGTATATCTCCGAATCCACTGTGGGGGACTAGACTGTCTCGTTGCACCCCATGAACGTTGATGGGACTCTCGATGAGGAGGAGGTTGGTATTAAATTCTACGCAAACGACAAGATCCATTCCGGTTGGTCGCTCCTGGGCAGGGCGACAACTGTCATTGGCGCGGGCAGGGGGGGGATCGTGATGAGGCGGTGGGTGGTGCTGTTGCCGACATTCCCAGGAACGAGTCTGAATGTCTCCAGAAGGCTCAGGGAGAAGCCGGCAAAGACTCTAGTAGTGTTGAGGATGGAGGCGACGTTGGCGGCACCGATCAAACTGAACATGACCACAATGGTGCCATGAACGACCCGGCGGTGGTCGAGGCAATGTGTGCCTATAATCAAGCTCGCGACGCCCACCGATAAGCCTACAGCAACGCCGCCAAGGCACGTAGTCTGATCCTGAATATATCCTGGGCAGAAACGTCGAGGCCGGTAGAGTGGAAGATCATCGCGCACGTTCAGACTCTGGCAAGAACGAGGGCCACGTCCCAGTGGTCAAGTATACGCGCGACCCGGACCCTGCGACTGGTGGTGATGCACCGCCTGCGGCCAATTTACGACCTGGACGGAGAAGAGATTTGGGACGCCTTTTGGGCAGTGTTTTGTGTGTATGTGTTTTTTAGCGGGTTTCCCGGCCATGACTGACACCCCCCCCCAGGTCACTACGCCGGCTCTGGGTTGGTGGGGTTCACCATGGCGATATCGGCCTCAACAACGTGATGTAAGATTCCCTGGCCAAGGCCGGCAACCCTATGGGGATTCTCAATGACTTTGACCTTGCCACCTGGGTTGGCCACGAACAACGATTGCACTGGCACCGTTCCATTCATGGCGGTCGACCTGCTCGATGGTGGGCTTGATCGTTGCATTCCACGTCTATATCGACACGATATGGAGTCTCGTCTGTGTACTCACCTACATCACAGTCGCCAAGATAGAGGACAAAGATTGCACTATTCAGCAATCTCTCCCCTGCGAAAGGTTAAATAATGCCTGGTTCAAGGATGAATATCAATCGGATCGCGAAGCACATTTTGTTTTGAAGCGACTCTTTTACTTGAATTACGGTTACACTCCTCAGCAGGTCTCCATCCGTTATTACTGCTATCTCAACATTATCCTGCCAACCGAGAAGTCAGCCCCAGAGCTAACTGCCGACAAACCAGAACCTGACGATCCCACGCGCTGGGGTTCATCATGACGGTTGGAAAATCATTGAGGGAAACCGGTGCAAGAGAAGGGTTTGAGGAGCTGAAAGTGCTCCTGCCCGAAGGGGCTGAAACCCCAACCACTACCATCAATACCATATAGCTTCACACCTTAATGCCGAATGGTTCACGCGGGTACCCTGGTTTCGTATACACACACGGCCATCGAGCTGAGCCCCAACTTGAAGTTGATCCAGATGGTGGATTATCCCTTCATGATGGCTACAGCTATGCCGAACGGTCGAGAATTGGTGAGGAAACGGGTCCGTCCGGACTCGGTACCCGATCCGAGTACTAGGGATGAAAAGGGATACGATACGTTCACGGTGTTCAGCCTGTGTCGTTAACTGGGGCCTCTGGGATGTCGCGTCACCCCTCCGGATAATCCTCTACGGGATTTAGGTGCATGACAAAAGAAATCGAAATCTACGAGTGAGCTGTGCCGAGGCTGACGTAGATCCGCAGGCGTTTTTACTTTGGAGTAGGGCCAACACCGCCGCATATCGTGGAGAGGCGGCCAGCCCGGACTGGACGGCGGCGCCCTCCATTCGACAACTGCGACGGAAAACCGACCACAGTCGAAGGCGAAAGGATGAGTAGGTGGTATTTACCAACGATCCATGGACGACTCGGACGGGAAATCTAGACGTCGAATCGCTGAACGGACGGCTACTCTCCGCGCGAGCCCGAAGAAAGGCGGACGGAAAAGGTTTCTCCAGCAGGCAACGGCAGCTGAGACTGTAACCGTCAGGGATATTACACGATACCTACCTGGAGCTGTTATTGGCGGGCACGATTTGCACCCTCCACAACCTGTAATCACTGACGCAACCCTAGGTGCTGATATCCGGTTCCGAGGACACCACCGTCTGGATGCTTGCCTCGCATTGTGAGTCGCGACAACCCTTCACCTCTGATCTGTGCTTACAGGGTGTTCCTTCCCGCCTCTGACATCCCTTCGTTTGTCGGAAAGGGTAATATCGGTCTCGGCGTCACCGGTCACGACGCAATCCTCGAAGCCCCGATGACCATTGACCAAAAGTTGGTTCGAGGTTTGGATTGGAATCACCGGATTCACGCGGCCCTCGTAGAACGTCTGGAAGTGGCCGGTTCAGATAGTCACGAGAGGTCTGGGCAGTTCTTGCGTAGACATGCTTCTAGCCAGGCCAGTGGTCTCGTTTTCCCTCTCTTCGAGCTGGAGTCCCATCGATGCTCCTGAGAGTATGCGGAAGCGATCAAACCCATGTCCTCGAGCCTGCAACAAAGCCACTGCCTCCGTACTTGTTCGCACATCGACCTCCCACCCCGGTGGGTTCGGACTTGTTACGCATTCAAATACTGTGGAATGAATCTTCAATGATGATGGCAAATGAGTTCTACTGTACATTCCATGCATCCCAGTGTGACAATGAAACACATGAACGGGAAGCCATAGTATAGCCCCGGGGTAAGCCGACACCTTCATTTCCGCTAACCGTATGCCGGCGGCAATTCCAGAGCGAGAAGTTGCCTTTTGCTAGCGATAAGGGCCTTACCACCAAGGTCACCAGTTGCGGTTTGTCGGTTACACTATACACAATTACATTCGTTCTTTCATGTACAAAGTCAGCACAGCAGCGGGGTACTTATACCAAAGGGAAGTAGGGAAGACGAATATGCCAACGTGCGAGAGTTTGAGAGAGGGAGAGAGATAATTGGATTGGGTAATCGGATAACTTGCATAATTGGACGGATTGGAGGAGTCGACAGGATGTTCTGCGAATCCGGTGTTCGGCTTCGGCTTCTACTTTTTTTTAAATACCGTGTTGGAGGATGCGGTTGCGATGCGGTTGAGAGAAGGCGGGAAGATTGAGGGGGAAGATGATACTGGAAAGAAGGGGAGGGAAGGGTAAACGGGGAATGGGCTAGCGGGGGGTAGAAGGCGTTCGATACGGATCAGGGGAAAGGGGAGGAATGGCAACATATAAGTATAAGAGTAATGATACATAGACAAGGGTGGGAGAATGGGAAAGGAAACCCGATAGCATCGTCGACTGGTCTGTTAAATGGGCAAGTTGTACAAAGGAAGGGAAAAGAGAAAACTCGTTCCACACACCCATTGGTAGCCTCCAATGGATATCGGGAGGAGAAAGACGAACAGATGAGATTACATCCTCGGACCCTTGTAACGAACCCGTTTCTTCTACAGGTTGTATACACGCGTGCGCTCGGTCCCATATAAAACCCTGGAAATAAAGCGTCCAATAAAGATTAGGTAGGAGAGAGTAGGAGGATCTACACCAGTGTTGGGATTAAATGAGGTGAGGTGGCACCCTGAGTATCACCGCGGGTGGTTTCTCCCCATTCACGGGCTCGGGAGACGTCCTGATCCTCTTCGACGTCGCCAGGCACGTCTCGCGCTGTTCGCATGGGCTCTCGTACTCAAGATCATCAGCCTCCAGCTCCTCGGAAGACCGTTTCCTAACTCTCGCTGGCGAGACTGCAGGCGAGTACGTTCCAGAAGTCCTTCGCTTCTTCGTCGGAGTTAGGGTGACCGCCGTGGTTGGTGTACCCGTGGTGACCGAAAGCTGGACCTTTGCGATGGGAGGGGTGATGGTAGTGTGTTTCTCGTGAAGTGAGGCAGCGTCCTGGAGGTCAACCGCATCCCCATAATCCTCCGCCCCGTTGCTACTAACCACATCTGCATCTTCAGAAGCACAGGCGTCGTCGGCATACTCTAAGCCTTGGTCGCCATCAACTTCGTCCAACGTTCGTTTCCGCACATGTGAAGGCACGACGTCAGTTGTAGTCGTTGACTCGGTGACAGAGGCGGAAGTCAGGTAGTCCTCTTCCTCGAGCTCCTGTTCGGTACCATCCTTGATCTCTATGCGGGGAAGTTGTCCGTGGCGGATGTCGACCGGTTGGGAATGAGTAACAGGAGGTGACTCGACGGCAGTCGGAGGGGTGATATTGGTGTTCGCGTCCTCCGCGGTGGCGGCGGTAGGTGCAGGGGCCATGCCATTGGCGGCGTTCTCGATCTGTATTGCCCGTTCACAGATCCTGCATCGGCAGTGGTATAATGGTATCGTGGCTTCTCTCCACACCTGACAGGAGGCATTCAGCACATGTTGTAGGTAAACAACCGCATGGTATTCTTACCGAGATGAAGGACTCTCTGCTATATTGGGGGAGGTGTTCCAGCGTTTCCGGGATGAACGGGATCGAGTGTAGTAGCTGGGGTGGGCTCAGGTTCGGCCCGATGGCGATCGGCCACTGCGGAGGAGCAGTCTCGACCGCCGGCAAATCAGATGGGGCGGATTCCTTGGTATCTTTCAACTCGGCAACATTCGAAGGGGGCGGTGATGGGGTTGTCTGAAGAGTCGTGGTCGACAACACGGGACTGGTCTCGTGGGAAGCGTCAGACTTGACCGACGAAACAGTCGAAGACTCGTCCTCTTCCTTCTGCCTCGCGTCCACGCGTCTTCTCTCCCTCTGCTCTGCTTCCTCCTGCCGGAGGTTCGCCCTCCGCTCGATCCAGTCGACCCCGTTGTACCATACACCCTCGTTCCTCAGCTCCTGGCCAATCTCCTCGATGGTCATCCGGGTGGCCCTCAGAGCTGGATCTGTACCATCCATTGTGCACTCTACCACCATCTTCCTCACTACGTTCTGCATGGCCGGGGAGAGGATCAAGCGCATCTGTCTCTGGTAGGCTCTGTACACCTGGTCGCACAGCGTGAATGAGCTAGGAACCTCAGAGCGGACGAGCTCCAATTGCGGGTGCTGAATCTCCTGCATTGTGACGTCCTCGATTGTCCAAGGGCACGGATGAATGGCAGGGACGACGGTCGGTTTGCCCGGGATGCGATTGCCGAAATACTGATCGGCAGGACTGTACCAGTGGCCGTCGAGGATCCTGATTCGAGCCCAATCGTTGACGGCCAAATCCCTTACACCCCCAGCGTCCTCCGTTAAGGATAACAACTCTGGATCCTCCTCGTCATCGCTTAGCTCCTCGTCGCTGTCGTAGCCACCACCGCCAGCAGCAGCAGCGTCCTCGCGTGAGGCCAACCTCGAGGCGGCCAGCGCTTGGGAAAGCAGGCTGGAAAGCTTGGTGTTAGATCGGAGCCAGAGCTTCTCCCCAGCGACATTGATGACATCAGTAATAGTTCCCTCGCCCATCTCTATGAAAGTGTCGATCGTCTGACGCGTCTCCCAATCGGGGCTCTCCCAACGCGGTCCTCCAACCGCTTCGCGATCGCGGGGGTTGCTCATTGCGCGTCTTAACAGCGCTTCCTCTCGACACGTCCGACACGTCGCCTCGACCCCCGGCCAGGTTTCGACGTCGTCATTCTCGACGCACGACACGAGCGGTCCATCGGCTTCGTTTTCGAGCGGCGGAGCATCGCGTAGGCAGACACCACAGAAAGCAGAAGTGGGTCGTTTGTGGATCCGACACATCTTCATGATGCCGAGAGGGACTGTGCGGATGGGTTTACGACCTTCTCCAAGTCCGTGGTTGCTGAAAGGATAGTTTATCCGACAGATAATGCAGGAAGAGTTGAGTATGAGTCGGAAGTGGCGGTAGGGTGAAAGGCGCTGGATGACGATGAGCTGCGAACCAGCGTTCGGGGGAGGAGCAACGACGGCGTGTTCGGCGAGGAAATCATGGGGGTCCAGCGTCACACAAGCTTGTTGCCAATATGGGTGGACTTCAACTGCGAGTGGCGATCGAACGAGAGTCAGAACACAGATTGACTACCGCTGCGCCACCCAAACGGGGACAACAATGACACAGGAAGGAGGCACGAACGGAAAGACGTACGAGCGGCGAACCAAGGCGGGCATATTTGCATGAGCCTCTCTAGTTGAACAGCATCCCGGATTAAGGTAAAGACCATCCTGGATGGCCAGGCATCTCGCGCGTCCCAAGTGTGGGGACAGTATGCGTATGTGGTGACATCGAGGAGGTAGTTGGTAGCAATCAGGCTGGAAATGAAAGGAGAAAGAAAGAGAGGTCAGCGTTTCCGATCCATGTTCGCCTAGCGAGATTGACGGGAGGGTGCGGGGGTGGATGTTGTGAAAGCGAGGGTGGCGATAAACGAGAGAAGGGGGAGAAAGACACGTACCGAATGATCTCTGGGGGGAGCTGCTGCCAGGATCTGTTGGATAACTTGCCCTTGTACTGGGAGGTCGGGGGAGACATTAGAGCCGTGTACGCTTCCGTTGCGCGAGCGGTCACACTCATACGCGGGCGATGATTTTTGATCTGTCACAGCCAACAATCCAGGAGAAGTCAAGACCATCGCCACTAATTCTGGCGGAGATCAAAATTTAAACCTCCGCCGGGGCGCACCACGTGGCACCGAAACGAGGCGCAAACCCTCCAAGCCTCAAGGTATGCGAATGTAGATAGTAGTAATAGGGTATACAGTCCGTGAATCACCCAGAGTCGACAGTCCCAGCCAAGATCGACGTGAGTCCAATAAGGATCCCAAACACAACGGTTAAACCAGCCAGGGCCCCCCACGTGTCACCCCCCCAACTTGAAGCCCCACTGTTCTCGTTGCTCCCCGGGGTCCGGGTCGCGGTCGGGCTGGACAACGTCGAAGGCGGTGAATGTGACATCGGGGATGACAACACAGAGGACAAGGACGAAGGCAGCGGAGGGAACGGGATCGATGTGCTCGAAGGCCCCACTCTGCAATTGCTCGCCTGTCAAAAGCTCTTGTACACAGTTGTCAGTCAAACACGAGATGATACTCTGTTTGAACCCCTCCCTATAATAACCCCAAAAGCCAAATATGCGGTCAGTAATCCATGAGGACGGCGAGAGAATAACCGATCCGGAAATGAAGCGGATGGATACAACACGTTACTGTATGGATCCCGTGTTATCTCACCGCAATCGTCGGGTCGACAAGACCAGGATCCACAAGGACGAATACGTGTGAAACGCGACCACGCATTAAAAAAACGAAACTCACACGTTGGGGCTGTTACAATAGCATTCAGGTGCCGTGAGGCTTTGGCAGTTCCTGGACGCAACAGCGCCAGCGAAGCAACCCGTAACTACATAGCAACACGAAACCACACGCTCGTCAGTGATTAAATTTTAGACAGGGCACAGATTACACTTAGGAACGAGACATACCACAACAGAATACCCGCTCAACGTGGGGAAGTCCGCAGTGCCCGTGGCGCCGTAGCTGACGCCAGAAGTCGTGAAGAACCTCCTGTGTTCGACGGAGGGGGTTTGGTTGAAAACGAGGAGGGTATTGGTGAACTGACCCCGTTTGGCAGTTAGTCACCCCGAGAATGAAGGAGAGCAAGAAAACGAGGCAACAACACGTCGCCTGCACCGGGGGGGTAGCTGGAACGCATCCCTCGTCAGTCAGTCCTGCGGGGGCTGGGGTGGGCGGCGGGAGGGTCGAGAGAGTCTGGGTTTGCGTTTCCTTGCCTTGGTGGCGTTGGAGAGCGGGAACCCGCAACCTTGGCCGGCGAACCCGACCCAAACGATCCTCCCTCAACCTGTCTCCCCGCCGGTCCGCGCGGGACTCAAGCTTATCCTTGCAGAATATGGTTTAGTTTGAGTCTAAGCTTCCTCTATTGACACGTAGCAATAAACCTGTGTGTAACTACCGATTACGTATTCTTACGATTACAACATAGATGAGCATAACCGCTTCCGTCCTTGAAACAACTATGTACCTCCCCAGACAACATGCAAAACAGGGAAAAGAAAAAGCGAGAGCCAAAAAGAAGGTAAACCATCGGCCAGCGAAAGGAACGTTTTTAACAGCAACACTAGTGTGACAAACAATCAGAGCAAAACACGGGGGAGAGGGTAAAGGGAGAGAAAAAATCGTAAAATGTTCATCAACGCATTGGGTTTCATACAAGGTTTTCCAGGGGCGATAAAGCCCTGGACTTCTGGGAGGAACCCGCCTTCGTCTTCGAGTTCGAGTTCGTATGGCTCATCGGGTTCGTACGCACGTGAGAGCGAGAACGGGTATGAATGTCGTGAGAGGTTCGGGTACTCGAATTCGAGCGAGTGAGGGGAGGGGATAACATATCGTGTGTATTTTCATGAGCACCCCGGGTTTGAGCCTGTACGCCCTTCGAGACATAAGTGTGTCGGCTCTTTGCAGTGAACATATCGGCGGTGGATTCGTTAGAAGTCGAACGCGTCATAGGTATCATCTGATTTGTGGCCTTCCTTGTGACCCGGGTTGGAGAGATCTGGTTCCTCGTGGTTCTGGTTGCAGCGGAGCTATTCACTCTCCTCCGAATGGTGGTATCGCCACCTCTTGTTGACGGTTCAACCTGACCGGCTGCGGAGGGCCGTTGCCTCTGCTTAGGCCGTTGGTTCGCGGACGTCGACATGGATGCTGACATATCCTCGTGCCTCCGTTTGGAATTTGAGGCGGAGTTTGCACGAACAAGGGCAACCGCAGTCGCCAACTTGTCACTCAGCAGAAGAACACGCAGCTTATCATAAGATGCCTATCGACGACAAGTTAGATCATGAGCCCAAGGATGATCAGGAAGTGGCGTACGAGGATCCGGATGTTTAAATCCCGAAACTTCCGAAGATAAGCCACGAGCTTATCCATCCTTTCCTCCATTTTGCTGATCCTCGGGGGTTTGCTGCAGGTATGTTGGGCAAGTTGGTAGTACTTGAGCACGTTCCTACCCGGCAAGATGTCAACCAATTGGTTCACAAAGTAGAAGAGTTCGGGAAACGTACTTCTGGATGGACTGCTCCAATAACTCGTGCTTCTGTCTCCACTGCAGAAATTCCTGCGTCACAGCCACACTCAAGGCCGATCCACCACCGCCAAGGCTGCCCTCTGCGCCTCCCGCAATGGTGCCCATGGTCTCCACCAACGCGCCTTTCAACAGGTCGCAGATGGTTGTGAATGGCGTCGAATCGAAATAACTGCAAGAGCGCAGAGTCTACGATAGGTAGAGTTAGAACAGAAACCACGATGACTGCGAGAAGAAAGCTTACTTCCTCCATCTCACCCGTTGCGGTGATGCACTGGTCAATCTGTGCACACACCTGCACCTCATGCATTGCACCCGTTCTCCTCTGGTTAACCGGTAAACTCCTGGTCACTGGCATAGCCCCCCCAACGACCCTCCCTTCCTCCTTCTTCGCAACCTCGGGGACGTAAACGGGCTTACCTGCCGTGCGGGCAGGTTGAGGGGGTTTCTTCGCAAGAGCCAACCGCTCTGGGGGACAAGGCGTCTCTTGGAGTGAAGGAGTCGGGGAAGGGGATAGGGGAGACAACAGTTGCTGTGTGGGTGTTGCCGGTGAGGGTTCATTACACTGCGCCCGTCGAGGCGTAACAATCGAGGTGGATACGGAAGGCAACGAAAGCATCATTTTCCCCATCAATTTCTGCACCGGCGGTTTCGAACCTGATAAGGGGGTCCGCGGGCTGAGAGTGCGATTTAACAGGGGTTGTCGATCCCGAGGGAGGGGGAGGGGTTTCGTCATCGTCGCGGTTCCCGAAGGGTTGTTGCCCGATGCTGTGGCATGGGCGGGTCGAGAAGATCCGTTGAATGGAGTCTTGAGAGCGAGGGAAGCAGGGGACAGACGAACAATCGAGTCTGACGGAGTAGGCTGTTGCTGTCTCTGAATATCCGCGGCCGTAGGTTGGGGATTCCGACCCCTACCCTTCGTCGTGCCATTCGTAATTGTCGTTTTCATCGTCATTGTAGGCGTAGCGTCCGTCAATTGGTCCATATGTGCATCACCGTCAGCGTCGAGAGTGTCAACGTCACAGTCATTGTCGATATCCATGAAGTCCGTATCCATTGCCATAGCCAATTCCATCTCTATCCCTTCCAACCCGAGCCCAAAGGTCGTGGTGGGCACGGTGTGGATCTCCATAGAAGGGGAGGGGAAGCCGGTTGAGAGGATTCTTCCCGTCCGCCTTGCACGCTTCTTTGCCATTTCCTTCGTTCTTGGGGTTGAAGTGACCACCGAATCAGCTTGCGGTTCATGGTCGAGTGGGAGCAGTGAGAGGGAAGGCGCGGTTGGGATTGTTGGAAGCGATGGGTTCGGGGGCGTAGGTGCTGCTCGCGGCATGACGAAATCCGCAGAGGCAATGGTCATCGTATCCCCTACGGTCTGGAGGTATTCCGTCCACGGACCATTGTTATCACCTTCTCCACTTCCACGGTCTTCTCGCCCTCCACCACCGGCGAAAACTTTCTCATCCCAACTCCCAACATCACTAACCACATCTCCCCAGGCCGGGCTCTTGAACCTCTTGAGATCCAAATGCAGTCCGCCGTCAACGTCGAGATCCATCAGGTTCTCATCGTTCGTTTGGAGGGTCTTGGGCGCACCCTTGTTCGCATCCTTACTCCTGATACCAAGCAACGAAGCGAGGTTCCTCCGTTTAGGGTTGTTGGTGACCGCCTTGGCTCCGGGGCAGGCGAAGCTCGTGTCGCGGCTCTCCCGATCGCGAGTGTCCCTACTGAACCTCGACTTTGTCGGCGTGGTCATGGGGGAAATACGGGTTGTGCGTGTCGTGGACCTGACAACGCCTCCACCGTCCCTACTAGCGATGCGTTTCTGAACAACTGGGCGGCCACGTTTACCCGTGTTGTCATCGCTGTCAGGCGTTCTCGGAAGTCGGGCGTCGAGATCTGGTGAGAAGAAGGTCGAGATGGTTGTAGCCTGCGATTCGGTGACGTCGTATTCTTCGTCCTCAGGGATGACCGGGCCATCAAGATCGTCACGTTCCGATACGCGCGAGAGGGAGTGGTGAGTCTGTGATTGTGATCCGACTTCGACGGCGATGACAGAGGCAGGGGGGAGGTTGTAGGGATTGTAGGGTCTCGTCACGTATTCCTCGCCCTCAATTTCCTGGAGTTCGCCGGAGGGAGGGCGCCTTAGATGGCCCCGAACTGGGTCCTCGCTAGCGAACGTGGGGGAGGGGAAGGTGGGCGAAGGGGACTCGGGTGGCGAAAACAAGGACCCCCGAGGGTCGAGGACGACCGGAAGGAAGGCGGTTTGGCTCTGTATCTGGAGGGGGACTCGATGAGGTGAGGGTCGCCACTGTGGAGGGAGGCCCGATCGGTGGTTCATTTCCCTCTTCTTCTCTCTAACCCGCCTTGACTTCGGACTCGAAACTCCGGAAACAGAAGGGAAAGACTAAAGCCGGCCCTAGAGAATGTCAGGAAGAGGAAAAGGCGGAATGGAGAGAAAAGAGGGCGAGGAAATGGCGAAGGTTCAAAGAGGGCGAGCGAAGCGAAGAAGGAAAGGCGGGATGGGATGGAGCCCGGGCGTTTGAGCTATCGCTTTTGTCCCTCGCCGCGCAACTCGGCCGAGCAATCAGCCGGTGAGAGTGTGGAAAAGCGAAGGGGGGTTGTTGACCGGAGGGAAGAACGTCAACGGTTGGTCCTGGGCTGGTCCGGGCTGAATAGGCTGTGGCGTTTGGCCCAAGTGGCTGGCTTGATAAACACTGGCGGTGGGTAATGGCAGGCCGAATACGGTACAACGCCTTTATGGCAGCGTTCGGAGGTGGGGACCAGCCAAGACAGACACCTGGCGACGGTCGAGGAAGAAGGGGGGAGGGGGGGAACCTGGGGGGGTCGAGCGGAGGGAGGCTAAAAGTATAGCACCCGAATGTTTTCCGTACTTGTCCAAGTCTATGACAGATGCGTTCCCATGGCCAGCCACCAAATATTTCCTCCAGCCTCGAGGTCAGGCTGCGTTTCGTGATTGGGGTGCTTGTCCGGACCGGCTCTCGAACCCACATCCCGGTCCATCCGACCAATCTCCCACCCTAAGCCAAAGCCAGTGTTTCATCATTCTTAGCCGACGACGTTCCGTCTTTCTTCGTGCGCTCGACCCTTACATATACAGCCCAACGTCCAATGGAGCCCATCACCGTTCATTCACCTCTCGCCAAACACAGTACAAAGCAAAGGTCAGACGCTCCCCAGTCACTTCAGATAACTGTTCATCAGCGCGGATGCAGGGTTCTTCCTCAACGTCTTCGGGAACCTGTCCACCGAGTTCCTCTCATCGTGTTCCCTAATCTTCTGCCGGACGTAGTCCAGGATTTCAGCGTTCGCTGCAAGGGTAGTCTCGTACGCCGCCACCAACTCTCTCTCCCGAGTAGCGTAGGCCGTCTCCAGGTCCACCAGCGCATTGAATTGGACCACCCTGGATCAAGAAACGCTGAATCAGCCTTGTCCTATCGTTCCCCAGTCCATGACTCCTTGTGTCTTCATACCTTTGTGAATGCATCTTCTTAAAATCAGTCAGGGCTTCGTTGTGGACGTCGTTCCGAGCAAATCGCGCCTCTTCCTCAGCGACCTCAAACCGATGTGTGATTTTCCCCACAATCACGTCCTGAATCTCGCTCAAGACCTGCCGTGGTTGGTCAGGGCCTCGGGCGTCCCCTGCTACACTGAATCAAAGCCAAACAAGACCATACCTCAATGAGAGTAGCGTGCTTCTCCGAACTCTTTACGGGTGACCGCTTCCGGGCGCTGTTCATTCCAAACACATCGTCCTCGAAAATCGACCTCCGCTGAGCCCCGCTTCTGGGTGTGGTCTCGTTCTGTACAGTACGAGCTCTTTCTTTCTCCTTGAACTGACCCGTCGCAAACGTAACCTTCGGTTTCCTAAACATCTGCCCTGCTTGTTGCTGTCCACGGGGTAGTGTAGCCGGGGTCGATTGCATAGTTACCTTCGTGCCTGCCTTGATCTCCAAGCGTTCTCTGGGTGTAAAAATTCCAACAGGCATTTGGTTCATAATCGGATGTGGAGGCGTGAAGCCGCGGATCCCACCGCCCTCAGAAGGCCACCCGTCTTCGGGATTCGTTTCAAGTGGGCGAAGCTCCTTGGGCTCAACAAGCTCCCGAACACGCACCGGGGAAGCTTTTGTGATTCCACCTGTATGGTCCTACAAACCCTCAGCGCGAATCACGCCTGAAAGTTGGGAACGCGAAAAAACCTTCACGGACGACGTGGGGACAACGGGATCAGATCTGCCGGGTTCGATGTCCATGTCGTGTGAACCCTTGGTGAAAGTTGCGCGTCAATAGGGAACGGGTAGCGTTGCCATCGATATGGCATACTTGAGCACCGATGGCCACCGCCTCCTTCTCCACCCCCACCCTCACTTCGACCTCGATCTCATGACCGACACCGTCAAATACCGCAGCTGGGGGATTGGCTACGGCCAGGGGCGCACCCTTTGAAGCGCGTAGCTCAGGCGCAGGCAGCCGCCGTGCTACAGTGAATTTAGCTGTGCAATCATCTTGTTTCCGCAATACACTCATCGCAAACCCCGGCTCCGGGATCGAGATCTCCGGTCTCTGTTTGGCAGGAGTCGATCGCACTGGGGGAGGAACGGGGGCAGAGATAACCTCCACCGGTTCCATAGTCGCCTCTTCAGCTCGTGAATCTTTCTCAGCCTGGGGAAAAGCGATCTTCTTCGGTGCGGGGCGAACCCTCGTCGGTTCCTCGGTCTTGGGTTCGTCGTTTGTAGCACGTTCCTAGTATCAACGATTAGCGCCACGAAGAGAAGCGTGAACCCAACGAAGGGAATTGAAAAAAACCTCTTTTGAAGTCACCCGAGAAATGGGTTTGCGTTTCGGAAGGATCGCCTTGGGGGGTTCCGGAGGGCTGGAAGGGACCTCGATGACCGCCGGGGAGTCCTTGGCCAATTCGAGTTTTCCTTTCTTACTCTCTTCTTCGTCCGTTGATACGACCTCTGGTTTCCTCTTCGCTTTCGCTTTCGCCTTCGTCTTCTGAGGAGGGCCCTTCTTCACAACCTTTACGTTGTCAACATCCTTAGGCTTTACAGCAGCAGCACGAGCACGAGTGCCAGTCTGGGTTTTTGCCTTGGTTTTCATAGCGGCAGTGTTTGGTTTCTCTGTAGGGAGGGCTTTTTCGGGAGGAATAGATCTAGGTTTAGCGGCGGCCATAGACTTGGGTTTCGGTTTCGGTGGAGCAGGGGGGGAAGGGGTATGGTCGTCGTTGACATCACCCACGAGGGGAAGATCAACACGAGGATCAACAGGAAGTGTCTTTAGTTCCAGAATATCAGGGAAATCATCAGAGAATGCAGGGGAACCGCGAGCGGGGGAAGAAGTTCGAAAGGCCTTAGTACGTCCGCCGTAGTTCGCGTTCTTCTTCATACCAGGGCGGACTTTCTTTAGTACCTCAGGGTCACTTGGGGGAGCAGGTGGGACAACCTTCGGTTTGGAAGTACCAAGCCTCCCGCCAGCAGTTTTTCGGGCTCGTTTGACGGGAGGTGGCTTATCTTGAACGTCGGGGGTCCCTGCCGCTTCGTCACCGTCGTCGTCTCTCTTCCGCTTCGGGTTTTTGCTATCCCCGACAAGTGGCTTAGGTTTGTCGCCAGGGGCTACAGTATTCTTCTTGATGGATTTTGGGCGCCCTCCTATTGTAGAGAATGAGCACATGGTTACTCTCAGAGATGTATAGGAAGCCTTACTCTTCAACGGAGCGGGAGGTGTGTCATCCTCCACGTCGGAGACCACAACAGTTTGCAAGGCTTTCCTTGTGTTACCGGTACCAGGTTTTGAGCCACCTTTAGCGCCCTTCCTAGAACTCGGCAGTGCTTCCTCGTCACCGGAGTCCAGAATCCTTCGTTTCGCAACTTTCTTTCCAGAGGCCCCAGCAGACGGAACAGCATCAGCGAGAATGGAAGCCCGTTTCGTGATGGTAATCATAGAATCAGTCCTCGCAGCAACCCTCTGAGACAAGGCTTTCATAGAGTCCACTTCAGAGTCGTTCGAGAGTTCGGAGAGGTCCATGTCATCAGATCCGAAGGCATCCTTGTGTAAAACTTTGTTCTGAGATGGCGTAGGAGGAACGAAAACCACTGGCTGACGAGGTGCCTTTGAGCGGGGAGTGGTGTCAGCAAGTTTGACATCGGACAGTGTGGTCTCTGTTGCAATTCGGGTTTTGTGAAACGCAAGAGGGTCGGGGACAGCTCCAGACGTAACAAAGCCCGAAGTAGCAGCAGTTGCTTCCTGAGGGGTACCGGCGAGAGCGCGGCTAGAGCGTACCAGGGGAGATACCAGTTGTTTGTTGACAAGTAGGGGGTGATCGCAATCCTGGTCATCCTTGTCCTTTGATGAATCGTCGCTCCGCTGGCTGAGTTGCATGACCCGCTCGATTGTCTGAACCTTACGCTAGAAGAGTCTGGTGAGGGCCCGTGTTTCGAGCCTTCTTCTAAACGATGGCTCACCACAGACGCTAATATCTCTGGAACAGTGTTTCCCTCTCGATCAAATTCCAGTCGGTGATCCTCTTGGCTGATCGATATATGCGGTGCTCCCCCCTTCTACCAAGGCCAAGATTAGTAGAGGAGACCGGATTATGCAGAAAGACTCACGATTCCGCGAGATCTCAGCGCGGATTTGAACCTGGAAATGTCACTTTCCCTAATTTCAAACGTCACTGAAGGGGATTGCCCATCTGGTACCTTGAGTGGCCGAGATTGAATCATCGGGGCGGATGAAAGTTTTACCACCACCTTGATGTGCGGTTTGCTATTGACTGCGGAGAAAGTGATACCAGAAATATGTTCGAACGACACCCGAAAGGATTCATATCCTTCATCCTACGAGGGGACTCGTCAGAATTCGTGACAGAATAGCTGCGTACTGCCAACCTTGATCACGTTTGCCAAAAGAGATTTATAATCGACGATTAGGCGCTGTTGGGGAGGCTTCTGAGGGAACCTCAAACCGCACGAATCAACCTGGGTAACATCGAATGGCTGAGGGCTATAAGTGGGATACAGTCAGCAGAATCTATTGCGAATTGCTCCCCACTTACAACATGAGGTTACTTCTGGCGAGGATGTCGATGGCCTGGGCCTGAAGAATGTCCGAATCTCTTTCGGTCGGTTTTGTCAGGATCCTTGCAAGGTTTTCGCCGCATACAGTGTCCTCGGGGTAGCCCGTGACGAAAACCTCACGCACAAAGGCGCTCCGTTTACCCATGGACTCAAACTTCGGCGCGACTATAAGTACGAGTAAGAGGAGATTTTCCAGGACCACGTAGTCTGTACAGGATGACATAAGTACACGGTATCTGAACCAACCCCCAAAGGCGCTAACCTTTTGAACCATAAAGCGTGGCACCGAGCCGTCGACTAGATACCTCGTCAGCATGAAACTGGGATCACGTACACATGCACAACCTTCCGAGGTATTCCGGGTCCTGTAGTACCTCCTTGTTTGCAGGTTCATTAGCAGAGTCCACGAGAAGTGTAAATGCCTAGAACGGGGCGCATGAGTTCCAGGGTCAAGTACAGGCGTAGGGACGCATCCACGGACGGTGTATCGTAGGGTGCTTCCCATAGTAATACTTGAACAAAACGCTGTTGAGAAGCATATGCGACAAAGGACCGGGTACAGGACCGAACCAAGTGTTCGTAAAGTGGTACCTTGCCAGACAAGTCAACGCATAGCTTCATAATGCATGAAAAATCACGCACTATCTGAACGCGTCTCCAAGAAATCCTGATCACCGTATCAATCTCGGGGCTCATGACCTAAGTAATGATCCGCTCACCAAAACACCAGACAGCAGCGATTCCGCAACGTCCTCCCAACTCGACTGCAACACTTTGTTCCCCGCGGTCAATTGCATGACAATCTTCTCCTGGAACAAGAACGAAAAGATCGCCGCAGAGAGTTGGAAGGCCTGTGATGGAAACTTCTCGTACAACTGAACAAACGGTTGCCTGACAGCCAGAACGAGCTTTTCGAATATTTGGGAATCAGTGGCTAGAGAAATATCCTGCCCGTAAAAGTCTGTGAAGGACCCTTTTTGAGCGGTCGCATTTGGAACTAGATACCAGTAAACGAAGAGTTGTCGTCAGGGAGTCCACTCTTTCGGCCAGTCCCTCGTCCTTCTTCCCCTGGAGAGCGACTTGCTTCAAAGCTTTCATCGCTTCGTTCACGGAATCCATGACGGAGGTAGACGAGGGGAATGAGGTGAAGGTAAAGGGAGGCAGTGGGGGAGGGAATTCGATGATAATGGGAATGGTCAAAGGGTCGATCTAATCTTCGATCGCGTCACGCACAGGCCCTGGCCATCGCGTTTCTCGTGTTCACTCGCCACAACCCCGGAATATTATCGTTGGAAGTTCGCCATACTCATTCCTGTAAACCATATAAAATAGGTGGAAGATCATAAGGAAGAAAAATGGAATAGGTTAGGTTTAGCGTCGGAACGAAGTCACCAGAGAAAGGGCGGGGAGAGGATGGGTGAAAGCAAGGACGTAGCATGCACATCGCAGGATGACTCAGTCGCGTGAATTTGAGGATGGAGGTTAAGGGGGAGTTTAAGGTGAAGAGAGTAAGAGGAATGTTAGAACAGGCAAACAAAGTTGCTCGGGAATACGTGTCGCCCAGGTTGCCTCCTCGCCTCATCCAACAGCTCTCCGCTCCACCAGCCATCCTCTGGAGTTGAGGTGACGGCGATGATATCCCCCGCTTGGAAGTCGAATTCTTCCTCGATCGATGCGGTGTAATCGTACAGCGCTTTGACTAAAAACGCGTATCAGGAAACACCCTTAGGAATGCCTGAAACGTTCAGAACGCACCATAGAACAAGACAGGTCGGCCATTTTCCGTATACTGGCCCGTGGGCGCTGCGCTAATACCATGTTGCTGGGCCGGAACTGGCTGGTTGTGTCCAGGCTGTGGGCTTGCAGTCCTATACCCGTTCACGATCTGTTGTGGTTGTTGTTGTTGTTGTTGTTGTTGCTGTTGTACCGGCGGCTGATAGTATCCACCAGATACGCTCTGGCCTCTAGCCAACCCCGGTTGCTGCTGGGGGTAACCGGGGTGTGCAGGGGGTTGAGTATACTCCACCTGAGGTTGGTAGTGGTGCTGATGATAGTCGATCGGGGGAGGTTGTTGGGCAGGTGGTTGCATATAATTTGGCTGCTGTTGAGGCGGTGGAGGTTGGGTGGGAGGTTGCTGCTGGTAAGGGGCCGGAGGTGGAGCTCCGTAAGGAGGTTGGGTCTGGGGTGGGATGTGCGAGTGTTGCCCGGAGATATTCATGCTGCCATTACTCTGACTCGTACTGAGCCTCCTCTGGAATCCACTGCTCTGTTGATTTTGTGGAGGAGGGTGATACTGCGATGACTGAGAGGAGGACTGGTTATGTTGAGGAGACTGGGACTGGTAGACGCCAGCCATGGAATCGATGGCAACCTTTCCTGTTGGGTCCAAAGTAATTCCAACGCTGTTTGGGGTCGTCGCGCGGTTTGGAAGTTTCTGCTGAGGGACAGTGACGGAGTCCTGGCGTGCGGTATGACCTGGTGTTGAGGCAGAGGTAGAGGTGGCAGGTGGTCGCGAAATAGATCCTTGATGAGGTGGGATGGGGCTGGCGTTCCTCGATCCGTTGAACGAGGGACTTGGACTCCTTCCTTGAGATCCGATCCCGGCATACCCATCCCGGGAAACTGGCCGCTCCAATCGTTGACCGGGGGCGATCTCACTCTGCCGACTGGCAGACCTGCTGTGGGACTTGCCTTCTCCAGGTAGCGACTGTTGGTAATCTGAGAGGACGGCGTCCACGTTCACGCCAGTGGAGGACCCAGTGGTCGTCGGAGGTCGCATAAGCGCTGCCGTTGGTCGACTTGGAGAGACAGGCCGGGAAGGGCTCGGATAGCTCCCAACGACCATATCTGCCGAACCACTGTAATCCCTTGTTCTTGGGGGACCACCCTCTTGTTGCTGTTCCTTCTGAACGAAACTGTTCCTCCGTCCAGCAGCACTCGCACTCCTAAGCTCTGCCATCTGCTTGGCCAACGGGTCATTATCCTGCCCAACTTTCGATCCACCAGAAGAGTGACCAGGCTTGAAGGACTGGGGATCGTGATCCGGGTTGACGGAGTATGCCTGATCACCGACCTTCAGCATCGTCTGTGGGGAGGCGACGTCTCCGGCCGAAGGACCACTAGATTGACCAGAACCACCTGCGCTGTATCCGTTAACCTGCCTCTGGCTGGAGGCGCCGTTGATAGCCGGGTCTGAAACCGATACCGAATTCCGACGGCCAGATCCGACACCGGCAACGTTGTTGTTGAAGTTTGGTTCCTCTTCAGGCGGAGGGACAAACTCTTGACGGGGTTGGTTGGAACGATTCGACGAACGTACAAAGTGAGCAGGATGAGACGTTGGCCGTGAGGACGAAGCGGGGATGGCGTCGGGATTCGCGTAGTTTACGAACTGAGGGGGGTCTGGCATCGCGTTTCCGGTGCCATAGTCACGAACAAAGTTCTCTGCATCCTTTTCTGGCTCGAATTGCTCGAGGGCAACTCGTATCTTCTCGCATGACTGATAGCCTTATTCACCATTCCACACCTGAGGTCAAAATAGTTCGGCTCACCTCATCGTCAGCGACACAGACGGTCGACACCGCATTGGCATAAGCCCACATATTGTCCTTCATGAATTCCATTCGATCATCCTCCATATCCTGGCAGGCGTCGCAAAACGCTTTCCAATCCTGTTCCCACTTCTGCACAGTCTCCTGGAGGGCCCTGGAGAAGTTGGCGAAATCTTTTTCGTTGGCCTGAACGGTCTGTTGGGCACGTTCGAGCTTGGCGTTTATACGATCGAGGTCTTTACCCTGCATCAGGGTGCTCTGAGCAGTGTAGGAATTGATCCTCACGCAGTCGGATTCGTACTTCTCCCGAGCCTTGTTGACGTAGGATTCCTGGGTATTTTTTGTCTTGAACTCTTTCTCGATCGCGGCCTGGATGGTGCGTTTGAAATGAGATTGGCGGGCGAGGAAGGCGGCGCATTGCGCCTCAAGATCGGCGTGAATTTGTTTGGCAAGGTTGCCGTGGTATCCAGCCTGCTTGTCTGTCTCAAGTCGGATGGTATCGAACGAATTTCGCAGTTCGCTGGACAGGAGACAGGCGTGAATGCATCGTCCAACTCCAGGGACTACGGTAGGCTGACGCACCCAATTTCATCTCGGCCCAGATTGAGTTTAGCAAGCCGAGTGAGCTGTTTCGCGTACTCTTCTTCGATGTTTGCTCTGGGGGGTATCGGGGATGAGACGAGGGCTACCCTACTACACCGGGCAGGTGGCTGCGCAGATAGCGTACCTCTCTTTCCAAAATGCTCTCAACTCGTCAATCGTCCTCGTAGCCCCGCGCATCCTAGCAAATAAGACGTCGACACCTGCATCTCCGGACCCCCAGAAGGCGTTACAGAAGTCGAGTGACCGGTTGGCGAACTCTGGAGAGTTGGCGCGAGCAAATCTAGCCAGGGACGTTGTGGATGACGCTCGTTTTGCCATGGGTGGTTGTTGAGCGACGGGTCGTCGCCTCGTAACCTAGTGTCGGCGTGCTCGTCGTGTTGAACGGGCGACTTGGCGGGGAGGTGAGTGAGGAAGAGGGCGATGGGCGGTGCGAAGTGATGAAGCTGAAGGCCAAGTCCGGATCAATCGATCACATGGCCCGGCTTTCCACAATCCCAGCCTGGCGCCGCTGTAAGTATCACTGATGAGTCAAGTCTGTAATATGTCGGATTTATTGTCTCAGCTGTATATCGGGGGCGGCGCTTGCGTTTTATTTTTATTTTTGCTTGGTCGGCGTCACGCGTCACCGTCAGATGGGACCCACCATCCTGGTGGCTATTCCAGTTTCAGCCAGATCACTGAAACGGAGAGGATATCGAATTCGCTTCCCACTTCGCGCACCGGTCATCGCCCGAGAAAGGTCGTTATACAGAACAACATAACCCATTTTCACCCCAAAAACCTGAGTATCTTTTCCGCGCACTCCTCCCAGTAGATGTCCCCCATCAGATGATGCCCGCTCCCCTGGACAACCCTGAACTCTATCTCATCCCTTACGCCTTCCTGAACGTCCCCATTATTCTTCACTAATCCAAACGCCAATCTTACGGCGTTCCGAAACACACCAACCAACCTCGCCATGACCCCCGGTCTCATCAGGACATCCTTTCCGCCAGCGACGACCAACACACGAGGTCGCAAGCCCTCTGCCGACTCGCTTCCAGAGGAATTTGTCAACCCCACGGCTCGTACGATCTTCTCGGGATCCGCGAACGCGGCCAAGGTTCCCAGTGGCCAAGCCATGGACTCGTATGGTGCCATCTCCCCCGTCTCGAACTCCCTGACCCTCTCGTCCGGACACTCATTACAGAAGAAAGCATGCTTGACCAACTTCGTTGAGGAAAGAGGGGACCAGGGAGGGGACCAGGGGTGACCAAAGTGGAGGAGGTACATCCGGAGGGGGTAAAATGGATCGAGTTTGACCCAGTTCCAATAGACACCGACAGACCCGTAACATGGGATGACACCTAGGAGCCCTATGCGTCCCACCACGTATGCCTGAGAGTCTGTTTTCTTGGGATCAGGGGGAGAGTGGAGGCCCTCGCTGAGGATATACTGCAACAGTTCACCCCCAGCACTGTGCGCGATGGGCACGATCTCCGGGCGTCCCTCGCTTCGGTGCTTGTCGATGACGTGACTAATTCATGCCGTGACATCCAGGGCCATCTGATGCTGGGATGTGAAGAGCATTCTCCAAAAGCCCACCGCGTAAGAGTTCCCATGGCCCCGCACCGAGATCGCGTAGTACGACGGGTACCCTCGTGAGGAGAAATACTCCAGGAAGAACCGGTATTCGGTTGCAGCCTCAAAGCCGCCATGGATGAAGAGGAGAACGGGCTTTGATGGATCATAGTCCATAGGCACGGGGCGGAGGAGCTCGAGGTCTCCTCCGGGGGTGGCAACCCGGGTGCGGGAGGTGGAAGGGTGGAGTTTGATGGTGAGCCCGAGGTCCTTCCGGGGCGACCACTGGACATTAAACAGCGGCATACTGAGGTCGAGGGCGGAGTTGACCTCGTGGTGATTGTTCAACGTGCGTTCGGGGCGTTCCCTAACCGCACCGCCGACGATGAGCCGGCGCGGTCAGGTTGGGTGACTATCCGTAACCCTATAGATATGCATATCCGTGGAAAGGTGCCATTAGCCAGGGTTTACCGGTTACCACCCAAGAAGTTCCACATCGCGCGCATATACCGAGGCGAAGTGATTGGGGAGGATTACTGATGGCCTTTGAATTTCAACCCCCAGTCGATTCCCCGACCGCGGCCCGGCAGGATTTCGGGCACCAGCGACGAGGCAACGGTAACACATCCACCAACGGATCCAGCAATCCAGAGTCAATGCATCCACAATACTTACAGTAAAGGCACCTGACCCTAAGGTAAAAGGGTAATCACTCCTCGTCCTCGTCATCTTCGTCTTCATCTTCGGACACCTCCAACCCAGCACCCCTCATCTTTTCCTTGTCTCTCCTCCTCTTACTACTCAGCTCGTCCAAAAGGACAAGTAGGTCTTCCTGCTCCTTCTCACTCTCCTTCCTCTTGTCTTCTCCTTCGGTAGCTTGCTTTTTTAGTGATTCCGCCTGGCCTTTCAGAGATGTAATCTATAAACTCCGGTTCAGTAAATCTGGAATGGGGGAAGGTTAACGAATAGCGTACCTCATCATCTTTGGTTTTGCTTGAGGTGGTCAAATCCTTAATGTTCTTCTGCAGTGTCTGGATTTCCTGCGCCTGGTTTGAAATCACCTCCCGCAGCGAGGACAACAGCATATGTGTCTCCTGGTCAGCTCCTTGACCAGAACCAGCGCTCGAGGTGGTGGTAGCAGCCGAATTTGGCTCCATCGCGACAGCCCTCTGAGCAGTATCTAAAAGTGAGGATCTTGATGAGCCGTGAAAACCGATGTTCAAAGGGCACATCACTACAGTAGTTTGACTTCCAGAAGTCCAAGAATGCCCAATCAAACCAGGCCTCTGCCTCTCCGTCAACTTCGGCATGGACGCTCGCCTCTTTTGGTGTCGGGTATCCCAGGACGAACGATTCCGGCTCGATTTCTCTGAATCGTGCGTCCTCCTTCGCGCTACCAATCTTGGCGGTTAGTGTGTCAGCACCTAGTCGGGTGATGACTTGGTGGATTGTTGCCCTGCAAATCAGTCAGCTCCCCCCGACTTTGGTGGTAACCAACCGCATTTTTGCGCACCTTGTTATTTCCCCTGGTTCGCGGTTGAA
>Ga0307516_10001369_pt1 | contig 33766 bp, 33 predicted proteins | sample 19_EM_MG_FD_203310 | JGI IMG/M metagenome (GOLD analysis project Ga0307516, IMG submission 203310) | Populus trichocarpa ectomycorrhiza microbial communities from riparian zone in the Pacific Northwest, United States - 19_EM | ecosystem: Host-associated > Plants > Roots > Unclassified | place...
GGAAGATGGGCTTCGACGTCGCGATCGACGAGGCCGCGCTCGCGAAGCACCTGCGCTTCGCCGGCGACGACGACCTGCGCCTCGAGGCGATCCACCGCGTGGCGCGCGCGCAGCCGGGCGTGGCGCTCGCCACGCGCGGGGGCTACGGCCTCACGCGGCTGCTGGACCGCATCGACTGGTCGCTGCTGGCCAGGAGCGTGGAGGCGGGCACGCGCTGGGTCGGCTACAGCGACCTGACGGCCTTGCAGATGGGCCTGCTGGCGCACACGAAGGCGCCCACCTGGTGGGGGCCGCTCGGCTGCGACGACTTCGGCCGCGACGAGCTCGACGAGGTGACCCCCGACTGCTTCGCCGAGGCGATGACCGGCGCGCTGGAGGCCGTCGGCTTCCGCACCGAGGCCGGCTTCGACGGCCTGGACACCCGGGGCCTCCTGTGGGGCGGCAACCTGGCGATGCTGTGCTCGCTGCTGGGCACGCCGCATTGGCCCAAGGTCAAGGGCGGGGTGCTGATGCTGGAGGACGTGGGCGAGCACCCGTACCGCGTGGAACGCATGCTGCTCCAACTGCACCAGGCCGGCGTGCTGGCGTCGCAGAAGGCGATCCTGCTCGGGGCATTCAGCGACTGGAAGAAGTCGCCGCTGGACCGCGGCTACAACCTCAAGTCCGTCGTGGCGCACCTGCGCTCGCTGGTCGACGTGCCGATCCTCACCGGTTTCCCGTTCGGGCACGTGCCGACCAAGGTGACGGTGCCGTTCGGCGTCAAGGGCCACCTGGTGGTGCAGGGCCGCGACGTCTTCCTCGGCTGGGACGAGGACCATGCCCATCACCACCACGACCATGGCGAGGCCGGCCACGCGCACGGCGACCACTGAGTCGGCCCACCACTTGTCTAGCCAGGTTGGCCCGCGAGAGGCCGGCCCTTGCTTGCTGCGGTGCAGCAAGGGCTGAAAACCCCTAGGGGTGGCGTGGGTCCGTGCCCATAAAATTGGCACGACGCCTCGAGCGGGCGCGGACACAACCCGCGGCTGCCGGAGGCGGTTTTGTTTTCTCGGCGAGCCGGCAGGGTCAACCCCTGGTCCGCGTTCGCGACCCGAGTTCTGGAGATCCGCATGGGCGGTGGTTTTGGTCGTTGGTGCGGCGCTGCCTGGCTGGTCGCGGGCGCGCTGCTGGTATCCCTGGCAGGCTGTGACAACAGCCCCTGGGAAAGCGGAGCCGCCGGCCAGAACACGCTGTTCACCGCGATGCAGGAGGGCTCGCCGCGCCACATGGATCCGACGGCATCCTACTGGTCGAACGACACCACCTTCACGTACCAGATCTACGAGCCGCCCTACGGCTACCACTACCTGAAGCGGCCGTACCAGCTGATCGGCAAGTCGGCGCAGGAAGTGGCCAAGCCGCGCTTCTACGACAGGGCCGGGCAGCAACTGCCCGACGATGCGCCGGCCGACCGGGTCGCCGAGAGCGTCTACGACATCAGGATCAAGCCCGGCGTCATGTTCCAGCCGCACCCGGCTTTCGCCAAGTCGGCTGACGGCCACTACTGGTACCACTCGATGAAGCCCGGCGAGCTCGGCGCGCGCTACTCGCCGCTGCAGTTCGAGCACCAGGGCACGCGCGAGCTGGTCGCCGAGGACTTCGTGTACGCCCTGAAGCGGCATTCGACGCCGCGCATCACGACGCCGATCTTCGGCATCTTCAGCGAGTACGTGGTCGGCCTGAAGGACTACGGCGATCTCATCAAGAAGGAAGACGCCCGCCTGCGCGCGGGACTGGACCCCGCCAACCTGGATCGCCCGTTCCTCGATTTCCGCAAGTTCCCGCTGGCCGGTGCCACGGCACCCGACAAATACACGTTCCGCGTGCGCATCAAGGGCCGCTATCCGCAGTGGAACTACTGGATGGCAATGACGTTCATGGCGCCGGTACCGTGGGAGGCCGACGCGTTCTACGCGCAGCCGGGCATGGCCGCGGCCAGCCTCACGCTGGACGTCTGGCCCGTGGGCACCGGACCGTTCATGCAGACCGAGTACTTCAAGGATCGCCGCCAGGTGATGTCGCGCAACCCGAACTACCGCGGCGAGCCGTATCCGTGCGAGGGCATGCCCGGCGACAAGGAAGAGGGCCTGCTCGACGACTGCGGCAAGAAGACGCCGTTCGTCGACAAGATCGTCGTCGTGGCCGAGCGCGAGCAGGTGCCGCAGAAGGCCAAGTTCCGCCAGGGCTTCTACGACCTCGAGGTGTTCGAGCGCACGGATCTTGGCATGGAGTACATCGTCGCCAAGCAGGATTCCGAGCAGGTGCGCAAGGAGTACGACGCCAAGGGCTTCCGCCTCGACCGCTTCGACGACGTCTGGAAGTACAACATCGGCTACAACATGCTCGATCCGGTGATCGGCAAGGGCGAGACGCCGGAGCAGCAGGAGAGAAACCGCAAGCTGCGCCAGGCGATCAACATCGCGATGGACTGGGAGGAGTTCGCCAAGGTCTTCCCCAACCGCGCCGGCGTGACCGCGCAAGGCCCGCTGCCCAATGGGATCTTCGGCTCGCGCCAGTCCACTCCGGAGGGCGTCAATACGTACACGCACCGCCTCGTGGACGGATTGCCGGTGCGCCGTTCGGTCGAGGATGCGAAGCGGCTGATGGTCGAGGCGGGCTACCCGGAAGGCCGCGACGCGCGCACCGGCCGCCCCCTGGTCATCAACTACGACTTCTACGCGCTGCCCACGCCGGAGCGCAAGGTGGAGATCGACTGGGTGGTGCGCCAGTTCGCGAAGATCGACATCCAGCTCGAGGTGCGCGCCACCGACAACAACCAGTTCCAGGACAAGCTGCGCAAGGGCAAGCACCAGGTGTTCTGGTACGGCTGGAATGCCGACTACCCGGACGCCGAGAACTTCCTGTTCCTGTTCTACGGGCCCAACGCGAAAAGCGTGTCGGACGGCGAGAACACCACCAACTACCAGAATCCGGAGTTCGACAAGCTGTTCGTCCAGATGAAGTCGTTGGAGGACGGCCCGCAGAAGCAGGCGCTGATCGACCAGATGATCAAGCTCCTCGAGATCGACGCGCCGGAGACCTTCGGCTACTTCCCGTATTCGTCGGCCGCCGTGCAGCACTGGGTCTACAACTCCAAGCCCGCGATCCTGATCCGCGACCACGGCCGCTACCTGCGCATCGACGTCGACGAGCGACGCCGCGCCCAGGCCGAATGGAACAAGCCCGTCTGGTGGCCGATGATCGCGCTGACCGTCGCGTGCGCCGCGCTGCTGCTGCTGGCCCTGCGCAGCTTCAAGCGGCGCGAGCGCATGAACGCGCGCGGCGAAGTCCTCGCCCCGACCTGAAGATGCTCTCCTACCTCATCCGGCGCTTCCTCTACGGCGCCCTCATCCTGCTGGGCGTGAACCTGCTCACGTTCTTCCTGTTCTTCACGGTCAACACGCCCGATGACATGGCGCGCCTGAACATCGGCGGCAAGCACATCACGCAGGACCTGATCGACAAGTGGAAGGTCGAGCGCGGCTACGACAAGCCGCTGTACCTCAACGACGCGAAGCAGGGCGGCGAGCGCGTCACCGACACGATCTTCTGGGAGCGTTCGGTGTCGCTGTTCGAGCTGCGCTTCGGCCGCTCCGACGCCGAGAGCGCCGGCGACATCGGGCCCGAGGTGAGCCGGCGCATGTGGGTCAGCATGCAGCTCGCGTTGCCGTTGTTCGTCCTGCAGGTGATCGCCAGCACGGCGTTCGCGCTGCTGCTGGTGATGTTCCGGCATACGCGGCTCGACTTCTGGGGCGTCGTCGCCTGCGTGCTGATGCTGTCGATCTCCAGCCTGTTCTACATCATCGTCGGCCAGTTCATGTTCTCGCGCCTGCTGCGCATCGCGCCGATCTCGGGCTACGTGCCGGGCTGGGACATGGCCAAGTTCCTGGTGCTGCCGATCGCGCTGTCGCTGCTGTCGCGCCTGGGCACCGAGGCGCGCCTGTACCGTGCGATGTTCCTCGAGGAGATCGGCAAGGACTACGTGCGCACGGCGCGCGCGAAGGGCCTGTCGGAGACCCTGGTGCTGTTTCGCCACGTCCTGCGCAACGCGCTGCTGCCCATCGTCACCAGCGCGGGGTCGTACCTGCCCTACGTCTTCCTGGGCAGTCTCGTGTTCGAGAGCTTCTTCGGCCTGCCGGGCCTGGGGGCCTACGTGATCGACGCGATCACGAAGCAGGACTTCGCCATCGTGCGCACGATGGTGTTCGTGGGTTCGCTGCTGTACATCGCGACGTTCGTGCTGATCGACGTCGCCTATACCTGGGTCGACCCCCGGGTTCGCCTGGGATAGAGAACGATGCCGAAATTCGTCTTGCTGTGGACGGACGCGACGGTCTGGGCGCTGGTCGTATTCACGATCGTCTATGCCGTGATGGTCGCGCGCTCGCCCAACCTGAAGGCCAGCTGGCGCAAGGTGTTCCGCGACGCGCCGGCGCTGTGCTCGGCGCTGATCCTCGCGCTGTGCCTGTTGATCACCGTCGCCGACAGCCTGCACTACCGACCCGTGCTGAAGTCGGTGGCCGGCGCGGCGTCGGGCAACGTGGCCTACGACACGGTCACGCGCTCGAGCCTGGACTACGTGCTGTCCGATCTCATCGCGTCGCGCGAGGTCACGTACTCGCGGCCGCTCGACTACCTGAGCTATCGCCGCGACACGGTCTCCATCAACGGCCAGATGCAGCGCGTCTCGCCGCGCCTGCTGCACGGCGGCGCGCATCTGTCCGACCCCGAGCACCAGTGGAGCAGCGACCTGCTGTCGCGCAGCGGCACCGGCCTCGTGCTCGGCGTGGTGCTGGCCGCGGCGGGCGCGCTGGCGCTGTTCGGCCTCCTCGCGCGAGCGCGCCGCGCGGGATTCGTCGAGACGGCCGCGAGCGTCTGGCGCAACGAGGGAGACATCCCATGGCGCGCGGCGCTGTGGACGCTGGTGGTCATCGCCACGCTCGCCGGCATCACGATCTCGCTGATGGGCGCGTACCACGTGTTCGGCACCGACACGACCGGCAACGACGTGCTCTACCAGGCGCTCAAGAGCATTCGCACGGCCTTCGTCATCGGCTCCCTGGCCACGATCGCCACGCTGCCGCTGGCCGTCGTGCTGGGCATCATGGCGGGTTACTTCCGCGGCTGGGTCGACGAGGTGATCCAGTACTTCTACACCGTGCTCTCGTCGGTGCCCAACATCCTGCTGATCGCTGCCTGCGTGCTGATGGTGCAGGTCTACCTCGACAAGCATCCCGACCTGTTCGAGACCGGCGTCGAGCGGGCCGACGTCAAGCTGTTCCTGCTGTGCACGGTGCTGGGCCTGACCGGCTGGGCCGGGTTGTGCCGGCTGCTGCGCGCCGAGACGCTGAAGCTGCGCGAGCTCGACTACGTGCAGGCCGCCAACGCGTTCGGCGTGAGCTCCACGCGCATCATGGTGCGCCACGTCTTCCCCAATGTCGCCCACCTGATGTTGATCGTCACGGTGCTCGACTTCTCGTCGCTGATCCTCTACGAGGCGGTGCTGTCGTACGTGGGCGTCGGCGTCGATCCGTCGATGAACAGCTTCGGCGGCATGATCAATCTGGCGCGCAAGGAGATGAGCCTCGATCCGGTGGTGTGGTGGAGCTTCGCCGCTGCGTTCGGCTTCATGGTCACGGTCGTGCTGGCCGTCAACCTGTTTGCCGACGGCGTGCGCGATGCGTTCGACCCGCGCGCCCGCGCGTTCCGCCCGCGCCTGCCCATCACGCGCAAGCCTGTCGCGCAGAAGTAGGAGCGAGCATGCTGCAGACCCAGGACTTGAAGGTGGCGCTCGACGCCGAACTCGGCCTCGTCAAGGCCATCGACGGCCTCACGCTGGCGATCCAGCGCGGCGAGACCTTCGCGCTCGTCGGGGAATCCGGCTGCGGCAAGAGCATGACGGCGCTCGCGCTGATGCGCCTGCTGCCCGACAACGGCCGCATCACCGGCGGCAACGTGCGGCTCGATCGCGAGGACCTGCTCGCGCTGCCGGAGGCCGGCATGCGCGCCGTGCGGGGCGGGCGCATCGGCATGATCTTCCAGGAGCCGTCGACCAGCCTGAACCCGGTCATGAAGATTGGCGCGCAGATCGTCGAGGCGATCGAGGCGCACACCGCGCTGCGCGGCGCCCAGGCTCGCGCGAAGGCGATCGAGTGGCTGCGCCGCGTCGGCATCCCCGAGCCCGAGCGGCGCATCGACGACTACCCGTTCCGCATGAGCGGCGGGCAGAAGCAGCGCGTGATGATCGCGATGACGCTGGCCACCGAGCCCGACTTCCTGGTCGCCGACGAGCCCACCACCGCGCTCGACGTCACGATCCAGGCGCAGGTGCTGGACCTGCTCAAGGAACTGCAGAAGGAGCAGGGCCTCGGGATGCTGCTGATCACGCACGACCTGGCTGTCGTCGCGGGCATGGCACACCGGGTGGCGTTGATGTACGCGGGGCAGATCATCGAGGTCGCCAGGGCCGAGGACTTCTTCGCCGATCCGAAGCACCCGTATGCGCGTGCGCTGCTGCGTGCGCTGCCCGACGCGCGCCGGCGCGGCCAGGCGTTGCAGGCGATCCCCGGCACGGTGCCGGTGCTCACGCAGCAATTCGCCGGCTGCCGTTTCGCACCGCGCTGCGATCGCGTGATGGCGCATTGCGCGAGCGTCGTTCCGGAGCTGACGGAGATCTCCGGACGCGAGCAGACCGGCGACCTGCACGCGGTGCGCTGCCTGCTGTTCGCTCCTGGTGCGTCGATCGCACCGGGGGCGGGCGCGTCGACCCGGGTCGACACCGTGCGTGCACCGGAGCGCGTCCTGCCGGCCCCCGCCGGCGTCCTGCTGGACGTCAAGGGCCTGCGCGTGCGCTTTCCGATCCGCGGCGGACTGCTGCAGCGGGGCAAGCGCTTCTTCAATGCGGTCGACGACATCTCGTTCAGCATTGCCGAGCGCGAGACGCTGGCGCTGGTGGGCGAATCGGGCTGCGGCAAGACCACCACCGGCAAGGCCATCGTGCAACTGCTGCGGGGCAGCGCGACGTTCGAAGGCCAGGCGCTGCTGCAGGGGCGCAACCTGTTCGAACTGTCGGGGCCCGCGTTGACCCAGGCGCGACGCGACATCCAGATCATCTTCCAGGATCCGTTCGCATCGCTCAATCCGCGCATGCGCGTCGTGGACATCCTCGACGAGGGCATGGTCTCGCTGCTGCCCGAGGTGGATGCCGGCGCGCGCCGCAAGCGCATCGAGGCGCTCGTGGACCAGGTCGGCCTGCGCCGCGACGCGCTCGACCGTTATCCGCACGAGTTCTCGGGCGGCCAGCGCCAGCGCATCGCGATCGCGCGCGCACTGGCCGTGCAGCCCAGGCTCATCGTCTGCGACGAGCCGACGTCGGCGCTCGACGTGTCGGTCCAGGCGCAGATCCTCAACCTGTTGCACGACCTGCAGCAGGAGCTCGGCGTGTCCTACCTGTTCATCACCCACAACATCGGCGTGGTCGAGTACATCGCCGACCGTGTCGCCGTGATGCGATCGGGGCGCATCGTCGAGCAGGGCGACAGCGTCTCCGTACTGGAACGTCCGCAGGACGCCTACACGCGGGCCTTGATCGACGCGGTGCCGCGACTCGACCTGCCGGTTTGATCAATCCTGTCTAGGGAACCTCGGCAATACCCGGAGGGGTCATCGAGGGGCGGTGTGCGTTTGGCGACAAAACGGGCCCTTTCGCACACGAATCCGTGGCATGGGGCAAGGCCATGGGCCCCGCGCGTGTTAAGCGAATTTTCCGGCCCGTGTCCACACGGGCCGATCGTGTCCGTCCTGCGTCGGAAACAAGTTCGTTTCGCTGCATTCTCGCAACAGTTTGCTTAGGGAAAACGTTCGAAACACGTTTCAAGTGGTGAGCCAACCGCACTGTTCATGGACAATATTTTGACAAGCTTTATTGGCCTGTTCATCAGTCGTTCACAAACCGGCTCAGGACTTGCTTCTCGGGCTGGGTCTATCGATCAACCTTTCCACCCCCTCAGGAGGGAACCCATGTTTCAACGTACGAAGATCTGTTCCGGTCTTCTCTTGGCTTTCGGCAGCACCCTGCTGACCATCGCCCCGGGCGCCTTCGCCCAAGACACCACTGTGCAGCGCGTGGAAATCACGGGCTCGTCGATCAAGCGTGTCGATGCCGAGACGTCCGTTCCCGTCACCGTCATCACCGCCGACGCCCTGAAGAAGGCCGGCGTGACCAGCGTGGAGCAGGTTCTCCAGCAGGTCAGCTCGGTGCAGGTTCAACTGACGTCCGCGCAAGCAGTCGGTGCGGGTACCGGTGGGGGCTCTTACGCTGACATGCGCGGCCTGGGCGCCAACAAGACCCTGGTGCTGCTGAACGGCCGCCGCCTCGCCAACAGCGCGTTCACGGCGTCGGCTCCCGACATCAACACGATTCCCTTCGCCGCGATCGAACGCGTCGAAGTGCTGCGCGACGGCGCGTCCGCCCTGTACGGCACGGACGCCATCGCCGGCGTGATCAACTTCATCACCCGCAAGGACTACCACGGTGGCACGATCACCCTGGGCGTCGATGCGCCGCAGCACCCGGGCGGTGCCCAGCACGAAGCCCAGATCGGCTTCGGCTTCGGCGACCTCGACAAGGATGGCCTGAACGTCTTCGCCTTCGCCGGCTTCCAGAAGCAGGCCGAGATCGGCGCCAAGCAGCGCCATCTGGCGCCGCACCAGCTCACGTCGTCGACCACCTTCCCGGCGACCGTCTTCTTCGGCCCCACTGGCGTCGCCGCCGGCAAGGGTACCGGCTACACCCCGTTCGCGGGCCCCGCCGGCTGTACCGACCCGACCCTGGTCGTCGTCTCGGCCATCCGCTGCGGTGAAGACACCAACCAGTTCGTCAACTACGTCCCGGCCTCCGAGCGCCTGTCCGGCGTGCTGAACGCATCGTTCAAGTTGGGTCAGAACCATACCTTCACCCTCGAGGACTTCGTTGCCCAGAGCAAGGTCGTCGCCAAGATCGCACCCGTGCCCTATGCGCCGATCTTCCTCGACCCGACCAGCCCGTACTACCCGGGCAACGGCATCACGCCGCTGCCCGCCGGCACGGTGCTGGACCCGGACCAGGTCGATGCGGCACCCGCCTCGATCTTCGGCCGCAACGGCAACGGCACGGCCAACCAAGGCCGCATGGTCGCCCGTTTCCGCGACCTCGTGAACGGCTTCCGCGAAGACGACAACACGACCACCCAGGGCCGCTTCGTCGCGTCGCTGGAAGGCACGCTCGGCGAGTGGGACTACAACACCGCCGTGACGCTGAACACCACGCGCACGCAGGACTACCTGGCCCACGGCTACTCGGACGAGAACGTGCTCGGCACGCTCGACAACGACCCGAATTCGGCGACCCTCGGCTACTACGTCCTGAATCCGGCCATCAACCCGTTCGGTGCGCAATCGGCCGCGGGCGCCGCCATCCTGAAGTCCGCCAGCAAGCAAGGCGTCCTTCAATTCGGCACCGGCACGGTCAAGGTGGTCGACGGCCACGCCAGCCGTGACATCGGTGACTGGCTGCACGCCGGCCGCCCGGCCGCGATCGCCATCGGCGCCGAGTACCGCGATGAGAAGTTCCTGAACCAGGCCAACACGGCCTATGCGTCGCAGGTCGAGGCCAGCACGGGTGTGGATCCGAACACGTACAACGCCGGCAAGCGCCAAGTCTATGCAGGGTACTCGGAACTGAACGTGCCGATCCTCAAGAGCCTGGACGTCACCGCCGCGCTGCGTTACGACCACTACAACGACTTCGGCAGCACCACCAACCCGAAGGTCAGCTTCCGCTTCCAGCCGGCCAAGGCGTTCCTGCTGCGCGGCTCGTTCTCCACGGGCTTCCGCGCGCCGTCGCTGTATGAGCTGAACGCCGCCCAGACGTTCACCAACTCGACGTCCGGCGTCAGCGATCCGCGGAACTGCAGCACGGACGCTCAGGGCCATGTGACGCCGCTCAACGGCTTCGGCATCGACGATGTCTGCAGCTACGCCAAGGGCGGCGATGCGGCGAACCCGAACAACAGCAACCAGATCCAGTTCGTCGACAAGCAGGGCGGCAACACGGCTCTGAAGGCCGAGAAGTCGAAGAACTTCACGCTCGGTCTGGTGCTCGAGCCGATCGCCAACCTGACGACCGAGTTCGACTACTACAACATCCGGATCACCAAGGAAGTGGGCGTCCTGCCCGACAGCTTCCTGTACACGGCGAAGGGCCTTGCCGACTTCCCGGGCAACTTCCACTACAACGCCACTGGCGCGCTGACGCAGAACCCGCAGGGCTGCCCGAGCGTCGGCTGCGGCTACGTCGACACGCTGAACCAGAACATCGGTTCCGTGAACACGAGCGGTGTGGACGTCGCGATCGGCTACAAGCTCAACGCCGGCGCCGTGGGTCGCTTCAACTTCGAGCTGCAAAGCACGTGGGTGCACTCGTACAAGTACCAGCTGGTTCCTGGTGGCGAATTCACCGAGAACGTGGGCATCTTCTCGGCCGGTAACGGCGAGCCGGTGTTCCGCTGGCAGCACAACCTGAGCGTGGACTGGACGTACAACGCCCTGTCGCTGGGCCTCTCCGTGCACCGCAAGTCGGGTTACGTGGACTTCGATCCCAGCCACAAGGTTCCCGCCTTCACGACGGAAGACCTGTACGCCACCTACGCGATGCAAAAGGGCTTCTCGTTCACCGTGGGCGTCAAGAACCTGGCGGATCGCCTGCCGCCGTTCTCGAACTACACCGGCCTGTTCCAGCAAGGCTACGACCCGCGTTACTACGACCCGACGGGCCGTACGTTCTACGCTCGCGGCACGTACTCGTTCTAAGCCGCTTGCCGGACACCGGGACGCCTTCGGGTGTTCCGGCATCCTGCACAAGGGCGCGAAACATCTTCGGGTGCTTCGCGCCTTTTTCATGGGCGCGCGAAAGCGCGTCGAACAAGAAAAAATGGCCTCCTGCACGGTGCAGGAGGCCTTCGTGTTTCAGCGGCGGACGGCCGCCGCCAGAGCGTTCCGGCGGATCAGCGCGGGGCCAGGCGGATCGCGCCGTCCAGGCGGATCACCTCGCCATTGAGCATCTCGTTGGTGACGATCTGGTGCACCAGCTTCGCGTAGTCGGCCGGCGTGCCCAGGCGGCTGGGAAAGGGCACGTTCGCGGCCAGCGCGTCCTGCACGTCCTGCGGCATGCCGAACAGCATGGGCGTGCCGAAGATGCCCGGGGCGATCGTCATGTTGCGGATGCCCGTCTTGGCCAGGTCGCGCGCGATCGGCAGCGTCATGCCGACGACACCGCCCTTGCTCGCGGCGTAGGCGGCCTGGCCGATCTGGCCGTCGTAGGCGGCCACGCTGGCGGTGCTGATCAGCACGCCGCGCTCGCCCGTGGACTCCGGCTCGTTGGCGCTCATCGCCTCGGCGGCCAGGCGGATCATGTTGAAGCTGCCGATCAGGTTGATCGTGACGACCTTGGAGAACAGGTCCAGCGCGTGCGCGCCGGTCTTGCCCACCGTGCGCGACGCCGGCGCGATGCCCGCGCAGTTGACCAGGCCCATCAGCTTGCCCACGGCCCTGGCCGCGTCCACCACGCGGCGGCCGTCGGCCTCCTGTGTGACGTCACAGCGCACGAAGGTCTGGCCCAGTTCGGCGGCGATGGCCTGTCCACGCTCTTCCTGCAGGTCGGCCAGCACCACCTTGGCCCCGTTGGCGACGAGCATGCGCGCCGTGCCTTCGCCCAGACCCGACGCCGCGCCGGTGACGATGAATACCTTGCCCGAGATTTCCATGCTTGCTCCTGTGCCGGGGCGGGCGCCTGCAGCGCGCGAGCCGGCGAGATTGACGTTAACGTAAACGTCAATTGTCGCTCGAAAGCCGCCCAAGGCAAGACCTGGCCCCATGGGCGGGCCGGCAAAGAGAAAGCCCGCGACGTCGCCGGCGCGGGCTTGCGGTGTTCGCGCGAACGCGACGCTCAGCCGGCCAGGGCGGCGAGGGCGCGCTGCGTGATGTCGTCGACGCTGCCGGTGCCGCTGATCTTGCTGCAGCGGGGTGCCTGTGCGTCACCGGTGGCGGCCCATTGCGCGTAGTAGGCGACAAGCGGCTCGGTCTGCTCGTGGTACGTCGCCAGGCGCTTGCGCACGATGTCCTCGTTGTCGTCCGGGCGCTGCGTCAATGGCTCGCCGGTGAGGTCGTCCTTGCCTTCAACCTTGGGCGGGTTGTTGTGCACGTGGTACGTGCGGCCGGAGGCGGCGTGCACGCGACGGCCGCTCATGCGGTCGATGATGGCGGAATCGGGCACGTCGATCTCGAGCACGAGGTCCAGCTTCACGCCGGCCGCCTTCATGGCGTCGGCCTGCGGAATGGTGCGCGGGAAGCCGTCGAACAGGAAGCCGTTGGCGCAATCGGGCTGGGCGATGCGTTCCTTCACCAGGTCGATGATCAGGCTGTCGCTCACCAGGCCGCCCGCGTCCATCACCTGCTTGGCCGCGAGTCCCAGCGGCGTGCCGGCCTTCACCGCGGCGCGCAGCATGTCGCCGGTGGAGATCTGCGGAATGCCGTATTTCTGGCAAATGAATGCCGCTTGCGTGCCCTTGCCGGCGCCGGGAGCGCCCAGAAGAATCAATCTCATCGCTTGCCTCTAAGGTCGGAAATTCTTTGTGGCGCAGGGTTTGTCGTCGTGTCGGGAGTTGCGGCCACGAGAGCCTGCCCCTGTCGCCGGGTCTGCTCGGCAGAATATCATGCGCACCCTTGCAGGTCCTTACTGCACCAGCTTGGAATCCCGCGGGAAAACCGCCTCCTTTTGCGGCGCGCCGACGCTATCCGTCAGTCCGTGGCTCCTGCGAGCAGCACTCGCACGCGCGCCAGATCTTCGGCGGTGTCGACCCCGCCGGGCGGCGCGTGCGCCGCGATGTGCACCACGATGCGCTCGCCGTGCCACAGCACGCGCAACTGTTCGAGCGACTCGAGCTTTTCGAGCGGCGCCATCGCCAGCGTCGGGAACGTGCGCAGGTAGCCCGCGCGGTAGGCATACAGGCCGATGTGGCGCAGCGCGCCGATGTCGCGCTCGCCGGCCCGCGGCAGCGCCGGCTGGCCGGGCGCGGACGCGTCGCGCCACCACGGCAGCGGCGCGCGGCTGAAGTAGAGCGCGCGGAACTTCGCGTCGAGCACCACCTTGACGACGTTCGGGTTGGTGAAGTCGGCGACGTCGTCGATCGCGTGCGCCGCGGTGGCCACGACGGCTTCGCCGTCGGTCTCGAGCAGGTCGGCGCACTGGCGGATCAGCGCGGGGTCGATCAGCGGCTCGTCGCCTTGCACGTTGACGACGATGTCGCCGCCGTCCAGGCCCAGCAGCGTGCAGGCCTCGGCCAGGCGGTCGCTGCCGCTGGCGTGGTCGATGCGCGTGAGCACGGCCTCGACGCCGTGCTGCCGGCACGCGTCGATGACGCGCGCGTCGTCGGCGGCCACCACCACGCGCAAGGCGCCCGAGCGCGCGGCCTGGCGCGCGACGCGCACGACCATCGGCAGCCCGACGATGTCGGCGAGTGGCTTGTCGGGTAGGCGGGTCGACGCCATGCGCGCCGGAACGAGGACGGTGAAGGTCACGTGAGGCTGCTCAGGGCGCGAGGTGCGGTGACGGCGTCGCGGTGGTCGCGAGCGGCCGGGCCTCGCTCTCCAGCATCGCGGGGATGCCGTCGTGGACTGGGAAGGCCAGCTTGTCGGCCGGGCACTCGAGTTCGACGAGCCGGCCGTCGGCGTCACGGCCGGCTTCCAGCGGGCCCTTGCAGAGGGGGCACACGAGCATGGCGATGAGTCGGTGGTCGAGAGTCATGATGGATGCGCCGGCGGGGCCGGCTGGTGAAAGTGATCAGGCGAGCGACGTCGCGGCGGTCGCGCGCGCGGGCAGCGCGTCGCGCAGCGCGCGCGCCAGGGCGTCCGGCAACCCGAAGTCTAACGTGGCGACCCAGACGCGGGTGCGCCCGAGTGCCCGGCCGGCGAGCTTGACGGCGTCTTTCTCGGTCACGACCACGTCGGCCGTGTCCGCGGGCCAGGGCAGGGCATCGAACGCGGCATGGTCGGCTAGTGGAAGCCGCGCGATCGTCAGGCCCGCGTCCTCGAGCATCGTGAAGAAGCGCTCCGGGTCGCCGATGCCCGCCGCGGCGAGCAGCGGGCGGCCGCGCAACGCCGACAGCGCATCGGGCGTGGCCGCGACGCCGCGCGCCCAGTCGGCGAGCGGTGCCGCGCCACCCAGCGCGCGCACGGCGTCGAAGCAGTGCGAACGCGGGGCGGGCAGCGCGTGCGCAGGCGGCGCGGGCCAGTGGCCGTTGACCAGGATGAAACGGGGCGGGGACTCCGGCGCTGCCGGCCAGATGGCGGTCGCGCGTTCACGCAACGGCCCGGCCGGCAGCGGCCAGCCGTTGCCGATGCCGCGGCCGTCGAACACCACGAGCTCGATGTCGCGTGCGAGCGCGTGGTGCTGGAGGCCGTCGTCGGCGACGAGGATGTCGACGTCGGGATGCGCCGCGAGCAGGCGCAGCGCGGCCTCGCGCCGCTGTCGGGCCACCGCCACTGGTGCGCCGGTGCGGCGATGCATCAGCAGCGGCTCGTCGCCGAACGCCTCAGGCGTGGCGTGCGCGGGCGGCGTGGCTGCGTCGAGCAGCAGTGCCGTCGCGTCGGCGCGGCCGTGGCCGCGGCTGACGATGCCGGGGTTCCAGCCCCAGTTGCGCAGCAGGGCGGCCAGCGCGATGACGGTGGGGGTCTTGCCGGCGCCGCCGACGATCACGTTGCCGACGACGATCACCGGAACGGACAGCGGCAGGGGCCGCGCGCCGGCGCGGCGCCGTGCGGCCAGCGCGCCCACGACGCAGGCGAGCGGCGCGAGCAGCGCCGTCAACGGCGTGAGGCCGGGGCGCCACCAATGGCGCTGGAGGAGTCGGGCGAATGCGGCAGGCATGGGGCGTCGTGTCGCACCGCCGGCCCTCCGCGCGAGGCCGGAGGGCCGGGGACGCGCGTCCTTACGGCGCGGCGGCGCTGCCGGTCTGCGCGGCGAAGGTCATGCGCGACAGGCCCGCGCGGCGCGCGGCGTCCATCACGTTGATCACCGCCTGGTGCGTGGACATCGCATCGGCCGAGATGATCAGGAACGGCTCCTTGCGCGTCTCGGCTGCCGTGCGCAGCGCTGCGGTGAGCGCATCCACGTTGCGCCCGTCCACGACCTGGTGGTCGACGGTGTAGCGGCCGTCGGCGGCCACGGCGACGATGATCTCGGCCGGGCGGTCGCGCGACGCGTCCGCGTTGGCGCTCGGCAGCGTGACCGACAACTCGGTGAACTTCGAGTACGTGGTCGACAGCATCAGGAAGATCAGGATCACCAGCAGCACGTCGATGAACGGGATGAGGTTGATCTCCGGATCTTCCGGACGGGGCTTGCGGAAATTCATTTGGTCTGGCCCGGCTGGCGGCCCATGGTGACGCGCACCAGTTGCGTCAGCAGTTGCTCGGACGACTGCTCCAGCGTGTGCAGGTAGTCGTCGACACGGCCGCGGAAATAGCGATAGAACATCAGCGACGGGATGGCCACGATCAGGCCGGCGGCGGTGTTGTACAGCGCCGTCGAGATGCCGTGCGCGAGCTCGGCCGGGTTGGTGTTGCCGCCGCCTTGCGAGCCGAAGATCTCGATCATGCCGACGACGGTGCCGAACAGGCCCAGCAGCGGCGCGGCCGCGGCGATCGAGCCCAGCGCGTTGAGGTAGCGATCCATCCGGTGTGCGGCGTCGCGGCCGGCGCCTTCGAAGGTCTGGCGCAACTGCACTTCGCCCACGCGCGGGTCGACGGCCAGCAGCTTCAGGCCCGCGGCCAGCACGCCGCCCAGCAAGGAGTTGTCCGCCAGCTTGGCGATGACGTCCGCCGAGGGCAGCCCGTTGCGCGTGACGGCGATCACCTCGCCCAGCAGGTAGCCCGGCGCGATGCGGGCGGTGCGCAGCGCCATGAAGCGCTCCACGATGAGTGCCACGGCGGCAATCGAGCAAAGAATCAGCGGCCAGATCGGCCAGCCGGCCTCTTGTACGATCTTGAGCAAATCAACCCCTTCGACATGTGACTGGACGCGCTCGCGGCACCGGGTCGGCGACGGCCTTCAGGAGCCCCCGAACGCAAGCGCGGATTATGGCTTGAGAAGACGTGCTCCAATTCCGCGAAACCATCGGCCGGCATCGAAGATCTTTGAAACACGACGTGAAGCGCGGCGCCGCCGCGCGACCGCCCGGCGGGTCGCGCGGGAACCTTCCGAAGGCTGAATCGATGCTTTTCCAGCCATCCACACGATCTGTGGAAAACTTTGTGGGTAACTTGGCCTGAGGGGCCTGCGACCCGCCAATTCTGGCCCTCCGGATTGACTTGCTCAAAAAATAGGCAATAAAAAAGTGATGAAAATCAATCACTTGCGTGATAGTGACAGCGCTGTGACGGTGATTTGTACCTCTGGTCACACTCCTTGGAATTGTGGAGTACCAGGGTTTGTCCCCTCGATTTGTGCTACGGGGAGGTGTTGATGGTTGATCCGTTCGCGGTGCCGGGATTCGGCCCAGCCGGCGCTGGCAGGGGCGCTGCGCCCGTGCCCGCCCGGCCGTCCGCCTGGGGCGTGTCGGCGCTGTTGCTGGCCGCCGGCGATGCGCTGTCGGCCCGCTTCGGCGCGGTGACCGTGCGCGGCGAGCTGAGCGGCGCCACGCGGGCCTCGAGCGGCCATTGCTACTTCACGCTGAAGGACGCCTCCGGCGGCGCCGGCACGCTGCGCTGCGCGATGTTCAAGCGCGCCGCGGCGCTCAGCAACGTGCCGTTGCAGGATGGCCTGCAGGTGGAGCTGCGCGGACGCCTGGCGGTGTACGAGGCGCGCGGCGAGCTGCAGATGGTCGTCGAGTCCATGCAGCGGCTGGGCGCCGGCCAGCTCTACGAGGAGTTCCTGCGCCTGCGCGCGCGCCTGGCGGCCGAGGGGCTGTTCGACCCGGAGCGCAAGCGCCCATTGCCGCCGTTCGTGCGGACCGTGGGCGTGGTGACGTCGACGGCGGGCGCCGCGCTGCACGACGTCGTCGCCACGCTTGCGCGGCGCGCGCCGCATGTGCAGGTCATCGTCTATCCGAGCCTCGTGCAGGGCGCCGACGCGCCGGTCGCATTGGTGGCCGCGCTGGCGCAGGTGGAGCGGCGCAACGAGGTCGATGTGGTGCTCGTGTGCCGCGGCGGCGGGTCGCTGGAGGATCTGTGGGCGTTCAACGACGAACGCGTCGTGCGCGCCCTCGACGGGATGTCGCGGCCGGTGGTCAGCGGCGTTGGCCACGAGACCGACGTCACGCTGGTGGACCTCGTGGCCGACCTGCGCGCGGCCACGCCCACCGCGGCGGCCGAGGCGGTGGCTGTCGAGCGCAGCGTCGTGATGGATGCGCTGGCCGCCTCGGCACGCCGCTTGAGCGCGCGCGTGGAGCAGCGACTGCAGGCCCACGCGCAGCGGCTCGATACCGCCGCCGCGCGGCTGGCGCGTCCCGCGCAGGCGCTCGGTGCGTGGCGCCAGCGCGTGCAGCGCTTGGAGGCGCGTCACGCGGCCGCGTTGCGCGCGCGCTGGCAGGCGCTCTCGCGCACGCAGGAGGCGCTCGGCGCGCAGCTGGCGCGCGCCGGCGAGCGCGTGCTCAACGTGCGCCGCGAACGCCATCAGTCGCTGGGCGCGCGCTTCGTGCGGGCTGCCGAACGCACGCTGGCCCGCCACGGCGACACGCTGCGCCGCCAGGAACAGGTGCTGGCCAATCTCGATCCGCAACGCGTGCTCGAGCGCGGCTACACGTTGCTGGAATCGCAGGACGGGCGCGCACTGGTGTCGGTGGCCGCGCTGCAGGCCGGCCAGGGCGTCGTCGCCGTGCTGCACGACGGCCGCGCCGACTTGCGGATCGAGCAAGTGCACCCGTCCGACAAGTCTGGTTGATGAATCCGGGATATAGCCCCGGATCGACGCTTGCTCCGCCAGCGGTGCCTACAATCGAGCGAGAGCGCGTGCCGCCAGGTCGGCTGCGCGCCCCGCGAATTCAAACAAGCCAGAAAGGACAAACCCCATGGAACACACGCTGCCGCCGCTGCCGTACTCGCATGACGCTCTCGCTCCGCACATGAGCCGCGAAACGCTCGAGTATCACCACGACAAGCACCACAACGCCTATGTGACGCAGCTCAACAACCTGCAGAAGGGCACCGAGTTCGAAGCGCTGTCGCTGGAAGAGATCATCAAGAAGGCCTCGGGCCCGATCTACAACAATGCCGCCCAGATCTGGAACCACACGTTCTTCTGGAACTGCATGAAGCCCGCCGGCGGCGGCGAGCCCAAGGGCGCGCTGGCCGACGCGATCAACGCCAAGTGGGGTTCCCATGCCGCGTTCAAGGAAGCGTTCCAGAAGTCGGCCGTGGGCAACTTCGGTTCGGGCTGGACCTGGCTTGTGAAGAAGGCCGACGGCAGCGTCGACATCGTCAACATGGGCGCCGCCGGCACGCCGCTGACGACGGCCGACAAGGCGCTGTTCACGGTCGACGTGTGGGAGCATGCGTACTACATCGACCACCGCAACCTGCGCCCCAAGTTCGTCGAGACTTTCCTGACGTCGCTCGCCAACTGGGATTTCGCCGAGGCCAATTTCGCCTGATCGGATCCCCCGCGTGCACGAAGGGCGGCCACGGGCCGCCTTTTTCGTTCCGGGGGCCGACATTTCTCGAACTCGACGACGCACCGGATACGCTCTTCCGTGCCATTTTCGGGGCGCGATGCACGGGTTTGGTCTGTCAACGGATTGCGCCGTGCAGATCGGCGGTCGCACCCCGGATTCACCGTTGTTCATTCGGTGAAATGTGGTTGATCCCGATAGGGCGGACGGCGGTTTTTGGAGTATCTTCTCGGCCGTTGAGGTCATCCATCCGTCACACTCAACTTTCCCCCAACCGGAGGTTTGTACATGCAAGTGAATCTGAACGTGATCGCCGCCGCAGCCGTTGCGCTGTGCGCTGGCGCGGTCCAAGCCCAAGACATTACCGTCCGCATCGGGCACGTCGGTCCCGTCTCGGGTTCGCAGGCCCACTATGGCAAGGACAACGAAAACGGCGCCCGCATGGCCATTGCCGATCTCAACACGCAAAACGTGATGATCGGTGGCAAGAAGGCCAAGTTCGAACTCGTCGCCGAAGACGACGCGGCCGATCCGAAGCAAGGCACCGCCGCCGCCACGAAGCTGTGCGACCAGAAGGTCAACGGCGTCGTCGGCCACCTGAACTCCGGCACCACCATCCCCGCGTCGAAGATCTACAACGCGTGCGGCATGCCTGAAATCACGCCGTCGGCCACCAACCCGGCGCTGACCAAGCAAGGCTTCAACAACGTGTTCCGCCTCCTGGCCAACGACAACGCGCTGGGCTCGGGCCTGGCGCTGTACGCTGCCGATGCCCTCAAGCTCAAGCGCATCGCCGTCATCGACGACCGCACGGCCTACGGCCAGGGCGTCGCCGAAGTGTTCAAGAAGGCCGCTGCCGCCCGCGGCATCGAGATCGTCAGCGAGCAGTACACGAACGACAAGGCCACCGACTTCATGTCGATCCTGACGGCCATCAAGTCGAAGAACCCGGACGGCATCTTCTACGGCGGCATGGACCCGCAAGCCGGCCCGATGCTGCGCCAGATCGAGACGCTGGGCATGGCCAACGTCAAGTTCTTCGGCGGCGACGGCATCTGCACCGAGAAGCTGACCGAACTGGCCGGTGGCGCCAAGACCCTCGGCAACGTGGTGTGCGCGCAAGGCGGCGTCTCCATCGTCAAGATGCCTGGCGGCGTCGAGTGGAAGAAGCGCTACGATGCGAAGTACCCGGGCGACTTCCAGGTCTACTCGCCGTACACGTACGACGCCACGATGGTGCTCGTCGACGCGATGAAGAAGGCCGGCTCGTCCGACCCGAAGGTCTACCTGCCGTTCCTCGCCAAGACGAACTACAAGGGCGTGACCACCACGGTGCAGTTCGAAGCCGACGGTGAACTGAAGAACCCGGCCATGACGTTCTACGCGTACAAGGACGGCAAGCAGGTCGCCCTCAACTGATCGTGCACCGCCTGCATTGCAGGCGTGCCCCCTCGAAAAGCGCCTGCGGGCGCTTTTTTCATGGCGCCCGGCGAGAGGGCGAGAGGCATGCTGATCGCTGACGCGGGGTGGCACGCTTCGAAGGTCCGACGGCACGGGAATTGCATGCGTGTCCATGGGTGAGTGAATACCGCTAACAGGTGATTCCACGGAGGCGGATTTTCTGTCACGCCGCTACCATCCGGCCACAAACAACCTTCAGGGATCTTTTCATGCGTACTCTTTTTATCGCAGCGGTCGCACTCTCGTTGTCCGCCTGCGCGTCCCAGGAATCGGGCCTGGTCAGCGCGACTGCGCCGGTCGTTGTCGCGAGCAGCAACACCGAGTTGAACACGCAGACGAAACTGGTTTGTCACAAGGAAGCCTCGCTCGGATCGCAGATGCTGCACACCGTCTGCACGGCACCGCAGTCTGATGCCGACCGCAACGCCACCCAGCAGGAACTCCGCAACATGGCGCCTCCCAACTCGGTCGCCCACCCCGGCATCGGCACCGGCCACTGATCGCCTCGAGATCCACTCGCCACACGGGCGGGTCCAGGGTCTCGTCGCGCCCGCAGGCGCATCGCACGAGGGGCGCCCCGTACCACGCCCGAAATCGGGCGCCATCAGGAGAGTGCCCGCTGTTCGAACCAGGGCGCGCGCGTGCCCGCTACGGCCCTTCGATCATTCCTGTTTTCGCAATGGTCAATTGACGAGCAGGCGCCTTGTCCGGCTGCGCTCCGGCCCGATGTCCAGTTCATGCCGCCGATTTCCGACGGCCCGAACCGGAACATCGTCATGAAATCAGCCTCTCTCATTGCCGCCATCGCCGTCTTCTCCGCCGCCTTCTCGGTGGGGGCCCAAGCCCAGACCGGGCGTCCGTCCGCCGTCGAGGTGAAGGCCGCGGCGGACACGCCGCGCGTCGCCGCGGCCGACGAGGAACTCGGCTCGTACGGGCGCTACCTGATGCTCAACGGCGCGACGCGCGAGCAAGCCGTCGCCGCGGCACGCAACATCGACCATCCGGCCCCGCGCAAGGTGCTTGCCAGCCGTTCGCGCGCGGGCGCGACGGCGGGCACGCGCGATTGAGCGCGTGACGCGAGCGGGCAAGGTGCCGGCAGCGTCGCCGCGGCGACGCTGCGCTCGATGAGAGGCCCGACGGCCGTCCACGGGCGCTCCCAGCTCGGGGCAAGCTTGGCCGGATTCGCCTGCCTACACTGGGCAGGGCGCCCGTTGCGCCGAAGGAATCCGTCTTGATCTCGTATTTGTCGCGCGGGGTTGCGCGCACGCCATGGAAACGTGCCTTGGCGACACTCGTCGCGACCATCGTGGGCATGGCGCCCGTCGCTCGCGCGCAGGGCGGTGCCGTGCCGGTGCCGCTGGCAGCCGCCCCCGCGGCCTCGACCGCGAGCGCGCCGCATGCGCACAATCATGTCGAGGCCATTCGCCACACGCACCTGGTGCGGCTGCAGGAGCACCTGGAAAAGCCTGAAGAGGAACTTCACCGGACGTGTCGCTTCGAAAGCGACATCGCGACGCTGCCGCCCGAAGGCGTCGTGGCGCTGACGTTCGACGACGGCCCGGAGCCCGGGCACACCGAGGCGATCCTCGCGGTGCTGGCGCGGCACAAGGTGCCCGCGACCTTCTTCCTGATCGCCGAGAAGGCGAAGTCGCATCCCGAGCTGGTCGAGCAGGCGCGCGCGCTCCCGGGTGCCGTGATCGGCAACCACAGTTGGTCGCACCCGAACTTCCACGACATCCCCGTCGAAGAGCAGGCCAGGGAGGTCGGCAGCGCCGACACGCTGCTGCGCGCGGACCTCGGCGCCACGCCGCTGTTCCGCTATCCCTACGGCAACTCCAGCTGCGAGAGCAACGAGCGCGTTCACGCGCTCGGCTACCGCATCGTGGGCTGGCACGTGGACTCGTGCGATTGGGCCTTCGACGGCCCCAAGGGCCTGACGGCGAGCGAGGCCCTCTCGTGCGGCGTGCTGCCGGCATACCGCCACGACTTCCTCGGCCACGTGGTCGCCAACGTGCGTGCGCACCGCGGCGGCGTGGTGCTGATGCACGAGACGCACGACATCAGCGTCGCCAACCTCGACGCCCTCATTGTCAAGCTGGAGGCCGAGGGGTACCGATTCTCGACGCCGGCGGCGCAGGAGTTCGGGGCGTCGCTGCGGTAGTGGCGGCGTTGGGGCTTCAATCGAGGAGAAACAGCGAGCACATCGCGACGGAGACGAGCCCGCCGGCGGCGACGATGGCGCGGCAACGCAGCATCGGCCCGGCGATCCTGACCAGCGCCACCGTGGTCACCACCCAGGTGGAGACGACGACGGCGGCGAGGAACAGCAGGGGCTCGCCGATGAAGTCGTAGAGCAGCACGCCGGCCAGCGTGGCGGGCAGCAGGGCGAGGGCGAAGCAGCCGGCATAGAACACGGCGTCCGACAGTCCCGCCGGCCGCTGCTGGCCGGGGCGGTCCTCGATTTCGGTCAGGTCGGGAACCTGGTCGAGCTGGTCGTACATGCCGGCCTCCTGGGGCGAACGGTCCACTCATTAACGCGCCGCAGGGCCGGCGTCGTCAAGGCCGGGCGGGAAAACACCGCCCCGATCGGTGGAGTCGGCGCGGGTCACGCCCGCTCGGGCTGGCATTGCCGCGTCGGCGCAACTGCTGGCTCTGGCGCACGATCGCGCAGAGAAAGACGAGCGCGCACAGCGCCCTGCGCCTGCGCCATCGACGCGCGGCGGCGAGCACCCGGCGCCAGCTCAAACGCAAGATCTTCCGCATCGGCCGCTGCATCGTTGGCAAATCGCGGCGCCGCGCTCCTGCAGACGCTGGCGCGCGAAGCTTGCTTCGCAGCGCGCGTGCGCGTGCAACAGGTCGATATCACCTTGGACACCCCATGAGGTATCGCCACGCCGCGGTCCGGAAGTTAGGGGTAAGGCATGCGAGAGGCGTTGTGCCACCCCTAGGCTGCAGTGCGTGAAGTGTTGCCGTGACGCGCGCTCTTCGAAATACTCCGCCTGCTTGTGGCTGAACGTGAGCTGAACCGGGTACCCCGGCTACCAGCCCGCGGCCAACGAGCATCCACGGGTGTGCCACCGCACATCCTTCAACAATCTTGGGGGTTCAATGAAAAAGCTTGCACTGGCAGCGCTGCTGTCCGTGGGTACCGTCGCGCCTGCGATGGCTCAATTCGTCAATGGTGGTTTCGAAGCTGGCAACACGACCGGCTGGACCACGGGCAGCGGTGCCCGCTACTCCGTGGGCAACTCGGGCATGAATCCGGCCGACTTCCTGCCCGGCGGCACGTTCTACGACGCCGGCATGTTGCACTCGGACGTCGTCAGTTCGGGCACGATGGCGCATACCGACGGCACGCTGAACCAGGTGTACTCGGGCAGCCACTCGTTCCGCGCGGAAGACCTCACCAACGGTGGCTATGCCTCGGCCATCACGCAGACGGTCAACAACTACACCGACGCCAACATCTACTTCGCGTGGGCCGCAACGCTGGAAGGCGCCCACGGCCCCGACGAGGCCGCGACGTTCCAGCTGGTGCTGACCGACAACACCAAGGGCCTGACCCTGGTCAACCGCCAGTACAACGCCGCCGACAACGGCTCGGGCGTCGATTCGCGCTTCGCGCTGTCCAGCGACAACTTCTACTACACGACGAGCTGGCAGGTCGAGAACCTCGACGTCTCGGCATACAAGGGCGATTCGTTCACCCTGACGCTGCTGGCCGCCGATTGCGAGTTCACGGGCCATGAAGGCACCGTGTACCTGGACGGCTTCGGCGCCGTCATCCCGCCGACGACCACCGTTCCCGAGGCCGGCAACCTGGCCATGCTGATGGGTGGCCTGGGCCTGTTCGGCGTCCTCGCACGCCGCCGTCGGGCGGCTGCCGCGGCACGCTGAGCGGCGCGTGTCCGATGCGTCGACGGCGGCCAGCAGGGCGCCGGCGGCAAGGCCATCGGACCTGAAATGAAAACGCGCCCGAGGGCGCGTTTTTTTTGCTGCCTGGCTTCGGCCTCGCGCATGCCGGAGAACCCCTAGGTCGGCGATGCTGGACGGTCGTCGCGCTGGCTACACTGCAGGCGGGTCGTTGACGAAGGTGGCGGCCCGGGAGGTCCCGATGCGCAGTATCGAACCCGAGCACATGGGCGGCCGCCTCGCCGTCGTTGCGGTCTCGCTGGTCGCGTCGCTCTGGGCTCCGGCGTTCGCGGCAGCGCCCGTGCACTTCGAGTGCGCGCCACTGAGCGCGAGTACCTCGCGGCAACCGGCCTATGGCCCCGCGCCGGGCCAGGCGCGCTGCGAAGGCTTCTACGCGAAGAACGTCTCGCAACCGTTCATCGAGATCGTTTCGCTCACGCGTTCCCTGCCGGACACCTGGACCGCGGCCAGCGATGGACGGCTCGATCTGCGCGGCACTCGCAAGGCGGACTTGCGCCTGCTGATCCAGCCGATGCGCTCGAACCCCCTGTACCGCGTGGATGCAGCCTTGCCGCACGACACGACGATTGCCTGGAACACCGGCACCATGCTGCAGGCCACCGGACTGCGGCTGCGCGACCTCGGATTCCTGGCGCTCGTCGACCGCGGCACGGATCGAGTGGTGCTCGCGCCCGTGTCTATTCCTGCAGGTGGCGAGGCCCCTTTGGCGTACGCCGTTCTGCGCCCCTCGGTCGACGTGTCCGAGATCGCCTGGCGACACTACCGTCCCGGCCCGCCCGCGGATCCCTCCGCCGCGTGGCAGAAGTTGTCCGGCGGCGCGCTCTTCGCCTGGGAACGCGTGGTGCTGCCGATCGCGATGCCGGCCGATGGCCACGGCCTGCTCATCGACGTCCGTGCGTTGGACGGCGACCACCAGGCCTTGCCGCTGCTGGAGTTCGCGATCCTCGGGGCCGACGATGAAGCCCCCTGAGGCGTGGCGTGCATGGTGGCGTCGCGAACCCTCTGCGCTGCAATTGCGCCGCGAGGCGCTGGCGCGATCCCTGGACGAGCGACTGGATGAAGACGCGCCGATGGAGGTCGTGCGCGAGTTGCGCGAACGCCTGCAATTCGTCGATGAGCAACTGGCCAGGTCCCTGCCGCGTGCCAGCGCGTGGCGACGGCACGCACTGGCGATGCTGGCGGTGGCCGCGCTGGTCTCCGTCGCTGCTTTCGTGCCCATGCCGAGAGTGTCGTTCGCACTCGAGCTGGACGCCGGGGCCGCGCAGCTGCAGATGGGCGGCGCCGGAAGCCTGGGCGGCGACGTCGTCGACGGCGAGTTGCGCGCAGCAGGGTTCGAGCGCCTCGAGTCGGGTGACGCGACGTTGACGCAGCGCGCGCGGGACGACGGCGCGGGTCAGCTCGCGCTGCGGGCCCCGAGCCTGCGGTTGACGCGCCAGCGCTATCCGGCGGGCGCACGCATCGACATGGAAAGCGGCACGCGCAGCGTGCGTATCGCGATCGACGGCGCGCCGCAGGCGGCGGAGATCGAAGTGGCCGGCTCCGTGTCGAGCAGCCTGGGCGGCGCGCAACGACAGCAGCTCGAGGTTCCGGTGGCCGAGTGGATCAAGCTCAGTTCCGACAAGGCGCCCACGGAGCTGTGGCTCGCCCGCACCGGCGGGCACGAATACCGGTGGCGCGGCCTTCAGCCGGTTGCCCTGCGCTTCGTCGAGCGACAAGTCGGCGCCGACGGGCAGGTGCGGGTCGTTTCATCGCTGCGACGCGGCACGCTGCGGCTGCCGGCCACGGCGCGCGAGCTGGCGCTGATGCCCGGCAGCGACCTCGTGCTCGATGACCTGCGCCTGGAGCAGGCCGACGTCTCGCTGGGAGACAAGATGGCGTTGCGCGCGAGCGGGAGCGCCGGGCGCATGGACATGACCACAGGCGGGTTCTCGCAGTCGCTCAAGCCCAGCCTGCTCGAACATGTCGCGCACAACCACGCCCTCGGACTGCTGTGGAGCGCCGCGGGCCTGCTCTGGGGGATAGTCACATGGCTGCGCAAGGCGTTCGACGAGCGCGACTGAAGAGCCAGGCCTGCCGTCGCGCCGCGCTAGCGGGCGTCCTGCTGGCATGCGGTGCGGCGCGCGCGCAGGACACGACGTTTCTCACCACGGAGGAACTCGCGACGCGCCTGCGCCAGGACCTCGCATGGATCTCCGCGCAGGACATCGGCGAACACGGTTTCGGCCTCGTCGTCGGCGGCGACGCGGACAGGCTGTGGATCGTCACGGCGCGGCACGTGGTGGTGCGCACGCCGATGCGAGGCGATCCCTCCAGCGAGCAAGCAAGCCGCAGCATTCGCGTGCGCCTGTGCGCAGGCCTGCCATCCGCCGAACCGGTGAATGCCGAACCGTGGCCCGCATGGAATGCCGGCGGAGAAGACATCGCGGTGCTGACCGTGGCGCGTCCGCCCGGCTACCAGATCGCGCCGCGGGCGCTGGCAGCGGGCGCAACGGCTGGAGAAGACGTGCGGCTGCTCGGCAGCCGGGACGAATGCGCGCTGGCGCCGGAGCAAGGCCGGGTACGCGCGACATCTGGGAGCGCCGTCGACCTGCGCATCGACTTCGCCGGCGTCCAGGGCGGCAGCTCGGGTGCACCGGTGCTCGGCGGAGCCGGGATCGTGGGCCTCATGATCTCGGCCGAGGACCTGACGACCACCGTGCATGCCATCGGAGACCTGCAACGGCGTGCGCAATCGCATGCCGGCTTCCGCTGGGAGCTGGTGGACGCTCGCAACATCCCGCCCACCGATCCGCGCGCCGCGGCGGTGGACCTGCCCGAGACGCTGAACGAATACCAGCTCGCCTTGCGCAACATGCACATGTTGCTGCAGCAGCGTCAGATCCCGCGGCCCCGGCTGGACGAGTTCATGAAGCGCTACAACACCTCACTCGGCCGCTTCCTGCGCGTGCGCGAGACCTACGACGGCAGCCTGGCCACGCACTGGCCGGCGCCCGTGCTTCCTGCCTGGCGCGCCTTGCGCGATGAACTCTGGTCGGTGCACCAGACGTTCTGGAGGCTCAACGTGCAGATGGAAGAGATCTATCACAGCCAGCACGGCAGCCCCGAACTGGGCGCCCAGATGATCGCGCTCGAGCCGGAGTTGCTGCGACTGGAAGTGGAAATCGCGCAGTTCCTGCGCCTGCTTGCCAAGGAGACCTGACCATGACTGTCCCCCATCACCTCCAACGGTCCCGAGGCGCGCTGCTGCTCGCCGCCCTCATCGTCGCCGGCTGCGGCGGCGGCGCCGAGGTACTGCTCATCCCGCTCTTCGAATTCGGCTTCGCGGGCACCGCCGGCGCTGTGCAGGTCCAGGCCTTCTTCCTGCCCGACACGCCGACGACGCCCACCGGCACCTTCACCGGCGTGAACATGAACTTCGACGCGACACAATTGCATTACGGCGGAACCTGGTCGAGTTGCAGCGTCAAGCTCACTGCCGACGCTGTCGCCAATGCTGCCGCCAACGTTGTCGTTACCGCGCCGGCGTCGGACAGCTACGAAGGCCGGTTCAAGGGCAACGACACGATCGAGCTGCGGCCGCCCAGCAGCAGCGGGCTGCCCGTGCTGACGCTGGTGCGCCAGTCGGTCGAACCGAAGCAGACCGGGTGCTGATCGAGCCAGGAGTGTGCACTTCAAGACGCTACCCCAGGGGGTAGTGCGGGCTACTCGATCAGGTTCCAGCGCTTGCCGACGTTGCTGATCGCGGCAGCGGTGACCGCCTCGAAGCCGAACGCGTTGCCGAAGCCGGACATCCACCAGTTCAGGCCGGTGCCATCCGCGCGCTGCGGCGAGGGCAAGGGAACGGCGATCACGGCCGCGCTCGAGCGCACGTCACGGTGCTCATGGATGAGGCGAGCGACTTCGGCCTGGATGTCCTCGGCGGGATGGAGAACTCTTGGCATGGTGGGGAATTTGCTGAGTCGGGGGAGCGACGTTCGAAGAGCAGGGCGCTCTCTTGCTGACGAAAACGACGAGCCCCAAGTGTGGCGCAGAACACGCCTTGCAGCGTAACTCGTTGATTCGTAAAGCGTCCTGGCGGAGGGGGCGTCTGTCAAGGTCCGCACCGATCCTGACTATTCTAGCCTGCGGGAGCCAGTCCACCGGTTTGTCCGCCGCTCTGCGACCTATTCCGATCAGGGTACCCGCGCCGATTAATGTGCTGGTAAAGCTGGATGCCCGAAACCGACCCAGTCGGCTAGATTGCCGGGCAGTGGCCGCCGAGCGTAAGGCACGAACTCGAAGAGGTGGCGCAAGGGAGAGACATGCACAATTTCGGGTGGATCGCGGCCAACCTCGGTTTTCCTTTTCTAGGTCCCATCGTCGTCGTCAAGAGCATTCGCCTGATGATCTCGACGAAGCACGCCGAGCTGCGAAAGCGCCTGCGGATCACGTACCTCCTCCGAGAGGGGCAATTCGCGCTGACGTCGCTCGCCGTGTCAACCGCTGCCCTCTACGAGGTTCTTGAAGCGGACCGGTTGACCACCGACGCGAGGATCTGGCTGGTCTGCCTGGCCGTCATGTCGTTCTTCTCTGTTATGTTGCTCGTCATCGGGTTGCTCCATGAGACCGATGACCCTGAGACTGCGATTCCGGCAGGGTCGGGTGTTCTCAGGTGGACGACGATCACCAAATGGGTGGAAACTTACCGTGTTGGCGCCGCTTCGCTGCTTTTGGCGCTGCCTGTCAGCTTTGTTGTGTACGAAGTCCACGCTACACTTCATTCGCCGGCTCAACAAGGCGCGCCAATTGCCGATAAACCGGCATCGGCCACCAGCTCACCGAAGGGGTCGTAATCATGTTTCAGTCACACCCTTTGAGTTCCGACGTGCAGACTCACGACAGCCTCGACGAACGGATTGCCCGAAGAGCCGAGAAGGCGAGCCTGCTCGTCTCCATCGTCATCACCCTGGGCGTCAGCGTGATCTCGATCGTGATGTTCTTCCACTGACCTTTTCGCGCGGCGCTCCGCTGCCGTAAGCGTTGTGGTCAGGAGCCCTGTGCATTAAGGTGCACGAAGTCCGACATCGATCGCGCCAGGACGCGCGTGTGTGCAACCGCCGCCACCCAGCGCGCGGCGAGAGCTACTGGGAGGAGTTTCGCGCGATGCCGCCGCAGAACCTGCCGGAGCGGTTCAAGCGGTGAAGTCGGCCGCCGGCTCGGCACCGTTGTAGACCAGGTCGCCGCGCAGCGCCGTCTCGCCGACGAAGACCGGGGATACCAGGGCGCCGGGATACAGCCGCCCGTAGTCGCCGATGGTGGTCGCGTCAGCAACGCCCCAAGAACGCATGGCGTGGGGGTCGTCGGTGGCAATGTAGAGGTGCGGCACGCGCAGAATCTCGCCCACGTTCTGGCTGGTGATCAAGCGAAGGGTCTCGTAGGTGGTGAGCTGGATGGTGGGTGCGGTCATGCCCCATCGTGACAAGCGGCGGGTTCACCGGGTGCGCCACACTCGGACCGCTAGACTGCCCTCGCGCCCCAGGCCGGACGTCCAGTCCACGGTCGCGTACCCATCAACTTTGGGAGAGTCTCGTGAAACGCAATCTCTTCGTGGCCGCGGCCATCGCACTGGCCGCGGGCGGCGCCAGCGCTCAATATGGCGTCACCTACAGCCTCGACATGCAGCTGGGCTACACCATTACCGACTTGGCGCCTGACGATGGGGAGCCGCCCGTCATCACGCTGCTTCGTGGATGCGGCGCAGTAGACAACGCGTATCCGACCTTCCTCGGGGATCACTTCGACTCGCTCTTCGCCGTCTCGCCGCACACGCAAATGACGTTCGACGGGTATATCAAAGGGGACATGGAGACGATATACGCCAGTTCTGGTGCGAACATCTTTTCCCAGATTCGGGGGGATTGGAAAGGTCCAGGGGGCGGGAGCGCAATCGTGGGCACGCAGGTAGGCCCCATTGCCAGAACACTGTCGGATCACGACTTCTTTCCGATCCACTGGGTGTTGACTAACGACACCGGCCACGATGCATACGGACACATCCTCGTGGGGAGTTCGATCAGCTTCAATGCTTACGGCAACCCTGCCTACGGCGTGCCGGAAGCGCCGACGGCCGCAATGCTGGGGCTGGGTCTGCTCGGCCTGGCCGCAATCGGACGCCGGGCGAGCCGCCGCGCGGCAACGCCTTAGATCGCGTCGGCCGCGTAGTTGATACCCCACGGGGCACCGTCGGAGTGAGGCGGACTGCCGGGCGGTCAGGCCGGGCAGGGCCGGTCGAGACCAGCAGGTATGCGGGCGTCGGCGGAGCGCATGTCCTCCAGCCGCGAACTACTCTTTCGATTGAGTACCGTAGTTGCGCTGCAGACGCTCAGCAGCCGCGGCGTTCGCAGCAATGGCCGCCACCCTGTTGCGCCACCACTGTTGCGATGCCCAGGCGATGCCAAGAATTGACGCGATCTCGAGAGCAAACTCCGCCCCGACGATCCAGCCGTCTTGCGGGTACCGGAAGGCTCGGCGAATGACACAGTCGGTGACGGTGGCCAGCGTCGTGCCCATGAGCCAGGCGAAGAACGTGAGGCGGCCCTCTGCCGTGCTGCTCGGATCCCATCGCCCCCAATAGGCTGCCTGGCCGGCCCAGCAGCCGACGACGAAGGCCAGGGAGAAGGCGACATAGCCAAAGGCATTCACACCCACGTCAACGTCGTTCCTTCCGGACGTCGGTGGCGTGCCAATCGCGTGGCCGGCAAACGTCAATGCGGTGGCAACTAAGAGCGTGACGACGAGGCCCACCAACCAACCGAACGCTGTGCGCATCATTGCTCCCTCAGAAGGGACCATTGTGCGCAATAGCTGGCGAGGCCGGCAAACGGCCTCGGGACATTCGCGCGGCGGACTATCCGGCGGCTGCAGGCGCCAGCGGCCTGGAGAGCATGCCGCGGTGCGGGTATCGGCGGAGCGCCCGTCCGCCGACCGATCTGATCGGGGCGAACTTTCGGAAGCGGCCAGGGCGGCAGACTTCTGGCTCGACGACGTCAACCTAGGGGCTGCGCTGCTTTTGGGTGGTCCGATTGCCCAACCATTGCCCTTCACCTACAGGGAGATCAGGCATGAAACAACACGTCTTGGCAGCGGCTACCGCAATCTTGCTCGTCGCCAGTGCGCCGGCTTCAGCTGCCGACGCAGTCATCGACGTCGGCGGGACGCTTCAGTTGAGCTTGATCGACCTCGATCCGAACGACGGCATCACGCCCTGGATCTCGTACGTGGCCACGCTCCCCGGTGACGTCGACTTCGTGACCCGAGACTCGAGTGGGTTCGTGTTGACGATTCCAGGCGACGGCCTCTTCCGATACGACACCGCCTTCTGGATGTCACCAAATACGGAGGCCGTGCTCACGGGCGCAGTTCACGAGAAGCTTGCGGTACCGGACCCGCTGGGGATGGGACTTATTCACGTCCATGCGACTCTCGGATCTGGCCAATATCTTGCAGATCCACGTTTTGATTTTCTTACCGTAGTGCGACAGCATCATTCGCTCTTCGACATCGATGAAACACGGGCTGTCGATCTCTCCTATGTGAATCCAACCGACGCGAGGCAAGCGGGGGTGTTCGTCTTCGGCATGCAGACCGCCCTCGTGGCAACCCATCTGCCGGAGCTTGAGAATTCGACGGCGATGCTGGCCGCGCTGCTGTTGTTTGGCGCCGGGGCGATCAGATCGCGTCGGGCGCGCAGTTGATGCCCCACGGGCACAGTCGCAGTGAGGCGGACTGCCGGGCGGTGAGGCCGGGCGGGGCATGTCGAGCCCAGCAGGCATGCGGGTGCTGACAGAGCGCATGTTCGCCGGGGCGTCATGGTTAGCCTCACGGCTTGCCTTGCCCCCCGGAATCCGCTGTTGTGACTGTAGGGGCCGGATGGAACGTGCAGTGGCGCTAGGATCCGCACATGTGCAACCGCTACCACCCAGCGCGCCACGAACTCTTCTGGGAGGAATTCCGCGCGATGCCGCCGGAATATCTGCCAGTGGGACCGATTTTTCCGCGGAAGCCGGGCCCGTTCATCCGCGCCAGTGCCGAGGGCGAGCGCCAGGTTGTGGTGGGCCAGTGGGGTCTGATCCCGTGGTTCGCAAAAGAGCTGCCGCTGAAGTACTCGACGAACAACACCCGGATCGAGACGGCGCCGACGGCGGCCACGTTCAAGCAGTCGTGGGTGCGCGGCCGCCGCTGCCTGATCCCGGCCCCGTGGCTGCGTGCGCCGCAGCACGAGGCGAAGCCGCTGATTCGACTGTCGCCGGCGGAACTTTTCAACGCAGGACCCAAGAGCCCTGGAGCGCCTAATGGACGAAATTGACCGGGTATCGGAATGCATCCGGAAGGCGCCGGGGGCCATGAAGTGGTTTGCACCGTGGGAGGCCGACCCGAACGTCGAGCAGTCCATGAGCAACCACGATGAGCTCGTTAGGCGTATTCATCATGCGCAGTCCGTGGGGTGCCACGTGGAGGTTCAATCGTTGAAACTGCAATTTGCTGACGAGTGGTTGCGGCTCTTCATCAAGGCAAAGGACCCTCAACAGAATGTCGAAAGGTTGAAGCAGTTTGGTACGGTATTGAGTGCGGCAGAGAAACTCGGATTTGATGCGGGGCTTGTTGCCCGACTTCGCGCCTTCGCTGCGGCGCGCAACGGAGCCCAGCACGGCTTTGTCGCCGGACAGTTGACTTATGCCTCAATCGAAAAGGCATCCGAGGATCACGATGGACTTGTTGGAGAAACTTATCGGCGTGTTATCACCACGTCTGGGAGAGTCCTCACAGCGATCAACTGGCCTCCGAAATGGAGTGATCGCGGTGACATGGTGGTCGATCTGCGATCGCTTACAGATGCCAAAAATCCGATCAACTGGCTATAGAGAATCAAATCTCGGCTTGGAGTCGTGATGAGGTCTTCGAAGCGTCACCTGAAGACGCTTCAGCGCATTCGTGCCCGCGCCATCAGCGCGTCCGTCGCTCGCCAAGCCTCTGCCTCATGCTTCCGATCCCACTCGAAGGCGGCTGTCGGAGTGCCAGGTCGCTCGTCGCTCGTAGGAATCGGCGGGCGCTCGTCGGAAGGTACCGGTCTGCCCCAGATCACGATCTCTAGGGTGGCTCGAAGCCCGGCGGCATCCAGTCGACAGCATGAGCGTCGCCGCCGCCAGCCTTCCGATAGACGCAGCCGATCATCGGCGAGGCCTAGCTGCGCGCTGCGCGGCGTTCCGCTGAAGCCGCGTGCCGCCCGAGCTCCTCCGCGGTGGGCGGCGCCGCCTGCTCTCGCCGCGGCTCGATCCTGGTGCCGACGTTTCCTGCGCCCAGCCAGCCACTCTGTCCGCCAGCAACTGGCGACAGTCCGTTGCGCGCAAAAGCATTGCTGCTACGTGCAAGTCAGTGTGTTGTAGGGGAAAAGTGCCGTCAAATCAACGACTTAGGAAACTTCCGCTGCGTGCTAACGGCGTGCTGTTGCGCGTTAGTGGCGTAGTTTCCTGGCGGAGGGGGCGGGATTCGAACCCGCGGTAGGCTATTAACCTACACATGCTTTCCAGGCATGCGACTTAAACCGCTCATCCACCCCTCCGGAGGGTAGCCGGCTATTCTAGCTGATGAAAGCC
>Ga0307516_10001370_pt1 | contig 33757 bp, 22 predicted proteins | sample 19_EM_MG_FD_203310 | JGI IMG/M metagenome (GOLD analysis project Ga0307516, IMG submission 203310) | Populus trichocarpa ectomycorrhiza microbial communities from riparian zone in the Pacific Northwest, United States - 19_EM | ecosystem: Host-associated > Plants > Roots > Unclassified | place...
CCCATTCCAGCGAAAGCAGCCCGCGAAACTGCGGCGCGCCGAGGCCGCGCGTGAGCCCCGGGCCAAAGCCAGCGCCGAGGCGCACATCGTCTGTGACTTTGTAGTGCGCGCCAAACAACAGCTCGAACGGCGTTTCCCGTTTCTTGAGAAACGCCTTACCGCTGGTCACGACCGTGGACCCGAACACCTCGGGTCCGAGCACCAGCTTGCCGTCGTCGCTGCCGTAACCAATGGCGGCGGAGCCCACCGCTTCGGTGCCCGTGGGCGCACCGTTGAAGCCCGCATCGTTGGCACGGTAGAGCACGCCCAGCTTGGCGGCATAGACCAGGTTGCCGATGTCACCACCCAGCAAGAGCCGCGGCAGCACGCGCACTTTGCCGTCGCCGGTGAACGCGTCTTGGTTGCCGGTCGGTGCGAAGACGGCGACGCCCGCAGCCAGAGAAATCGGCGAACGGTACGTGCCGAGCAGGCGAACGTCGGCGCCCAGCCGCAAATCGCCCACGGCGGCGCCCGTGGCCGCCTCGAAGCGCACGCCGCCCACGGTGCCGCCCTCGCCGGCTTGGTAAGCCAGAATCGGCAGGTTCACGCCGAGGCGCAGCCGGTCCCACAAGACCAGGCTGCCGCCGACGTGCACGAACAGCTGGTGCTCGATGATCGACTTCAGCTCGTCGCCGTTGTGATCGTAGAGGACCAGTGGCTTTTGTCCGAAATCGCCGGTCGCGCCCAACATCAGGCGGCCATGGCCCCTCAGGTCGAGCGAATCGGCCGAAAACCAGTCGCTGCCCCGCTCCGCGGGATCGAAACGGTTGATGGCGAAGCCAGCGCTCTGGGCTCGGGCGGTCGTAGGAAGCAGGGCCAAGAACGCCAAGGCACAGGCGGCCCGGCGCGACGAAGCAAGAAACATAGACCCGCCAGGCTAACCGATTCCGAAACGCACGTCACCTTCGGGAGAAAGGAGCGCTAGGGCGGCTCCGTGCGCGTTTGTCGTTATGAGTGCGCGAGCCGCGACCAACGAGCCCGCTTTCCCGAGCGCGGAAACGAAGTCGTTCAGCTCGTTTCTCATGCGTACGAGGTGACGCAGTCGCTCCGCTGCATTTGGCCACGGCGCGCACCAGAGGCGCGCGGCGCGTGCGAATAGCCGTTGATACGCCAAAAGCTCGAAACGCAGCGCCAGCTGGTCGAGCAGCAGGTGCGGAATCCCGATGCCGAGCAGCCGACCGAGCGCCGCGTTGACGAAGCTCATCGACAAGCTTTGGTTACCACTCGGTAAGGCGTGCATGCGCACGAAACGCCAGTGAAAAGCAGCCAGCGCGCCGAGCGCGGCTGGCACGTCGCGCGCTTTTTCCGCCGCATGAGCCGCGTGCAACTCGGCCAGCAAGGCCTCGAAATGCGCGTCCTTGAGCGGCCTGGGCGGCAGAAACCAGGGCAGACTCTGCGCCTCGCCTTCCGCGCGAGCGCGGACGACCTGGCCCAGCTCGAGACCACCGACGTTCAGCCGACGTTCATCGGCCAGCGCGCCGTCGTCAGCCACGCTCTCGCTGAGCAGCTGCCAGTAATTGACCCCGCCGAGCAGTGGCACGCTGACACGGGCGCCACTCGTCAAAATCGTCTGCGCGCCGCGCCGCTCCACGCCGGTCGGGACTTCGTAGAAGGTGCCGGGCGCGGGGCGCTTGCGACCGAGCAAGCTGGCCGGCAAATAGAAAGAGCTGCGCCGCTCGGCGTCGCTCTCGCCCAAGAGCAGCAGCTCATGTAGCTCGAGCAGCAACGCTCGCAACTCCGCGACACTGGCCGGCGGCTCTCTCGCGGCGAGCTCTCGCCGCACCGCGCACAGGTTGCGCCAGTACGAACGCACGACCTCGTAGGGTGAGCCCGGGAAGCGCACGATCTCGAGCGAAGGCAGCTCGGCCTCCAGCTCGGCGACCGCGCGGGGCGCGAACAAGACCCGCGAAAACGTCTGCTCGATGAAGCTCGCGGTCTGCGCACCGAGCTCGATGTTGAGCCGCGAATAGCTACACGGCAGTTGCGCGAACACCGAGCGCAGCTTGTCGAAATCGATGTCGACGATTGACAGCTGCGCGCCGCCAGCAAGCCGTATCGCCACGCCGTCGGCGAGACGCACGACTTGCGCGCCGGGCGCGGCCACCAGCTCGTCGCTCGGCTCGGGCAAGAAGCGGCAGCGCGGAGCATCGAACAGGTAGCCGTCCTCGGCTTGGCCGAGCGCCGCGCCCTCGACGAAGCGCCGGTAGTCTTCGTGTGGCTCGCTCTTCATCTGAGCGCTTCTTTGAGCCCCGCATCGGTCGCCGGCACGAGCTCGAAGCCGTCCGGCACCTCCAAGGCCGCCGCCGGATACGCCAGCTCGCGGTAGCGTTCGATGATCTCGGCCAGCCGCTCCGGCAGCACGCGCGACGTCGGGTCCAAGCCGTGCACCACACACAGGCCCGAAGGCGCGGTGGCCACGATTTTGACGCGCAGCTCAGGTCGATACTCACGCAAAATACTGACGACTTTCCACACGTCACCCACCCAAAACTTCGTGCGGCGTTCACGACTCGCCGTCAGCGGCACGAGGGGCAGGCAGTCGTGCAGCACCACCACCGCGCTCGGGCGCGACCAAGCCTCGACGTGGATGAAGTCGCGCAGGGCGTATTCGAACCAATGCATGCCGTCGATGAACGCCAAGTCGATGGCGTGCGCGCCGAGCGCTTGCTCGCGCGTCATGCGCTCGAAGAAGGCGTCGCTCGTCTCGTGAAAAACATGCGCGCAAGCCGGCACTAAATCGCGCCGCAGCTTCGAAGCGTCCGGATCGATGCCGATGGCGCGCTCCGCCGCATGCGCGAACGCCAGCGTGGCGCCGGTTTCGACGCCAATTTCCAAGTACGTGCGCGGGCGGCAGAGCTCATGTAGCCGTCGCAAAACGTCGCGATACGGCGGCCCCGGCAGCCATAGGCTCGCCAAAGCGCCGTGGGCGCCCGGAAAGTCGGGAAAGTGCGCTTGCACGCGCAACAAAAGCTCCGTCGCTCGCGCAGCGTCGCCGGCGTGTTGCGCCATTTGGGCGCGGTAAAACAACGCTGCCAGGTGCTGTGGCTCGCGCGCCAGCACTTCGTCGACCAGCGCGATGGCGCGGGCGTGCTGGCCCAGCCCAAACAGCGCCGCTGCGTGACTGAGACGGAGCGCCGGCTCCGGGTCTGCGGCGCGCAGCTCACACATCGCCGCCGCGTAATCGAGATTGCCGACGCGCAGCGCTTGCGCCGCGAGCAGCACCAAATCGGCCGCGCCCAGCCCGTCCAGCGCGCTCTTCAGCGCCTCGGGTGACGAAAGGTAGTCGGGGCCGGCGGTCACGACCGGGAAACTAGCAAATCCAATGGCAGAGCTAGCTCGTACTGATCCAGAAGGCCGTGGAAAAACCGAAATCGCCCGCAGTTTCAACGGCTGAGCTGCCGCAGGACCGCGCGCTCAGGCTGGGCGCAGCCCGACTACAGGGCGCGGTCGCCGAGCTACCGCTGCGCTACGCGCCCTTCTTCGCCCGGCTCGCCGAGCTATGGGAACTGCCGGAGTCGCGGGTGCTGAGCGAGCTAACGCGCGCCAAAAATCCCAAGGCCTGGAGCCTCACGCCGCTGCGTGGCCTGACTCTCTTCAACGTCGAGCGCGCCAAGGGCTCGACCGCGACCACGCGTCTGATGCGTCTCGATCCCGGCGTGCATTTCCCGAAGCACGCCCACCGCGGCCGCGAGCGCGTGCTGGTGCTCGAAGGCGCTTACGCCGACGCGAGCGGTGCCGAAGTGCATGCCGGCGAAAGCCAAAGCATGGCCGCAGGCAGCGAGCACGAGCTCTGCATCTTGGGCAGCCGTCCGTGCCTGGCCGCGATCTCCGAACAGGGCATCGAATTCACGAACCCGTGGCTGCGCTGGGCGAGCAGACTATTCGGCGTTGGGCCGTGATTTTTCGCTAGGCCAACGCTTCGAGTCAGCCCGCGCGCCTGGTGAACGCGAGCTCGTGGCGATAGACGAAGGTCGGGCGGCGCTGACCGGCGCTCCACGGCAGCTCCGGCCCGTCGATGTCCGAGCTGTAGTCGTAGATCACGACGTGCGTGGGATCGGCGGCTTCGATGCGGGACGGAAAGCAGGTGTCGCCACGCGAGGGCAAATCGAGCACGAAAGCCAGCCGATCTTCGGGTTTGACCCAGCGCCAGACCGAACAGCGCTTGGCGCTGGTGATGTAGGCGAGCTCGTTTTCAATCGTGCGTAGCGAGCCCGAGCGAGTCGAAACGGCGTAGCGCCCATCGCCGCTCAGATTGCGTCGCCCGACGACGTAAGTCTCGCCATCGTGCTCGAAGATGAGCGGCGAATCGTACTTGCGCACGTCGCTCTTGCAAACCCAGTCGCCGAGCGTCGCGCCGTTGCCGCGACAGAGCTTCGAGCCTTCTCCCGCCGTATCGCCCGCTTCGTTGCGTACGATCGCGAGCAGCGTGTTCGAGCTGTCGATGACGAAGTCGGTCTCGCTGCCGCCACCGCTCAAGACGGTGGCACCCGCGCTGGAGAACGGCCGCCATTTTCGGCCGTCTGCCGAGCGCCACAGCTCGACGGTCATGGGCTTGCCGTTGAACGAGTACAAGTTCTCGCCACCGCGATAGAGCACCATCAGCGCCTCGCCCTGATACGGCTTCACGCGCCAGGCGATGGCACCGGCAGGCCCGGTGGGCTCAAGCGCGCTCCACGAGCCATCGGCGCGGCGCTCGCTCAGCGAGACGCCTTCGGGCTCGAAATTGAACGCATTATCGCCGAGCCGCGCGACGAACAAAAATAACTTGTCGCCCAGCGACAACAAACGCGGTTCGCGTAAATCGCGCCCGAGCCGGAAGCTTGTTTCATAGCGCCAGGTCACTTCATCTTCGCTGCTGGCGACGTTCATCACCACTTGGCTGCTGGCAAAGTGACTGGGCGCGGAGCGCCAGGCCAGGTACACGCGACCTTGGTGCCGCACGACGTCCAAGTTGTTGTTGGCGACCTGCACCTGGCTGCGCGCATCCAGCCCCGTGCTCGGCACGATGCGTCGCGTGCTCACGAGCGAGACCGCGTGCGCGCCCAGCTCCACCGCTGGCGGCGGAGGTGACGGGTGCTCCGCGGTCCAGCTCTCCAGGTCGACGCGTCCGAAGTACTCGGCGACGACGACCTTCCAAGTCCCCGCGAGCGCCACCACTGCGGTCAAAGCCGCGACCGCCAACTTGCGAAGCATCCCTCAATCGTGCGGCGACGGACACCTAAACGCCACGCACTTGTTTCCTCGACACCAAAACGTCACATTGCGTTGCTCCCGAGTCTAGCCGCCGCGCCGTTTCGCGGCGGCTAGACCTTAGGAACGTTGGCAGCCGTCCGTTCAGGGCACCGGCACGACTACCGCGCTCACATCCGCGGCGATCTCCTGACGCGAGCACGCGCCCACCGCGCCCACGTTCGATCCGCTAAAGCAAACGTTGAGAGCCCGGCGACACTCGTCGTTCGACGCGGAGGTGGCGGGACAAGTGCAGCTTCCGGGCGTGTTGTTCGTCTCGTCTGCGGCACAAAGCGTGGTGGGGTCGGTGCTGGCGTAAGGCATGCCCTCGCTGGCGGAGAAGGCCAGCGGTGTCACGTTGAAGCCGGTGGTGTGGAAGTTGACGTTCGACAACGTGATCTGCATCTCGTGCGGCGGAGGCGTGAGCGCGACGTGGCGGCAGGCCTCTTCGGCGTTCGACCACGAAGCTTGCACGTTGTAGCCGCCGAAATCGTAGGCGTCGACCAGACAGAGATCTATCAGCTGCCCGCCCGCCAAGCCTGGTTTCTGGCGAGGCTTTCGCGAGGACCAACTGGGCGGGCCCACCGCCCGCGGAGCGTACGTGGGTACGTGAGCACCGGACCGCAGCGAAAACGAAGCCAGAAGCCAGGATCGGCGGGCGTGTTTGCCGGTTGAAATGTGATGAAAGCTCAGAGTGACAGGCTGCCCAGCTGGGCAGCCCACCAGCCGCGGGGCCTCTCCCAAGCGGAAGCCACATCTAGAAGGAACCTTCGAGCCGCAAGCAAGCCGCAGTGCACGGAGCGCCGGGCGCCACCGACAGCGCTACGTCGGCGTCTCGGCGTGCATAGTGAAATAGTGTTGGCACCGCGTAACCGATGCCAAAGCCCATGCCGAAGCCCGCCAGAACGTCGGTCGCGTAGTGACGATCCGCAGCCAGGCGCGACAGACCGCTGGCCACCGCCGCCGTGCTTGCCAGCGCACAAGCACTGACGTCTGCGGCCGGCGCACCCCACAAGCGCATCACCCGGTGGTTTGCGCAGACCACACCCGCGGAAACAGCAGCGATGGTGGTGTGTCCGCTATAGAACGACTCGGTATCCGAAGCGCAGGCGCCAGGCGCTGGATTGTCGCGGCGGCATTGAGCAGAATCGGGACGCTCGCGCACCGAGAGCCGCGTCGAGACATAGGACAGAAGCCCGGCGTAGCTGAAGGCTTCTAGGCCAACCAGCTCGAGGTTGACGGCCGCTTTCGTATCGTCGCGCAAGAGCCAACAGGCTACCAGCGGATCGATGAGCAGCGGCACGAGCGGCGCGGTGAAATACGGCAGATCGCCCAAGCTACGAACGCGCTGCCGCGCGCTGGCCGAGTGAAGCCGAAGATCGTTGCGGACCGCGTCGTCGAACAGCACCCCACCCTGCCAGCGCGGATCCTTCGGCGTTTTCAGCATGAACAGGACGCCGGTACCGACGCCCGCGGCCAGCGTTGCGGCGCCCTCCACTTTAGAAAACGTGGGCCACTCCGCATGCCAAAGCGAAGGTGGTGGCGCGGCGGGCGGCTCCGAGATCTGCAGCGTCTGCGCGTGGCTCTCTTCGGTAAGGCTCACCGCGTACAGGAGACTGGCGAGATATGTGGTGACGATAACGCGCCGCAAGCCAAGTCCCATCGCAACCCGCGTGCCAGCGCTGCGACCCGCCGCTGGCCGAGCGCTGCGGCGTCAATTTCGGCGTCTAGCGGCGAGTCGGTCGCAGCTCAGGCAGCCGCAGGTGAACCGCCGCCCGAAAGGACACGGGCGATTTGCCACACGCGCGCCGCCAGCTTGCGGCTCAATCTCCCAGAGTGAACGGCGCTCATCCAAGCCTCTGTGCGTCGCACAAGCGCCATAGCGCAGCATTCTTGGCCCACTGCGGCGCAAGCTGTCGCGAGAATGCTGCCGCTTCTGCGATTTGACCGTGTTTGGCTCTGGCACACGTGTTGCTCCGCTGCGCCGAAGGTTGACTAAGCGGGCATTTTACGAGCGGTTCGAACGTTGGAATCCAAGAACTTGGACTCCCCGGCAACGGCGTCGGGCGTTGACCTTCGCGGTCATCGCGCTGCTCGCCTATCCGGTGCTCGGCACGCTGGCACTGTGGACCGGCTTCGTGGAGTGGCTGATCTTGTCGGAAGACGTGAAGGTCGAGTTCAAGAACCCGTCGTACACGATCTGGCCAGGCAAGGTGCACCTGAAGCACGTCAAAATCTACGTGAACGGCGACACGCAGTTCATCCTCGAGGGTGATGATCTGGTCACCAACTTCAGCCTATTTGGTTTCTTTCGGCACCGGATTCACGTGACGAAGCTCGCCGCGCACGACGTGCGTTACCAAATGCGCGTACAGATCAAAGACCAGACCAACATGCATCAGCGCCTGCAGGCGTATCCGCGCCTAGATGGCCTGCCCGGCGTGAACGTGATTCACGAGAGCGTCGCCGCTCAAACCGAAACGCGCGAGCAATCGTGGACCGTCGCAGTCGAAGGCTTGGACGTGCACGTCGTCGAGCTGTGGTTCTTCGAATACCGCTACCTCGGTAGCGGCAAGCTGCGCGGTGGATTCCTGGTCGGACCGAACGTGATGAAAGTGACGACCGCCGTCCAAGACATTGGCCCGGGCGAGCTCAGGTTCGGCGAAAAGGCCACACTAGCCAAGAATTTTCAGGGCCAAGTCACCTGCGACATTCCGCAAATCAATCCGGCGGAGCACGCGGACGCAAGCTTCATGGAGCTGGTGAACGCGCGCGTGAATCTGAAGATGGACGTAGTGTCGCTACTCAATGTCGGCGCGTACTGGGACGAGCTTTCGGTGCATGACGGCGCCGGGCCGATGACGCTCGACCTGTACCTGGAAAAGGGCTACCTCGGAAGTAAGAGCAACCTAGACTTTCAAACCGCGTTGGTCGGGCTGACGAACCAAGGTTTCGGGCTAACGTCCGACGCTCATCTGCACTTCGACGCAGCCGCAGAAAAGGGCTTACCGCTCGGCAGTTTGGACTTCAAGGCCACCCGCGTCTCTTTCGCCAAAAAAGACCGACGCTTCACGTTTCAGAGTAACGACAATCACGCAGAAGCCGCGCTCGACACGATTCGACTGGGCAGAGCGACCGACTTGAAGCGCGCCGCGCTGCGCTTGCCCAACATCTTCTCCAACGATCTGCGCGATTTGGGTGTACTTTTGCCGGACCCATCTCCGCTCAAGGTCGAAGCTGGCGAAGCCCGCGCGTCGCTCAAGCTCGACATGGACGACAAGTACTGGGCAACCGGCCCGCTCGATGCCGAGGTCCTGCGCAGCAAGCTCAACGCCGCCGGAGTCGAGGTCAGCGGCAACACCTGGTTTCGGAGCCAAGTCAGACTCAATCCGAAGCTCAAGACCAACCTGCTCGAAGACGTGATCTTGCGCCTGCGCAACGTCGACATGCACGTCGAGGACGAGAGCGTCGCCGGCTGGTGGCTAGACGTCAGCTCGAAGCGCCTCGCCCTTTACGACACTCGTTCGCCTCACGCCGAAGGCAGCGCCAGCATCCGCGCCAAAAATCTTGCGCCGGTCCTCGAAGCACTGGCCGAGAAAGACGTGATCAGCGACATCATTCCCGTCTTGACGCGCCTGGACGACTTCCGCGCCAAAACCAGCTTTCGCAAGCAAGGTCCAGTGACCGACGTGACGCTCGAGTCCGAAAGTGACGTGTGGGATGTCTCGGGCCGCGTGTACTCCGGCCCCAAACAGAACTTGATGGCGCTCGTCGTGGGGGGCCAGGCGGTATCGCTCGGCATCGCAGATTTGGGAAATGGCCTGCAAGTTCGCCCGTTCGCCAAGACCGACTGGCTGAATGCGCGCCTCGCCGAATTCCCCAAGCCGCTCGTACAGATGGCCCCGGCCAAGCCTTAACAGGCTGCTCGAAAAAGTGGGCTGCCCAACTGCGGCCTGTTTGCAGAAACTCACGTGTCGTCCCTCGGCCGCGCCGAGCGGCACGTCTTGGGCAGCCGCCGCGCCTCGCGGAGCTCCCCGTCTCCCCGCCTGACCTGAAACTCAGGTGGCCACAGCGGCGAGTTTGACCCCTGAAGAATCCGCGACCAGCGCGGGGGCTCGACTAGGAAGAAACTCGTGGGGGTTGGCCGCTTCGCGCGTATCGAAAGTCACTTCGTGTACGAAGTGACTAAAGGTTACTTCGTACACGAAGTGACTTTCGTAGCTCTAACCCCACCTCGGCAGGGCCCGTACGCCCATTTTGTTGCAGCCCCTTTTTCAACACCCTGCTAACGCCTGGCTGAAGGACTGCGGTCTCGCGCCGACCCCCGCCTAGCGGACCGAGCGCGCCTACAGAGCCGGCAACGCCGATGGTGCGCCAATGCCACCGAGACCGGCCGCGCCCAGGCTGAGCGGCGCCAGCGCTTGCATGTTCAGCGCGTCGACGCGGTAGGTCCAAACTTCGTTCTCGACGGAGCTCTGCACCGAGAGCGCGCTGGTCACGCGGTGCGGACCGCTGAGCAAGAACTTGTCGAGCTGCAGTCCATTCTCGGTGGCGCGCGCGCGCAGCAGCGGGTTTTTGAACAGCGTGTCGGCGAGGCGCCCGGTGTCGAGCCACAGCCGGAAATGTTGCTTGTCGGGCAATGCCGCGAGGGCGGATTGATGCGCCGGGTCGTCTTTGAGAGTGCGGTCGCCCTTCGAAAAGGCCGCCTCGGCGCGGTCGCACAGCGTGTTGCCGCCCGCCGTGATGAACAGAAATTTGTCGAAGAATTTGACGCGCAAGCTCACCGCTAAGGGCGTACCGCGCGGCGTGAGCGCAAAGCCCGGGCCATCTTCGGTCAGGTTGGCTTCGCGCACGCTGGGAATGATTTTTTGCTTCAGCTGCGCCGCCAGCCGCTTGTATTCGCTGTCGTCTTTGAGCTGCTGCACCCAGATCAGATTGAATTTCGTGGCGGCTTGCGCGCCTTGCGAGATGATCGAAGCATCGAGCGCCACGTCGGCGGGCGCCGAGATGGCCAGCGCCGCTTCACCGCCCAGGCCATCGACCAGCTTGGCCATGCTCACGCCCAGCGTCTGCTCGATCTGCTGAAGACCTTGCTGAGCCTCGCGCTTGGAGCGCGGATTCGCCGCTTCGAGCTGATCGAAAATCAGCTTTTCGACCTCGGCGCCCGTGAGCTTGGTTTCGGTCTGGAAGGCAGCATAGGCAAACGTCTCGACCGGCAAGCGGCTCGATAGCTCGAGCTTGGCCGGCGGCGTGTAGCTCGAGGCCTTGGGCAGCTTGCTGCCGATGATGTGGCCGGTGAGGCTGGTGACGAAGCCGGCCGGTTTGACCGTAAGCGTGCCCGTGAGCGGCCCGGCGGGCTTGAAGTAGCCGTCGACGAATTCTTTGACCTTCGGGTCGTCGATGCTCGAAAGCACCGTCGGATCCACGAACGCCGTCACTCGCGCGTTGCTGTCGAAATCCTTGGCAGCAGCTTGAAACGACGGATTGGTGGCGATCGCCGCGGCGCCGCTCTCGATCACCTTGGCTACGTCAGTGACGAACGCCTCCGTGCCAAAGCTCAAGACGCGCTTGTCCGGAAACCAAACCAGCACTTCTTTGCCGCTGCCCAGCTCGGCCTCGGCCAGTGCCTTGAGCAGCACGTCTTGGCCGACGCTCGACTGCAGCTGCTTTTTCGTCAGTTGGTAGCGCTTGCCGGTCTGGCCGAGCGCGCCCGACGCCACGAAGCGCGTCGACTTGAGCAGCGCTTCGACCGGATCGGCGCTGGCGAAGCCGATCGCGACGCCAGCCTCGGGCCGCGTCGACAGCTTGCGCGCGGCGATGCCGACCGAGCGCCCCGCGACCAGGAAAGCCCGCGCGTCATCTAGCGAAATGTCGAACGCTTTCGCCAGCGAATCCGCAGTGTCGTCGAACATCTTTTTGTCGTCGCGCAGCGACGAATCCAAGTACTCGACGTCTTTGAAATCGAACAAGAGCTTGGGCAAGCTCGCGACCTCGATCAGCATCTCCGAGTCGCGCGGCATGGTGGCCGACATCGCGGCGGCGCCGCCGCTCGAAAAGAACAACAAATACGCGCCCACCGCGCTGCTGGCCAAGAACACCAACAGCACGCCGCACAGGGCGATGATCAGGACCGCGCGGCCGCCCTTCTTCTTGCCTTCGGGAATGGTCTTGCGCGCGCCGCCCATCGGCATGGCTGCCGCGGGCGGACCGTAACCGGGAACAGTAGGGCCGGGGCCGTAGCCCGCGGCGGTGGGGCCGGGGCCGTAGCCCGCGGCGGTGGGACCGGGACCGTAGCCCGCTGCGGTGGGACCGGGACCGTAGCCGCCTTGCTGCGGCTGCTGAGGCGGTTGCCCGTATGGCTGCGGCTGCTGAGGCGGTTGCCCGTACTGCTGCGGCGGTGGGCCATAGCCGCCCGGCGGACCGTAAGCTGAAGGCGCGGCCGCCCGCTGCGCCAGGGCCTGCGCAAACGCCGGCACTTGGTTCAGCTGCCACCACTGATTCTGTCCCACCGGGCACACGCCGCCTTGCGTGAGCTCTCCCGACTGGATCATCTGCACGATGCGACCTTCCTCGAAAGGTCCCTCGAGCGCGCCGCCTCGGTTCAGGTAGAACATGAGCCGGCCAGAGTAGACCGACGACGCGAGCGGTTCAATCGACGGGCGCCACAGTCGGCTGTCTCGTGGTCGGCGGGGCAGTGGTTTCGTTGTCGGCGGGGCCCCGACCCCGCCTGGCCCCGCCTTTCTCGTTTCGTCCACGCGTTTCCGCCTGGAATAGCTGCTTGATGACCTGAGCGGTCGGCGTTTTCAAGCGTGCGGCGGCGCGCGGAGCGCAGGCGGCGATCACGCGTCCCCCGCGCTCGCCGGCTTCGGGACCCAGCTCGATCAGGTGATCGGCGCCGGCCAAAACTTCTGGATGATGCTCGATGACGACGAGCGTATCGCCGCGTTCGACCAGGCGCGAAAGCACCGTCATCAGCCGGGCGACGTCGGCCAAGTGCAGGCCCGTCGTCGGCTCGTCGAGCACGTACAGCGTGGCCCCGTGCATGGGCGTTTGTGTGAGCTCGGCTGCGAGCTTGAGTCGCTGGGCTTCACCACCCGAAAGCGTGTGCGAGCCTTGACCGAGCGTGATGTAGCCGGCGCCCAGATCGCACAGCGTGCGCAGCGGCGCCGCGACCGTGCGATGATTTTCGAACACGCGCGCGGCCTCTTCCGCCGTGAGCTTCAGCACGTCGCCAATGCTGCGCTCCATGTACAGCACTTCGAGCGTGCGTGGCTCGAAGCGCAGGCCGTCGCAGGTCGGGCAAGCCGAGATCACGTCGGGCAAAAAGCTCATTTCGTGGGTGATCGCGCCCTGGCCTTCGCAGGTCGGACATTGGCCACCGCGACCGGTATTGAACGAGAAACGCGACGGCTCGAAGCCGCGCATTTTGGCGTCGGGCGTGGCCGCGTAAATGCGCCGGATCTGATCCCAGATGCCCAAGAACGTCGCCGGCACCGAGCGCGGCGTGCGGCCGATCGGCGACTGGTCGACCGACACGGCGCGCTTCAAGCTCGCGCCGCCGCTCAGCGACTTGAACGGGCCGGGCGCCTCGGTGACGAGCCCCAGCTTTTGCTTCAAAGCCGGTAGCAAGACCTTGCGCACCAGCGTGCTCTTGCCGGAGCCGCTCACCCCGCCCACGACCGTGAAGCGCCCGAGCGGCACCGACACGTCGACGTTTTTCAAGTTGTGCGCGCTCGCGCCGGTGAGCAAAAGCTGCTCGTGCTTGGCCGAAATCGGCAGCGCCTGGCGCAGCTCGGGCGGCGCCGAGAGCGCGCGCCCGGTCGGCGAATCGGGCCTAGCACACACCTCCGCAGGCGCACCCGCCGCCACGATGTGCCCGCCGCGCGAGCCGCCGCCCGGCCCCAAATCGATCAGATAGTCGGCGGCGCGAATCGTCTCGGCGTCGTGCTCCACGACCACGACGGTGCTGCCCAGCGCGACCAAGCTGCGCAAATTGGCGATCAGCCGGCCGGTGTCGCGCGGGTGTAGACCAATCGTCGGCTCGTCGAGCACGTACAGCGCCCCGGTCAGGCCCGCGCCGAGCTGCGCGGCCAGCCGCAAGCGCTGCATCTCGCCGCCCGAGAGCGTGGCGGCGGAGCGATCGAGGCTCAAGTAACCGAGACCTACTTGCGACAAGAAGCGCACGCGACGCAGCAGCTCCGCCATGATCGGCTCGGCAATGCGCGCGGCGTCGCCGGTAACCCGCAAGCCTTCCAGCCGCTCGAGTAGGCTGGCCACGGAGCGCGCCACGACTTCGTGATAGTGCTCGCCGTCGAAGCGCGCCGCGCGCGGGATCGGCGAGAGCCGGGCGCCGTGGCAATCGGGACAAATGACGGGCGGCGCCGCGACCTCGGCCGCTTTGCGCCCGCGCTTTTTTGGCGTCTCTTCCACCAGCACGCCGGCGCCGTCGCACTTTTCGCACTTGCCCTGCTTGGTCGCGAACGAGAACCAGCGCGGGTCGAGCTCCGGCGCCGAAAAGCCGCACTTGGGGCAGGCGCTCTGCAGCGATAAAAGCTGCTCTTTGCCGCCCGTGCTGCGCAGCTTGACCGCGCCGTTTCCGAGCTTCAGCGCGCGATCGAAGTCTTCGCGCCTAGGACCTTTGGCGTCGAACTTCGGCACGATGACCAAGTCGATGGTGTGCTCTTTGGTCTTGGCGAGTCGCGGCGGATTATTGGTATTGACCATCGCGCCGTCGCAGATCGCAAACTCGACGCCGGCGCGCTCGGCGGCCGCGAACACGTCGAGGTACGTGCCCTTGCGCGCTTGCACGACGGGCGCCAAAAGCGTCTGACCTGTGCCGCCGCGCTTCAAGTTACCGAACACGGCGTCGGGCGTGGTGTGCGTGATCGGTTCGTCGTGATCGGGGCAGTACAAGACCGAAAGCTTCGCGAACAAGAGCCGCAGGTAGTGCGCGACCTCGGTCACGGTCGCGACCGTCGACCGGGCGCCGGCGCGCGTCGTGCGTTGCTCGAGCGCAATCGAAGGCGGCACGCCGGTCACGCTATCGACGTCGGGCCGCGGCATGGTGGGCAAGAATTGGCGCGCGTACGGCGTGAGCGTCTCGAGAAAGCGCCGTTGGCCTTCCGCAAACACCACGTCGAAAGCCAGCGAGCTTTTGCCGGAGCCGCTCGGGCCCGTCACGACACTCAGTTTGCCGTGCGGAATTTCGACCGACACGTCTTTCAGGTTGTGCTCGCGCGCCCGCACGACGCTCAGACTGCGCGCGCCGCGGCTCATTTCGCGACGTTTCGCCGGCTTTTCACCGTTCCCCTTTTTGGGTTTCTGCTCGAAATAGTCGCGCAGCGCGGCAGCCGTTTTGGAGTCGGGGTTCGAGAGGCCACGCGGCGGGCCCACTGCGAGCAGCTGGCCGCCGCGTGTCCCGGCGCCGGGCCCCAAATCAATCACGTAGTCTGCCGCGCCGATCAAATCTAGATCGTGCTCGACGACCAGCACGCTGCCGCCCGCCGTCACGATCGCCGACAGCGCTTGCAGCACCTGCTTCACCTCGTCAGCGTGCAGGCCGGCGCTCGGCTCGTCCAAAATCAAGAGGGCGCCGCGCAGCTCTTCGGACAGCGTGCGCGCCAGCTTTAGCCGCTGCGCCTCGCCGCCCGAAAGCGTCGTGAGCGGCTGACCGATGCGCAAGTAGCCGAGGCCGAGCAAGGCGAGCGGCCCGAGCGCGCGCTGAATTGGCGCCTCGGTCCGAAACGTCGTGAGCGCCCGCTCCACGGTCATGTCCAGCACATCCGCAATGCTGACGCCGCCACGCTCGACGCTCAGCACCTCGGGCTTGAAACGCCGGCCCTGGCAGACCGGGCAAACCAGCCGCACATCGGCCAAAAACTGCATCTCGACCGTCTCGAAGCCTTCGCCTGCGCAGGCGTCGCAGCGTCCGCCCTCGACGTTGAACGAGAAGTGCGAGGCCGTCAGCCCGCGCGCCGCCGCCGTCGGCTCTTTGCCATAGAGCGTGCGGATACAGTCCCAGGCCTTGGTATAAGTGGCAGGATTGCCGCGCGAAGTGCGGCCGAGCGGCGACTGATCGACGAGCGCGACGCGCTTCAGCGCTTCTTGGCCTGACAATGACGTGAAAGCGCCCGGCAGCTCTTCGTCGAAGTCGCCAAAATGTCGCGCCAGCGCGCGATACAAAATGTCGACGCTGAGCGTGCTCTTGCCGGAGCCGCTCGGGCCGGTGATGGCGCACACGACGCCGAGCGGCACGTCGACGTCGACGCCGCGCAAATTGTTCGAGGTGGCGCCACGCAGCTTCAAAAATCCGCTCGGCTTCCGCACCGGCTCGCTGCGGCGCGTGACGCCTGCCATGGCGCGCGACGTTGCCGTGCCGGCGGTGCGCGCGGCGTCGGGCGTACCGTCGAACACGATGCGACCCCCTTCGGCGCCTGCACCCGGGCCCAGCTCGAGCACGCGATCTGCGGCGGCGATCAGGCCCGGATCGTGCTCGACGACCAGCACGGTGTTGTTGCGCTCGGCGAGCTCGCGGATCATTTCCGCCAAAGGCGGCACGTCGGACGGGTGCAAGCCGACGCTCGGCTCGTCGAGCACGAACAAGGCATTGTGCAGCGAAGTACCGAGCGCGGCGGTCAAGGTCACGCGCTGCGCTTCGCCGCCAGACAAGGTTCTGGCCTGGCGATCGAGCGTCAAATAGCCGAGACCCACGCGATCCAAATACGAAAGCCGGCTCGACAGCTCGCGCCGCGCTAGGTCGCCCTGCGCGCTCTTGGTTTTTAGCGCATCGATCTTGGCGCGCGCGTCGCCAATCTCGAGCGCGTGGTAGTCGGCGATGCTGAGCCCGCCCACCCGGTAAGACAGAGCCGTCGGATTCAGGCGGCGGCCGCCGCAGGCGTGGCATTCGTCGTACGAGCGGTAGCGCGCGAGCAGCACGCGCACGTGCATCTTGTAGGTCTTGGTCTCGAGGTACTTGAACCAGCCGAGCACGCCCGGAAACAGGTTTTTGTGCCAGCTGCCGTCACCCTCGAGGATGATTTTTTGCTGGGCCGCTGTGAGCGACTGAAAAGGCTTGTCAGTCGGAATGTCGTGGCGGGCGCACAGCTTTTTGACGGCTGCGCGCTCCCACTTGGTCGAATTGCCGCGCCAAGGCCGGACCACGCCGTCGTCGATGCTGCGCGACGGATCGGCGATGACCTTCGACAGGTCGACGCCGAGCGTGCGGCCGAAGCCGCGGCAGGTCGGACAGGCGCCGACCGGCGACTCGTAGCTGAACAAGCCCGCGCGCGCCGCTTCGAGCGATTTTTGGCACTTGGGGCAGGCCAAACCGCGCCGCAAGCCGAGCGTCGTTTCGCCGGCATGCACTTGCAGTAAGCCGAAACCGCGCTGCCAAGCGGTTTCGATGGCCGCCGCCACTCGCTCGTGCTCGCCGCCGCTACCAATGCGGTCGACCACCACGTCGAGCGAGCCGAGCTTGGCCATCAGCGACGGCTTGAGCGTGTCGATGTCTTGCGCTTCGCCGCCGACCAGCAGACGTCGATAGCCGTCGCGCGCCAGATGCTCGCGCACTTCGAGGTATTGCTCGCGGCCCTTCACGGGCACGGCGTAGCTGATGATGACGCGCTGTTTGCCGACTGCTTCTGCCACCGTTTGGGCGGCGCGCGCTACCGTGAGCAGGGCTGCCGGCAATTCGTGGTCGGGGCAGACCGGCACGGCTTCGCGCAGAAACAGCGCCGCCAGGTACGGCTCGATGTCGGCCATGGTGGCGACCGTCGAGCGCGAGCTTTTGACGGGGGCGCGCCGATCGACCGCAATGCCAGCGGGCACGGGCTCGAGCCGCGTCATGGGCGGCCGCTCTAGCCGTTCGAGAAACTGGCGCGCGTAGGGGCTGAAGCTCTCGACGAAGCGGCGCTGGCCTTCGGCGTAGAGCGTGTCGAGCGCCAGGCTGCTTTTGCCCGCGCCGCTCACGCCCGTGATGGCGACGATTTCTCCAGGCGTGAGCGTGACATCGATTCCCTGCAGGTTGTGCGTCCGCGCACCTTCGAGAATCGTTTTCTCCATTCGAGGCAGCGAGAACGTAGTGCAGCGCTCGTGATGTGCAATCAACAATCGCTCGCGATCGCTCCGCCCGACCTTGTCACGAGCGCTCGTAGCGCGTACCTCTTGGGCATGCGGGCCTCTTCGCTGGCCGTGTGGCTCGGGGTCGGCTTTGCCGGCGCGCTCGGCGGCTGCGCGAGCAAGAGCCAGAGCGAGCCCGCGCCGAGCGCAGGCGCCAGCTACCGGCCGCTGGTTTTGCTGACCGACTGGAGCCAGGTGAGCCGCGACCAAGATCCGTTCGTCACCGACGCCGGGGCCGCGCCGGCTTGCGTCGGGCCCGGCTTCGTCGTCGAGCCCGACAGCAACTGGCTCGAGATCGATACCGGGCTCTGCAATTGGGTCACGCTGACAGCGACGACGCGTGCTGCCGTGGCCGTCGGACAGAGCCTCGAGCTCACCGTCAGTCATTACGACTTGAACGCCCCGGCGCCGGCTACGGCGGAGCTACGCCTGCGCTTCGAAACTTGCGACGCGTGGTCGACGACGATTCCGATCCCGAGCGCGGCCAACGTCGATAAGGAGCAGTTTGCCTCACCTTGTGCGCTGCCTGACGGCGGCGCGGTGCTGTTTCATCTCCACAATCACGGCCAAAACACCTACCAGCTGCAAGATTTGTCCAGCCTCCGCTAGAGCGGCGCGCAAGTTGCGGTCCCGCGCCGCGCGTGGCTTAATTTCGAGCCTTGAAAGCTCGCCCACTGCATTTCGTCGCGCTGCTCGCGGTCTCTTCGGCGCTCGGCGCCTGTGGCAGCACGAACGCCGGCTCAACGCCGGGCGGCGCCGGCGGCAGCAGCAGCGCCGGCGGCAGTACCGGCATGGACACGGGCGCCGCACCGACCTGGCACGCTGACATCGCGCCGCTGGTCGCCGGCCACTGCCAAGGCTGTCACCAAGACGGCGGCATCTCGCCGTTTAGCTTGCAGACCTACGCGCAGGCGAAAATGTGGAGCCCGACCTTCGAGGCCGTGCTGCGGCCGGGCATCATGCCGCCGTTTTTGGCCACGGAAACCGCCGACTGCAAGCCGCGCTTCGGCCTCAAAGACGACCTGCGGCTCACGACCGCGCAGATCGACCTGTTCAAGCGCTGGCAAGACGCCGGCTGCCCCGAAGGGGATCCGAGCACGGCCGCAGCGTTGCCCGAACCGCCGGCGCTCGAATTGAAAGACGCCGAGGTCAGCGTCACCATTCCGGCGCCGGTGACCATCGACGGAACCGCCGACAGATTCGTGTGTTTCTCGCTGGCCCCCGACTTGTCGGCGCTCGCCGCCACCGGTCCCGAAGCGGCGCTGCTCGGCGACCGCGTGCTGCTCAACGGCGCACAGATCCATCCCGGAAACTCCGCGATCGTGCATCACGTCTTGGTGTACACCGACCCCGACGGTCAGAGCATCGCGCTCGCCGGTGACAAGGGCTACTACGACTGCTTCGGCGGGCCTGGGCTCGACTCGCCCGGCTTGCTGATGGCTTGGGCTCCCGGCGCGACGCCGCTCACCGCGCCAGACGGCGTCGCCATGGCCGCGCCGAGCAAAGGTCGCTTGGTGATGCAGGTGCACTACCACCCGACCGGCACGCCCGAGACCGACAGCGCGACCTCGCTGCAGCTGCGCGGGTACGGAGCAGGCATTCCGACCTACGTCTCGACGCTCGCGCTGATCGGCAACTTCCGGAACCAGGCAGCCGCTGGCACGGGCCTGCTACCGGGTCCAGACGACAGGGGCAAGGCCGAGTTTCGCATCCCCGCAGGCGCGCAGAACCACACCGAGAGCATGACCTACCAGCTGCCGAAGAACGCGCCCGATTATCGCCTTTGGAGCGTGGGCAGCCACATGCACTACGTCGGCACCGACATGCGCATCGGCATCACGCGCGCGGCCGGCGGCAGTGAGCCCGCCGAAGAGTGCCTGCTCGACACCCCGAAGTGGGACTTCAATTGGCAGCGCGGCTACCGCTACGATGTGCCGATCGATCAGACGCCAACCGCCGTCGCCGGCGACGTCATCAATCTGCGCTGCACCTACGACAACAGCATGCAAAACCTAGCGGTCCAGCGCGCGCTCACCGAACAGGGACTCACGGCGCCGCACGACGTGGTGCTCGGCGAGTCGACGCTCGACGAAATGTGCCTCGGCGTGTTCGGCATCGCCGAAAAAGTCTCCGATCTGCTCAAGTAGCGGCCTTCCGCGCTTGCTGAGCGGCGACTCTGCCCGCATATTGCCGCCCCCAGACCCGGACCTCGATGGCGGCAACCAAGAAAAAGCCCGGCGGCGATCGCCTAATTTCGAAGAATCGTCGCGCCAGCTTCAACTACGAGCTGGGCGACGCGTACGAAGCCGGCCTGGTGCTGATCGGCAGCGAAGCGCGCTCGCTGCGTGAAAACACGGCCGACTTGACCGACGCCTGGGTCGACATCGACGCGCGCAACGAAGCCTGGGTGAAGGGCATGCGCATACCGCCGCTCAAGCACGCCTCCTTTGGTCACGACGAGCGCCGGCCGCGCAAGCTGCTCTTGCATCGCGAACAGATCGACAAGCTGCGCGGGCTGGTCGATCGCGACGGCATGACGCTGATCGTTACCAAGTGTTACATCAAGAGCGGCCGCGCCAAGCTCGAGTTCGCCATCGCCCGCGGCAAGAAGACGCACGACAAGCGCCAGGCGCTGCGCACCAAAATGGACGCGCGCGACGCCGAGGCCGCCATGCGCCGAGGTCGAAAAGCGTGACCGAGGCCGCGGCCGCGCACGCCCCCGTACCGCTGCAGCTGAAACGCGGCGGCGGCGACGCCTTCATCGTCGAGCACGCGGGCGACTTCGTCACGCTCGCTTCGAGCGCGCCTTCGCCTCCCGGCTCCACCGTCGAAGCGACCCACACCGCCGCCACCCGCAGCGTCACCGTGCGCGTGAAGGTGCGCGGCTGTCGGCGTCACAATCTGCCCGACGGCCGGGACGGCTTTCGCATCGAGGGGCGCTTCGTCAGTCTGACGCGCGCGGATCGCGAAACGCTGTTCCCGTCTCAGATCGAAGCAGATCCGCGATCCACATCTGAAACATGATTCCTGAAAGAGACACAAAGCTGGAGCGCGTGCAGCTCTAAGTGGCCGAAATTGCGTGGGGCTGAGCCTGGCACGTTGAGTGCAACGTCCCCAAGCACGCTCCTCAACGGGCTGTACTGCAATCCCCTCAATACGGCCTGTTGCTCTTTTGCCAACGGGTCTCGGTGAATCCCCTCGCCGAGGCCCGTTGCTTTTTCTCTTCTCAACGGCTCGAAGCGCTCCCTCGCTTTGGGCCGTTGTCTTTTTGTCCGTTCCGCCTCGCGCGTGTCCCTAACGCGAGATCACTCGCGTGCCCTGAACGTGAACGTGAACGTGCCCGTGCCCGTGCCCGTGCCCGTGCCCGTGCCCGACGGTCCGCAAGGAAATCGTCGCGGCCGTTCGTTTGGTAGGCCAAGGTTTGTGGCGCGGGCACAGCCCGCGCGCGCGGCGGGCAGCTGCCCGCCCAGGTCAGGCCTACCTCAATGCAGAGCTCCGGACTGCGTTCGGGAACGGGCACGTTCACGTTCACGTTCACGGGTGGCTCAGCAATTGAGGCAGCCTTCTAGCGCGGTGTGAACACGACGCCGAGCGACGCTCCCCACCACGCGCCCCTCAAGCGTTCAGGTTGACCAGCAGGCCCCACGTAGCTCATCGAACGCAAGAGGCCGCCGGCTTCGGGGGCCAGCCAGAGGCGCAGCTGTCGCGCAAGCCGCAGCTGTAGCCGCGCGGTGCCTGTCACGCGTGCCGTCCACGAGCTGTCTTGGTTCGGCACTGCGTCGAGCGCGCGCGCCTCGGGTACTTGGATCAAGAGCGCGGCCACTTGCACGCTCAGATCGAGGTCTAGTTGCCGGGTCAGCACCAGCCGATACGCGGGGCCGAGACTGACGCCCTCGAGCTCGGCGCGGAGCCTGGGCGTGAGCGAGCCAAACCAGAGCTCACCGGCCGCATCGAGCCGCAGCGGGCCCCGCAGCGAAAGCTCCGCGCTCACGCGCGTACCGCCCAACCAAAGCCGGCGCGGCACGCGCGCGAACGAAAGCTCTGAGCGCACGGCCTGCGGCCCGTCCTGCGTGCGCTCGCGCTGCTCTTTCTCGCGCGCTTCACGGCCCAAAAGCAGCCGCAGGTCACGGGCCAAGCTGGCTTCGCGCTTGCGAGCCAGGCGCCGCCCGAGCTCCGCAGCTGCGAGCGCCACGCGACGTGCCACGAGCTGCGGATTTTCTCCGGCGCCGCTGAGCGTGCGAGCGCCGTGGTACTCGCCGCGCTCCCAGAGCTCGATGCGCAAGCTGCCGTCGGCCCGCCCCAGCACGCGAAAGAACAGCACCGGCACGCCGCGCGCGCCGCCTTCGGCCGGCACCGCCACGTCAGCCAGCTCGAGCGGAACCAGGCGCCTGGCGCTGCGGGCGTCGACGACGCGCTCTGCTGCGCCATCAATCTCGACGACGACGCTAGCGGCTGCCGCCCGCGCCGGAACGGCGCCAAACAGCGCCAGCAAGCACGCCGCCAGCGCCGCCAGCAGCGAGCCGCGCCGCCGCTCAGTGCTGAGGCGCCGCTTGAGGCGGAGTGCCGGGCGCGTCCGCGCTCGGCTCCGTAGCGTCGGTCTCGTCGTCGTCGGCGTCGGCCGGGGCGCTCGCCCCAGCTTCGGCGGGAGCCGCCAGCGCCGCAAAGCGCTTGTGCAGCTCGGCCAGGCGTCGTCCCCCGGGGAAATTCCGGCTGTATTCTTCGAGCGCGCGGGCAGCAAGCTCCACATTGCCTTGGGACAGCGCCGCATCCACCTGACGGGCGGCGGCATCTTCGGCGAAGTCTCCGGTCGGTGACAAGCGCCGATACGTCGCGTACGCCTCGTCGGCGCCGGCTCGGTCGCCAGTCTGCTCGAGCAAGTTGCCGAGCGTCCAGGCGGCCAGCGGGGCTTCGGGAGCGGAAAGGTACGCCGAGAGCACCCGCTTCAACGCTTGAGCTGCTTGCTCGCGACCGCCCGACGCGCGCGCGATGTCGGCCAGCACCAGCAGCTGACTCGCCGAAGCGCGCTGCGACACCGAAGCGAAGCCGCCCTCCCGATCGAGCGCAGCCTTGGCCGCGCGAAAATCGCCGGTCTCGGCCAGCTTCTCCCACTCGGCGGGACCGGTGACGAGCGGAGCCGGCTCGCTCGCCGTCACGATCGCAGGCTCTGCATAGCTTTCGGTGTAGTCGCTGGCGGCCTCGCCCGTCGGCGAAACGCGCGGCGCATGAAGGCGCTTTTGCACTGGCGCATCGGGGTGCGCCTGGGCCGGGGTCTCGGGCTCGTGCGCAGGGCCCCCACCCGGCACCGGCAAGGCCGGGCGCGGCTCGGCCATGGCACTGATTTCCACCGGCGGCGCGTGAAGGCGCGCGCCAACCAGCACGCCCGCGCCGAAGATGCCGAGTGCAGTGAGCGGCACCCACAACAAGGCCAGGCTCTGCCCGCGTGGTGGCGCGGCCAGATCGAGCTCGAGCCGGCGCCAGACGCGTTCGACCCGCTCGGGACGCGCATGACTCCTGAGAGCCTCTTGGGGAATTTCGGGGAAGCTAGCGCGGGTCATGCGGGGCTTTGAGTGAAGGGAGAAACGAAGTGTTCGGTAAGAAAGCGCTGAGCGCGAGCGATGCGCCGTTTGGCGGTAGCCAGTGAGCAATCCAGCATCAAGGCCACCGTTTCTAGACGGTGGCGCTCGACGTAGCGCAAAGTCCAGGCGATGCGATCATCGGCTGCCAAAGTTTGAAGCAGCGCGTACACCTGGGCCAGCAGCGCGCGCGCTTCCGGATCGGCGTCGACGGCGGCGATGCTTTCGATCTCGACCGGGTCGGGCGTGGTGAGCCCGAGCGCCCCGAGCAGCTTTCGACGGCGCAGCCGCGTGCGCACCAGGCGCACCACGATGCTACCGAGCCAGGGCCGAAACGCTGCCGAGTCGCGCAGGTCGGCCAGGCGCACCTGAGCCTTGAGGAACGCGTCGTGCACGACGTCCTCGACGTCGGTCGCGTTGCCTTGAATGCGCACTGCCAGGTTGAAGGCGAATTCGGCGTGGCGGCGATACAGCGTCTCGAACGCGCGCGCCTCCGAGCGACGCGCGCGGCCGACCAGCTCTTGATCCACCTCGCGCTCCGCCTCGACCTCTTGGGCCTCGGCGGGCGCGCCGAGCTCGAGCGCTCCGGACGCCGGGACGGTCGCCGACGCCGCCTCCTCCTCGAGAGACTCGGACGAGATCAGCCGAAGCCGCGGCGCTCTATTGGTGGCTGCCATCCGGGACCCATGATGGACGCAGCGGGCGAGCATTTCGGCTCAAATCGACCGGGCGCGGGGCCGAGAAATCTCGGGTGACGGGTTGGCCGGTCAAACCCGCAGCAGGTAAAGGCGCGGATTGTTTCGATTTATTAAACTAAAGTGCGCATTTCGGCTTTGTGCGTGAGCCGGTTCGGGTTACTTGGGCGTCTGTTCCAGGTCCGAGCCTCCCCGGTTCGGCAATTTAGGAGGATCCCCAAATGTCGATTCGTTCTTTGATCGCCCTCGTTCCGGTGTGTGCTCTCGCGTTCGGTTCAGTTGCTTGCGGTGGCGAAGCCACCCCCGAGCCGGCCACGCCCGATGCGGCGGCTGCTGGCGAAGCCAAGCCGGCTGACGCGGCTGCTCCGGCCGAAGGCGACGCTGCCAAGCCGGCCGAAGGCGACGCTGCCAAGCCGGCCGACGCGGCCGCCCCGGCCCCCGAAGAGAAGAAGTGATTCTTCCCTCACTCTAGCGAGTGAGGAAATCTGCCAAAAAGCCGAGTCCACAAAGGGCTCGGCTTTTTGCTTTTTGTGGTTTGTAGCAAGCGACCGGCTCGCAGCAGACCTACGCGGCGCTGCGGGCTAGGTCCACGACCAACCTCGTGCGGCCGATCAGGAGCTCATCCCCATGGGCGAGCTCTTGTTCGCCGCGGATGCGGACGAAGACGCCGGTGCGGGTGCCGAGATCGGTGAGGACCATGGCGCCGGCCTGCTCTTCGATCAGGCAGTGCTGCTCGGCGACCAGCGGATCGTCCGGGAAGACCAAGTCGCCAACGGCGGAGCCGATCTGCAGGGTGTTGCCGCGAGCGACCACGCAGCAGCCGTCGGCGCCGCCCTCGAATACTTGCGTGACACGAAACGACGACGGCCACTTGGGCGACGAATAGAAATACGTCGGATCGGGGTCCGGACCGTCGTCGGAGATGGGATTTTTCTGGATGCGCAGCAGCTGATCGCCGACCACGAACTCGTCGAGCATCTCGAGCTCGACTGGCGTGCGAATGCGCAAGAAGACGCCGTTGCCGCCCTCCAAGTCTTCGAGCCACAAGCGCCCCTCGCGGAAGCTGAGCAGGGCCTCTTCGGGGTGACAGAAGCGCTCGCCGGGCATGTTGATGCCGCCCGCGGCGCCGATCAGCACCTCGGTGCCGGGCGGATCGTAGCGCTCGGGGCCGCCAGTCAGGCTGCGCAGCACGTGAATGGTGAAGTGAACCTTGGGGCCTGCAGCTGGCGCCGGCACCGCGGGCGCGGCGGGCTGCACGATCGCCGGCGCGGGCGCGGCCGCAGGCGCAGGCGCGGCCAGCGGCGGCGCCGCCGAAGAGGTCGCGGCGCCCACTTCGGCGCGCTGCTTCTTCTGGCTGGCGAGCTTCTTGATGTTGTCGACGTTCGGCGGTTCGGTGAGCATTTGCAGCCCGCCCACCTCGCGGCCAGCGATCACGTTGTCGAAGCGACCTTCGCGGAGCATCAGCACCATCTCGAGGTGCTGCGACTTCATCAGCGCGCGCACGAACTCGGCCACATCGGGGCGCGAGACGGCTGGGGCGTACGAACGCTTGTGGCTTTTGATCACCCTGCCGCCGTCGGCAAAAAGGTGCGTGATGATGTGCGGCTGGTCGAGGCCGCTGTCTTCCGTCTGCACGTGGAAGACCTGGTCTTGGGCCTTGATGTTGTTGTTGAAGCCCATCTGCGCGCGCCGAAAGCTCGGGCGCTTCATCTCGGCTTCGAGTCGCGCTAGCTCCGGCGGGCCAAACTGCTGGATGGCCTGGTCGAGCGCCGCGTGGTCGCCGCCCACACCCTCCATGCGCTCGAACGCCATCTGCGCGATCTTGGCGCCCGGGTCGATGCGCAAGGCTTCGGCCAGCAGGTGCTGCCCCTCGCTGTCGTTGACGGTCGCGGCCCAGACGGCCAAAAGCGATACGGCTTCGTCCGGGCGGCCCTTGTCGACCAGCCAGCCTGCGACACGAGCTGCAGTTTCGCGTTGTTGAGTGAGGCTCGGGGCGGCAGACATGCGAAGGGCTCGGGGCCCCGCAGCATACTTGAGAATGCCGCCCCTAAAAGGGCCGTTTTTTAGGGCATGTTTTGCGCGGGAAGGTCGAGCGGGACGGGCGTTCCTGGCGCGCCTAGCGGGAGCGGCAGCGGAAAGCCGCCGCCCGTGCCGCCAGCGCCGCCTGCGCCGCCGCCGAACGCGCACTCTTCGGGGCACAGGAAGATATCAGTGAGTTGGCACGTGCCGTCGCCGCAGGTAGTGCCGCAGTCAGAGACACAGAAGAAACGCTCGAAGCGAGAGCAGGTGCCGTCGCCGCAGCAGTCTTTGGCGCAGGTCGTCTCTTCGCCGGCCTGGCACTTGCCGTCGCCGCACGTGCTCTGCGCGGGGCAATCGGCGGGACAAGTCGCCGTGGTCTCACCGTTGTCGCATGTGCCGTTCGGACACTTCGGCGGGGTGCCGCAATCGGCCGCGCAGCTTGCGGCGGTCTCGCTACGGCTGCAGACGCCGTCGCCGCAGGTGCAATCACCAGGGCAGGAGCTCGTGTCCTCCTCGGGGTCGCACACGCCGTTGCCGCAGTTCTGGCATTCCATCCAGCAGCTGGTCATGTCGGCCTTGTCGCAACGGTTGTTGTTGCAGGTCATGCCGCACTCTTTGGCGCAGCCGGCGCTCTGGTCGTAGCCCTGGTCGCACAGACCATTGCCGCAAGTCGTGCACTCGTAGCCGCAACCGTTCGAATCGTCGAGACCCTGGTCGCACTGGCCGTTGTTGCAGGTCTTACACTCTTCGGGACAACCGTTGTTCGTATCCCAGGTGCCGTCACACACGCTGTTGCCGCAGGTGCATTGCCAGCCGCAACCGTTGGAGTCGTCGTAACCGGGGTCGCACCAGGTGTTGCCGCAGGTCTGGCATTCGTAGGCGCAGCCGTTGATTTTGTCGTTTGCGTCGCACTGCAGGTTGCCGCAAGTGCTCATCTGGCTACATTGCTCGGCGCAGCCGTTGTTCACGTCGTACGGATACTGGCAAGCCGGGTCTTTGCAGGTGGTGCACTCGGTGCCGCAACCGTTCAAATTGTCGAGGTTGTCGCAGACACCGTTGTTGCAGGTGTACGGGCACTGGTACGCGCAACCGTTGGAGTTGTCGTAGCCCCAGTTGCAATTCGGATCGTTACAGGTCAGGCACTCTTGCGGACAACCATTCAGGTTGTCGTATTGGCCGTCGCACACGCCGTTGTTGCAGGTGCGCGGGTACGGGCACTGCTCGGGGCAGCCGTTGGCCGCGTCCCAGTCCCAGTCGCAGGTGCCGTTTTGGCAGCTGCACTCCCACGAGCAGGACATGTAGTCGTCTTTGTCGCAGCGACCGTTGCCGCAATTGCAACCGGTGCCGTTCACGCAGCCGCAGTCGCTGCAGGTGCCCTGCTCGGTCTTGTCGCAAATGCCGTCGCCGCACGTGCAATCTTTGCAAGTGCCGACGCTCTCGCCCAAGCCGGGCTCACAGACGCCATTGCCGCAATTGACGATCTGACAGTCGCCGGGACAGGTGGCAGGCTCGTTACCCTCGCACAGGCCGTTACCGCACACGATGCCGCAGTCAGGGCAATTTTGGGCTTTCTCTGGGCCGGTGCAGATACCGTCGCCGCAGAAGCCGCAGTCGACGTCGCAGCTCTTGGCGGTCTCACCGGGCTCACACTGGCCGTTGCCGCAGTGAGTAGAGCTCGAGCCCGCGTGACCGGCCGAACCGCTAGCGCCGGAGCTCGAGCCGCCGAAGCTGCCACCGCCGAAGCTGGATGCACCCGAGGTCGGTACGCCGTCGGAGCTGCCGCCGTAAAGCGGAAGCTCCGCGCGGCCGCAAGCCACCGGGATTGCGCCGATCAGCGCGACGACAGCAAACGACCGAACAATCGACCAAAATTTCATGCGGTTCTCGAACACCCGTAAAAGAGCAAGCTCCGGGCCACACCGCCCAGCACCCGACCACGCCAAAACACCCTGGTATTGTGACCGATGAATCGACCGCTGTGCCAGTTTTCTTGATCAACGCTGGCACAAGCCTGACGCGACCGCCGCAGACGCGGCGCGTCACCTGAACAGATGTGCCTCGCGGGTGAGAGCCGGCGCTCGCGCTGCAGCCGCTATTTTCCTTCGAGCGCGCGTAGCTTGGCTTCGAGCGCTCCGGCGCGGGCACGCTCGGCGTCGGCGTGTAGGCGTTCGGCTTCGGCACAGGCATGCTCGGCTTCAGCGCGTTCGTGCTCGGAGTGCTGCCACCTCGAAGTCGCCGCTCGCGTCCGGCGGCAGCGGCGCTCCGCCCAAGCGTCGATGAGCGTGTCTTTCAAGAGCGCGCAGGTTCGGTTGCGCGGTTTGGCTAGCCACTCGCGTTTTTGAGCAGGCAATTCGCGCTACATCACTCGTGATATAGACGCGGGCCATGGTGGCTAGGTCAAAGCTTGGGCTCGGTTCGGTGCTGGGGAGCGCGGCGGTAGGGCTGCTCCTGGCGGCAGCGTGCGGCGACAACGCCCAAGGGCCGAGCACTCCGAGCGATGGCGGCGGTGGCAGCGGCGACGCTTCGCTTGGAGGCGACACGGCTATGCACGGCGGCGGCCAGGCTCCAGCTGAGACGGCAGGCGGCGACGCTGGCCGCGGCGTCGGCGGGGGCGGCGACGTCAACGGCGCGGGCAACGGAGCGATCGGCGGCGCAGCGGGTGACGCCGGTGCGGCCGCCGTCAGCGGCCCCACCCTAGCGCCCAGCGACCTGCCAGCTGCGCGTGTCGGTGAACCGTACAGCGCCGCGCTGACTGTAACGGGTGAAAGCGGACAAGTGGCCTGGTCGGTGCTCGGCGCGCTGCCGCCGGGGCTGATGCTCGATGCGGGCGCGGGCGTCTCGGCAACCATCAAGGGCACGCCGACGGCAGCCGGCGCCTACACGGTCGGGGTCTCCGCCAAGAGCGTAGAAGGCACCGCCAGCGTCAGCTACGCGCTTCGCGTGCGAACGCTGCCGTGGTTGGTCTACACGACCGAGAAGGGCGCGGTTGCCGTAGACGTGTCGAGCGGAGCTCCCGGCACGCCGTACGCCTTGAGCCGCGCGCTTGCGCAGAACGAGTCACTTTTTTTGAACGCGGAACAGCCCTACGGCACCGAGCTCCTGTTCGACATCACGTCGTCTGCGACGCAAGAGGGCTGGGTTTCTAGCTTCGCCGGTTTGACGCCGACGAAGGGCGTGCGAGTGAACACCCCGCAGGGTCAATACACCTTCGCGCAGGGCTTCGAGTGGTCGCCGGACGGCCAACACCTGGCGTGGGAGTCCGACACGCCGACGTACGGCATGCGCGAAGGCTTCGTTGCAGACATGAGCGGTCCCGCTCCTGGCGCGCCTGCCAAAGTCACCGGCCAACCGCCGGCGCAAGGCGCTTGCGACAGCCTGCTCTGGGGCGGCTCGAACGTATTCTTCAGGGAGTACGGACCAACTGCGGCCCCGGGCAATCAGAATGGCAACCGCTATTCGGTGGTCGACGTCTCCACGTTGCCGGCGCCCGCCCCCGTTGCCTTGACGGACTGGGACGCGGAATTGGGCTGGCCCGCTCCCGACGGCAAGCGCTTCGCGTACTGGCAACGCATCGACGATACGACCGGAAAGGTCTGGCTCGTGGGCGTGGGCGATGCGGCGCCCAAGCAGCCGCAGTTGATGCACCCTGCGCTCGAGGCCGACGAATCCGGCGGCAGCTACATCACCTGGCTGAAGGACGCTGCGAGCGCGCTCGTCGAGACGGCGACGCCCGGCTGGAAGACCAAGCTTTACCTGACCCGCATCGCCGCGGACGGCACGCCGTCGCCGCTCCTTTTGAACGACGGCCAGCGCTACGTCGGCCAAATGCTGCTCTCGCCCGACGAGCAGCGGCTGGTTTTCGTGCAAAGCTCGGACCCGATCGCCCCAGACGGGACGCTGTGGCTGAGCGACCTCAGCGCCAAGGTGCCCGCGGCGCCGGTCGAGCTCAATGGACCACTCGTGCAGGGTGGAGACGTGAAGAACGACGCTGGCGCCGTCGATGCCGCCTGGGCGCCAGACTCGCGTCACTTCGCCTACATCGCCGACGCGCTGCAAGTTGGGCTGCGCGAAGCCTTCATCGTCGACGTGGCCAACCCGGGCAAGCCGAAGCGGCTGAATACGAGCTTGCCCAGCGCCACCTCGAAGGTTACCGCGCTGTCGTTTTCGCCTGATGGCACTTGGATCGCGTTGCTCGGCGATCTCGAGACCGTAGGCGTACAAGAGCTGTACGTGGTTCCGCTCGGCGCGAGTGGGCCGGGCCTACCGCAGAAAGTCAGCGACACGCTGGCAGCCAGTGAGCAGCTGTCGAACGAGTTGGCGTGGGCGCCCGACACGAGCTTCTTGGGCTTCGTCGCCTACGACAACCAACATAATAGCTCTCGCGGCAACCTGGTGAAGCTGAGCAGCGGCAGCGCCGGCCCGCCAATCCCGGTGGGGAGCGACGCCAAAAGCGTCGCGCGCCTGCGTTTTCTCAACGCGGGTTTCTGAGCGACGAGCCGAGCCTCAGCTCTTACCGTAGCTGGTATTCTCGAGCAGAATGATGTTGGTCTTGCTGCGGGTTTCGCCGGCGCTCGTGACGTAAACGGCGGGCTTGTCGACGATCGGGCAGACCTTTTCGCAGGCGCCGCAGCCGATGCAAAGTGACGGGTCGACGTGCGGGCGCTGCACTTTGATGGTCTCCATCAACAGCGCCTCGCCCTTGGCGAGGTACTTGCTCGCTCGTTTCGGCACTTCGGCTTCTTCGGCCCAAATCGCCTTGGGTGAGGTCGGGCAGAACTCTTCGCAGACGATGCACGGCGTGGCCATGGCCCACGGCAAACAACGACCATGGTCGTACATGGCCGTGCCCATCGCGATCGGCTTCTGCTCTTTGCCGGTTTTCTCGTCTTTGCCGGTCTTCTGTAGCTCGGTAATTTTTTGAATCGCGCCGGTCGGGCAGACCTGCCCGCACAAAACGCAGCTGTATTCGCAATAGCCGATGCGCGGAATCAAGATCGGCGTCCATAGGCCTTCGAGGCCCGCTTCGAAGAACGCCGGATGCAGCGCGTTGTTCGGGCACACCTTCATACACTCGGCGCAGCGAATGCAGCGCTCCAGAAACTCGCGCTCTTCTACCGCGCCCGGCGGACGAATCACCTTTTCGCTGTAGGCCTTGTCGGGCCAATTCGCGATGCGCATGGCCGGAATCGCCACCGCGCCCGCCGCCGCCGACGCCATGACCGTGCGCCGCTGCAAGTCCGGCTTCTGAATCGTGCTTTGGCGCTTGGGCAGGAACTTGAACTTGATGACGTCTTCGGGACACGCGCTCTCGCAGTTGAGGCACATGTGGCACTCGTCTTGGCGGTGCTTCACGCCGCCCTGCGGGCTATCTGCGCCCTGGCAGCTCACGATGCACAGATTGCAGTCGGTGCATTTCGAGTGATCCTTCTCCATGCCGAACAGCGCAAAGCGGCTCATCACGCCCAAGAACGCGCCGAGTGGGCAGAGGGCGCGGCACCAGAAGCGCGGGATGAAGCGATTCATGAACAGAATCGCGATCAGGAAGAAAACGATGAACCAGGTCTGGTGGTAGTAGCTCTGATTCGCCGTCCAAATCTGCTGGGCCAGCACGTCTTGCGCGCTGTCGGCCGCCATCTGCAGCGGCCGCACGTTGCTGGTGGCAATCACGTTGCTACCGTGAATCCCGAGGTACTGTAGGGCCGGGATCACGCCGAGCCCAATCGCGCGCACCGCCACGCAGATCGGATCGAGCAGGCCGCCAATCGCGCTGCCCGCGACCGCCGCCGCCAAGAAGCCCCACATCAAGTAGTACTTCACGGCTTGCCAGCCGTGCGTCTTGTTGGCTTCGACGCGCGAGCTACCCTTGAGGTAACGGCTCGGAAAGATCCAGGCGAAGAAGTGATGCAGCGTGCCGAACGGGCAGATCCAACCGCAGAACACGCGACCGAACACCAGGGTGAGCGCGACGACGCCGAGCGACCAAGCCAGCCCGCGATACACCGCGTGCGTGCTGAGCAGCGTCATGAACGCCACGAACGGATCCGCAAGCAAGAAGCCTTCGACGGGTAGCGGCAGCCGCACCGGCTCGCCCGACTGCGCCGCGAAGGTGCCGCGAAACGCCGTGTGCGCCAAGAAGTAGAAAAACAGCCCGAAGAAGCCGATCTGCGACGCGCGCCTCAGCCACACCAAGTTGGTGATGATCTTGCGCGCCGGAATTCCCGACCCCGCCCGCTTCTTCTTCGGCTTGCCCGCCGCTTTCGCCACCAGCGGCGCCCCACTCACATTCGCCGCAGCCGCGCTCACCACCGGCGTAGCGGCGGTCGCGTTCGCCCCGGCGCTCTGCGCGACGATGGGCAAACGTCGTTTGCCGTCGATGTCCGTTTGGGAATGCAACGGCAAGGCGCGAAGACGCGAAGTTTCTTGTGGTTCGAGACGCACGGCGTCAGCCGGCACCGAAACAGGTTCCGCACGTTGCCGTTCGGCTCGACCCCCCAAATGCTCGAGCTTCGCGCCTTCGCGCCTTCCTGTTGCATCCCGCTCGCCCGCGTCGAGAGGTTGAACTCGGCCTGACGCTCCGGTCAGCCAGGGAATGACTTCGGGGAATTGTTCGCCGGGGCGCGGCGAACCTGTGGATTGCGACGCTGCCACGTCAGACCTCGATTTGAGGCACTTCGTGCCAGTGCATGTTGCCGATGCCGCGCTCGTGGCCGAGCTTCAAGTACTTCACGTTTTCGGGCTTCTCGCCGATCAAGCCGCAGGCGTAGGCATCGGCCGCAACTTGGTCGAGGCTGGCGATGACTTGATGCATGTCGCGCGCGTCGTCGATGTTGCCGCCCTGCGGGCCATTGCGCAGCAAGACGCGCGTGGCATCGATGATGGTCAACGTGGGGCGCATGAACGTCGCCAAATCGGCGATCGAGACGTCGATGTTCTGGTGCAGGCGATTTCTGCGGCCGCCGAGCATGCCGTACCAGTTCTTCATGGCGGCGGTGAATTTGGCCAGGTTGTGGTGCTTCGCCACCGGCACGTTGATCACCTTGTCGGCGTTGACCAGCGGCGTGTAGACGGGCCACAAATCGAGCACGTCGCCCTTCATGCGCAGCTCGCGGAAGCGATGCGCCGAAGGCAAAATCACCGTGGCGCCAACCGCGTAGGTCGCGCGCCAAATGCCCGACTTCTGAAAGCAGCGGTTCGGCTCGTTGCACGAAGCGTCGGTGACGATGACCTGCTTAGCGCCCGCATCGAACGCCAGCTTGACGACCTCCGCGACCACGCGCGGGTTCGTGTTTGCCGCGTGAATCGGCATGCGGTCCCAACCGATGTTCGGTTTGACGGCCACGATGTCGCCGCGCGAGATGAACTTGCCCATTCCGCCGAGCGCGGCCACCGCGCGGCGCACCAGCTCCTCCGGCTCTTGCGAGCTCTTGGCGATCGCCATTTGCAGCTTTGGGTCGCCTTTGACGCGAAAATCGCGCACTTGGCGCTCACCGGCCGGCGCCGCCAGTCCGTAGCCGCCGTGGTCATAGAGCAGACGACCGCCGAGCGCAGAAGCGCCCAGAACCGCGCCGGTTAGGCCGATCCGTTCGAGCGCCTCGCGCCGAGACGACTTTTCGGAAGCCACGCTCCGGAAAGTGGCTGAAAGGTAGTAGCCCGTCAAGCTTTCGTCCGGTCGCGTGTCCGGCAACACCAAGCCTGCGTAAATATTAATGATATTGACATTGGGCTGCGAAAATTGAGCATTGAGCCCCAAGCGGCGCACGGGACTGCGCCCTCTGAAGCCCCAATCCTCACGTCTCAGTACTAAAAGCGCCCCGGCGCCTTGAACATGACCGTCCGGCGCACTACGTTGCGCGTCCCCTTCCAGCCCCCCAGCGCCTTTTCGCGCATGAGGCTCAGGAGAATGATCATGAAAGACGGCATCCACCCCGCGTACCAGGTCGTGAGCGTCACCTGCGCCTGCGGCAATAAGTTCGAAACGCGCTCCACCAAGACCGAGCTGCAGGTGGACGTCTGCGCCGCTTGCCACCCGTTCTACACGGGCAAGCACCGCCTGATGGACACGCAGGGCCGCGTCGATCGCTTCCG